>Ga0194132_10000590_pt1 | contig 74533 bp, 57 predicted proteins | sample TA2KigOf80mmetaG_FD_148612 | JGI IMG/M metagenome (GOLD analysis project Ga0194132, IMG submission 148612) | Freshwater microbial communities from Lake Tanganyika, Tanzania - TA2015054 Kigoma Offshore 80m | ecosystem: Environmental > Aquatic > Freshwater > Lake | place: Tanzania: Lake... | reverse complement strand
ACCGCGCCGCCGAGCTGCCTTACCTCGGGCGAAAGGGCCTCCTCGCCGTCGGTCTTGAAGTTGCGCGTCAACAGTTGACCGCCGATCGACCCGCTGAGTCGACCCGCCTGCCGGTGATGGGCGAGCAGCTCCACCTCGTTGGCATTGTTGGTGAACGAAGTCGCCACCGTTCCCGCGTCGAGCTCGTCGTGGCGGTAGCGGCGCACGCCCAGTCCAACGCGGACGCCGTCGAAGAAGCCGGCCATGCCTCGCCGCTCGCCGCGAACCGTGACGTTGTGGCGCCGTGGATCGAGGCTGGTCTGCCCTTCCTCGATGAAAGGAACGCCGTAGTGGGTCCGGTCCCATCCGTAGCTCGCGCCGAAGAACCCCTTGTCGGTCGTGTACGAAGCGCCGACCTCGGCCGTGCCTGCCCGGACGAACGAGTTGGCGATCTCACCCTCGGGGGTCTTGACGTCGGTCGATCGCCGGCCGCTGCCCGCGAGGTGGAGTGCGACCTTGCCGTTCCCGATCGTGACGTCTCCGGCCGCACCCGCACCCGGCGCCCCCGACGCGCTGTCGAAGGTGAACGACCCGGTCGGTCGCGTCACGGGCGCCCTCGGAATGTCGTTGGTCACGACGTTGACCAGTCCGCCGATCGCGTTGGCGCCGAAGAGCAGCGTCGCCGGCCCGCGCACGACCTCAATGGACGAGGCCGAGGCAGGATTCACGTTGATGCCGTGGTCACCCGATTGGCTGGAGAGATCGCCCATCCGAAGGCCGTCTTTCACGATGAGCACGCGATCGCCGTCCAGACCGCGAATGACCGGGCGTCCTGGGCCAGGACCGAACGATCGCAGCGCAACACCAGGCTCGTTCTGCAGCGTGGCGCCGAGCGTCGGTTGCAGCTCCTTGGTGAGCTCTTGCCCCCCAAGCACGTTGGTCGATTGGAACGACTCGAACTGGCTCCGTCCCTTGGGGCTGACCTACGTGACCTCACTGAAGTGCAGCTCCGGATCCAGCCGCACATCGTGTGTCTGATTCCCGCTCCCGACGGTCAGCTCCGCCCGGTACTGGAGGAACTGGTTCTTCCTCACAATCAGATGGAAGGCACCGACCGGTATGTCGGACAAGCGGTACAGGCCCTCGGCATCGGTTTTCGCCTGTCGCGAAAAGATCGGGCTCTCCACGACCACCACCGCTTCGGCAACCGGCGCACCTGTCAATGTATCGGTCACCGTGCCCGACACGCTGGCGGTCGTCTGCGCGTCCGCCGGCCTGACCGCCGGCACGAGTGCGAGGAGACAAAAGAGGAGCAGGGACAACCGGCGCGTTCGCATCTTTGGATGCACCCTACCAATCTGACCTGGACCGGCACGAGCCAAAGAGCACGAATGGTTCGAAATCGATCACGGACGGTTGAATCATGACCTTGAACGGGGTTGCGGCGGGAGGGCACTTCGTACCCGGTCTTCCAGCCTTCGGAAGAGCTCAGCCGTTCATCCTGGTGGCCGCCCGACCCGACGTCCGGGGTTTCGAGACGTTCGTAAAGAGTCCGCCGGCCGCGGGCCGCGTGGCGCACCGAGGGCACCGTAGAATTGGACATCGGCATGACCAACGCCGCCGCCCCTGCCCTGCTGCACATCGTCGGGTACCTGACCGGAGCGTCGCTCTACGCGATGCTGCTCGCGATGGTCGTGCGAACCGGGGGGCCTCGAGACCGGCTGACGCTCGCGACGGCGCTGCTCGGCGTCGCCTGGAACGTCGGGGAGCTCGCGGCGCACGCCCTGGATGAGGCACGGTTGGTGGCCGGCCGTGACTGGGTCTCGGCCCTTTCGTTTGCCGCGCTCGGATTCCTCGCCGCCGTGGCCGTGCACTCCGCCGGGCACGGTCCGCTCGACGACGAAACGAGAAAAAGGACTGGAGTGCGCATGGTCGCGCGTGCCAGCTACGCCTGCGCGGCTGTTGCGGGCGCCATGCAACTGGTCGCGGCGGGCGCGGGCTGGCCGCTGCCCTGGCCGCCGGCGCTGTACCTGATTTCGATCGGGCTGGCCGGGCTGTCGTTGGTCCTGCTCTCGACGGCGCGCCCGCAACCGGATGGTCGGCGGGCGCTCTGGATGACGGCCCTGGGGCTCTTTTCCGTGTCGGCGTTTCACCTGGGGCAGTTCCACGGTGCGTCAGAGGGGTGGCTCACCGAGCTCGTCGGACACCACGCCTCGATTCCGCTCGCCTTCGCCATCCTGTATCAGGACTACCGGTTCGGGTTTGGCGATCTCTTCTTGAAGCGGGCGCTCACGCTGCTGGCGCTCGTGACGATCGTGTTCGTCGCCTGGTCGCTTCTTGCTCCCGCGCTCGTGGGACCCTCACACGTCACGCCAGCCATCGGTGTCCTCCTGGCGCTGTGGATTGGAACGGCGCTCGTCTTTCCGTGGCTGCGGCAGCAGGTGGCGGTCTTCGTCGACCGCGTGGTTCTGCGGCGGGGTGACTACGCGGTGCTCGTGGATACATTCGCGTCGACGCTACAAGCGTGCCCGTCCGAAGCTGACGTAATTCAACGGACCCGCGACGCTCTTAGCCGGATGCTGAACGCGGAGTCGGTCACCTCCCGAGTCGGCTCCCCCGGCGACGTCCACGCCACACACGAGCTCGTCGTTCAGACCACCGAGGATCCGCGCCACATCCTGCGAATCGGCCGGCTGGTCGGCGGGCGTCGGCTCCTGTCGGACGATCGTTTGATGCTCGAGCGCGTGGCGCTGCTTACCGCTCGGCGCATCGACTCGCTCCGGCTGCGGGACGAGCGCTACGAGCGCATGCTGCACGAGCGCGAGATCGGTGCGCTCGCGACCGAGGCCGAGCTGCGGGCGCTGCGCGCGCAGATCAACCCGCACTTCCTGTTCAACGCACTGACCACACTCGGGTACCTGATTCAGAGCGCCCCGACACGGGCGCTCGACACCTTGATGCGTCTGACCACGCTGCTTCGCGCGGCGCTCAGGCCAGAAGGGGAGCTCACGACGCTCGGCCACGAGCAGGAGCTCCTCGAATCGTACCTTCAGATCGAACGCGAGCGCTTCGAGGAGCGGCTCGATGCGACAGTCGACATTCCCCCCGACCTGGCCGACCTCTCCATCCCCTCGCTCATCGTCCAGCCACTCGTCGAGAACGCCGTCAAGCACGGCATCTCCGGCGCTCGCGGCGGCGGACGGATCGTTGTCACGGCCCGGATGGACGGCAGCCCGCCCGATCTGGTGATCGCCGTGAGGAACAGTGGTGCACCGTTCCGGGGGCGCGCACCGGCCCCGGGCGGTGGAATCGGCCTCGAGAACGTCGAGCGACGGCTCCGCTGCTACTACGGGTCCGCGGCGCGACTGACGCTGGGGCGGGACGCGAACGGCGACACCCTCGCGGAGTTGCGATTCCCCTCGTCCCACCTGGTGGACGAAGGCGTGCACCTGTTCGTGCAGGAGGCACCGCGTTGACGCAGTCGCCCACGGCGCTCACGTTGGTGGTTGCCGACGATGAGCGGCCGGCACGGCGATTTCTGACGGGATTGCTCGAAGCCTGCCCGGGCGTCTCGCTCGTCGGCGAGGCCGCCTCGGGCGAGGAAGCGATCCGATTGATTGAAGCACGCCGCCCGCACCTGGCCCTGCTCGATCTGCAGATGCCCGAGGTGTCCGGCTTGGACGTGGTGCGACGTCTCGGGCCCGACGTGCTGCCGCTTGTGGCCTTCGTGACCGCCTTCGACGATCACGCCATCGAGGCATTCGAGGTGAACGCGATCGACTACCTGCTGAAGCCGGTTCAGCGATCGCGGTTGCAGGCCACGCTCGACCGGGCGCGCGAGCGGCTCAAGCAGCCGGAGCCCGCAGCGGTCCGGGCAGCGACGATGGCTACCATGACGTCCGCGTACGAGCGCGCCGTCAAGCGGCCCTACGCCGATCGGCTACCACTGCGACAACGCGACCGGGTGGTCATCGTCCCCGTGCGCAGCATTGCCTCGATTACCTCCGAGGGAGAGCTGCTGCACGTCAGGACGGTGTCGAACGACACCTATACGATCACGCACCGGCTGAACGCGCTCGAAACGCGCCTCGATCCGCGCCGCTTCATTCGGCTCAGTCGGGGCACGATCGCCAACCTCGAGCTCATTTCCCACGTGAGTCCGCTGCCTGGTGGCACCTACATGGCGACCCTGACCAATGGGCAGGAGCTGGCGGTCAGCCGCATCCAGTCGAAGACGCTCCGGGAGACGCTCCTGAGACTCTGACCGTGCGAAGCTCATGAAGCCTCAGTCCACCTGCCCCGGAGCGGAGGTCGCGCGGCGCGACGTCCACGGATGCCTGTCGGCGCGCCAGCGCGTTCCCACCACGCTAAAACGGCCACGCGCATGACCGAGGGAGAATGAGTCGAATGGACGTCGGCGTCGCTCCGCCCGCGTTTCGTTTGCCTGCCGATACACGAGTCGGCCTGGTCGACCTTCAAGTCAGCGATCTGGACCGGTCGATCGCGTTCTACACGACCGTCATCGGCCTTCGGGTGCTGACCTCGATCGGCGAGACGGCCGTGCTCGGCGACCAGGGTGCGTCCCCGCTCGTGCGCCTGCACGCGCAAGCCGGAACCAGGCCTGTCGGGCGACGTGGGCTGTTCGGCCTCTATCACTTCGCGATCCTGCTGCCGGACCGTTCGGCGCTCGGCCGGTTCGCCTCCCATCTGATCGGCTCCGACATCCGGTTCGGCATGGCCGATCATTTCGTCAGCGAAGCGCTCTATCTCTCGGATCCCGACGGTTTGGGCATCGAAATGTATGCCGATCGCGCGCGAACGCTTTGGCACCAGCGCGCAGGCGAGCTCGTAATGGGGACGCAGCCGCTCGATCTGCGGGATGTGATCAAAGCTGGCGCGGCAGGCGCGTGGACCGGTGCGCCGAGTGGGACGACCATCGGCCACCTGCACCTGCACGTCGGCGACCTCGAGCACGCCGACGCCTTCTATCGGCTCGCCCTTGGCTTCGACAAGACGGTGTGGAGCTATCCCGGCGCGCTTTTCTTTTCAGCTGGAGGCTACCATCACCACTTGGGCACGAACACCTGGGCGCCGGGACCCGCAGCGGGCGAAGAGGATGCGCGCCTGCTCGCCTGGGAGCTCGTCCTACCGACCACCGCGGACCGTGACGCAGCGGTGACGAGCCTCACCCGCGCGCGCTACGAAGTGAGGCCAGACACGTCCGGCACGCGATCGGTCAGCGATCCCTGGGGCACCCGATTGACGCTTGTCGGCGCGCACGGCGCGGCGCCACCAGGGCTGTAGTTACCGTCGTCCCTTCTTCTTCCCCTTCGAGCGCAACCGAGCCGCTGACTTCTTGGCCGGCTTGGCCGGCTTGGCCGGCTTGGCCGACTTGGCCGACTTGGCCGTGCGCTTGACGGCGGGTTTCGCCTTCTTCGCGACTTTCGGCGCGGCACGCTTGGCCGCGGGTTTCGCGGCTGCCCTCTTTGCCGCCGGCGCTTTCGCGGCCGGCGCTTTCGGCGCTCCGCGCCGGACCGAGGTCTTCGGCGTCGATCGCGCAGCCCGCGCCGTAGAGCTCGACTCCGAACGCGACCGCGGCGTGGCCGCCGATCGCCCGGCCGACTCCTCTCCCTCCATGTCTTCCAGATCGAGGTCGACGCCGTCGGCTTCCAAGTCGGGAAGATCGGTGCCCGTCAAGTCGTCCGGCAAGTCGATTCCACCATCGTCATCGAAGTCGTCCATAGGGGCCTCGTCTCGGTTGGCTGCTTGGGTGTCAGAACGGCGCGCCCTCCTCATCGGGGCGCGACCGTCCGTGCGAAGCGGCGCTTTAAGGTTGCGCGCTAGTCTGACCAAGTGCCCGTGCCAGGTCAAGGCCGGTTTCACCGCGACCGAGGCCGCGTGTAGAGATCCAGGACCTGCTCGAGCGCCCGCCGGCAGACGGGGCAGAACGGCACGGGATCGCGCGTGAACATGATGCAATCGGACTGCGGGCGATAGTAGCCTTTGGCCTCGTAGTTGGCGCCCTCGAACGCCCCCACCACGCCCCCGTGCGGCTTCGCGTTGAGCAGGGCCACGTCGCGCGCCATCTCGCTCCGGAAGAGCACGTCCATCTCGGATTCGGGTCGGTTCTGCCGGCGAATTTCGCGTCGCTTCTCCTGCCGTGCCTTCGAGTCGCGCTCGTACTCCTCCTTCGGCCAAGGCGTGGGGATGGGCGTGCCTGGCGTCACGAGATCCTTCCACTTCAGGTTTGCCGGATCCAGCAGCGCCGTGACGTTCGGCTCCCACGGCTCGACGCGCGCGGCCGACGGCAGGTAGGCCACGTCTGACGTGTAGTACTCGTCGGCCAGCCCCGCCAGATGGTGTCCGAACTCGTGGATGAAGATGTACGGCGCCCAGGTGTTGTCGGCCGCCACGGTCGCGTAGAGGTTGAAGATGCCGCCGCCGCCGTAGGTCACGGTATTGGTCAGGATCTCGACGACCTCGTATGGCGCGTTGGCGGCGATGTCTCGGAACGCTTTGTTGTCGAGCGTCAGCACGTACCGCTCCGAATCGAAGGTGTCGTAGCTCGTCCCGAGTGGCGTTCGTCGGTGCAGACCCTGCGAAGGACGGGAGATGCCCGACTGCGGCGACACGGGCACGAGCCCCCAGACGTTGATCTCCCGCTGGCGCTCCTTGAAGGGCGCCGTGGCGAAGAACACGGCAAGCAGGCGCTTCGCGTCTCGGGTGAACTTCTCGCGCTCGGCGGCTGTGTACCCATCTCCCAGGATGAGCAGGTCCAGCTTCTCTGCCGGATCGCCGGTCTCGTGGAGCCTGATGAGCGGGCCCGCGTCTGCGGCGCGCGCTCCCTTGACGATGAACTTGTCGGTCGGATCGATGGTGAACGTCCAGATGTCGACGAAGTGGTTGCGCGCATCGCGCTTCTTGAGGACGACCTTCGCCGGCTTGACCACGGCCGGAAACCGCAACGACTCCGAAAACGTGCGGTTCATCGATTTGGCTTCCGCCGTCGTCTCCCATTCACCGTAGATGGATGCGAATCCGCGCGAGTAGAGCACCGCCCCACTCGCATCGTCGGTGACTTCGAAGAAGTACTTCCCGAGATTGGTCCGATCGACCGTCTTCATGAGCGAACCGGGCCACGGAAGGGGCTCGATGACGAGGCGGTCCAGGCTGAAGCGCTCCTCCTTGTCGTTCCCCGTGTGGTAGTAGTCCACCCGCATCGTGGCGGGCTGGGCAGCCGCCGACGACGAGGGCGTCGCGACCCCGAGTCCAATCCCGAACATCAGCGCAGCAACGATCTGCTTCATGGACATGATCCCTTTACCACTTTCGCATAGCCGCGCCGGGCCGCGCGCCGTCCGGCCGCCCGGGCAACCAGATCGACCGTCCGGTCAGCGCTCGGAGCGACAGGCCTGCTGCGTCGGCCAGCTTCCGGACGAGCGCGGGCGGTTCAACGTCGAAGCGCCACTCGTCAGCGCGTCCACCGGCGGCGAGCACGTCGGGAAGCCGCGCGCTCCACCAGGGTGCCACGAATCCGGCGACCGGCTCGATGATCAGGGCGGCCGCGCCGTGGCGGTGGCGCTCGAGGAGCGTCTCCATGACCTGGCTGCGTGCGGCGTCCGACAGCTCGTTCATCGTGAACGCGGCCAGGTAGGCGTCGCCGCGCGGAAGCGGGTCGCGCCCGAGGTCCACCCGCCGGGTGCGCGCCGTCAGGCCCCACGTCCGATAGCTCCAGGCAGCCTCGGCGAGGGCCCACGGATGGCGGTCGACGCCCACGATTGAAAGAGGCCGCGCACATGCCGAGGCCCAGGCGGCGCCCGCGCTGCCCGTGCCGCATCCGACGTCCACGAGGGTGCCTGAGCCCGAGGTGGCACCCGACACCGCGTCGATGACCGATCGGACGAGCAGGTAGTGGAGCGGGCCGTAATACAGCGCAAACGCGGCGCGCTTGCCCGCACCCGACAGCGCCGCTCCATGCGCCAGCCCTCCGCGCCGCTCCACGTACGCGGATGAGAGGGCGCGCAGCGCGCGCGTCACCTCCGGGAATCGCAGGTCGCCCAGCTGTCGCGCTTCGAGCGCGGCCATCCAGCGATCGAACGAAGCGGTCTCCTGGGCGCTGCGCATGGCCGCCGTATACTAGTCGCAGGAGTCACGTGGATTGGAAGCCATCAGCGCTCGGTCAGCGGTCGACCGGCGGCTGAAGGCTGCGCCGGCACGCGTGCACTCGAGAACAGCGTCCTGGAGGACCCGATGCCGCACATTCGCCGAGTTTGCGCTCTCATCCTGATCATGGGCTTCGCCGTCTCGTCGGCGCAGGCCGAGACACGGCACGTAGTCGACCCCTCGACGCTCTCGAGCGTCGTGCAGGGCCAGGCTGCCACGGTCGAGACCAACCGCGCCGTGATCCGCGACGTGCTGGCACGACCCGAACTCGCCGAGATCGCCCGAGACGCCGGGCTGGACCTCGAGCGCCTCACCGCAGCCGTGAGCACCCTCTCGCCGACCGACGCCGAAGGCGTCGCAAGCGTCGCCCGTGACGTCAATCAATCGCTCGTCGGCGGAGCCTCCAAAGTCACAATCTCGACGACCACGATTATCATCGGCCTCCTGGTGCTCATCCTCCTCATCGTCGCCGTCGACTGAGCGGCGTCAATGAGACCGTCATGTGGCCCGCCCGGGGAGCTTCTTGTCCGCTGCGCGTGCCGGCGGCGCGCACAGCGCCTCCGCGAGCGGGGGAGGGACCCCGGTTCCAGAAAGCGCGGAGCGGGGCCCGGGCCCCGGTAAAGCAACTGAGGCGGGGTTCGGGGCGGAACCCCGTCTAGTGGCCTGTCCTCGCGATATGTACAGTGTCTTCCTTGCGGGGCATTCCGTGCCGCGGCGTTGCTCCTCGGTCACAGACGACCCGGTCTGCTCCGCTCGTCGCGCCTTGCGGCCCGGGCGCCGCGCGGTGGAATCCACTATACATATCGCGAGGACAGGCCACTCCGATGCAAGGCGCGCCCTGGAACACCTGGATCGTTCGGGTGATCTCCTGGACGTGGCTCTCGATGCTGCTGCCGCACGCCGCTGCCGCCTCGAGCCAGGTTCTGGGACAAGCGCCGGCGCCAGCCGCCCCCGCTGAACACCTCGACGTCCCGTTTCTCGCGCAGACCGAACGACTGTGCGGTGGCGCCGCAGCGGCGATGATCCTTCGCTACTGGGGCGATCGTCGGGCCGATGTCCAGCAATTCGCGCCGCTTGTCGACGCGCGCGCCGGCGGCATCGCCACCGATCGGCTCGCCGCCGCCATTGCCGAGCGTGGATGGCGGACGGAGCGGCTAGAGGGAACGATCACGGCGATTCGCGCGGAGCTGACCGCTGGGCGCCCGCCGATGTTGCTCATCCAGGTCCGGCCGGGTCGCTATCACTTCGTCGTGGCGGTCGGCGCGGACGATGACGTCGTCGTTGTGCACGACCCGGCCGTCGGCCCGGCTCGCCGATACTCTGCCCAACGCCTCGAGAAGGTCTGGGCGCCGACCGGATTTTGGGCCCTGCGAATACGACCGCTGGCCGCGACACCGCCGCGCATGGCGGAGGCCTCGGCCGCGCCAGAGGCGCCTCGCGGCGATTCGCGGTGCGACCGCGCGCTGGCCGAAGCAGTAGACGATGTACGGGACCGGGGGTTCGAGAGCGCTGACGAGGTTCTTGGCGCTGTCCGTGTCCAGTGTCCGACGCACTCCGGGCCCATCAGTGAGCTGGCCGGTGTACGGTTCGCCCAGCGCCAATGGAACGAAGCGGAAGCGCTCGCGGCCGAAGCGATCCGCCTCAACCCGGCCGACGCCTACGCTTTGGATGTGCTGGGCTCCACCCGCTTCGTGAAAGGTGACTTGCCCGGAGCCCTCGACGCATGGAACGACGTACGCAAGCCCCGCCTCGATTCGGTTGTGATCGAGGGTCTCACGAACACGCACTACACCGTCGTCGCCCAGACGCTCGGTCTCATGTCAGGGACACTCGTCACCCGTCATCTCTTCGAGCGCGCGCAGCTGCGACTCCAGGATCTGCCGACCCGCTCGTCATCTCGCCTGTCGCTCGTCCCCGAAGCCGACGGTTGGGCGAAGGTCAGGGCCTCGGTGGTCGAGCGGCAGCGAAGGCCTCGCGGCTGGTTCGAGTGGGCGTCGATAGCGACAGAGAGCGTCGTCCGTCGTGAAGTCAGCGTCGGCATTCCGGGCTGGACCGGGCAAGGGGAGCTCTGGGCCGCCAGCTGGCGCTGGTGGCAAAACCGTCCGCGTTACGCGCTCACCCTTGCGGCGCCCCGCTCAGGTCGCGTGCCGGGGATCGTCGGTCTCGAGCTGTCCCTGACCTCGCAGACGTATGCGATGTCGCCAGGACGAGCAGGACTGGCGGGACAGAGCGTCACCACGCGATTGGACCGGTTGCGGGGAGCGGCGTCGCTCGGTCACTGGATCACGAACAAGCTCAGATATGAGGTCACGGGTGGTCTGGACGGCTGGGACGACAATCGGAAGGCGTCGTTTGGGGGGCTGTCCTTGAATCAACGGTGGCTTGGTGGCCATCTGCTCGTCGGCGTGACTGGTCGGCGCTGGTGGTCTCTCGATGCGAGCCCCGGCTTCCAAGCGGGAACCGCGCGCGCGACGTGGCGGTCGTCGACGGGGCGCGAGCGACGTGATGGCCTGCTCATCGGCACCTACTCGGCCGTCTCGGCCGGTGCACCGCTCATCGAGTGGCCCGGTGCGGGGGATCAGGGCATCGATTCGCCGCTCCTTCGAGCACATCCGCTCACCCATGGCGGGATCGTCGATGGGGCGGGGTTCGGTCGCCGTCTGTGGTCGGTCACCGCGGAGGGGCGACAGTGGCTGCGGCGCCCGTCGCTGGTTCCCCTGGGTCTCTCTGCCTTCGTCGATACCGCGCGGGCAAGCGAGGGCCTCCTGACGCTCGAGAGTCCGCTTCACGTCGACCTCGGGGTCGGAATTCGGCTGCGCATCCCCGGTCGGGACGGCGTGGTGCGTCTGGATTACGCTCGCGGTCTGCGTGACGGTGCTCAGGCGGTCACGCTCGGCTGGGCGCCGTGACGGGAACGCGGGCCTGAGCTTCAGGAGCGGCTGCCGTCGATCACTCCACGCCGAAGATCATCACGTACGCTGCACAGAAGAGCAGCGCATTCGGGAAGAGCGCCCACCAGAAGGCGTGACGCCACTCTTGGCGCTGAAGAGACCGACTCGCGGCGGCGCCGGTCCACCGCATCGAGAACGTCGCGAGCGCCTCGAGCGCCAGCGTGGCGACGGTGCCGGTAGCGAGCGTCACGGCGGCGTAGTCAGCTGGCAGCGTTTCGTGACGACGGACGTGCTGGCCGAGCTCGGCGATCCAGAGGCACCCCACCGCCACCGCCCATCCGAGTGCGAGCATGCGCAGCGACTTACCGAAGATTCGAACAGCTGACGGGCGGTCGCTCATGAAGTGGGTTCGCTGGACCGCATGTCGATGCCCATTCTGACATCCTGCGCCGATTGGAACAACGACCGCGAGCTTCCAAAGCTGTTGCGCGGGTCTCCTCGAGCGCGTATCGTTCGATTCGCGTGTGATCACGGTCGCCGTGGTGATCTCGTGTCTCTGTCTGGTGGCGCTTGCCACGGCTGCCTCGATCTCTGCGAACCGACATGATGCGGTGAACGAGCCCGATCCGTCAGTCGCGTCCGACCGGCTGTCGGGAGGCGTCGTGGCAGGGTCTCGCCCCGAGCTCGGTGCCCGCCTGCGGGCCGCGCGCGAGCAGCGTGGGCTGACGCTGCACGAAGTCTCCGCCGCCACCAAAATCAAGGCGACGCTCATCGAGGGGCTCGAGCGCGGAGATCTCGTCGGGTGGCCTCAAGGTATGTTCCGGCGCGCGTTCGTGCGCGAGTACGCCAAAGCGATCGGCCTGAATCCGGACCAGATCGCCGCCGAGTTCACCGCGGTCTACGCGGCTCGGGCCAGGCCCTCCTTTCTCGTCGAGCGGCGGGCGCGGTTTCGTCCCGAGGCGCCCCGGCTCGGCCTGGCGGATGACCGACCGCCGTCACAGGATGTCTCGGTCCGCGCGCTCCACTCGGTCGCCGACGTCGCGCTCGTCGTGGCCATCGCTGGAACGGCGTCGCTGCTGTCTGGTGCCTCGTTTCCGTGGATGGTGGTCGCGGTCGCGGCCCTGTGCTATCCCTTGTCGCTCATCGTCTGGGGGGACACGGCCGCAGGACGGCTGCACGCCTGGCTCGCCGGACGAGCGAGCCGGCAGTCGACGAGCGAGATCGGGAGCTCCTTGGCGGATGTGGCGACCCCTCGAGCCGCGCGACCCGATCGCCCGTCGAACGCGGCCGCCGACACGGCCGGTCCTCGAAGCGACCCTTCGCACGCGGCCTCAGGCTGACGGGCTCGTGGTTCCTCACCTTTCTCTTGCGGTGCGATGAGGGGCAGGCTCATAATTCCAGGGTCGTTTCGCCTCGATTTTGCCCATCCGGCTGCGTCGGACGACGCAGCCTCCCGCGACGGAGGACGGTTATGCGCCTTTCAGCTCGGTTGTCTCGCGCGTCAATTGGCGTGCTCGGGGTGATGGCCGCCCTCGGCATGGCCGAGCGCTCGGCCATTGCTCAAACACCCACGTCGTCTCCCGCAGCGAAGTCGGTGCCACGGACGCCTGACGGCCGGCCGAACTTCCAGGGCACGTGGTCGTTTGCGACGGTTACGCCTCTACAGCGGCCCAAGGAGTACGAAGGGCGCGAGAAGCTGACCCCCGAGGAGGTCGCCAAGCTCGAGGGACGCGCCGTCGAGACCCAGTTCGTCGACCAGCCCCCGCCGAAGGGGCAGACCGGCGCCTACAACCGCTTCTGGATGGACACGGGCACGCGTGTCATCTCGACGCATCGCACCTCGCTCATCGTCGATCCGCCGGACGGGAAAGTGCCGCCGCTCACCCCGGCTGGCGAGGCACGCCAGAAGCGGATGGCGGCGGATCAGGAGGTGGCTGCGCGCGCGCAGGATCTCACGACCTGGGATCGGTGCATTCTCGGCTTCAATGCTGGACCGCCGATGATCGGTGGCGGGTACAACGCCTACGTGCAGATCTTCCAGACCACCGACCGCGTGGTCCTGCTGAACGAGATGAACCACGACGCGCGCATCATCCCGGCGGGCGACCAGCCGATCCTTGGGAAGAAGATTCGACAGTGGAGGGGTATTTCCAAGGGCCGCTGGGAGGGTCAGACCTTCATCGTCGAGACCAGCGGGTTCAGGCACGAGGGCACCGGCACGCTCAGCCTTCGCGGCTTGGGCACCACGCCTGATGAGAACTTGAAGCTCACCGAGCGCTTCAGCCTGATGGATGCCGACACGCTGTTGTACGAGTACACGGTCGACGATCCGACGGTGTGGACCAAGCCGTGGACCGTGTCCCAGACATTGTGGCGGACCGATCAACCGGTGTTCGAGTACGCGTGCCACGAAGGGAACCACGGGATGCGGGGCATTCTCGCCGGCGCGCGTCAGATCGAGCGCGAGAAGGCGAGCGGGTCAAGCACGCCGCAATGATCAATCGGGGCTCTGCCCCGAAACCCGGCTCCGGCGCTCGCGGGGACCCCTACGCCCCGCGGCGCGCCGTCGATCGGGGCTACGACAGATCGGTCTTCGTCACCTCAAGGCCTGGCTGTGCAGCCAGCGCCGAGTTACAGCCTGAGTCGAATGCCGGCCCACGCGCGGATCGGAGCGCCGGGGGCATAGAAGGTCGAGTGCTGGATCGGGAACTCGCCGTTCATGGCGGGGAACGGACGCGCGATGAAGGTCTCCGCGTTCGTGAATCCGAGCGCGCCGAGCTGCGCGGCGGTGTAGTACCGACGATCGAACAGATTGTTGATCTGGCCGATGATCTGGAGCTTCGGCGTGAAGTCGAACTGGCCGCCGACATTCATCACGGCGTAACCAGGCGAAGCCCCGGGTCCCAGGTAGTACGGCTCGTCCGGCTCATGCCGGTTGTTCTCGTTGCCACGTGCGAATGACGAGGAGGTGCCGATCAGGTTCAGACTGACGCTGAGCCGCCTCGTCAGCGCCAGGTCGGCGAAGACCTTGAACAGGTGTCGCGGAATCAGCGGCAAGCGGTGACCTGGCTCGATCGCGATCGATCCCTCGAGGCCTTTCAGTTCGCCCTCAGCTTCGTCGTTCGTGCTGTTACCCTCCCCATTGACGGTCTCTTCACTTTGATAGGTCGCGTCGAGGAAGGTATAGGACGCGCCGACGGTGGCGAGGCCGAGACGCGCATCGGCGGCAAGCTCGAGTCCCTGCCGCCGCGTCTGACCGAAATTACGGAAGTAGCCGAACCCGGTCTGCGCTGATGTCACAAACAGGATGTCGTCGACGTTATCGGCGTGGAAAAACCCGGCGTTCCAGCCTGCCCCGCGCCGACGGCCGCGGACGCCCGCTTCGATCGTCCGGGTGACGACCTGATCGAGCGGCGGATCGCCCACGAGTGCGTTCGGCAGTCGACAGGGCGACTCGGGATCGGCACAGCCGAGCTCGACGGCAGTCGCGGCCCGGCTGCCCTCGCTGTAACCGGCGTAAGCCGTCACATCCCCCGACGCGCGATACGTGATGCCTGCCGCTGGGTTGAAGCGGCTGAATGCATGGTCGCCATCGAGCGAGCCGGGACCGCCTCCCGGATTGAGACCGTCCGTGTTGACCACCGTCGTCCGGTTGAAACGGCCCGACAGCGTCAGATGAAGTCTGCTGCCGAGGGCCATCGTGTCGGTGGCGTAAAGGCTGACGGTCTGCGTGACACCGGTGAGCTCGACGCGTGTGTCGAACGGTTCGCCGTCGAGCTCGCCCGCTTGCTCGCCGTCTGCGAAGACCCCGGTGCCGACCACCGAGCGGGTCGCGTCGAGATACCCGAGCTCGGACGACTGCTGAAAGTCCACGTGGCTGCGATCGAAGGCCGCGCCTACGGTCAACTGGTGGCGCCGCTCCGCGCTCGCGCGCCACGTGAGCTGGCCCGACCCGCCGTAGTTGTACTGCCCAGCCGCGGTCCGGTTGATGAGGCCGTTGCACTGCTCGCCTGGCTCGTCGTTCAAGAGGATGTTGCCGAGACAGCGCCAGAACGGGAACGGCGTGTTCGCCGCCGAGGCGCCGCTTGTCGGGAATCCGGTGTATCCCCCTGAGGCGAGCGCCGCCTGCTCCGCAGCGTCCGGTTGGTAGATCGCCTGATTCAGCGACTCTTCATTCAGGTCGCCGTTGAGCGTCGCGGTGCGCACGTGGCGGTAGTAGCCGTTTGCGGAGATCGTGAGCGCGTGCCGCAGATCCCGCCGCCCGGTGACGTTGACGAGCGTCGCCCGGTTGTCGTTGATGTCCGGCAGCGTGTACGCGCTGTCGAAGCGGCGCACGAGAAATCCCTGCTCCTGGAGGCCGTTCCCACGCAGTTCGTTGTTGGCGTGCCCGATTGACAGCGCCAGCTCGCTCGCCGGCCGCTCCCACCCAATCTTGCCGAAGATCTGACGCACGTCGGACGGCGACGCGTCGCGCCACCCATCTTCGCCGAACAAACTGCCCGCCAGGTAGTAGTGCAGTCCGGTTGCGTTACGCGAGGCGCCGTGCTCGAACTCGACCGCGCGACGCACATCGCTGCCGTAGGTCGCCTGGATCGTGGTGCCTGGACTGATCCGTCCGTCCTTGGTCTGAATCGACAGCGCTCCGCCCAGCGTATTCAATCCGAACAGCGGATTCGATCCGGGCATGAGCACTGTCGTCGAGATCGCCATCCGCGGGATCAGATCCCAGTTGACAACGTCGCCGAACGGCTGGTTCAGACGCACCCCGTCCATGTAGACCGACAGCCCCTGCGGCGTGCCGAGGAGCGGCGATGCCGTGTAGCCACGGTAGTTCACGTCGGCCTGGAAGGGATTGCCCTGCATCTCGTTGATGTGGACGCCATTCAGCCGCCGGTTCATGAGATCCGAGAGATCGAGCGACCCCGTCTTCACGATGTCCTGCGCGTTCAAGACCTGCGTGGCCGCGGGCACCTGGTCTTCGGGCAGCCCGACACCCGGAAGCGGCGTGCTGGCGACGACGGTGACGTGTTCGCGCACGACGAGGGGGGGCTGCTCCTGCGCGGCGGGATCGGTTGTGGCCGGTGGCTGCTCTGAGTCAGCGTCGGTCACCATCTTCGGCGGTTGATGGCCGTGGACCACAACCGGCAGCCAGACCCACCCCGACAACAGCCCGATGAGAACAGCACCACACACACGCAATTCGAGCATGGCCACCCTATTTCTGTATATTCCCCCACCCACCATTCTGTTCACGGTTTAGTCCGTGATACGACAATCGCGGGAACCCGTAACCGTTCACGGCATAGCGGCGGCGCGCGCGACGCGCCCGCGACCGGCGGACGGATTCGGATTGAGCAAGCACGGAACGGGTATCAGGACACCGCGAGCGACTGAGCCGGGTTCGAGGCAGAGCATCGCCGTGTCGGCCACCACTTCGCCCTGAATGCTGGGTACAATGCGCAGTGGTTGTGTCGCGATCACCAGATCTCGAATCCACGTTGCATGCCCCCCTTTCGCTGACGGGCACGTTCGCGCTCGGAGGAACCGTCGCCGCCGACCGAGACGCGGAGGCGCGGGACGAGGTCTTGCGGCTCTTCGACGAGAGCGCGCCGGGCCTTCGGCGCTACGTCGTGTCGCTCGGCCTCGATGCGGCGTCGGCCGACGATGTGGTGCAGGAGGTCTTCCTCGCACTGTTTCGACACGTGCGACTCGGCCGTTCCCGTGCGAACCTCAGAGGTTGGATCTTTCAAGTCGGGCACAACCTCGCACTGAAGCAGCGCCAGAACGCGCGGCGTCGCCTGAGTGCGGAATCGCCCGCCGACACGGCTGACACACTCGCCGATCCCGCGGACAACCCGGAAGAGCAGTTGGCGAGCGATCAACGCCAGCGGCGCTTGCGCTCCGTCCTCCGGGCCCTTCCGCAGCGTGACCGCCGGTGCCTCCATCTGCGGGCCGAAGGACTCCGCTACCGCGAGATCGCTCGCATCCTTGGGATCTCACTCGGATCGGTGGCCAAGTCGATCGCGCGCGCGCTCGCGCGCCTCACCCACGCCGACATCGGGTAGTGCGATGCCGCAAGACCACAGACACCTCACCGACGAGGAAATTCTGACCGGTCTCGATGGCGAGCTGTCGGACGACCAGCTCCGACGGTTCGTCGCCGACCTTTCCGCGTGCCCGACCTGTGAGGCACGCACGGCCACGCTCGAGGACACATCGCAACGACTCCGCGCGTGCGTGCAGGCGGATACACCGCCCGCCGCCTTCAGGCACGCGGCGTGGGCACGCGCCCGCTTGGGCGCCGCCCTGCAGGAGGAGGCCCGGCGGCCGCAGCCCCGACTCGCTCGGCTGGTACCCGCGTGGTCATCTCCGATCGGGTGGAGAGCCATTGCCGCGAGCCTGATCGTCGCGCTCTCTCTGGGTGCCCTGTTCGGAGGAGAGCTCGGGATCGCGACGCCTTCAGTGAGTCGGCTCGCCGAGCCGTCAGCACGTGTGGCGCTGCCTGTGCCGGCCCTGACACCAGGTGCTTGGGCGCCGGTGCAGCTGGAGGAGATCTGTGCCGGCACGGCTCGAACACCTGGCATCCCCGAACCGGTGCGACAGCAGGTGCTCGCCAACTACGGAATGGAGCACGTCCCCGCCGACCAGTACGAGCTGGACTATCTCGTAACGCCTGAGCTCGGCGGCGTGCCGGATCCGAGGAATCTCTGGCCCCAGCGATACGCCGTCGAGCCGTGGAACGCGCTGGTCAAGGACGAGCTCGAACAGCTGCTGTCGACCTTGGTGTGCAGCGGGCGCTTGGAGCTTCGCTCGGCGCAAGTCGACATGGCCACCGACTGGGTGGCGGCCTATCGCAAGTACTTTCGAACACGCGGTCCGCGAACGCATCTCGGTCGCCGCGGTGACGAAGATGGCAACGCCGATCTCCAGGTCTCGCTGGCACGGCCGCGACCAGTTTCCTGAGAGGCAGGCTTGGGCGCGACCCGGCCGACCCTCATCCACGAGCCAGCGAGCGACCTCGAGGACAGTGATGCACGTGTTGGATTCACGCAATCGTCTTTCCATCCTTGTCGCGATCACCATCGCCGGCGCAATCGGCGCGCTCACGTCGATGCTCGGCGGGGACCTGCGCGCCCAGAGCCCGGCCGTCAAGTTCGACGTGCGTGCCGCCGAAGGTCTGCTCGTCACACCGGTCTACGAGGGCTGGTACGAGGTTGACGGGAGGCGCTACGCTTTGTTCGGGTACTACAACAGGAACATCTCACAAGTCGTCGACGTCCCGATCGGCCCTCAGAACAACATCTCGCCCGGCCCGCCGGATCAGGGGCAGCCGACACACTTCGTGCCGGGGATCTCCTACGGCGTCTTCGCCGTGGCGCTGCCCAAGGATCAGCCCAAGACCGAAGTGACCTGGACGCTGACCGCCAACGGGCAGACGATGTCGATTCCCGCGTCGCTCGATACGCTCTACCTCACCTCGCCCCTGCGCGAAACGGGGAGCGCCTATCCGGGCAACACGCCGCCGGTCGTGAAGTTCGACGAGAAAGGACCGTCAGCCCAGGGACCGCACGGCCTCGTCGCCGACACGCGCACGGCCACCGTCTCGCGTCCCCTGGCGCTCGACGTCTGGGTCGCCGATGACCGTCTGCCGCCACCGCGGCCCGGAAGCCGCCTGCCGGCGTCCGTGATGTCACTGCACCTGGGAACCTGGGGCCTCGGGCTGAGCTGGCAGGTGTATCGCGGCGCTGGCGCGGTTCGCTTCAGCGACCAGACACCGGGTGTCGAGCAGGGAAAATCGAGCACGACCGTGACGTTCAGTGCGCCGGGCGAATACATGCTGCACCTGCTCGCCATCGACTCCCGGACGCCTAGCCGGTGCTGCTGGACCAACGCCTACGTGAAGGTCAACGTCCAGAAATGACATCGTCCGGGCGCTGAGCGCCTGAGCTGCCGGCCCGCGCAGGGGGGTAGGCGCCCTGACAGGCAACCATGAGCTCACGCCCCGCGCGCGGCCGCGACGCTGTTATGATCGGCATGGCGCTCTTGCGCGGGCTTCGGGTCGCGCACACGGCACGCCCGAGACCGGGGGAGGGACCCCGGGCGAAGGGTCCCCGCAAGCGACCGAGCCGAGGTTCGGGGTGGAGCCCCGACGAGAACCAGTCGAGAGGAACAGAACATGAGCACCAACGGCCTGATGCGTCTCACCACCGTCCTCGCGCTCGGGTTGAGCTCGGTGGCGCTGCCTCGCGCTGCCTGGTCTCAGACGCCGTCTGCCAGTGGCCAAACACCTACGTTCGCCAAGGACGTTGCGCCCATCTTCCAGGAGAAATGCGAGGTGTGCCATCGGCCCGGCAACATCGCACCGATGTCGCTTGTGACCTACGACGAGGTCCGCCCCTGGATCCGATCGATCAAGGCCCGGGTCGCGAGCCGGGACATGCCGCCGTGGCATCTCGATAAGGGCATCGGCATCCAGAAGTTCATCAACGATCGGTCGCTCTCCGACACCCAAATCGACACGATCGTCCGGTGGATTGACGGCGGGGCTCCACGCGGCGACAGCAAGGACATGCCGCCGGCCAAACGGTGGCCGAGCGGCGATCGGTTCTCCCTGGAAGAGACCTTGGGCCCACCAGACCTCGTCATCCGCGCCAAGTCGTACACCGTCCCGGCGCAGTCGCCCGACATCCATTTCGAGAACGAAGTCCCGATTCCGTTGACCGAGCCGCGGTGGGTGCGCGCGGCCGAAACGAAGCCTTCGCTGATCGGCCGGCGAGTCGCGCATCACGCCGACACGTTTCTGATCAGGCCGTCGACGCCCGAGGCGCTCGCAGCCGAGCGTGCGGCTCGCGGGAATCAGCCTGGCGCCGCCGCCGCGCTCGAGCAGCGCCGGACGACCGAGGCGTCGGGTGAGCGGCAGGAGTACTTCACCGAGTGGGCCCAGGGCAAAGGGGGCGAGATCTTCCCGGAGAACGCGGGCAAGCTCATCATGCCGGGGACGAAAGCCGCGTTCCGCATTCACTACCACGCGGTCGGCGAGGAAATCACCGACACGGTCGAAGTCGCCTGGTGGTTGCATCCCAAGGACAAGACGCCGAAGTACAGCATGGAATACATGCCGCTCGGCCGCGTCCTGCCGGCGGAGCTGAACATCCCGCCCAACACCGTGACCCAGCACCAGGCGGCCACCGTGCTCAAGGCGCCGACGATCTTGCACAATTTCCAGCCGCACATGCACTATCGCGGCAAGGCGCAGACGCTCGAGGCGATCTATCCAGACGGTCGACGCGAGGTGATCAACCAGTCGAGCCGGTTCACGAACAACTGGCACATCAACTACATCTACGATCCGAATTACGCGCCCGTCTTCCCGAAAGGTACCGTGCTCATCGTGACGACGGTCCACGACAACACGGCCGCGAACAAGAGCAATCCCGATCCGCGGCAGTGGGTGATCGGAGGATCACGAACCGTCGATGAGATGGCGCATCTCAACCAACAGGTCATCTACATCACGGAAGAGGATTACCAGCGGATCGTCGAGGAGCGCCGGAAGCGAGCAGCCACGACGCAGAACTGACGGAACGATCAGCCTTCAACGGTCAGCCGACGCTGTTCACGCCGTCGGCTGACCGCCCAGCCCATCAGCGACCGGCATCCAGCGCGGTCGCCCTTTGCCCGAGTAAAGCGCTGGGCCACGCAAATCCCCGCGTACTCACGACATTCGTGGCCGATCCCCGGTCGCTGCTGGTGCGGCGGCCGCCACAGGACGAGCCGGCGTGCTCTTCGGGACCGGTAGAGCGCTAGGAGCCGACGGCGCGACGCTCTTCGGTTCGACCTTCGCTGCAACCGGTTCGGCCGTTGGAGTCATCGCCTGATCGCGCGACCAGACCGACAGCTTCAGCCGCTTCACCTTCACGCCGGCCATCTCCGCTTGCTCGACGAGGTGGCCGATGCCGCCCATCCCCAGCTCGCTCGCACCGTCGTGAAGCGCCAACAGCGTCACCTCGGTGTTCTCCCCGAGCCGATTTGCCTCGACGATGGCGTGCTGCAGCATCCAGAGGTTGTTGCGCCGCCCGACGTTGTAAAAGGCTCGGCCCTGCAGCCACCGCGGCAGGTCGTTCGATTCGGCGAAGTAGCTGATCGCCCACCGATGGATGTCATCGTCCACCGGCTGACCCTTCTTTTCCGGTGTCAGTCCGTTTCGTCGCATCGTGTCCACGTGCCGGTGCACCTTCAGGAAGCGCTCGACCCACTCGGTCCCTGCAGGTGCGACGTACCGTCCGACGTACTCATTGCGCGGAAGCGCCAGACAGAGCCGGGTCGGCAGACCGAGGCGATGGCACTCCTCGTGGAAGATCAGGTCGCCCCCGTGCTCCGCCGACGCGACACCAAAAGCGATCCCCTCGGGTCCTGACAAGGTGCCCTCGGCCTGACGCTTTTCCTCTTCGATCGCTTCACGGATGAGCGTCCGCGCCTCGTCGATGGCTGACAGCGGGAACCCACCGCGACTCCTGGTCGTGGACGCGGCATCGAGGCTCAATCGCAGGCCGACGAACATCAAGATGCGGCGCGGCTCACGCGTGCGGCAACACTCATCGTCCACGCTTTTCAAGACGTCCATCGCACGCGCCACGTTCGCAGCGATCGTGCCGACCGTTCGAATGCCAGCCAGATCCGGCGCGTCGTCTGTGCGCCCTTCGATATCGAGGTCTTCGTAGACGCGCAGCGCCCGGCGCATCGAGCGCTCGGAATCCTTGGGCGCGAGCTGTTTCGCGTCTTCGTAGAGTTGAGCCACGTACTCGGGCTGGCACGAGATGAGACACGCGACCGAGGCGTCGAGCTGACTGAACCACTCGCTCGCGATGCCTTCACGCCGTAACCGGTCGCGCTCCGCCTCGACCGCGAGCTCGAGCGTGGCAATGAGCTGGCCGATCCGCTCGGCTCGCCGCCGTTGCTCGGCCGATGCATCCTCGGGGCTCCGCTGGATCTGCCGCCAGACGCCGGGGTGTTTGCGCGCGAGCTCGGTCTGGAAGACGAGCAGCGTCAGGGCGTTGAGCCCCGCGTACGCGTGGTTGAGGTCGGCCTTGAACGCTTCTTCGAAGGCGTCGAGCGCGCGCTGGAGGAGCGGAGAAATGAGCGCCTCTCGCTGGCGAGCCTCCAGGCTCAGCCCCTGCCGACTCCACTGCTTCGTCCAGGCTTCCTTCAGGTTCCGGCCGTTCAGCGAGCGCAGCTGCGATCGCCGGCCTGCCGTGAGGGTCCCCGTCCGCGAGACGCGCGCGAGCGCTTGCTCGGACCGCGCCGAATCGTTGCGCCGCTGATAGACCGTCGAGAGCGTCGTGTTTGCCTCGATGTCATCGGGATACCGGTTGGCGATCTGCTCCCACGTCACCTTGGCATCGTCGATGAAGTTGGACTCGAACTGCGCGCGCCCGACCTGGCGCAGGCCCTCGACCTCCCACAGGCTGTCGGTGCACTCGACGGCGAGCATCCGCAGGTGCTCCGGGAGCCGAAGCTGGCGCGCGCGCTCCACTTCTTCGCGGAACTCGTCTGGCACGGCGATAAAGCGGGAGCGATCCTCCGCTTCGAGCTGCGGCAGCAGCTTGAACACGGGACTGTCGGCCTTGTAGGACATGATCGTTGTCCGCAGCGCTTCGGCGAGACGTTCGGAGACGTGGGCGTGCGGACTCACGAGCCCCGGAGTGACCGTGCGGTCGAGAGGCTCCAGCAGGTCCACCATGTCGTAGTCGAAGTAGCGATCGGTCTTCAGGTCGAACGGATACTCGCTGAGGTTGCTGCGAACGAGGAAGGTGTACTTGTCGCGAAACGCCTGCCGGATGCCCAGCTCGTAGAAGACGTTGGCGTTGTGCATCGACAGGTCGGCAATCACCAGATCGGACGTGATGAGGCGATGGAACATGTCTTCGCGGATGTTGCCGGCAACCACGACGGCGGCGGCCGTTTCGCCGCGGATGCCCAGACGCTTGAGGGCAGGCTCGATCAAGCGCTTGTGCACGAGATCGAAATCCACCTCGACTCGCCAGTGCCCGCCGTCGGTGGCGATCTGCTCGACCTTTCGAACTGGCGAGTCGTCTTGTCCAATCGCGGGATTGGCCTTGAGAGCGCCCGGGAGCTTGGCTGTCTCGACGATGAGCTCCTTCACGCCGAATGGACGGACGATAAATGCATTTATAGGCATAGGGTGTCGATTGTAGGACTTAGTGTGAAGTCAGTCCATGAGAGGCCTTAACTCATCTATAAGAATGGTCTGTGCACCATTCCCAGTCGCTCCGGGGACCCAATCGCCCCGCTCCCCTGCCTCGCGGCCACGCTCCGGCTGGCCGCCGCTCGGTGCGGGTTGACGGCAATTTCAAGAGGGCGGCACGACAATCCAATGGTGGCCAGAGGCCGTTGGGCGTTTCGGGGGGGTGAGGGGCAGCATCGTGCGGCGCAGGGCTTCAGCCCTCGGCGTGTGAGCGGGCGAGCGAGACGGGAAGGAGACGGCCCTAGCAGCCCGAAGCTTCTAAAGCCGCCACACGGAGGTCGAAAGGCTCCGGTTCACCGCGAGAGCGTCTTCACCAGCCACGCGGCTGCCCCCGCGCCATCGCGCAGGATGTCACTCGGTCCGGTCAACGCTTTCGAGGCGGTCTGTATGGTCGTCGCCTCCGAGCCGGCAACGAAGGCGACCGGCACTGCTGACGGCACGTGGCTCAGATAGTGGAAGGGCTGATACTGCGCGAGCGCGGCACGCGCCTCGACGGCGTTGCGCTCTTCAGCGGAGGCCTCAAGCGTGCCGCGGGCGAGCCCGATCAGTTCGCGCATGAGCGCAGCCGTTGGCGCCCAGGCTGCTGGCGTCGTGCCGGCCCCTGGGATGACGGGCGCCTCAGCCACGATGGCCTTGATGCGCGGATCCGTCGCCGCAACCATCACCGCATGGCCGGCAGCCAGATCGATCCCCCACACTCCGACGCGGGCGCGATCGACGCCCGGCTCGCCTTGCAGCCACGAGACGGCGTTTCGAATGTCCATGATCTGATGATCCGGGATCAACCGCTTGCGTTGAATGCGGAGCGCCGCCGTGTGCTGAGAAAACCGCAGGCGGTCGTCGGTGCGAATCGGCGTGACCTCATATAAGAAACCGCCGCTGCGACCCCAACCGCGGTAGTCGATCGCCAGTGCCACCACACCTTTGGCGGCGAGCTCGCGTGCCTGGGATTCGAGCGTCGCCGCGGTCTTCCCCCAGCCCGGGGCGAGCACGGCGGCAGGATGGCTGCCGGCCGCGCTGTACCCCTCGGGCAGATACAGCCTGCCCCGACAGACGACATGCTCGCTGTAGAAACTCACCTCGCGCGCTGAGCTGCTGGTGGCACTCGGGGTCGACTTACCGGCGCCATTCGGGATGTCGAGGCGCGCCACCGGCGACGGTGGCATGACGGGCGGCGTCTGCTCGATCAGGTACTTGTTGAGCCAGTCCGCCGCCAGCGTCGAGCCCACCTCAAAGGCCTTGTAGGAGTACGCCTGAAAGTGGGTCAGATGCGGCAGCATGATGGTTTGTGCCGTGCCCTTGAAGATCTTGGGGCCGTGCATGCTGCTCGTGGGCCCGTCGGTTGGAATCAGCTCATCGTGCTCGACCGGCACCCACAACATCTTCGTCGTCGCTGGCACGCGATCGAGCATTGCGCCTGGGCGGAACTCGCGATTGATGATCGTCCCCCACAGATCGATCTTCGTGCGGAACGAGAAGCCCCCGTCTGCCTCGGCGCCCTGCCCCGACCGTGCGCGCTTGATGGCATCGTCGACGAACTCCGGCCGCATCGGTGCCGGTCCCTTGGCGCCGATGCCCGCGAGCGCTGACACCTGCGCCGAGACGACCTTCACGCGCGCATCGTGCGCGGCGACCATCGCCACCACCGCACCGCCGTTGCTCGTTCCCCAGATGCCGATCCGCTCGGGGTCGATGCCAGGCTCGCCCTGCAGAAACGAAATCGCGGCCCGATAGTCGTCCACCTCGCGGAAGTTGTGGAGGTTGGTGCGTTTGGCTTCGACGCGCAGCGTCCTCTCGGTCGCCACGGCAGCGTCCGTCGTCGGATCGTCTTCGAGGAGGCGCAGATCGCTGCCACTCCAACCGTAGGTGCGGTAGTCGATCGCCATCGCCACGAGTCCGCGCGCGGCGAAGCGCACCGCGTACTTCTCGATGCCGATCGAGACGGCGTTGATGCCGTGACCGACGACGACGGCCGCGTGCTTGTTCTTCGTCATGAACCCGCGAGGCAGGAAGAGCTTGCCGTAGAGGCGCGTCCCGCCGTCCACGAAGAAGGTGACCTGTCTGGTCGTCACGCCCTCGGGCAAGGCGTACACCCAGTCTTCCGGTCGTGTTCCACCATCTCGCTTCATCGCCGGGTCGAGGCTTTGCTTCTTCAGCTCGTCGCGCGACCGTTCCACGAGGTCGGTGCCAAGCTGCGCCGAGATCGTCGCGCTCGCCAGCGCGCCGACGATCACCAGCAGCGCGGCCTTCCCGTGTCGCATCGACGGCATGTCACTCTCCTTTGGTATGGGTGGCGAGCAAGGACGCCGGCGGAACCCGATGCGGGCCGAGCATTACGGACGCCGAGGCGGCGAAGGCACTCCGGCGCGAGCCATGACTTCGCGGACGGCGAGCTCCGTCGGCGGAGAACTGACGATGTTCATGCCGCGGATGACGCCAAGGGTGATGTCGAGCGGCGTGTGGCCGTCCTTGTTCTTCTGATTCCAGACCTCGATCTTCGCGCCGGCGTCGGCAAGGAAGCGCACGACCGCGGGCCCGTGCTTCGACGTGGCTCCGTGCATCGCCGTTTCACCGTTCCGGTCAACGGCGTTCAGGTCGCCGCCGAGTGCAAGCGCCACCTTGACCGCTTCGAGGACCTCAGCCTCCGTTCCTGGATCCTCTCCTGGCGCGGCCGTCCCCAAGCCGGCGGCAATCATCAGCGCCGTGCTTCCGTCGGCATTCGTGAGCGTCGGGTCGGCGCCGAGCTCGGCGAGCGTCCGCATGTAGTCGGCATCAGCCGTCCGGGCCGCGAGCAGGAAGGGCGTCGCACCGATCATGTTGAGGCGCGTCACGCCGACCGGTGGCTTCGCCGTGACGCGGGCGTTCAAATCGGCGCCCTGCGCAGCGAGCTTCCGCACGAACTGAAGGCTGTCCATCGATCCGGACCCTTCGGGTGCTGGGTCATTGCTCCCGGCGATACCCGCTTTCCGGACCCACGAGACCTGATGGAGCGCCGTCCAGCCGCGAGGCGCCGCGTTCGGATCGGCGCCCCGATCGAGCAGGAGCGCCGCCAGCTCGTAATGGGCATTCCCGACGGCCAGCAGAAACGCGTTGACGCCGGGCTCGGGCTTGGCCGGTCCGGTGCCCGCGGTCGTCGCACTGCCGAGGCCGGTCAGCGAATCGTTCAGATTCGCGCCGCCCTCGAGGAGCGCCTTCGCCACCTCGATGTGTCCGTGGCGCGAGGCGAACAGCAGCGCCGTGAATCCGAGCTTCGAGCGCGCGTGGACGTCGGCGCCGCGCGCAATCAAGGTGCGAACGACCTGCGTGTGCCCCTCGGCCGATGCCCACATCAGCGCCGTCTGATCGCGCCAGCTTTCCCTGGCATTGAGCGCCGCCCCGGCGTCGACCAACGTCGTCACCGCCGCGACCGACCCGGCTCGCGCCGCCAGCATCAACACTGTTTCGCCGTTGAGCGCGGTATTGGGATCGGCGCCGGCTTTCAGGAGTCGTCCGACGATCGCGGCGTTTCCGTCCGACGCGGCGAGCGACAGCGGCTGGACGCCGAAGCGGTTCTGCGCGCGCACGTTCGCACCCGCTCCGAGCAGCTGATCGACGATCTGGAGAACGCCGCGATGCACGGCCCAATGCAGGACCGTCGTCCCGTCGGCATCGGCGGCATTGACTCCATTGGCTTTCGACGAAGGCTGTTCGAGGATCGAGGCGACCGCACGGCCGTCGCCGCGCTTGACCGCCTCCAACAGGCTGACGTCCGTCCGCGCAGGCGCCGCAGCGAGGCTCAGCGGGACGAGCAGAAGGATGGGGACCCATGTCCGCCAACCGTCGCGCACGACCGGCCGCCGTGCGCCGCCTGGCACGAGCCGGCTGCGCAGCTGAGCCATTTCCCTGCCCTCGCGGTTCAGGACGCCCATCGGACGGCCCTCAGAGCGAGACCGCACCGTTCGACAAGTCAAGGCGTCCGGTGCTGTCGACGAAACGGTCGAGACGGACTCCCATGTGATCCAGGAGCGTCAGGTGCAAATTCGCCAGCGGCGTCATCTCGGCGAACTTCACGTGGCGTCCGCCTTTGACCCCGCCCGCGCCGCCCCTGGCGAGGACGATCGGCAGGTTCTGGTGATCGTGCAGGTCGGGATTCCCCATGCCGCTGCCGAACAGATACGCCGTGTGGTCGAGCAGCGTGCCATCGCCGTCGGGCGTGGCACGGAGCCGCTCCAGCAAGTACCCGAAAAGCGACACGTGGTAGGCGTTGATCTTGGCGAGCTTGGCGAGCTTCTCAGGGTTGTTGGTATGGTGTGAGATCGGATGATGCGGCTCGGGCACTCCGATCTGCGGATACGTCCTCGTGCTGCTCTCGCGTGCGAGCTGGAACGTGATCACGCGCGTCAGGTCGGCCTGAAGTGCCAAGACTTGGAGGTCGAACATCAGCTTGACGTGATCCTCCCACGCCTCCGGCACGCTGGCCGGCCGCTCGAGCGTCGGCAAGGGCGAGGCGCTGGTCTGCTGCTCGGCCCGCTGGATCCGCCGCTCTACTTCGCGCACGGTGTCGACGTACTCATCGACCTTGGACCTGTCGCCAGGTCCGAGGGTCCGCTGGAGGCTCGCCAGGTCTTTGACGACCCAGTCCAGAATGCTGGCGTTCCTGCGCAGCTCGGCCCGGCGCGCGTCAGGCGGGCCACCATCGCCAAACAGGCGCTCGAACACGACACGCGGGTCGGCCTCGGTCGGCAGCGGGGTGGTTGGAGACGACCATGACAGGTTGTTCTGGTAGGCGCAGTTGTACCCGTTGTCGCAGTTGCCGACCTGGGCAATGAGGTCGGTGCCGAGCTCGAGTGATGGAATCGGCGTCTTGCTGCCAAGCGTTTTGGCCACGATCTGATCGACCGTGGTCCCGTTCTCGTAGTCGGTGCTCTCGGTGCGTTTGGCCCTCGCGCAACTGAGGAACCCGGCATTCGACGAAGCGTGGTTGCCCGTGGTATTGGCGTTCTTCAGCTCGAGATTGGTGAAGATCGTCAGGTGTTCCAGATAGGGCTTCAGCGCCTCGAGCGACGGCGAGAGCTCCGCGATGGGGCCGACCGCCTTCGGCGTCCAAGGCGCCGGGTTGGATCCCATGGGGACGAAGACGAACCCTAGTCGACGGCTCGGACGCGCCGGCGTGGCGGCCAACGCCGACATCGCCGGCACCATGGCATCGAGGAGCGGCAGTGCCACCGTGGCTCCCAGGCCGCGAAGAAACGTGCGACGCGGGAGAGCCAGCTTCGTGATGATCATTCAGGTCCTCCTCATCTGGAACGGGGCACTCCGCACGACGGCCAGCACGAGCGACGAGAAGCGGTACTCGTCTTGGGCTGCCCGACGCACGATCGCACGAATGGCCGGACGGTCGCGATAGTCGATGCCACGTCCCAGGCCAAAGGTCAGCAGTTTTTCGGCCATCGTCGAGACGAACACCTCCGGGCGGGCGAGCAGCGCCTGACGCAGACCGTCGACACCCTCGAACGCCTGACCACCGGGTAACTGCCCCGATACATCGAGTGGCGAGCCGTCTTCGTCACGGGCCCGCCATCGACCGATCGCATCGAAGCTCTCCATCGACAACCCGGTCGGATCCATCAGCTGATGACAGGTCGCGCAGACGGCGTTCTTTCGATGCTCCGCCATGCGCTCCCGCATCGAGAGCATCTTGCCAGTCGCCCGTTCCGCAAGAGGCGGCACGTTCGCGGGCGGCGGGGGCGGCGGCGTGCCGAGAACGTTCTCGAGCACCCACTTGCCGCGCAACACGGGCGACGTGCGATTGGCGTACGAGGTCACTGTCAGAACGCTCCCATGGCCCAGGATGCCGAATCGCTCGCGGCGGTCCCCGAGCGTCACGCGGCGGAACTGATCGCCGTACACGCCGGGGATCCCGTAGTGCTTCGCCAGCCGCTCGTTCAGGAACGTGTAGCTGGCACTGAGGAGCTCGGTCACGGGACGGTCCTCGGCGATCACGGTCTCGACGAGCATCTCGGTCTCGCGGCGAAATGCCTGACGGAGGTTGTGGTCGAACTCGGGAAACTGTCGGTTGTCTGGACTATGCGCCGCGAGATTGCGCAGGTGCAGCCACTGATGGGCGAAGTTGCTCGACAGGGCGAGTGCCCGTGGATCGGCGAGCATCCTCGCCACCTGCCGTTCGAGCACGAGAGGCCGACCGAGCTCGCCACGCTCGGCCAGCCCGAGCAGCTCTTCGTCGGGCGGAGCGCTCCAGAGAAAGAACGACAGGCGCGACGCCAGGATCACGTCGCTCAGTCGATACGGGGTGCCCGGCGCGAGACCCGCCGGGTCCCGTTCGATACGGAAGAGGAACTCTGGACTCGCGAGGATCGCGCGAAGCGCCATCTCGATTCCCGCTTCGAACGCCGTCGCCTCGGGTCGTACCTCCGTGCGCGCCTCACGATAGAACGCGAGGGGCGCCTCGAGATCGGCATCGGTGACTGGCCGTCGATAGGCGCGTCGAGCCAGGCTCGCGATGATGGATCTGGCGCAGGCCGCGTCGGCGGTCTGCGCGCGTGACCGAGCGAGGCTGCGCCGAGACGTCACGCCGGCGCGAACCGGATCTGCCGCCGAGGCCGCGGCCGGTGCGCACGTGAAAATTCGCCGGCGGCTGGGCGTCGCACTGATCCCCGACGTGCTGAACGGACCCTCGATCGAGATGGACCGTACCGCCGGCTGTGCTCGAGGGTGACGATCGGCATTGAACCGCGCGAGATAGGGCTGGCGCTCGGTTTCGATGAGGGCGCCGGTCTTGGCGAGAAACGTCACGCGCACTTCGTGAGGCCCCGCGGTCACCGGGAGCCGCGCCTCGAGATGCGCATCGACGCCCTCGTCTGCGTAATAGCCGGCGAGCTGATTCCGTTTTGGCGTGACGGTGAAACGCTCGACACGCGCTCCGTCCAAGGCGAGCTCGAGATCGTGCGGCTCGTTCAGGCCCTCGACGTTCTCGTTGCGATTGCGCGCCAGCCGAATGCGGACGGCGTACTCGCCGTCAACCGGGAAAGTGTGGATGGCGACCGTACCACCGCGACTGCCGAACGGCAAGCCATCGAGCCGGGTTTCCTGGGTCAGATCAGGAGGCACGTTGATCACGCGACTCAGTGGCGCACGCACCGTGCTCCCGATCGCGAGACGACTGACTTTCTGCGCCGCCGACAAGTAGCGCTCCATGAGCGTCGGCGAGAGACCGGTGACGCTGATGTTGTCGAAGCCGAAGCTCGAGTCGTCTGCGGGCAGCAGGTCGTCGACGTCGATGTCAAGAGCGAGCAGCTCGCGAATGGCGTTCCGGTACTCGGTACGGTTCAGCCTCCGTAGTGCCGGCGGACGACCTGGATCCGGCCTCGCGGTCGCTGCCCGATCGAGCTCGCTTTCGAGAAACGAGAGGAGGTGCTGATAGTCCTGCTCGGACGGCCGCGGCGCGCCTGCGGGCGGCATGGCCCGCGCCTGCAGCTTCTTCGTGACCTTCTCCCAGAGTTCGGCGTCGGTCTCGACCGAGCGGAGATCCACGGACGACAACGACAAGCCTTGCGTGCGAGTCCGATCGTTGTGGCAGCGCACGCAGTACTCATCGACGAGCGACTGAGACCGGGACACACCACCGGCGGCAGGCGCCGGGCGACGACCGGATGCGGCCGACGACGTCACCGCCGCCTGGCCCCGCGGCTCGACGGCGCTCACACCACGGCTCGCGACGACGAGTGTCGCCCATCCAGCGAGCAGCAGGATCGACCAACGGGCCGGCATCGAACCTCCCTGCGAGGTGGTCGGATTCCCGAGTATCTTACCGCTGCCGTCGGGGGTCCGGAGTGGGCATTCCCAAGTCCGCGCCCTCAAGGCTCCTGGTCCAGGCGACGAAACTTCTGCACACGCTGACCAGTATTCACCTCGGCCGTGTAGAGGTTCCCCTGCGAGTCGATGGCGACGTCGTGGACGACGTGAAACTGGCCGGCGGAACGGCCTGGCCGTCCAACGTGGCCCAGGACCTGCGCCGACACCCGGTCGACAATGCGCATTTCGTTGTTCACGCCGTCGACCATGAAGATGAGCCGCTCGGCCCTGTCACGAGACATCACGAGCGACGACACCGATCCGTTGAGCAGGGTGTTCTTTTCGAAGAACGCTTCTGAGACGAACGTGCCGTCCTTGCGAAACACCTGATAGCGGTTGTTCGTGCGATCACAGATATAGACCAGACCGTCTTTCGCGAGCCGTACGCAGTGAACCGGATTTCCGAACTGCGGGGACGGAGGGGCCGTCGGCGAGTACGGGCGTGCCGGTCCATCCGAAGGCGGCTTGCCGTAGGCGCCCCAGTGCCGTTTGTAGGCGCCGGTCTCGGAGTCGAACACCACAACGCGCCGGTTCCCGTACCCGTCGGCGACATACACCTCGCGAGCAGTCTCGTCCACGTCGATGTCGGCCGGACTCCCGAGGTTCTTCGTGTCGTGACTGCCGGCGTTCTGTCCCGGCTTGCCGATCTGCAGGACGAATCGGCCGGCGGCGGTGAACTTCAGAATCTGATGATCCTTCGGTCCGTTGCCGCCCACCCAGACGAAGTCATGGTCGTCCACGTGAATCCCGTGCTCGGACGAAGGCCAGTCGTACCCGGAGCCCGGTCCACCCCAGCTTCTGAGCACATTGCCGCTCTGGTCGAACTCGAGCACTGGGGGAGCCGCCACACAGCACTTGCTGATAGGCGGGTTCAGGCTCGCGCCAAGCTCTCTCTCGCTGAGCGATCGCGGGCGGTGAACCACCCAGACATGGTCGTGTCGGTCGACGTGGACGCTCGCGACCTGGCCGAGAATCCAACTGTTCGGCAGCGGCTTCGGCCAGAAGGGATCGACCAGGAGCTGAGGGACGGCGCTCCCCTGGGCAACGCGCACGGTCGTCGGCGACGTCGACAACTGGTTCTCGGTCACCGTGCTGCGCGGGCCGACGGTGGTCTGAAGCTCGACGCCCGCCCGCACCGTCTCCAAGCACCCCAGGAGACCGGTTGCGGCAGCCACGAGCCCCGTCGCGCGAATATTCCATCGGATAGCGGACATGGCTGCCTCCTTGGACCGTTATGCGGCCCCGTCAGAGAACTTTGTACTCGATTCGCAGGACCGCCGTGGTCGGCGCGCCCAGCGTGCCCGCACGGGCGCGCCGAGGGCCAGACCGCTCGCCTTCAACCCACGTCGTGCTCGAGGCCGTCATGGGACCGGATGCCGCATTCGTTTATTCGATACGAGGAAAGCGGCGCGGTTCACGAAGGCCGAACGCGCTCTTCTTCGTCGCTTGACTGCATCCCCCACCCGGTGGAAGCTGTCTCCGCACATGGGAGGCCCGGGCATGGATCCAATCAGACGCAAGATTCTGAAGACGGGTGCGGGTGCGGCGGCCATCGCGGCGACGGCGCCGCGAGTGCTGGCCCAGCAGAGCGGCGCAGCCAGCGCAGCGAAGTTCTACCAGAAGGGACCCGTGCGCATCCGCTACGAGGAAGCGGGAGCCGGCTTCCCGCTGCTGTTGATTCCCGGCGGGGGCCTGAATTCGTTGATGGCGGGCTTGTCTCAGCGCAGTCCGTTCAATCCGATCGCGGAGTTCAAGAACGAGTTCCGCTGCATCGTTGCCGACCTTCGCAACGCCAACGGCGGCGAGTCGACCGGCCCGCTCGAGATCGATCGACCGTGGGACTCGTACACTGACGACCACCTCGGCCTGATGGATCATCTGGGCATCGACAAGTTCATGGTGCTCGGTTTCTGCATCGGCGGACCGTTCATTTGGAACCTCATCGAACGGGCGCCAACACGAGTGGCCGCAGCGGTGATCGTGCAGCCTGTCGGGTTCCGGCCGGAGGCACCCAACGTGATGTACGACGCCAGCCTGAACAACTGGGGCGCGGAGTTCGTCAAGCGTCGGCCCGAGATCACCGCCGACATGGTCCAGCAGTTCGTGACGAAGATGTTTCGCACTGATGCCGACTTCGTCTTCACGGTCACGCGCGACTTCGTTCGCACTTGCCAGACGCCCGTGCTGGTCATGCCCGACGATGTTCCCTCGCATCCGTACGCCGTGGCCATGGAGTCGGCCATGCTGGCCCCGAGGGCCGAAGTGAGCATGTTCCCGTGGAAGGAGCCGAAGGAGCGGATTCCGCTGGCCGTGCGCCAAGTGCGGTCTTTTCTGCGCGCCCACGTCCCCCGTCCGACGTAGATCCAAGAGCTCCTGGACGCTTCGTCGGCCCCAGAAAGACGACTGGACACCGCTAGGCGCTGACGTGCCCGCTACCGCGAGTCGTCCCAGTTCAGCGTGCGGCTCTTGATCCGCCAGCCTTCCCGTGTCTTGACGTAGACATCCTCGTAGACGCCCGTGCTCCGGAACTCCGGCCCTCGCGGTCCATCGACCGGCAGGCCGGGCACCGGATTCCCCTTGTTCACGTCGAAGACCAGCCAATAGACGCGGCCTCGCGCGCCCTCCGGCGAAGGCGTGATCCGCCACCCGTTCTGCCAGTGCCGGCGTCCCGAATCGCCGACCTTTCCGGCGAAACTTTCGCCGATGAGCGCGGCAATCTGGTCTCTTCCAACCGCCGCCCGCGTGGGACTGATCCGGAATACCCCGTCTTCGCTGAAGGCTGACGCGAAGAGCTTGGCGTCAGCGAAGTTCTGGCCGTGCGCGTAGGTCCAGTACAGTTCCTGGATGTCGAGGCGGTCCTCAGCGGTCAGGCGGCCGGCGCCACCGCGATCCTGGGCGGTGAGATACCCAGCGCCCGCCCCCAGTGCGAGGAAAACGGCCGCTGCGACGACACTCCGTCTCTGCATTGCGTGCTCCCTCGATCTCAAAAGGCACGTCGCTCCGTACGGCCGCACCGTGTCACCCGCCGCGCGCCGCCTCTGACGCGCCGCTCACCGTGCCGATCATAAGGCGGGGCGATCACGACTGGCCGGCCTACGTCGCCCGGTGAGAACCTCCCTCACGCCAAGGCGGTGGGTGGAAAACGACGCGGATCGGACTCCGCCATCAACTGATAGACGGCTTCCACGATCTGCTCGCGGTTGGGTTTGGAGAAGTAGTCACCGTCTGAGCCGTACGCGGGCCGATGCGGCCGTGCCGTGAGCGTGCGGGGCGCCGCATCGAGCAGGTCATAGGCGCCCTGACGTTCTAGGACGTCCTGCATCATGAAGCCGGTGGCGCCGCCTGGCCCATCTTCGTCGAGAAACAGCACGCGATTGGTCCGGCTGATGGACTCCCGGGTGACCGCATGTACGTCGAACGGCAACAGCGTGCGCACATCGACAATCTCGATCTCGATGCCGGCCTCATGCAGGAGTGCGGCCGCCTCCATCGCGATATCGCAACACGCCCCGTACGTGACGACGGTGACGTCCGAGCCCGGACGGATGATCTCGGGGACGCCGAGCGGGATGGTGAACGAGCCGATGTTCTCAGGCAGCGGTATGCGCTTGCGATAGCTGTTCAACACCTCCACGATGAGGGCGGTATCGTCCGACGCCAGCATCGTGTTGTAGAACCCGGCCGCTTGGACGGCGTCTCGCGGAACGCACACGTACACCCCGCGGATGAGATTGATGATACCAGCCATCGGCGACCCCGAGTGCCAGATCCCCTCGAGACGGTGGCCGCGCGTCCGGATGATGACCGGCGCTTTCTGCCCTCCGTGCGTCCGCCAGCGAAGCGTCGCCAGATCGTCGGCGATGATCTGCAGCGCGTAGAGGAAGTAGTCGAGGTACTGAATCTCGGCAATCGGTCGCAGTCCCCTCAGCGCCATGCCGATGGCCTGGCCGATGATGGTTGCTTCCCGAATGCCCGTGTCGGTCACCCGCTGCTCGCCGTACTTCTCCTGGAGATGGGCCCAGCCTTGATTGACTCCGCCGAGACGGCCGACATCTTCACCGATCGCCACGAGCTTGGGCTCACGTTCGAGCGCCGCGTCGAAGCAGGCCCGGATGACTTCGAACCCTTGCCACATCGGCGGGTCGGGCGCGTACCGGACCGGAACGATCGGGACGTGCAGTGCAGACTGCGCCGACTCGCTGTAGAGATGGGACCCGTACCGTCGCAGGTTGATCTCGGCCTGCTCCTCCTTCCAGCGGCGCAGCGCACCTGTGGTCTCGGGCGGGTCACGTCGTGTCGTGAGCAGCGCCTCGGTGACGGCAGCCATGATCTGCCGACGCAGCGGCACCTGAGTCGCGCCCAGGGCGTCTGCCATGGTGCGGACCCGCGGTGCGTCAGACGACCGCTCCGCAAGCGATCGCATGAGCGACACAGCCGCCTTGCGCTCGTCTTCAATGGGCGTGCGGTATCGACCCCAGGCGTTGTCCCTCGCCGCGAGAACCAGGTCCTTTTCCTCAGCCTCCACACGGTCGAGCTCGTCACTCGTCGAGAGCTCATGCTCGAGGATCCAACGCCGCATCTTCACCAGGCAGTCGTACTCCCGCTCCCAGGCGAGCCGTTCCGCCGACTTGTAGCGCTCGTGATTGCCCGACGTGGAGTGCCCCGCGGGCTGAGTCAGCTCTGTCACGTGGACTACGGCCGGGGCGTGATGGCGGCGGACTTCCTCAGCGGCATCCAGATAGGTCGAGCAGAGCTCCGGGTACTTCCACCCGCGGACGACATACAGGCGGATGCCGGGCCGTCCGCCGACCCGCTGGCCGAATCCTTCCAGAATCCTCCCGATGTCCCCTTTGGTCGTCTGGACCGAGCTCGGCACCGAAATGCCGAACCCATCGTCCCAGATCGAGATGACGGCGGGCACCTGGAGCACGCCGATGGCGTTGACCGATTCCCAGAACAGGCCCTCGGCGCAACTCGCTTCACCGATGGTGCCGAAGACGATCTCGTTGCCGTTCGACGAGAACGAGCCGGCGTGCGCTTTCAAGGACGGCACGTCCCGGTACAACTTGGACGCGTAGGCCAGCCCGACGAGGCGCGGCATCTGAGACCCCGTGGGCGACACGTCGGCCGCGGAGTTGTACATATCGAGTTGCGGGAGGAACTGCCCCTCGTCATCCAGCAGACGCGTGGCGAAATGGCTGGTCATCGACCGGCCGCCGCACGCTGGCTCCGCCGAGACGTCGGCATGCGCGTACAGCTGCGCGAAGAACTGCTCGGGCGTCAGCACACCGAGCGCGAACATCAGCGTCTGGTCCCTGTAATACCCCGATCGAAAGTCGCCCTTCTTGAACGCGTAAGCCAGCGCGAGCTGGGCCAGTTCCTTCCCCTCGCCGAAGATGCCGAACTTGGCCTTGCCCGAAAAGACCTCTTTGCGGGCGACGATGCTGCACTGGCGGCTACGGTAGCAGACGCGATAGTCGCGAAGCACCGCCTCGCGGTTCCAGCCGCGCGTGTTTGACTCGATCTCGAACGGGCTGTCGAGATGCATGCGACTCGCTGCGTCGATCCCCCGAGATGCCGCGAAATGATCGTCCTCTGCCGCGGTCTTGGACTCTTCACTTTCCGGCAAACACCGCCTCGGCGTTGGCCTTCACCGAATTGGCGTCCGCGCGGAACCCCTTGTACTTGTCCGCCACCTTGTACGCTTTGGCGAACTCGTCCACCGCCATGCCCTTCTTCTTCGCGGCCTGGGCCTCCGCCACGAACTCGTTGTAGAAGTCGACGTAGGTCGTGAAGTCGTTCCACGTGACCGGCATGAACGTGTGACCACCGACGACGGTGTCAACGTTCTTGATGCCAGCGACCGCCTTTCTGAGCGTCGGCCCGAACTCGACGGCGCTGCCTCCGCTATTGGCCACGTCGATGAACGGCATCTGCTGGCGTGGGAACATATCGCCGGCGTGCAGCGTCCGCGTGGCCGGAAAAACCACGAACGTGTCGCCGTTCGTGTGGCCTCTGCCGAAGTGGTACAGATCGATCTGATCCTTGCCACTGAAGAGCGTCAGTTTGTCCTTGTACGTGCGCTTGGGGAGAAACTTCGCGTTGTCACCCTTGAACGCCGCGCAATTGGTCACCGGCTCGCACTTCTCGCGCGCCAAATTGTCTCGGGTGCCCTCGTGCGCGACGAATTCGACCGTCGCAGGGAACTCGGTGTTACTGCCCGTGTGGTCGAAGTGCGTATGCGTGCTGATGATCGTTGTCACCGGCTTGTCGGTGACAGATTTGATCTGGGCAATGAGTCCCCGGCCTGCCCCTGGGAGCCCCGTATCAACGAGCACGACGCCCTTGTCGGCGACCAGCACGAGCGAGTTGCCCCCCGTCCACGTCTCGCGCTCACTCAGCTCTCCGCCGGAAATGAAGTACAGGTTGTCGCGCAGTTTCTGAATCGCGCGGACGTTCAGGGGTTTCTGCTGTTGAGCTACGGCGCCGGCCCACAGGCCCCCAACCACGACAAGGATCGCCACCAGCACGCCTCGTTTCATAGTCTCCTCCCAGGACAGCTGATGGTATCCGAGATGGCCGGCACACGCATTCTGTGCTGTATGCCGAGACCCCCGCGTCGCTGGAGACGCTCCAGGTGTGACGCAGACCGCACACCACACGAAACGGTAGGAGAGCGGCCTCTGTCGGCTTGGCTTCTGTCCACGCGCCGCAGTCGGGGTGCAGGGCAGCCGCCATGCTCGTCCCCCAAGTCGCGCCGGCCGAGTTCCTATTCCATCGGAAATACCGATGTCGTACCGCCCAAAATATCGTCTTGTCGACTCGTCGACCAACCCTCTATCTTCGGCCGCGAGGCGGACAGCTGCAGATTCGAATCGAGCGGCGGGGTGTGGGCGTGTCCGAGGAGCTTCGCCAGCGGCTCCTGAGCCGCATTCATTTCGCGCTGGCGAAGTTTTCGGGCACTGTGCGCTCCGTGGCAGTGCGCCTGACTGGTGCGACCTCACCCATGGGCGGTCCCGACACGGAATGCCGCGTCCGGGTCAGCACAAGAATTGGATCGCCTGTCGTGATTCGCGAATCGGACCCTCACATTCAGGCGGCGGTGTCGCGGGCAGTGGCGCGCGCCGCCCGTACTATCGGCCGCCAATTGGAGTGCCGCCGGTTCCCAGTCGCTGCACTGCTGTCCGGCCGCGGGTCGTCTCGAGGGGCGAGAGGGCGTGAAGCGACGCAGATCGCACTGACGGACCTCGGGAAAGTTTGTCGCGAGCGTCGATCCGGCGAGGGCCGCCGGCGATCGGATTAGAAGGCTTTCGCAGAGGATGACCGCGGCCCGTCAGGGCCTTCGCGGCCTCGCGCCGACAGCGAGCTGAGCAGCTCGACCAGCCCGCCGGGATCGATCGGCTTGACGAGATGCGCGTCGAAACCGGCGTCCGCAGTCCGCCGCCGGTCGTCTTCCTGAGCCCATCCCGTCATGGCGATCAGGACGGATTGCCGTCCCCACGGTTGCTCCCGGATGCAGCGACAGACGTCGAAGCCATTCATGTGCGGCATCCCGATATCGAGCAGCACGGCGTCGGGCTTCACCCGGGTCGCGAGGGCGACGCCTTCCGAGCCGTCGTAGGCCGTGTGGACCTCATGATCGCCGCTCACGCGCAGTATCATCGCGAGCGCGTCGGCAGAATCCCGGTTGTCGTCCACAATCAGTATGCGCCGGGTGACGCTTCCATTCACCGACGCCGCTGTCGCGGCCGAGGGCTGACTTCCCTTGGCGTCGCGCAACACCGGCAGGCGAACCACGAACTCGCTGCCGGTCCCAGGCCCTTCACTGCGGGCCTCGATGCTTCCACCATGGAGATCGACCAGCCGGCGAACCAGAGACAGACCGATGCCCAAGCCGCCGCGTGCGCGTTCCAGCGTGCGATCGACCTGGAAGAACATCTCGAACACACGCGTCAACTTCTCCGGTGGGATGCCGACGCCGGAGTCTTTGACGCGCACCACCACCTCGTGGCCCTGGACGACGGCCTCGAGCCAGATGCGGCCGCCCGGCTCGGTGTATTTGGCCGCGTTGTTCAACAGGTTGAGGAAGATCTGCGACAGCCGCACCAGATCGCCATCGAGGTGGACCGGCTCGTCGGGCAGCGCGATCGTCAACGTGTGGCCGTACTGCTCGATGATCGGGCGTGCCGACTCGACTGCGCCGCGGATGACGTCGGCGAGCTCGAGGCGCTGTTTGCGCAGCTCCAATCGGTTACGCGTGATGCGCGAGACATCCATCAGATCGTCGATGAGGCGCGTCAGATGGGCGATCTGCCGGTCGATGACGTCGCGCGCCCAGCGCAGCTGAGGCTCGTCGGGGCCCGTGAGACGCAGCAAGTGAACGGCACTGCGGGCGGGCGCCAGCGGATTCCGCAGCTCGTGAGCCAGAGTGGCGAGGAACTCGTCCTTGCGCAGGTCCGCTTCCTTCAATTGGTCGAGCAGGCGAAGCCGCTCGTAGGCGACGGTCGCATAGTGGGAAATCGTTTCGATGAATGCGACCTCGTCCGGCTCGAAGTCGTCCTTCGATCGACTGGCGAACGAGAGGGTGCCGAGCAGGCGATCGCCGGCGATCAGGGGATTGCACGCGTAGGCGCGGAGGCCAAACGCCTTCACCAGCTGCACCTTCGGATCGTCGGACTGCTGGATGTGCGTCGCGACGATCGGCCGACGTTGCTGCGCCACCGTACCGCAGACCGCCTGACCGAACTCGAGCCGGGAGATCGCTTTCAGGGCCCCGGCGGGAATGCCCTCGCACGCGGCCAGCCGCAGGGCATCGCCAGCATCCGTGACCATGAAATTGAAGAAGGCATCGACGCCTAGTTGTTCGCCGACCTTGGCGAGCAGCCCGCGAAGCATGGCGTCGGGGTCGTCGGCCGTTAGCAGGACCGCCGCCGCCTCCCACAGCAATCGCAGGCGTTGGCTCTGCTTCTGAAACAACCACTCTGCCCGCAGCTGTTCGGTCACGTCGCGAGTGAAGCAACGCGTGTGGACGAATCTGCCCTGCTCCCACAGGACGCTGGAATCGATCAGCACGTGCTTGATCGAGCCGTCCTTGCAGCGCATGCGAGCGGGACGATCACGCAATGTCTCGGCCGCCGACAGCCGGCGCAGGATCTCGGCGATCGCGTCGGCATCGACGTGAAAGTCAGCGATGTGACGCCCGATGTACTCCTCTGATGCATAACCGAGCAATTCCAGCTCGGCTCGATTCGCGCGCAGGACCCTGCCGTCAGGTCCCACCCAGTGCAACGCGACAGTGGCGTTGTCGAAGAAGTCGGACAGCTCCAGCTCGCTGCGGCGCAGCTGCTCCTCGGACCGTTTCTGCTGCAGCACGATGACGGCCTGGTTGGTCGCAACATTGAGCAGCAGACGATGCGTCTCGGCCGGAAAGAACCGCTCCGATGAACCGGCGACGACCAGGCCGTAATCAGCCGAATGGCCGATCGGCGTCATCACGATGCGCAGCGTCCCCGTTCCGAAGGGATTGGGGACCGTCGCCGTATCAGCCAGGTTCGCGGCGTCGAGGAGCGGTTCGAGTGTGGCCGTCAGCGACTCGAGGTGGTCGCGGTGACGCGCGCCCCGTGGCGTCCCCGCGATCTCGAGCGCAACCGGCCCGTCACCGCGGCCGAGTCGCACATAGACGAACGTGGCGCCCAACGATGTCGAGAGAACGCGGCATAGTCCCTCGCCGATGTCCTCGACGCGCTGGCCGCTCCAGACGGCCGACAGGGTCGACAGTCCGACCAGTTCTCGCATGCAGCGGCGCAGCGCTTGCGGGTCGTCGGCGAGGCGCTGACTGGGATTGACCATCAGGGTTCGTCCGCTGATCTCCCGCGGTGGCGCAGCTCGCGAAGCATCTCGTCGGGCGGCACGAAGAATGGGTTCTCCTGCAGGATTCCGCCAATGATGACCACCGGATGCGTCCGCATGATGTCCATGACGACGTCTGCACCAAACTGGTGCAGGTCGTAAGTTCAACACACGGCGTCATCGTATTTGGGCAGCACGAAGTTGAGGCGCGTTTCGTATTCGACGATATCCTCGACGCCCGGGCGGTCTTCCAGCGCCCATTCCATGTTTGCGACCAGCCGCGTCAGGGGGAAGCCTTCCGCCTTTCCGCCTTGCAGCACTTCTTCGATCAGGGCGAGCATGCGGTTCTGATCGAAGCGTCCGTCCCTCAGGTACGCATCCTCCCAGCGCCTGACTTCGAGCTGACCAGTACGTTCGACATCGTCGACGGGAACACCGACGTCCTGAAGGCGCCGCCGGTGTTCGGGCCGGTGCTGATCCTTCACGATGTGGAATGCCTTATCGCCGTGATCGAAGCCTTCCTTGATGAAGGGCAGAAGGACGCGGTACTCCTCGTTCTTGTTGTTGAAGAAGGCGCACACGTGGCGGGCATGCCCCAGGGTCGTTCCCGCCAACCTCACCGGTTTTCGCGTCTCGGTCATGGTGGCGCACCTCAGCAGTAGGAAACGAATCGTGGGCGATCGTCCTGCACACTCGTTGCAGCCGCCAGCGTGACGAGACGCCCGCCCCAAGCTCAAGCGTGGCGCGACATCGACCTCTTGCGATTGTAGCGAACTCGACCCACTGACGTTCAGTTGTCGACCGGTCCCGTCCTCCATCGAAATCCCGCCGCCTCAGCGCCAGCGCAAACATCGAGATGATGAGGAACACCGGCGACGTACCGCTGTGATCGCACGACTGCCGGGAGGAGCGACCGATGTCGAGCGCGTCGAATCGCTCGCACCTCGAGCACCGCTTCGAATGCTCGCTGAGAGATCTCGCGCCGCGCATGCTCGAGGTGTCGCACTCCATCAATCCCGGTGCGTCATGTCGCCGGTGACCTGACGACCTTGCGCAGGCGGCCACCACGGCGTTCATCAACATACGTCCGAGGGGCCTGGGGCTCCGTTCACGGTGAACCGCTGAAACGTTCGCCGGGCGCGTGGACGATGGCGGAGCGGATGGCCGCGCGATGCGGCACTTACCGCGTCTGCGAGGTGGCCCGCGCTTTCGGTTTGCGATGCAGCCCCGGCAATGGGATGATGAGCCGCTGATTACCCGCCGCGCGTCGTCGGCAGGGAGCCTCAAAGATGCGAATCATCTCCGCCTTGGTCGCGATGCTGTTGTTGGCGTTCGGTGTGTCTGGCACCGCAGCCGGCACGAGCGTGCTCTTCATCGGCAACAGCTTTACGTTCGGGTTCGGCTCGGCCGTGCGTTTCTACCGGGCCCACACGGTGACCGACCTCAATCTGGAAGGCGTCGGGGGCGTGCCCGCGCTCTTCAAATCGTTTGCCGATCAGGCGGGGCTCGATTACGACGTATCGCTCGAGACGCGCGCCGGGAGCGGCCTCGACTTCCATCTCGATCAGAAGCTTGGTGTCATCGGCCGACGCGGGTGGGACAAAGTGGTGATGCATGGCTTCAGCACGCTCGACCGTGACAAGCCGGGTGACCCGACCAAGCTCATTGCCACGAGCAAGCAGATGGCCGACTTCCTCCGCGAGCGAAACCCAAAGGTCGACCTTTATCTGATGGCGACTTGGGCCCGCGCCGATCAGACCTACCCGCCCAAGGGCGCCTGGACTGGCCGGTCGGTCGAAGTCATGGCCCGCGACCTTCGCACGGCCTATGACAAAGCGGCCGCGGCAGCCGCGATCAAGACGGTCATTCCCGTCGGCGAAGCATGGAACCGGGCCATGCAGACGGGCGTGGCGGATCCGAATCCATACGACGGCATCGAAGCCGGCAAGCTGAATCTGTGGACATTCGATCACTATCACGCGAGCGCGCACGGCTCGTACCTCGAGGCGCTGGTCGTGTTCGGCAGTCTGACGGGACGCGACCCTCGGTCGCTCGGCGAGAACGAGTGCTCGGCATTCGAGCTCGGAATCCCGAGCGCCGAGGTGAAGACTCTGCAGCAGATCGCCTTCGACCAACTGGCCGCCGCCGGCGCGGTGATGCCCTCGCCCCTCGTGTTGCCGAAGCCGGCCAGTGCCGAGCGCTGTGTCGCCGGCCGCTCGGTGAATTGATCGTGGTCTTTGTCGGGCGACTTCATCGGGTGGCATGCAGGGTTGCCAGCTCGGAAGTTTCTGCCGAAGGCCCCGGGCGCGATGGCTGGTGGCTGATCAGCTCGTCGAGGGACTCACGACCGGCGTGTTCCATTGAGGACCTGTCTACCCGGTCTGCGCCTCCGGCATCACGCTGAAGCGTGAACGTCGGGCCTAATCGCGGTCCTCACGAAACCTTCAGACAATCGTCAGAATCGCGGATGGCCCGCAGCGTGTAGGATACGACGTCGTTCTTCACGTCTTAACTCCATTTCAGGATTTGTGATGCATCAGTCGAGTATTCCCGTGGGACGTGTGTTCGTTCGTGCCCTTACTTCGATCGGATTGGTCACAGCCGTCCTGCTCGCCCTTCCGATGACCGCGGCGGCGCAGGCTCGCATCGAGGGTCGCGTGACCGACGCCGGCAACAACCCCGTCGGCGGCGCGACGGTGTCTGCGACAACAGCCGGTGCGCAATCGGCGGCGCCAGCCGTGCGCACGGATGCTGACGGCACCTTCGCCGTGGAGGGTGTGTCCGCCGGAACCTATGTCCTCACGGTTGAAGCCGCCGGCTTCCGTCGCGCGGAACGCCGTGTGACGACCAACGCTGCGGGCCTGAGCGGCCTGGTCATCCAGCTGGACGTGGCGGTAACCGCGACCGTTACGGTGCTGGCGCGCGGGCCGGACGCCGACCGACCGCTCGACATCCCCTCCGAGACCGGCAGCCGCCTGGGCCTCACCGCGCGCGAACTGCCGGCCTCGCTCCAGGTGATCCCACAGGCGGTGATGCAGGCGCGGGGGCACCGGACAGCGGGCGAGGCCATCGAGAGCGCCGTCGGCGTGACGGTCGGCGACAGCCCGGGCAACCCGGCGAACTTCTCGACGCGTGGATTCACCAACAACCAGGTCAGCGTGCTGCACGATGGCATCCGCGTCGGCCCACCGTCGATGGTGTCGCGCCCGGTCGACGTCTGGAATCTGGAGCGGATCGACGTGCTGAAGGGGCCCGCGTCGACGCTCTTCGGTGAGGGCGCGGTGGGCGGCGCCGTCAACTACGTCTTCAAGCGGCCCGATCGCGGCCCCGCCCGGGCGGAGGGCGAGATCTCCTACGGCGGGTTCAACACGTTCCGGCTGGGCCTCGGCGCGGGCGGCCCGCTCGGCCGCGAGGGCCTCCATTACCGCGTCGACTACAGCCTGAACGACTCGGACGGTTTCATCGATCGCACGCCCAGCCGGCTCCAGAGCCTGACGAGCGCGCTCGCCTGGGAAGCGTCCCCTCGATTCGACGCGCAGATCTCGTTCGACGTACTCGACGACACGATCGATCCGTATTGGGGCACGCCGCTCGTACCGCGTTCTGCGACGACCGACCCGATCGACGGGGTGGTGCGGACGGCCGATGGCGCCACGATCGACCGCCGGATGTCGCGCGTCAACTACAACGTCGGCGACAACGTGATGGACTCGACGACCTACTGGACCCGGGCGCGGATCCGCTGGCGGCCGTCGGCCCGGACCGCGTTCCGCAACGAGGTCTACTATCTCTCCGCCGACCGCGAATGGCTGAACGCCGAGACGTACGCGTTCAACCCCGCCACGAACCTGGTAGATCGCGACCGGTTCTACGTCGCCCACGATCAGTCGATCGCCGGCAACCGGTTCGACGTGCAGCTGCAACATCCGATCGGGGGGTACGCGAACCGCTTCCTCGCCGGGTTCGACGTCAACCAGCTCGATTTCTTCAGACCGAGCTTCTTCGCCGATGGCGACTCGGTGAACCGGTACACGCCCGCGACCGGCGTGTTCGGGCCGCTGACACCGGCGGATCAGACCGCGGACATCACCAACGCGTCGTTCTTCGCCGAGGACTCGTTCGCGCTTCGCCCCGATCTCAAGCTCTCGGCGGGCCTGCGCGCCGAACGTCTCGACCTGGACCGGCGGCTCTTCAACACCGCCGGCGTGCTGAACACCGCGGCGAGCTTCAGCCGCGTGTTCACGCCAACAACCTGGAAGGTCGGCGCGGTCTACGACGTCACGAGGGCCGCGACGTTCTACGGACACGTTGCGACGTCAGCCGATCCGGTGAACACCAACCTCTTCATCGTCCGCTCACGCGAGAACTTCGGTCTGACGCGTGGCTTCGAAGTGGAGTTTGGGGTCAAACAGCAGCTGCCGCGGGGCCTTGGCGACTGGACCGCGGCCGTCTATCGCATCGAGCGCCAGAACATCCTCACGCAGACTTCGCTCACCACAGCCGATCCCGTGGGCCAGCAGTCGAGCCGCGGCGTCGAGCTCAGCGCGGTCCTGCGGCCAACCCGGCGATGGCAGCTGCAGGCGAACGCGGCCTTCGTCGGTGCCGAGTACGACGATTTCAGCGAGTCGGCGGGCGCCGCAATCATCTCGCGTAACGGCAACCGCCCCTTCAACGTCCCGAACGTCGTCGTCGGAGCGTGGGGCAGCTACCGCCTCTTCGACACGCGGCCGCTCGAGCTGGGGCTGTCGTACCGGCACGTCGGCGATCGCTTCACGACGACCGACAACAGCATCCGGCTGCTCGCCTACGACGTGGTCGAGCTGTTCGGTCGCTGGACCGTGGGGCGTGCACGGTTGACGGCACGCGTGCGCAACCTGTTTGACGAGGAGTACGCCGTCTGGGGCGACAATTTCTATCCGACGCAGGTGCTCCTCGGCGCGCCGCGGGCGGCGGAGATCGCCCTTTCCTTCGGCTTTTGAGAGTGCAGGAGGCCGACGACGGTGTCCTGGACGCCAGTCGTCGCGACGACGCATCGCTACATCGGGCTCACGATGTGCCTGCTCTTCGCGATGTGGTTCGCGACGGGCCTGGTCATGCTGTTCGAGCCGTTTCCGGCGCTGGGCTCAGCCGACCGGTTCGCGTGCCTCGAGCCGATCGATGTGGCAGGGAGCCTGTCCTCGGTCGCTTCCCGCGTGGCCGCGTTCGACCAGGATGCCGTCGCGCGGATCCGTCTCACTTCGAGGGACGGACGGCCAGTCCTCCACGTGCACCGGGCCGACAGGATCGACACCTTCGCGATGGGCGACGGCGCAGCGCCGCCTGTCGCTGACGCCGGGCTGGCGCGGCGGGCCGCGGCAGGCTGCGGGTTCGGGTCGCCGCGGGCGGTACAGACGATCGCCGACGATCAGTGGACCGTTCATCAGTCGTTCGATCCGCACCGGCCGCTGCATAAAGTGGTCCTCGACGACGCGGCGGGAACGGTGGTGTACGTGTCGAGCCGAACCGGCGAAGTCGTCCAAAAGACCACGGCTTCCGCGCGTGCCTGGAATTGGGTCGGAGCGGTGCCGCACTGGATCTATCCCACGGTCATCCGCCGACATTGGGCGCTGTGGGATCGGCTGGTCTTCTGGCTGGCCGCCGCCGGCACAGCCGGCGCGATGAGCGGGCTCCTCATCGGTGTCCTGCGCTGGCGGCGCGGCACGCCGGGATCATTCAGCCCGTTCCGCGGCGCGCTGTATTTGCACCATCTCACCGGCCTGAGCCTCGGCCTTATCGTCCTCGCCTGGATCCTGAGCGGGATGGTGTCGATGGACCACGGCCGCCTGTTCTCACTGGATGCGCCGGCACCCGAGCAGGTGCGGGCGCTGGCCGGCGACGCGCCATTTGCCGGAGACCCGGCCCGCCTCAGGCGTCGGTTGCACGCGGCCACGCCGGCGGTGAAGGAAATCGAGTGGCTGCGCGTCGACGGCCGTCGGTACCTGGCGTTTCGCGCGGCGCCGGCGTCGCAGCTGCTCGTCCCGGTGGACGACGACGGCGGCGCTGTGATGGCGGCGTTCGACGCCGACGCGCTCGCCACCGTCGCGCCGATGCTCCTGCCAGGGGCCGCGGTGGCCGGACTCGAGCGGCTCGAGACGTACGACCTCTATTACTACGGACGGGAGCACGCGGCCCGGCCGCTGCCCGTGCTGCGGGTGAGGTTCGCCGATGCCGCCTCGACATGGCTCCACGTGGATCTGGGGAGCGGGACGCTCATTGAGCGGCTCGACTCAAGCCGACGCGCTTACCGGTTCCTCTTCAACGCGCTCCACAGCCACGACCTGCCGTGGATGCTGGAACACGTGTCGCTTCGGCGCGCGTGGATGGCGCTCTTGTGCGCCGGGGGCTTCGCCTTCAGCCTAAACGGTGTATGGCTGTCCTGGAAGTGGCTGCGCCGTCCCCGCGACTCGCGCCGCAGGCGTGTGCCCCGATAGCGGATATCGGGACGGCTGGCTCATGCGAACGGTGAGTCGGCGGGAATAACCATCACCGGCACGAGGATCTCGCCTCGTCTCGGCGGCGCGGTCTCACTTACTTCGGTCTGGTCTGAGTCTCGCCCTCGCTACTGGCTCGAACGCCTCACGCCTTCACGCCTTGTGCGCCGATCTGCCGACGAACCATCCGAACAGGCACCCGGCGACGAGACCGACGCCAACTGCCAGTCCAACCGCCCGCAGCGGCTCGTGCCTGACGCGGTACGCGAGATCGTCCGGCACGTGTCTGAGATCGCGGACCTGACGCCGCATCTGCTCGACCCCTTTCGTGGCCGCCTCCTTCCCCTCTTCGACGGCGTCCTTCATGGCGGTCTTCAGCGCACCGACCTCCTCGGTCATCTTCGCCGCTCGCCGCCACACCTCGGTCGCACGCTCGGTCAGCGTCTCGCACCCATCGCGGACTGCTTCAATTGCTGTTGCCATGACATGACTCCTTTGAGCACCCGCGGGTTCCTCTGACACTGACGCAACTATCCTGCCACGGGCAGGTCGCCCTAATGCTCGGTCGCCCCGCCGATCGCAGAACGCAGTGTCAGATTTCCGCAAGCGCTGCGCCAGACCGGCGAGCCTGCGCCGGCGCTGAGCGCCCCACCCCGGTTACCGCGAAGCACTGGCGATGTGCACGCCGAACACGCCGTTCGTATGCGTCTCGCCATCGGCGAGGACGAACAGCGCGCGAAACCGACGTGAGTTGAGTACGCGCGGATGAGGCCGTGGTTCGAGCCGGACAACACCACTGCTGGGAATGAGGGCGTCGCTCGGTCGCTGAGGCCTACGGCCTGCGCGGCCATCGCGCCACTGACGAGCGCCGTGAGAATCGACTCGGCCGACCATGGGTGAAGGACCTCTTGGGTTGGAGCTCCTGGTATCGTAGTCCCGGAAAGCGCCTGACTTGACGGGGCCGGTGAGGACGCCGCGCAGGGTCGGCACGGTCTGACACCACATCGAGTCAGGCGCCTTTCCGTACAGGACGCTCGATCGGAGGAGCTCATGGCAGCAGCATGCGACGTGGTGGTCGTCAGCGCGGTGCGGACTGCGATAGGGGACTTCGGCGCTTCGTTGAGGGACGTCCCGCCCACTCAGCTCGGCGCGATTTGTGTTCGCGAGACGGTGGCGCGCGCCCAGATCGATCCGACCTCGGTCGGTCATGTCGTGTTCGGGAGTGTCGTGTTTGGCGAGGCGCGCGACATGTACCTTTCCCGTGTGGCGGCGATCGATGGCGGTCTGCCAGTCTCGACGCCGTGCGTCACCGTCAATCGCCTCTGCGGCAGCGGCCTGCAGGCGGTGGTGTCGGCGGCGCAGCACATCATGCTGGGAGACTGCGAATCGGCGGTCGCCGGGGGCGCCGAGAGCATGAGCCGGGCGGCTTACATCTTGCCGGCTGTACGCTGGGGACAGCGCATGGGCGACGCTCAAGCGATCGACGCCATGACCGCTGCCTTGCACGATCCCTTCGGTCATGGCCACATGGGCGTCACGGCGGAGAACATCGCGGCGAAATACGGCATCACCCGTGACGAGCAGGACGCCTTCGCGCTTGAAAGTCACCGCCGGGCGGCCGCGGCCATCGACGGCGGGCGCTTCAAGAGCCAGATCGTTCCGGTCGAAGTGAAGTCGCGCAAGGGGTCGACGCTGTTCGAGGTCGACGAGCACGTGCGCCGGGACGCAAAACTCGAGGATATGCAGAAGCTCAAGCCCGCGTTCAAGAAGGACGGGACCGTAACGGCGGGCAGCGCCTCCGGCATCAATGACGGCGCTGCCGCGGTGGTCCTCATGGAGGCGGAAGCCGCACGCCGGCAGGGCGTCAAGCCGATGGCGCGCCTGGCCGCCTATTCTCATGCGGGGGTCGAGCCGCAGCTGATGGGCCTCGGGCCCATTCCCGCCGTGCGGCGCCTCTTCAAGATCTCGGGCTTCAAGTCTGATGAGATGGACGTGATCGAATCGAACGAGGCGTTCGCCGTGCAGGCCATCGCGGTAACGCGCGACTTGGGCCTCGACCCGGCCAAGGTCAACGTCAACGGTGGCGCCGTCGCGCTCGGACATCCGGTTGGCGCAACCGGAGCGATCTTGACGGTGAAGGCGCTCTACGAGCTGCAGCGCACACAGAAGCGCTACGCGCTGGTCACCATGTGTATCGGCGGAGGTCAAGGCATCGCGGCGATTTTCGAGCGGCTCTGATCGAAGCGTTCTTCTCGTCGGGCTGGCCTTGCCACCGGGGATACGCTCCCCGCTTCGAGCAGTGCTCCGCGCATCTTCGCTCTCGACCATCGCTCGGGAACTCGCTGTGGCGAATCCCGCTGGCGCGCATTCGGCGGCAAGTCATCATCCGCGCCGCCTGTCAACGGACTCCGACGCTTGCATCGCGTCGGACTCCCGGCTTCGCGTTCAGGGACGAGGCCCTGGGTCATGGCGCGGTCGGATGGGCAGTACACGCCAACGCGCGTAGACGACGTAGGTGGCCATGGCCAGCAGCACGAAGGTGATGACCGCGGAGCTCCATTCCCGACGCACCAGGTGCCAGACGGTGGCGCCGATCATCACCACCACGATCCCGACCGCGGCGAGCGGCACGAGCCTCGGCTGAATCCGAGTGAGGCCAGGAAGGATGAGCCCGACGGCAGCAGCGACCTCGGCCACGCCGAGGAACAGCTGAAACCATCGTGGCAGCGAGGCGTTCATCTGCTCGGCCACCTCGGGCGGCGGACTGAGAAACAGCAACCCGTGCGCGAGGAACGCGAGGGCGAGCAGCACCTGCAGGATCCACAACGTGACGTTCATCGAGCACCTCGATCATGAGGACACGACCGTCCGATCTGTTCACCCGCTGCGTCTGTGGCGTACCTCATAAGGCTCGGCGGCCGTCTCGCGTGCGCCGGGCGGCACGTTCACGCGATGAGATCCGTCCGAAACCCAGGTGACGTTCACCGCGAGCGGAAAGCCAAGTCGGGCGAGTGCCGCAGCAGAACGGATCATTTCCGGGTGGCGCCGAGGAAGCCCCGTCTCCTGTAGCTCGCCAGACCTGCCCTCGTCAACGCAGCCAGCTCCTTGAAGAGCTTGGGATCCACCTCCGTGAAGTTGAAGCATGCCTTTCCTTGCATCCGCTTCTCCAGCCCCACGGAGAGCCCCTTTAGCAGGGCCGGCTCGACGTAGACCGGCATCAGGTGATAGCTCACATAGTTCTTCTTGAGCTGCACAGCTCCGAAGAAGATCGGCTTCTTGTTCTTCTGAACGTGTCGTGTCTCGACGTAGAAATCGACGGCCGTGTCGGTTTTGACGTCGAGCTCCGTCGTGAACGGACGCATGAGCGCCGTGAGCGCAGCATGGACGGCCTCGAGGTCGGATCTCGTGGTTCCTCCTCGGTGGACCTTCGACCGACGCTTCGCCGTCGCTCCTGGGTCAGCCCGTGGAGCCGGCAGCTGTCGGAGCGCCCGCTCGGTTCGGGCGGCCAGCCGGTTCAGCCAGTCGCGTTGGAGCTCCAATCCGGTCCGGTACATCTCCAGGAACGCGGGCGGAAACATGGAGAAATCGAGCTGGTCCTTGGCGCCCCAATCAGGCCGGCGGCCATCGGCGTCGGCGAAGCCGTAGTCGCGGCTCAGCTCCCACGAGCTCCACAGCTGCCCTGTGCGCTCGAGCATTCGAGGATCTCGTGCGAGCGCCGCCACCGCGCGCCCTACAAACAGCGGGGACTCCGATTCCAGGAAGTTGCTGTCTTTCGCCCCGCCGTCTCGCCAGTTCTGTTCCGTCACGCCGAAGTGCTCCAGCATGGCCTCAGAGCGCAGGAACCCCGGAGTGACCGCCACGGCGGTTACTCCATGTACTCGCAGCTCACTCGCCATGTTGAGCGCGAGCCCCTTGAGCGCCAGCTTGACCGACCATGCCACGGGATTCCCGCCGCCGCCGAGAGTGTCGCTTTCGGTGACCTCGACGATGAGACCACGGTTGCGCTGAATCATCGGTCGGACCGCGTGCTTGGCGGTGAGAATGTGCGAGAGGAGGGCCTGCCGCAGCACGAGCTCGGCGTGAGTCACATCGCTTTCCCAGAACGGCCCATATTGCGCCATCAACGGGTCTTCGCCGGCGACGCTGTTCACAAGCACGTCCAGCCGGCCTTGCTCCTGATGGATTCGGGCGACGAGCGCTTCGACCTCCGCTTCACTGGTGTGATCGACCCGAATCGGAATGGCGCGGCCGCCTGCCGCTTCGATGAGCTCCGCCGTCTCGTCGATGGTCTCGGGACGCGCGTAAGGCGAGGGGCGCCCAGGAACACTACGTCCCGTGCAGTAGACGATCGCACCGGCCTCGGCCAGGGCTCGGGCGATCCCGCGCCCTGCCCCGCGGGTCGCTCCCGCAACGAGTGCGACCTGCCCTTTCAGATCCTGCCGCCGTGCGCGCGAGGCTGTGGCTCCTCTCGGGAGTGCGATGGAACGCGCCATCAGCGCAGGATACCCGAAGCCAGCGATCCGTGAAGCACCACCGTATTGAGACGATCGCGTCGTCTCAGCACCGGTTCCTCCCAAGTTGGGTGTGGCAGAAGAACGACGGACTCCATCGAAGCCGAAAACGCTCTAGGCTCGGCCTCGGGAGCTCGGTTCGATCCGTTTCTTTGATCGACTTGGGATTCCGCAGGGCGTCAGCCTGTGCCGGCTTCTGGTCCTCCGCGCGGATGCAGCTCAGGTACGCGCCGGGAACTGGATCGCGGCCACCACCCCGCCGTCGATGAGCAGATCGGTGCCGGTGATGAACGACGCGGCCGGGCTGACCAGGAACTCGACGGCTGACGCAATGTCGTCGGGCGTGCCGATCCGCTGGCTCGGGGACATCGCGATCATGCCCCTGATCGCGTCACCAGCTGGACCGGCGAGCTCCTGCTGACCCATGGGGGTCGAGATGATACCGGGACTGATCGAGACCACCCGCGCGCCGCGACGTCCCCAGGCGATGGCTGCGGCCCGCACGCGAAGCTGGTTCGCGCGCTTGGCGATCCCGTAGGCCGAGCCCGGGTTCATCGTCGCAGGATCGAGGATGCTCAGTGACGCCAGTTCCGCCGTCGGAGTCGTCGCCAAGCCGCGCTCGGCCTCTGCAGGCAGCGAGGCCATCGTCCCCGCCATGCTCGCGATACAGACCGCAACCGTGCCGGCTTGGGCGTAAGGAAGAAAGGCATCGAGCAGCAGCGCCGTTCCGATGACATCGACGAGCACGATCCGGTCGGGTGAGGCCTGAACCGGGGAAACGCCGGCTGTGTGGACGATGGTGCGGATTCTTCCGAGACCGGCCGCGACGGCGGCGAGTGACGCCACCGCCCCGGGGTCCGAGACGTCCGTCACGACGGGGTGCACCTGATGCCCCTCACCTTTGAGCATCCGCGTGGCGTCGCCGAGCGCACGCTCGACGAAGTCGGCGAGCACGACGTGGCGACTTGTTCCGAGCCGGCGGGCGATGGCCAGACCCATGCCACCGGCACCGGTAATGACGACGACCTCATCTGGTACTACGTCAGGGTGCATCGCTCATCTCCGACCTGGTTGTCGTCGATGTACTCCGAGACGATTGCGGCGAGCTACTGCCCGTAGCTACCGAAAGCTCCGGATCAGGGTTCTCTTCTCGCTATTAGGGGTCTCCTCGTACCAGGCTGAGACCTTGGTCTGCTCGGCGAGCACGAGCGCGACCTGTTCGGCGTCGGCGTAACTTCCTTGCTCCAGTCCCCGGTCGGTATGGCCCGGATACGTGACGGCGTAGATCTGCCGGACCGCACACGTTGAGGCGTTCGTGACAAAGCGGCGCTGGATCACGATGTCATCGTGTCGTTTGTGCGTCGAGTCCATCTCGGCCACCCTTCGGAGCGATTCTACGGTGAGCGCAAGCGATTGTGCAGCCCGTGAATCGCCTCGGCTGTCAACTTGGGATGGTCTTGGGCAAGCTCTGAGCCGGGCCTTCCATCATCGACCCACCGAGGATTGCCTGGATGGCGGCCACGCACATAAGAAGGGCCCAACTGGACGGCGCCGTCATCCAGCCCACTGAACCTGCTCGAAGTGCGGCAACGACCCATCAGATGCCAAAGGCGACTTTCGTGTATGGGTCAGCATCCAGTCCACGTTCGCGCGTGTGGCCAGCGGGTGCAGTCGCAACTGAGACAGCCCGTGGTGCATCATCGCCTTGATTCCCCCGTTGGAGAAAGTCGGCCGCGGATGTCGTGAGCGTCTTGACCTCACGCGGGACGGCGACCGCCGGGTGTCGCACTCCGCCCGACTGGAATCACCCGAGCGACGGGCGAACGCCGAAGGAGAGCCGGAGTCGCCAAGGCAGCGAGCACGGCCAGAATCAGCCAGCGCCCGGAGGTGGCGCCAGACGCGGTCAAGCCGAGTAGCGCGACCGTGACGATCCAGGCGAGCGCGATAGAACTCAAGGTATAGGGCATGACGTCTCCGCGGAAGATGGTACTAGACCGTGACCTTCCAGGGTGTGCGCAACTGCACAGCGGCGATCTCGATGAGCAAATTGCTAGCGGGAGCACCCTGGTCGTGCGGGCGTCACGTCCGGCGCGATGGTCGAGGTTGTCGGACACCGGTGCACATGGCCCAGGTGAACCACATCGGCAGGTGGCAGTTAATGTTCGTAACCTGTCACCTCAACCACGCCGCGCCCCTCACGCAGGCGCGCACGAATCCACGGATTTTCTTCGAACAAGTGACTTAACGGGCTGGAGCGCCTTTTGCGTCTCTCGAGGATAACGCCATCAGGCGTGCTTGGGGGCTGGACGACCGTTGGGGTCGCAGCGAGAAGGTCAAATGGAGCACTATTTTGTACTAGACGAGAACGGCGAGCCTCAGCATGAACCCGACCACGACAAGTGGGAGCGGTGGTTCGAGTCAGCCAGCCGCGGTGTCGCACGGACGGCAGTGTCGCCCAGCGTGACCGTGCTGACGATGTTTCGAGGTGTCGATCAGACCGAGGCGGCGGGCGAAGCGCCGAAGCTCTTCGAGACGCGCGTGTTCGGAGGAACGCTCGACGGGGAGGAAGCCAGTCACAACACGAGGGCTGAAGCCCTCGCCGCCCACTCAGCGCTCGTCGAGTGGTGTCGTGTGGCGATTGCCCCAGACCACGGCGTGGACGAGCGGATGATCGCTTGACACCGGATCCACCGGGGCCCGGCCCCTACCACGTCTCGGGCGCGTCAGGTGGCCCGATGTCGATCGGCGTGTCGGGTGAGACATCGACGACCCCCGAGACCCTGCGAAGCTGCTCGACCACGCCCTCGCTTGCGCGGCCAGAGATGCTTTGAATCTCATCGTTGACGCTTGCAACCGATAATCCGGCCCGCTCGAGATCGCGCGCGATCTCTCGGATCGGCCGATCGGCCGCAGTCGTCACGATCCACTGTTTCTGGGCGCTGTCCTTCTTGGCCATCTGCAGCCCCCGATGAAGGGAGACCGCCTGGACCGAAGCCCCGGCGGTCTCGTTGCCTACGCCGGCGCCTGCACCAACCCACGACCCACGCTGGTCGCCGGCTCCGGCAGCGGTCGTGCCGTCGCCTGCAGCCTCCGCCACAAATCCATCCCGCGCAGCGTGCTGGCGGTCTGAGCCCAGAGCGCCGCGCAGCCGGCCACATGAGGCGTCGCCATGCTGGTGCCGCTCTTGGTACCGTACCGCGTCGGTCGCGGCACCGACGAGAACACGTCGCGGCCCGGTCCGGCGATCTCGATCTTCCCGCGGTTGGAGAAGCTGGATCGGCGCAACGTGTTGTCGAGCGATGCGACGGACATGATCGTGGGGGAGTTGGCCGGAGCACCGGTCGCCGCATTGGCGTTGCCGGCGGCAGCGATGATGAGACAGCCGCGGCTCAAGGCGGCGGAACCGGCGGCGGTGTACGCGGCCTGCACGCCCGTCTGGGCGCCAAGCGACATCGAGATGACGGCGCACCGATTGGCGATCGCCCAGTTCATCCCGGCCAGGATACCGCCGGTCGAGCCGCTGCCGGAGTTCGAGAGCACCTTGCCGGCGAACACCTGCGACCTGTACGCGATGCCGTAGCGCGGCGTCGACCCCGCGGGAGACTGCGGGCCGCAGGCCGTGCCAATACAGTGCGTGCCGTGGCTGTGTAGATCCTGCACCGGCTGGTCGACGAAGGTTTGCGAGGCAATCACGCGACCCGCAAAGTCTGGATGTCCGAGGTCCATCCCGGTGTCGAGGACGGCGACCCTGATGTTGAGACCGCTACGCGTGCTGGGCGGCACCCGGCAGGCGATCAGGCCCCAGGTCGCCCCGACGACGGCCGCGTCGTACTCCTCCTCGAGGCCCACGCCTGCCGACCGCAGGTCCTCCTCGATGATTTGCGCGGCCCGCCTGAACCCTCGCAGATACCGATCCTGTTCGTTGTCGGCAAAGGCGAAGTACTCTGGCTCGATCGCCTCGATAGGACTGTCCTCGGCAATCTCCTCCTGCACGGTCATTCCACGCGCGCGGAATATCTCGCCGGCGACGACGGCGGCCCCGATCTCAGGAAAGATGATGGCATCGGCGTCGCCGACTTGCGCCAGGGAGACCGCCTGAGCCGTGAAGTCGCGCGCATCGGCCACACGAAGTCCCCTGGCCTTGAGCGACTTGACGCCCTCCTCGCGTGCCTCTTCCTTGTACGTGATGATGTAACGGCCGGTTTCGAGCGTGTCTTCTCCCCGCTGGAGTGCCGCCACCAACAAATCGTCGACCGAAGCCGAAAGACGCAGTTCGCCACCGCCCTTCGACGATGTCCTGGATGGTCGCTTTGCCATAGGTTCCCTCCTCGAGAAGCGTTGACGAACGCCCGGCCTGACAGGAAACGACGTTTCTATCCCACGTATGAATCGACTGCAAGCACATCCGCCAGCCGATCAGCTTCATCACGTCTTCATCTCGTCGGGCAGGATCGGCATGCGATGGCGGCCTACCGCTCTTCCGAGTCAGCCCAGCGATCGACTCGCGAGGCAAGCTGCTTGTGACCGTGCGGGCCGGCAAAAGTCGCCGCTGTCAGGACCTTCTGGACCCGAAGAGTGCGGCTCACTCCCCACTGGTCACCGTCGTCCTGTTCGCACTTACTCGTAGATGCTGCCCGTAACTGCACATAATTGCACCCTCCCGTCGACCGGCGCTGATGTTGCACACATGCGACGGATCCCGTGAAACGTCAGGAGTGGTCAGACCGGATCGCAGGCCAAGCCCCGTCCAAGGACGAGCGCGCCGCCGTAGCCGTCGTTCACGAGACGCATCTCCGCCATCGCGACCTGGATGCACGAGCCACCAGGCTGGCGGAGTCAGCCCCGCCCGCCCTTCCCGTCCCACCGGCGCCTTCGTTCACATTGAACGGCCAACGAACGGACTTCACCGACGCGTCCCACCGCTCGCTTCTCGACTTCCTGCGGGGGCGAGGGCTGACCGGCGCCAAGGAAGGATGCGCCGAAGGCGGGTGCGGGTCGTGCGCCGTTGTGCTGGTCGAGCCTCGTGGCGCTGACAACACCGAGAGCGTGTATCGCGTCGTGAACAGCTGTCTGTTGCCGCTGCCGCTGGTCGCCGATCGCGAGGTGTACACGGTCGAGGCGCTCGCCTCTGGCGGCGAGCTCGCAGAGGTGCAGCGCGCGCTGGCGTCGAGCGACGCCTCGCAATGCGGCTTCTGCATGCCCGGCATCGTGATGAGCCTCTTCGCCGAGCAATATCGGCACGACCGTCAGGGGCCGTGTGATCCCGACGCCTGCGTGAGCCACCTGTGTCGCTGCACCGGCTACCGCTCGATTCGCGACGTGATCCGCACGGTGGGTCCCCCGTCGCAGGGACTGTTCCTCTCTCGCCTGGCACGGCCGGCGCCAGCGCTCAGGCCGTTTGCCACAACCCGTGTCTCGCGCCCAGGCTCGCTCGACGAGTGCTTCGACAGTCTCAGCCGCCGTCAAGGGGCCACGTTCGTCGCAGGGGGCACCGATGTCGGCGTCGAGGAACAGCGCGGGTCGCGTGGGCGTCACTTGGTCAGCCTCGAAGGCGTTGCGGAGCTGCGCGAGTGGTCCACCACGCCCGCCGGCATCCGCATCGGGGCCGGGCTGCCGCTCGCCGACATCGCGGACCGCTGGCGAGACGCGCCGGCTGTGGTCAAGGAGTGGCTGGAGCTCTTCGGCTCGCCGGCGATTCGCCACCGGGCGACGCTAGGCGGCAACCTCGCGACGGCCTCGCCCATCGGCGATGCGGCGCCGCTGCTGATGGCGTGCGACGCGAGCGTAGAGCTCGCGAGCCCCGACGGTCGGCGCACCGTGCCAATCGCCGCCTTCTTCAGCGGATATCGCCGGACGGTGATGGGCCCTGACGAGGTGATCACGGCGATCGAGATCCCAAAGCCCCTTCCCGAGCGTCTGCGGTTCTACAAGGTGGCCAAGCGCCGTCTGGACGACATCAGCACCGTCGCCGCGGCCATTGCCGTTGATATTCCTGAGGACGAGGACGACCTCCCGAGGCGCGCACGCGTCGCGTTTGGCGGGGTCGCAGCGACACCCATCCGCGCCGTGGAGGTAGAGCTCGCCATGGTCGAGACGCCGTGGCCGCGGGATCCGTGCCCTGGTGCCTCGCGACTCGCGCGGGCGTCGGTCCGCGAGCTCCTGGAGCGCGTGCACGCCGCGCTCGAACGATCGTTACACCCGATGAGCGACCACCGCGGCTCGAAGGAGTACCGCCTTGCGCTCGCGAGGAATCTGATCCACCGCTACGTCTGGGAGGTTCGGCCGTGAGCGGCGACAGCCGAACAGGTCGTGACGAGAGCGCCCGAGACCACGTGACGGGCGAAGCGAAATTCACCGACGATCTCGCGCCACGATTCACCAACCTGCTGCACGCGTGGCCGGTGACATCCCCACATGCGCACGCGGTCGTCGAGCGCCTCGACACCGCTCGGGCGCTCGCCGAAGCGGGCGTGGTCGCCGTGCTGACCGGGGAGGAAGTACCAGGCGAAGCGGACACGGGCACCGTTCGGCGCGACGAGCCGCTGTTTCCCCGCGAGGTCATGTTCCACAGCCAGCCCGTGGCCTGGGTGCTCGGCGAATCGTTGGACGCCGCCCAGCGGGGCGCCACGCTGGTGGACGTCGGGTACGACGTCTGTCCGACGATTCTCACCATCGAGGAGGCGATCGCGGCCGACAGCTACCACACGGGCCCGTTGTGTCTCTCGCGGGGCGACCCCTCGCCGCTCGACACGAGCGCCATCCGGTTCGACGGTCAGCTCGCGATCGGCGGCCAGGAGCACTTCTACCTGGAAACGCAGGCCGCCATCGCCTGGCTCGACGAGGGTGGCGCGGTGTCGGTTGTCGCATCCACCCAACACCCGTCCGAAACGCAGGCTGTCGTCGCCCGGGTCCTGGGCGTGCCGCGCCATCGCGTGCTTGTCGAATGCCGGCGCATGGGCGGGGCCTTCGGCGGCAAAGAGGTGCAAGCCAGCGCCTTCGCCGCCATCGCGGCGCTCGGTGCCTGGACCACTGGGCGTCCCGTACGCGTCCGATTGCCGCGGACGCTCGACATCGCCATCACCGGCAAGCGTCACCCGTACCTCGCGCGCTACGCGGCGGGCTTCGACGCCGACGGCCGCGCCCGAGCACTGCGTGTCGCGCTGTACTCGGACGGAGGATGGAGCCTCGACTTGTCCGAGGCCGTGATGTGGCGCTCGCTGCTGCACTGCGACAACGCCTATCACTGGCCGGCGATCGAGCTGATCGGACGCGTGTGCCGGACGCACAAGACCTCTCAGACCGCGTTCCGAGGCTTCGGCGGTCCGCAAGCAATGGTGGTCGTCGAGGAGGTGCTGGCGCACGCCGCCGCACGCGTGTCGCTGCCGCCGGAGGTGGTGCGCGAGCGCAACTTCTACCGGCCGGGCGATCGCACACCGTACGGCCAGCCCGTCGAGCAGGCGGAGCGTCTCCACACGATCTGGCAGCAACTCAAGTCGACGAGCCGCTTCGAGTCCCGGCGCCGTGAGGTGGCGGTCTTCAACACGGCGCACGCGCACGCGAAGCGCGGCCTGGCCATCACGCCGGTGAAGTTCGGCATTGCGTTCGCGGCCAGCGTCCTCAACCAGGCCGGCGCGCACGTCCTCATCTACCGAGACGGATCAGTGCAGGTCCACCACGGCGGCACCGAGATGGGCCAGGGCCTCTTCACCAAGATCCGCCGCATCACGGCCGACGCACTCGGTGTATCGGTGAACCGGATCCGCGTCATGTCGACGAGGACCGACCAGGTGCCGAACACGTCGGCCACCGCCGCGTCAGCGAGCACCGATCTGAACGGCGCAGCCGTGACAGACGCCTGCGCGCAGCTTCGGGATCGCCTGGGCACCGTCGCCGGGGCGCTGCTGGGCGTCGACCCCGCGACCGTGCAGTTCCGTGACGGTCTCGTCGCCAGTCGCGCCGGCACCATCGCGTTCGAGGATCTGTGCGAGGCCGCGTACATCCGACAGGTCTCCCTGTCGGCCCACGGCTTCTACCGAACCCCGGGCCTGCAGTTCGATCCAGCGCGTGGGCGCGGCACGCCGTTTCACTACTTCACGTTCGGCGCGGCGGTCTCGGAAGTCGAGGTCGACGGCTTCACCGGCCAGTTTCGCCTGCGCCAGACCGACATCCTGCAGGACGTCGGCGACTCGATCGTGCCGTCCATCGATCGCGGGCAGATCGAGGGCGGCTTCCTGCAGGGTGTCGGCTGGCTGACGCTCGAAGAGCTGGTCTGGGACGCGCAGGGCCGCATCACGACCGACAACGCGTCCGTCTACAAGGTGCCGTCATGGTCGGAGGCGCCCGAGATTTTCGAGGTGAGCTTTCTCGAGGGCGCCGGCCAACGCGGTGTGGTCGGCGGCAGCAAGGCCGTGGGCGAGCCTCCTCTGATGCTGGCGATCTCGGTGCGCGAGGCACTCCGCGACGCCATCGCGGCCTTCGGATCGGAAGCCGCGGTGACCTTCGATAGCCCCGCCACGGCGGAACGCGTGTTCTTCGCCGTGGAACGGAGTCGAGCGGGAGTGCCGGCGCTCTCCAAGTCAGACGCCGCGCCTCACCCGATCGCGCCGGCAACCGAAGGAGCCACGCGATGACACGAGCACGCATCACGCTGCGGTCGCTGAACGAGGCCGATTGCGCCACGTTCGTCGCCACGCTCGGCTGGATTTTCGAGCGCTCTCCGTGGGTGAGCGAGCGTGCCTGGACGGCGAGGCCCTTTGCCGACCTCGCCGCGCTCCACGCGGCGATGGTGGCGCAGGTCGCGGCCGCCTCGGTCGACGAACGGCACGCCTTGCTGTGCGCGCACCCGGATCTCGGCGCACGGAGCGGTCTGACCGCCGCGTCGCTCAGTGAGCAACGCGGCGCGGGCCTGGACCACTTGACGTCGGCCGACCAGGGGCGCCTGCAGCGCCTGACGTCCGACTACCGCGCACGGTTCGGCTTTCCGTTCCTGCTGGCGGTCAAGGGGCGCGCCGCCGCCGAGGTCCTCGGCCTGCTCGAGCGTCGCCTCGATGACCACCGCCTCGCCCGCGTCGCCGGCACCGGCAGCGGCCCGCTTGCACCGAACGCGTCGGATTCGCCGCGCGCGGACGATGAGCTGCAATGGGCGCTCGGCCAGGTGTACCGCATCGCCGAATGGCGGCTTCGAGAGGTCGTCGCGTGAGCGCGAGGCCCGGGGCGCCGGTCACCAGCGGCGTGAAGCTCAGTCACTTCCCGCGCGGCATCGTTCACCGCGGCATCCGGCGCGGTGAGATCGGGTACCTGCAGCAGCGGTGCGCCGCAATGACGGGTTATCCGATCGAGGCGCTCGCAACCGACACGAGCTTCATGGGCTGGGTCTCGATTCGCTGGTCGCGATGACGCTGTCGAACCACCTCCGGCGCGACTACGCTGTCTCGATCCCGGTCACTCAGATCCTGCTGAGCACGAGTCTGGAAGCGCTCGCACGGGAGGTGCAAGCCGCGCGGGAACGGGTGATCACCCGGGCTACGTCGAAGCCGAAAATGCTCTAGTGCCGCGTTCACGCCGGCTCGGAACCCTCAGGGGGCGTTGCCTCTTCTCCTGGTGCCGGCTCGACGCGCACCGTGACGGTGACCTGCTGGCGACCGCCCCCGAGCGCGACGCCCTTGACTGGCGTGACGTCGCCGTAGTCGCGCCCCCATGCCACAGTGACGTGTCGGTCGGTCGGTCGAACCGCATTGGTCGGGTCGAAATCGACCCAGCCGGCTCCCGACATGTAGACGCTCACCCAGGCATGGGAGGCCTCGGCACCCTGATGATGGACGCCGCTGCGCAGGTAACCGCTCACGTAGCGCGCCGCCAGGCCCATCGATCTCAACGCGCCAATCATCAGGTGTGCGAAGTCTTGGCAGACTCCGCGCCGGGTCCTGAGTGTCTCGACAAGCGGCGTGTGGATGTGTGTCGCACTCGGCGCGTACTCGAAATCCGCGTGGATGCGGCGCGACAGGTCGGCAGCCGCATCGACCGCCGCGCGCCCGGCCGGAAAGCTTGCGCGGGCATAGTCAGCCAACTCGGGAGCGCACGGCACAAACGGAGACTCGAACACGCACTCGTGCGCGTCGAGTGGCCGCGGGCCATCGTAGGTCGCGAGATCGTCGCGCACCTGCTCCCACGACACCGCCGAGGGCGCGGGCGCGGGCGCCTCGACCTCGACCAGGCTCGTGGCCATCGTGGTGAAGCGATCGTGGGCGCCCAGGATGGTCACGAGGGTGACGACATTGCCGAAGTAGTCGGTGCGACTGGCCATCGACGTGGGCGCGGGCTCCGTGGTGATGCGCGATTCGATCAGGCGCTGCCACGGCAACGAGCGCGGAGTCAGGCGCAGCTCGCTCTGGCACTGCGAGACGGCTCCCCCGTATCGGTATTGGGTGGTGTGCGTGACCTGGTAGATCATCCGCCCTCCCGCAACCCGCGCATCTGACAGGCTCGAGACCTACCCCCAAGAACCGCGACCCGACGTGCACGAACGCAACGGGCAGACGGCCTGCGGCGAGCGTCGCGAGGGGATGTCGCCATCGCGGGCGCGTTATCGACCGGCTGCCGACTGGAACTCCGACTTCAGCGGAGCCAGCGCGGAGTGACTCAGGTAGCGGGCGGTCAGCGCCTCCGAGAGATCGGCGATGTCGCGCCGCAGAGACAACAGATGCGCCACGAGCGCCAATCGCTGACCGCGATCATCGCGTCTGACGAGCGCCTCGTCGGCGTCACCGACACGCTGTCGAAGGCGGCGCATGCGATCGTGCTCGGCCGTGCCGACACTCCCGCCGTCGCCCGGGGGCAGGGCTTGAATGCTGTCGTGGAGGGCCTCTATCTGGAACGCGACCGACCGCGGGTTGCTCGGATCCGCGAGCAACAGCTCGAGCACGTAGCGCGTCTGAATGGAGGCCAAATAGCGCGATCGGTACGTCGTCGAGCTGTCGGCCACGTGCAGGAGGACCTCCAAGTACGGGTCATCCGGATAAGGCGCCGTCGCGATGCCCACTCGAAGCAGATCGAGCAGCTGGAGGGCTCGTTCGAGGCGTCGACCGATCGCCAGGAACCGCCAGCCGTGACCGCGCGTCGGGTTCTCGGCGATCAGTCCGGCGAACGCGGACAGCATGATCACGATATCGTCCAACCTGGCCAGCGCGGCCGTAAACCGGCGCTCGGCATTGGCCGGCTCGGGCACCATCGCGGCACCTGCCAGCTGCTGCAGCACGCGCCAGGTGTCAGGCGACAGACGCTCTTTGACCTGCCAGCTGAGGCGGCGCACGTGCTCGATGCTCCAGGCGATGCCGGACGACTGCGTGGAGTCGAACACCATGTCGACCAGCAGGCGTTGAGCCGCCCACCATTGACGACCCATCGAGACCGACGTCCAGCCCACCGGCAGGAGATCGAGGCCTTGCAGAAAATGGTCGACCGCGGCGCCCGAGGCCCGACGGCTCTCGGGGTCGTCCGAGACTCCGGGGAGCAGCACACGAATGAGACGGGCCGACGCATCGAGGCGCTCCGAATACCGTCCCAGCCAATACAGGTCGTCGGCCATGCGGCTCGACAGCTCGGTCCTGAAATGGCCGGCCGGGGCCGTGCGACACGACTCGGAGACCGCCGACGCCGCTCCCCCGACAACCCACGTGTCCTTACTGCCACCGCCCGACTGCATCGACACCACGAGCGACTGCCGCCCGGTCGCCACACGCGTCAGGCCACCGGGAAGCACCGAGTACGAAGTCCCGTCCCAGGCGGCCAGCACTCTCAGCATCACGTGGCGGGCTTCGAGACCGCGGTGGGTGTGTACAGGTGTCGTCGAGAGGTCAACCTGCTCCTGGGCCACAAACTGTGCCGGACGCGCCGCAATGCGCGCCGCGAGTGCGGCACGGCTCTCCGCAGACATGCTGGCCGGGAACTCGGCTTCCCTGCCGGCATGCGGGAAGGTCGGCTTGACGACGAGGCTCTCGAGGCGTTCGAGCACCTGGCGGCGCGGTTCTTCCTGTCCGCACCACCACGTGGCGACCGACGGCATCCGCAGCTCTTCGCCCAGGATGTGACGGCAGAGAGCCGGCAGAAAGGCCATGAGCGCCGGCGTTTCGACCATGCCGCTCCCGAGGCTGTTGGCGATGAACACCGTCCCCGCGCGAGCAGCCTCCACGAGGCCGGGCACGCCCAGCAGAGAATCGCCTCTGAGCGTCAGTGGATCGCAGAAGTCGTCGTCCAAGCGACGCAGGATCACATCCACCGGGTTGAGGCCGGCCAAGGTCTTGAGAAAGACGCGACCGTCGCGTACGGTCAGATCACTGCCGCCGACGAGCGGAAGGTCCCACTGCCTGGCAAAGAACGAATGTTCGAAGTAGGTCTCGCTGTTGGGGCCCGCACTGAGCACGACCACGCGCGGATTGGCGGGCGTGTGTGGCGCCAGGGCCAGGAGCGCCTCGATCATCACCTCGAAGAAGGGCGTCAGCGGCCGAACACGACAGTGATCGAGGAGGGTGGGAAGCGTCCGAGCGCTCACGAGCCGGTTCTCCAGCGCATACCCCGAGCCCGAAGGAGCCTGTGTGCGATCGGAGATGACCCACCAGGCTCCGTTGGGGGAACGAGCGAGATCGACGGCCACGTTCTGGAGAAACACGCCGGAGGCGGGCCGGATGCCCACGCATGGCCGCAAGAAGCCAGGATGGGCAAACACCAGCTCGGCCGGGATTTGCCCCGTGCGAAGGAGCTTGCGCTCGCCGTAGACGTCAGCCAGCACCGCGTTCAGCAACGTCGCTCGCTGCACCACGGCCCGCTCGATCTGCGCCCACTCGGCGGCATCGACGACCAGCGGAACGAGATCCATCGGCCAGGGCCGCGCCGTCCCGCGCGGGTCGCCGTAGACGTTGTAGGTGACGCCGTGGGTCTTGATCAGTCTCTGGCCGTCTTCCCACCGGTCGGAGAACTCCTGTCGTCCCAGGCGACGCAGCAGCGCGGCCAGGCGTCTCCACTGGGGTCGCAGCCGCCCCGACGGATCGAACGCTTCGTCCCAGCAACCGCCATCCGGCGGACGATAGCTCCACTCCGACCGGTCCGGCGGGCGGGGGAACCTGTGCCGCGCTGCGCTGATGGTCGAGTCGCTCACCGGTCGGCTCCTGTCGCCAGCCGCGTCGACGCCGCCACCCACGTGCGGGCGCGCGGACGGGAAGACGAATCGCCACGATCGGGTGTGAGCGAGCGGTGCGGTTGGCCGATGTCACTCATACCCGAACGCACCCCGGCGGCCGTCAGGCCGTCGGCCTGCCGATCGCCGGCGACGTGCGGGGCGCCCGCGGCCTGAGAAGCGGGGGCTGTCCGACAGCGGTTTGCGCTGCCCTCTGGGCTCCCGTGATCGCCGGCGGAACGCTCACGTAGAAATCGTCGCGCAGGCTGGTATCGATGGTGTTCATCTTGAGCTGCAGGCCATCCAAGTACTCGTGCAAGCCGGAATCGATGACCCCTTCCACGGAGGTGAAATCGAGCTCGGCCCGCAATTGTCCCATGAGTTGCTCGCTCCGGCACCTGAATGCGCCGACCGGTGTCCCGGTCACGGCATGCAGCGACTCGCTCGCCGACCTCATGCAGAAGCGGATGGCGCGCGGAAACTCGTCGTCCATCACGAGGAAGGCGACGATATCGTGCGGTGTCATGCGGCCGTACTTCTTTCGATACATCTCGAACCCGCTCACGGACTTCAGGACGGCGGCCCAGTGGATGTCGTCGTAGGGCGTCCCGACGGCGCTCGCGGAGGGCAGGAGGATGAAGTACTTCACGTCGAGAATCCGCGACGTCTTGTCGGCCCGCTCCAACATGCGTCCAAGCCGCATGAAATGCCAGGCCTCGTTGTGGGACATCGTGGCGTCGGTCAGGCCCTCGAACAGGTGACAGCCAAGGCGGATCTCGCGAAACGCGTCGAGCATCCGCTGCGGCTCCGGCATCGTGGGTTGCGACTGGAGCTGGAGGTACATGCTGTTGACCTGCGCCCACATCTCAGACGAGATCGTTTCACGCACCGAGCGTGCGTTCTCGCGTGCGGCTCTCAGGCACGAGGCGATGGAGCTCGGGTTCTCGGCATCGTAGGTCAGGAACTCGATGACCTTCGCCTGCGTCGCCTCGCCGACACGCTCCCGAAACAGGTCGCGGTCGCCGCTCGTGTCGATGAGGGGCTGCCACTGCTGGGCCGGCGCCAGCGGCAGGTCGATCTGAAGATTCAGATTGACCCCGATGAAACGCGCGACGTTCTCGGCGCGCTCGATGTACCGCGCGAGCCAGTAGACGGCGTCGGCAACGCGACTGAGCAACGGCAATCCGGTCGTCATCCGCGCTCTCCCACAGGCGGGGACAAGACCCACGTGTCCTTGCTGCCACCGCCTTGCGACGAGTTCACCACCAGCGAGCCCTTGCGCAGGGCCACTCGGGTCAGGCCTCCGGGGACGACGCGGATGTCGTCGCCGTAGAGGATGTAGGGACGGAGGTCGACATGCCGGCCTTCCAGGTGGTCTCCGACCAGCGTGGGGACGCGCGACAGGGCGAGCGTCGGCTGTGCGATGTAGTTGCGGGGGTCGACCATGATCTTCTGCGCGAAGGCCTCACGCTCGGCCACCGTGGCATGTGGGCCGACGAGCATGCCGTAGCCGCCCGCCCCGTTGGCGGATTTGACGACCAAGGTGTCCAGATTCTGCAGAACATGCTGGCGTTCCCGCTCCCGCATACAGAGGAACGTTGGCACGTTGGGGATGATCGGCTCCTCCCCTTCGTAGTACCGGATCATGTCCGGGACGAAGGCGAAGGTCACCTTGTCATCGGCCACGCCGTTGCCCGGCGCGTTGGCGAGGGCGACCTTCCCTGCGCGGTAGGCGCGCACGAGTCCGGGCACGCCGAGCAGCGAATCGGCCCGAAACACCTCCGGGTCGAGGAAGTCATCGTCAATCCGTCGGTAGATCACGTGCACACGCCTCGGGCCCCGTGTCGTGCGCATCCAGACCGCTCCCTCCTCGACGACCAAGTCGCGGCCCTCGACGAGCGGCACGCCCATCTTCTGAGCCAGGTAGCTGTGCTCGAAGTAGGCGGCGTTGTACTGGCCCGGGGTCAGGACGACGACAACCGGCTTGCCGGGGATCCCTTCCGGGGCGAGGGCCTCGAGCGTTGCCAACAGCAGGCTCGGATACTCGAACACGGGTCGGACACGCAGTCCGTCGAAGACCTGGGGAAAAGTCCGCTTCATCAGGTCGCGGTTCTCCAGCATGTACGACACGCCGGACGGCACGCGAAGGTTGTCCTCGAGAACGTAGATCTGGCCGTCGCGGTGACGCACCAGGTCCGTGCCCGTGACGTGGCACCAGATGCCCTTAGGCGGGTCAATGCCGACACATTGCGGTCGGAAGAACGTCGCCGACCGGACCACCTCCCCTGGGACGACCCCGTCTTTGACGATCCGCTGATCGTGATAGATGTCGTCGATGAATGCGTTCAACGCGTGAATGCGCTGCTTCAAGCCGCGCTCGATCCACGACCATTCCGAAGCGCAGACGAGGCGCGGCACGAGGTCGAACGGAAACGGCCGCTCGGTCCCGGCCGCGTCGCCATAGACGTTGAAGGTGATCCCGAGTTGAACGAGGATCCGCTCTGCCGCCTGCTGACACAGCTGCAGCTGCCCGTCGCCGAGCGCCCGGATGGCCTCGAGGAGCAGCTGAGCCTCGAGCCGCGGGGCTCCCGACCCGTCGAACAGTTCGTCGTAGAATCCCTCGGTTTCGTATCCTTCCAGAAGCATTGCCCTATCCCGCCGTGTGTCTGCTATCGTCCATGGACGCCGTCTCTCGAAGGGCAGAAGCCTGCCCCATCGAGCGCCTCCGCGTGGTCCTTCACGGGCGCGATTGACCCAGACGCGATCGTCGATGAGGTAGCGGAACTGATAGTCGCGGCCAGTGGGCAGATCGACTTCGGTGATGAACTCCCCGTCGCCAGGCCTCATCCGATAGCCGGCCTCCCACCGCCACCCGTTGAACTCTCCCACGAGCCGGACTTCTTCTCCGCCGCTGACGGCTTCGATCGGTAGCGTGAACGTCACCCGGCACAGGGGGGCTGCCTGCGCATAGTTCTTCTTCAACATCGGACCGCCCTGAGCACCTACATTTTTGTCAAAGTCAGCGTCTGTCACGACACTCCTGTCCTCTCAGGACGCGCGACCGACGGCCAGCCGCGTCAACTGAGCGCCGAGTCATCGTGTGTAGGCCGTCGTGCAAGGCCGACGCCAGAGATTGGTCGACCGCTCACCACGGGAAAACCGACGTGTCTTCGAGGCGTCCGCCGGCCGGGATGCCGGGCAGCGTAACATTCAGGCGCGACGGTTGTGTAGGCGTGGGCGCGATGTTGCTACATTCTTGTTGAGCGCCCGCGGCGACTCGCGCCGTGCGCCGCAACGCGCGCGTCGCCGGGGCGGCAGGGGTCTTGCTCGTCGCGCGAGCAGTCCCTCCAGGACCGAGGAGAACGGGTGTGAGCACATCGGACGAGATCCTGACGCTGTGGGAAGGAGGACCCCTGTGGACGCTCGAGGAGATCGGCCGGCTGACATCGCAGGTCGGTGACCCTTCGGAGACGCTCACGAACGTCGTGCGGTTGATTCAACAGCGTTTTGCGACAGACGTGTGCTCGGTGTACCTGCTCGAGCCGGATCGATCGCACCTCGTGCTGGCGGCCACCATCGGCCTTCGGCCGGAGAGCGTGGGCCGTGTCCGGATGTCCCTGAGCGAAGGGCTGGTCGGCCTGGTGGCGGAGCAGCTTCGTCCACAGGCGTTCGACGACGCCACGGCGCATCCCCGCTTCAAGTACTTCCATGAAACGGGTGAAGCGGCGTATCGATCGTTCCTGGGGGTTCCCGTCCTCGATCGAGGGATGCTCGAGGGCGTGCTCGTCGTGCAGACGGCCGCGCCGCGCACGTTCACGGCCGACGACGCTCGGCTGCTCCTCACCGCGGGCGCCCAGCTCGCCCCGATCGTGAGCGAGGCTCGCACCATCGGCCACTTCATCGTGCCGGCACACCGGCGGTTGCGCGAGCTGGCGCAGAACCTCTGGTGGAGCTGGGATCCCGAAACGACGGCGCTGTTCCGCGAGATCGACCCGCTCCTGTGGCACGAGTGCGGGCACAATCCGTTCATCCTGCTCGACCAGATCCCGATCGAACGGCTGGAGGAGCGCGCCCTGCAGCTGTCGCTGCACGGCCGAATCAACCACGCCTATCGGCGGCTGCAGGAGTACTTGAAGGCGGACCGAACCTGGGGGGCACGCCACGCCGGAGTGCTCTGGGCGCGGCCGGTCGCGTACTTCTCAGCCGAGTTCGGGCTCCACGAATCGATCCCGATCTACTCCGGCGGCCTCGGCATCCTCGCGGGCGACCACCTGAAGAGCGCCTCCGATCTCGGCGTGCCGCTCATTGGCATCGGGCTTTACTACGATCAGGGCTACTTCCGGCAACGGATCGACGGCCAGGGCTGGCAGCGGGAGGAGTACCTCGAGCTGGATCATCGAGTGGTGCCGCTCAGACCTGCGTGCGGCTCGGACGGGTTGCCCATCACGGTGAGCCTCGACACGAACACGGGCACGATTGCCGCGCGCGTCTGGTCGCTGGCCATCGGCCGCAACCGCGTGTTCCTGCTCGACTCGAACGTTGAGGGGAACCGGCCCGAGGACCGCGAGCTGACGGCACGGTTGTACGGCGGTGATCACAGGGTCCGGATTCGCCAGGAGCTCCTGCTCGGCGTCGGCGGCGTGCGCGCCCTGAGCGCCCTCGGCATCAACCCTGGGATCATCCACCTGAACGAAGGACACAGCGCCTTCGCGGGGCTCGAGCTCGTCCGCCTCCGCACGCGGTCCGAAGGCATCGACGCGGTCGAAGCCCTGCGGCGGGTCTCGTCGAGCGTTGTCTTCACCACGCACACGCCGGTCCCAGCCGGCCACGATCGCTTCCCGCCCGACCTCGTCGAAGAGCACCTCGGCCCGCTCCGCGAGGCGATCGGCCTCGATCGTAGCTCGTTCCTCGGCCTTGGACGCGTCTCACCGGAAGACGGACAGGAATCGTTCTGTATGACCGTGCTCGCCCTGAAGACCTCTCGCCGCGCCAACGCCGTCTCGTCGGTGCATGGTGAGGTCTCTCGCGCGATGTGGCGTGACCTGTTTCCCACGTCGCGAGACGAGCACGTGCCCATCGGTCACATCACCAATGGTGTGCACCTCCCCACCTGGCTCGCGCCGCAAATGCGCCTGCTGTTCGACCGGCACCTCGGCCCGGGCTGGGCTGAGCGCTCTGCCGATCCGGCCACCTGGGAGGCCATCGAGCATCTGGACGATGGCGAGCTGTGGGAGGCACGCCAAGCACTCAAGATCAGGCTGATCGACATCATCCGCAGGCGCGCCGCGCGCGAGGCGACACGCCGTGGCGATCCGGACACCTTCGTCGCTCAGCAGCGGCGGGCCCTTTCGCCCGACGGACTCACGATCGGATTCGCCCGTCGATTCGCCAGCTACAAGCGGGCCGACCTCGTCTTCCAGGACGTCGACGCGCTCGCGCGGCTCGTCGAGCACCCCCAGATGCCGGTTCGGTTCGTCTTCGCCGGCAAGGCGCATCCGCACGACGACCCGGGCAAGGCCATCCTGCAGCGAATCGTCCAGCTCATGCACGATCCCCGGTTCGCCGGCAAGGTCGTGTTCCTCGAGGACTACGACATCAACGTCGGGCGCTTCCTCGTACAGGGGGTCGACGTCTGGCTCAACAATCCCCGGCGGCCGCTCGAAGCATGCGGCACGAGCGGGCAGAAGGTCGTCTTGAACGGCGGCTTGAATCTGTCGGTTCTCGACGGATGGTGGGCCGAGGCCTTCGACGGCAGCAACGGCTTCGCGGTCGGTGCGGGCGAGACGCATGCCTCGGTCGAGACACAAGACGGACGCGACGCCGCCAGCTTGTTGCGGGTGCTGAGCGACCAGGTGGTGCCCATGTACTATCAGCGCGACGGGGACGGACTGCCGAAGCGCTGGCTCGCCCGCATGAAACGGGCCATGCGGACGCTGGGGTGGCGCTTTGGCGCCGACCGGATGGTGATGGATTACGTACAGAAGGCGTATATCCCGGCGGCCGGCGGCACCAGCTGCTCCATGTTCAGCGACGTATAGCGACCGGCTCACCCCGAATGTGCGATGGTCGGCGCACGCTGTGGCTGGCGTGCCCCACGGGCGGCGCAGCAATATAGAGCTTCGGCTCTCGTGCATGGCGCTGTCGGGCCCTCAAGCCGGACCAGGGCCCAAGGGACGGGCCACGACCCAAGGCCGAAGAGCCGTGGACGACGGTTTTATCGAAAAAGAACTCGCGGTCGGGTGCCGTTGCTCTAGGCATCGCCGCCGACACAGACCTCATGCAGGAACACACGATCGCCATCATCCTGGCCGGCGGCGCCGGTTCGCGTCTTCACCCACTCACCGCTGACCGGGCGAAGCCAGCGGTCCCATTTGGAGGACGGTACCGGATCATCGATTTCACGCTCAGCAACTGTCTGCACTCTGGGCTTCGCCGGATCCTGGTGCTGACACAGTACAAGTCACAGTCGCTCACGAAGCACTTGCGCGACGGCTGGTCGGTGTACAACGCCGAGCTGGGGGACTACATCACGTCAGTGCCGCCGCAGATGCGGACGGGTTCCTCCTGGTACACCGGAACGGCTGACGCGATCTATCAGAACTTGTACCTGCTGGAGAGAAGCGGTGCCGAGTACGCCGTCATCCTGTCGGGCGACCACGTCTACCGCATGGACTACGCGGCGATGCTGCAGCACCATCGTTCGTCAAACGCCGATGTCACGGTAGCGTGCCTCACGGTCGATCTCCAGCAGGCGCGATCCTTTGGCGTGATGCTGGTCGATGGCGAGGATCGCATCACGGCGTTTCAGGAGAAGCCGCGGACACCCCCACCCATTCCTGGTGATCCCGACCACGCCCTGGCCTCCATGGGGGTGTACGTGTTCTCGATGGACCGCCTCATCCAGCTGCTGGAGGAGGACCACCGGCGCGAGTCGACCCACGGTTTCGGGAAGGACATCCTGCCCGCGATTGTCGGCACGCATCGCGTGGTCGCCTATCGATTCGGCGGCACCCAGGGTCGTGTCACGGCCGATCGCTATTGGCGCGACGTCGGCACGATCGATGCCTACTACGAGGCCAACATGGACCTCCTGCAGCCGCTGCCGCTGATGGACCTCTACCAGCGGGACTGGTCCATCCGAACCTACGAGGGACAGCATCCGCCGGCACGCAGCGTGCCCGGTCGATCCCACCGAGAGGCGGAGATCGTCAACTGCATGCTCGCGTCTGGCACGGTCATCATCGGTGGAACGGTGCGGCACACCATCCTTTTCCCGAAAGTCCGCGTCGAAGAAGGGGCCGTGGTCGACAATTCGCTCTTGTTCGAAGGCGTGACGGTCGGAGAGCGCGCGCAGCTGCAGCGCTGCATCGTCGACAAGCATGTGACGATTCCGGAGGGTGAACGCATCGGGTTCGACCCCGTACACGACGCGGACCGCTTCACCGTGTCAGACGCTGGCATCGTCGTCGTCCCCAAGGGTTACCGCTTCGCCGAGCAGCGGTAGCACTCCGCGTCGGTCGAGTCGAACCACGCGACAGCCCTCCGAGCCTCCAGCTCGCACACCGCCGATTGAGTTCGTCCGGCTGAACACCCAAGCCTCGAACGAATGTCGTCAGATCAACTATTGATATGTCATACAATGACGTTTATATTGACGCCCATGAGCGCACGTCGACACTCCGCGCTGGCGGCCGAGCTCAAACAGACGCGGCCCTTCAAGACCCCCGCACAGGAGGCGACGATGGCGCTGCTCCGCACGGCCGATCGCGTGCGGCGCCATCTGAGCCGGGTCGTGGGACGTGAAGGCTTGACGCTCCAGCAGTACAACGTCCTCCGGATCCTCCGCGGTGCCGGCGAAGAGCCCCTCAGTGCCCTGGAGATCGGCGACCGACTCATCGAGGAGACGCCGGGCGTCAGTCGGCTCATCGAGCGGCTGGTGGGCAAGGGCTTGGTGCGGCGCGACCGCGGTCGTGACGATCGACGCTTGTTGGAATGTCGGATCACCCGCGAGGGCCTGCACCTGCTCTCGCGCCTCGACCGCGCAGTGGACCAGGCCGACATCGAGTTGGTGCAGCCCTTGGGCGCGTCACGCATCAAGACACTCATCAGCCTGTTGGCACAGATCCGAGCGGAGGGAGGGTAGCGACAACCGTCTCGCCTCCCTGGTTGCGAAATGCTGGCGACCAGGGGGTGGGGGCGTGTGGGGGCGCAATGGCTCGTTCGGGACCATGCCCGATCGGGCCAGCAGTGAACGAGCGGGGTGGGACGCTTCGCATCCCTTGCGTTCGGGACCGCGCGCGCCTCCATGCAGCCACGTTCACGCGCCTGCACCACCTCGAAGGAACGGGAAGATCAGGAGGGATCAGGCCTTACCAACTCGCGCCTCCCGCCACGCGTGCCCGCAGCGACATCGACCCTGGAGGGCTCCGCATTCCCGGCGCGCCGGGGCACGATCGCCCGGTCCCAAAGGCCCACCAGCGTGACAGCCGAGAACATGATGAAGAGCGGATCGAGCGGGACTCGATACCGCACCATCGACCACGTCACCAGATGGACGCCGGTGTGGAGAACGATCAACAGATAAACCGGCAGGAGGGCGCGCCACGCGTGTCGCGAGATCCACGTGCCAATGACTGCCGTTGGAAACACCCAACCAAACGAGGCCATGCGCAGGAGATTCTCGGTCGTGCCTGAACCTCGCGACGGCAGACAGCTGAAGAAGATGGCCGCCCGATCCAGCGTGAGCTCGACGAAGTGTCTCGGGTCTTGCCAGACGTTCTGGATGCCGAGCAGGAGAAGGCGATTGGTGATGGCGGCGTCGTTCTGAAGCGCCAGGATTTCGGGCGGGATCGGAAACACCTGGTTGCTGAAGCGTCCGTGATGCGATGGATGGTTCCCGTTCCAGAACACGTGACCGAACTGGGACTCGAGCAGAAGGAAGCGACCCCAGAGCCCATAGTTGCGGATCGTGAAGGGCAGCACGGCCACGGCGATGCACGCCAGGGGGATCACGATCGAGTACCAACGCTCACGCCCCCTGAGAGTTGACGCCAACCAGGCGAGGAGAGCGATCACGAAGAAGACGACGGCCACACGCAACAGAATGGCGACGGCGAGCGTCGCGCCCAGGGCCAGGGCCAAGGCCACCGATGGTCGTCGACGCATGCGGTGCGTCAGCCAGATGGCGGTCAAGACCGCCAGCGTGAACGGTGTCTCCGTCACGAGCGCCACGCCGTAGAAGACGAGATAGGCATAGACACTGGCAATCGCTGCCGACGTCAGTGTCAGCGGTCATCTGAAACCGCGGAAATCTGGCCCGACGGCTCTTCGGTCTTGATCTCTCTTGAAGGAACCAACAGAAAGAATGGGCTGTGGACGCTTGTGGG
>Ga0194132_10000589_pt1 | contig 74541 bp, 65 predicted proteins | sample TA2KigOf80mmetaG_FD_148612 | JGI IMG/M metagenome (GOLD analysis project Ga0194132, IMG submission 148612) | Freshwater microbial communities from Lake Tanganyika, Tanzania - TA2015054 Kigoma Offshore 80m | ecosystem: Environmental > Aquatic > Freshwater > Lake | place: Tanzania: Lake... | reverse complement strand
AGCGACAGTTCGAACTCGGTGACGAAGTTGTGCGGGGGGTGCGCTGTCGCGTCTTTCGTCATGCGCCGCGCAGCATGCCGGAGCTGTTTGGAAAGGTCTCGTGGGACAGCGATGCGGCGTTTCTTGTCTATGGGTCGCGTCGCGTCACGTATCGGGATGCCTGGACGCAAGCAGGGATCCTGGCAAGCGTCCTTGCGGGGCGCTACCGCGTGGGCGTCGGAACCCGCGTCGGTCTGGCCATGCGCAACATGCCCGAATGGGTGCTGAGTTTCCTGGCGATCGCGCGCCTTGGGGCGGTGCCTGTGGTGCTCAACAGCCGCAGTGCCGGCGAGGAACTCGCGCACGCGCGCGATACGACGGGCGTGTCGCTCATGATCGTCGATGGCCGCTGTGGGCGAGAGTTGATTTCCTACCCCTCGTCAACGCCGACGCTGGTGGCGGCCGACGCAGCAGCGGACGGTGACGATCGGGTTCGCGACGCACAGTCGGTGGCCGCAACCGTCACTGCTGGCGCGGCCTCGCTCGAAGCGATGGTGGACGAAACAGGTACCGCAGTGAATCCGCCGGCGCCGGTCGTGAGACCAGAAGATCCGGCGATGATCCTCTTTACCTCGGGTACCACCGGACGCGCCAAAGGGGCGGTGTTGAGTCATTTCGGGACCTGCAGCTCCGTGTGGACCAATTACTATGCCGGCTATTTGATCGCGCAGCGCATGGCGGCCCGATTCGGCATCACAGTCGACCAATTGTTGGCGCACGCGCCGCAACCTGCGCTGTTGCTGATGTTTCCACTGTTTCACACCAGCGGTGTACACACCGGCTTGCTGGCGAGCCTCATGCGCGGCGGCAAGATCGTGCTTATGCGTCGCTGGGATGTGTCGACCGCGTTGACGCTAATCGAGCGTGAGACGATCACTCAGTTTCCCTGCGTGCCCACGATGCTGTGGGACCTGGTGCGGTCGCCCGAGTTGTCGCGTTTCGATGTGAGTTCGCTCACTAGCGTGTCAGCCGGCGGACAGGCGCTGCAAAGCGGCCTCTTGGCGGAAATCACCCGCGCGTTTCCACGGGCCATTCCTGGCACAGGGTTTGGCATGACCGAAACCACGGGTGCAGTCGCGATGTGCGTGGGTGAGGACTATCTGGCGCACCCCGGCACAGCGGGACGAATCCTGCCCACCACCGAAGTGCGCATCAGGCGTGACGACGGCCAAGTGGCAGGCAATGGCGAGACGGGCGAGATTTGCCTGCGCGGTGTGTCGAACATGCTCGAGTACTGGGGTGAGCCGGAGGAGACGGCACGGGCGTTTGACGAAGACGGCTTCATGCACAGCGGTGACATCGGCTATGTTGATGCGGAAGGCTATCTGTACATCGTTGATCGCAAGAAGGACATGGTGATTTCGGCTGGCGAGAACATATACTGCGCGGAGGTCGAGCGCGTGCTGCTGTCGCATCCGGATCTCATCGAAGCGGCCGCATTCGGCATTCCAGACCCGCGACTTGGCGAACGGCTGCAGGCGATCGTCGTGCCGCGACCGGGCGCAGTCGCCAGCGTATCGCCGCAAGCGATTCGTGAGCATGTCGCAGCGCATTTAGCCGCTTACAAGGTGCCTGCCGATATTCAGATTGAGGCGGCCGGCCTGCCGCGCAATCACCTTGACAAGGTGGACAAGAATCGGCTGCGTGAAAGGTATCGGACGGCCTCAACGAAGGCAGGTGCGGCATGAGTTTTCCGGCGGACATCGGCGTAATCGATTTGATGATGGGCATTCCAGTCAGCGAGACTAACCAGGAATGGTATGCGCCGTATCTGCCTTTGCTGCTCGATCGGGAAAGCCGCGAGGCATTCAAGATGCCGGCGCAGTACATGTTCAAGGACATTCCGAGCTTGCCGACGACCAATGACTACGTCGACTACATGGTCGGGCAAATGGACCGGTACCACATCGAGCGCGCGCTGGTCGGGTTCTACGAACAATCGGAAGGCGCGCGCCGCGCGCGTCAAGAATATCCAGAACGGTTTCTTTTCGACTATCACGTCAATCCTAATATCGGCATGGACGAAGTGCGGACGATTCGTCGCCTGAAGTCCCAATACGGCATCCATGCCGTCAGCTTTTTTCCTTGCGGCAACAATCCGCAGGTGCCGATCAACGACAAGAAGATGTACCCGATCTATGCGACCTGCGTGGACCTCGATTTGCCGATTTTCGTCAACGCAGGCGTGCCAGGGCCGCGCTTACCGATGGGCGCCCAACATGTAGAACTCATCGATGAGGTGTGCTGGTTTTTTCCTGAACTCAAATTCGTCATGCGCCACGGCGCCGAGCCGTGGGAAGACCTTGCCGTCAAGCTGATGCTCAAGTGGCCGAATCTCTACTACTCGACCAGCGCATTCGCGCCCAGGCACTATCCGCGCGCCATCATCGACTATGCCAACACCCGTGGCGCGAGCAAGATTCTGTATGCCGGATATTGGCCCATGGGCCTGTCGCTCGAGCGCATTTTTCGCGAATTGCGCGACGTGCCGCTCAAGCCCGAGGTCTGGCCGAAGTTTCTGCGGGGTAACGCGCTCGAGTTATTCGGAGGGATGTCATGAACGTGGACATGTCGGCGGCCAATACCGCAGTTCGCCAGCATCTGGCAAAGTTCTCGCCCGAGGAATTGTTGCGCTGGCGTACGGCGCCACTCGATCGTCCGCTCGATGCCGCTGCGCGGCGCATCGACCTGCCCATGCCGTTCGGCTGGTTCGTAGTCAGCTACTCGGATGAACTGGCCAAAGGCGAGGTGAAGCCGCTGCGCTATTTTGGCAAGGAACTCGCGATCTGGCGTGGCGAGGACGGCGTCGTGCGGATGGTCGATGCTTACTGCCGACACCTGGGCTCGCACATGGGTCATGCGGGGCGCGTGCAGGGAAACGATCTTGAGTGTCCCTTCCACGCCTGGCATTACGACGGGAACGGCGCGGTCACGAAAATCCCTTATTCGAAAGCGATTCCGCCGCAGGCGCGCCGCGGCTGTATTCCGGCGTGGCACGTCGTGGAACGTAATCGTTTCATCTGGGCGTGGTACCACCCGCACGGCGTTGCGCCGATGTTCGAGGTCGAAATGCTGGCCGAGACCAGCTCGCCCGACTGGGCCGACTACGAAAAGCACGAGTGGATCGTGCACGGCCCGCTGCAGAACCTCGCTGAAAACGGCGTCGATGCTGCGCATTTCCGTTATATCCACGGCACGACCAACATGCCGGCTTACGACGTCAAGTTCGAGGGCATTCGGCGCGTCGCGTCGGTCGATGCCAAGATGCCTACGCCACGGGGCGAGGTCGACGGCACGATTTCTTATGGAACCGTGGGTGCCGGTCAGGCGTGGACCCGATTCACCGGCATCTGCGAGACCTTGATGGTCGCTGGCATCACGCCGATCGCGCCCGATTGCACACACGTCCGGTTCGCCTTCACACAATTGAAGTCTGCGGCCCAGGGGCCCACGGCAGGTGTGGCCAGAGGCGTGATCAAGGACATCTGCCGACAGCTCGATCAGGACAAAGTCGTCTGGGATCGGCAGATGTACCGGACGGATGCGTTGCTCTGCGATGGCGATGGTCCGATTCTCGACTTTCGCCGGTACTACCGGCAGTTCTACGCGGAATTGCCGCAGGATGGCGATGCTGATTCGAAGATCGTCAAGCGTACTTTTTCGAGACCCGCGAAATAGCCGGCGTCGCGCCTCGCACCGCGATCGCGCCAACGGAACATGCAGGATTTTGCGCGCAAGCGCGCGCTGATCACCGGCGCCGCGAGTGGCATCGGGCGCGCGCTCGCGCTCGAGGCCGCACACCGGGGCATGCACATCGTGGCTTGCGATGTCGCGGCCGCGGAGCTTGGCACGCTGGCAAAAGAATGTGCGGCTGCAGGTGCGCCGTCATTTGAGACGGTGGCGCTCGATGTCCGTGACAGTGCCGCGGTGGAGAAACTGGCCGCTACGCTGTATGCGGCCGATCGCGGCATCGACGTGTTGTTCAACAATGCGGGCGTGCTGCAGCTGCGGGCCGTATGGGAGCACAGCACCGCCGAATTCGACTGGCTGATCGGTGTCAATCTATTAGGTGTCGCAAACGGACTGCGCGCGTTCGTGCCGCGCATGTTAGCCCGAGGCACGCCCGCGCACATCGTCAACACCGGCTCGGTCGGCGGATTCTTGCCGGCGCCATCTTTCGGTGCCTATGGCGCCAGCAAGGCCGCGATTCAGGTATTGACCGAAGCGTTGCACCACGATCTGCGCGCACGTCAGGCGAACATCGGCGTGTCATTGCTTTGCCCGGGCGCCGTGCAGTCAAAGATCTTTGACGCCGAGCGCTTTGCCGGTGCGGGTGTCGAGCCGCTGGTTGGGGCCGCGAGCAACATGCGCGATGCGGTGCGGGATGGCGCTGCAGCGCGCGGACTCGACCCACGCGCGGTGGCAACAATGTCATTCGACGCGGTCGCGGCGAACCGGTTTTGGATATTCCCGCATCCGGAGATGTTGTCGGGTCTCGCCGACCGCGGCGCATCGATCGCGGTCGGCGAGACCCCGCACTTCGAGTTCGCGAAAACCTGGCGTATCGAATGACAAGTCGATCGGACCTGCGTTTGGTCGTCATCGGCGCCGGAATGCCGGGCATTCTGGCGGCCATTCGGCTACGGGATAGCGGTTTTCGCCAGATAGCGGTCCTCGAGAAGGGCGATCGCGTCGGCGGTAGCTGGTGCGAGAACAAGTCGCGACCGACCCAGGGGATCGTTACGCTCCAGCACAAGGCGTTCAACCAGCAGGGCAAGCTCGTTGCGCAATGCAAGCGGTTTGCGCTGGTCCTGAACAAGCCGCGGCCGTGACTGCACCACGGATGCGCCGGTCACCCTGAGGCTGCAATCAGGCGGCGATCGATTTCGCCAACGCTCCGCGTTCCCGCGAGCGCCATCGCTATCCTCAGCTCCGCTTCGATCAGCGCAAGCAGCCTGGCCACGCCGGCCTCGCCCTGCGCGCCGAGCGCGTAAGCCCAGGCGCGGCCGAGCAGCACGCCCTTCGCGCCGAGCGCCAGCAGCCGCAGCACGTCGAGACCGGAGCGCACGCCGCCATCGGCGAGGACGGTGAGCCGGTCGCCCACCGCGTCCGCTATCGGTGGCAGCGCCCTTGCGGTCGACAGGGCGCCGTCGAGCTGCCGGCCGCCGTGGTTGGAAACGACGATGCCGTCGGCGCCGAAGGCTACGGCCTCGCGCGCGTCCTCAGGGTCCAGGATCCCCTTGATGATGAGCGGCCCGGTCCACTCGCTGCGGATGAAGTCGAGATCGCTCCAGCGGATCGAGGGGTCGAAATTTTTCTGCGCCCAGGCAAAGAAATCCTGCATGCCCGTGCGTTGCCCCATGATCGGTGCCACGTTGCCGAAACCATGCGGACGGCCGAGGAGCCCCACGTCCCAGGCCCAGGCGGGACGCGCCAGCGCCTGGCCGAAGCGCCGCAGCGTTCCCGCGAGACCCGGCGCGCCTGATAAGCCAGAGCGGAAATCCCGATAGCGCAGGCCCGAGACCGGCAGGTCCACGGTGAACATCAGCACCGGGCAGCGCGCCTGGCGTGCCTGTGCCAGCAGGTCTTTCATGAAGCCGCGGTCGCGAAGCATGTAGAGCTGGAACCAGAACGGCGCGGCTGCGGCAGCAGCGACCTCGGAAAGCGAGCAGGCCGAGACGGTGGAGAGCGTGAACGGAATGCCGGCGCGAACGGCGGCGCGCACGGCCTGGCACTCGCCGCGCCGCGCGTTCATCCCGGCGAGACCGACGGGGGCGAGCGCAACGGGCATGGCCAGGCGCTGGCCGAACAGCCCGGTGACCAGGTCGATGTCGGCAACATCGCGAAGGACTCTCTGGCGCAGCGTGATGCCAGCGAGGTCGTCGACGTTGTGGCGCAGCGTGACCTCGCCAAACGACCCGCCGTCGATGTACTCGAACAGGAAACGCGGCAGGCGCCGCCGCGCGGCTTCGCGGAAGTCCCCGACGCTGGCGATGATCATGATGTCAGCATGCCACCCTCGACGGGGAGGGTGATGCCGGTGACGTAGCTGCCCGCTTCGCTGGCGAGAAAGATGAGCGCGGCCGACAGCTCATCTGCCTGGCCGAAACGGCCCACGAGTACCCGCGGCAGCATGCGCTGCACGAAGGCCTGATCGAGCTGAGCCGTCATCTCGGACTCGAAGTATCCCGGCGCGAGGGCGTTGACGCGGATGCCCCGGCGTTGCGTCCATTGCTGCGCGAGATCCCGCGTGAGCCCGATCAGCGCCGCCTTGGACGCGGAGTACGCCGCATGTGGCAGACCAGCCGACGTCAGGCCGAGCACGCTGCTGATGTTGATGATCGAGCTGCCGGGCTTCATGACCTTCGCGCAGGCCTGCGCCATCCAGTAGCAGCCGTTGAGATTCAGATCGATGACAGCCCGGAACTGCTCGGGCGTCTCCCTGAGTGCGGGCACGGCCGTCCCGACGCCGGCGTTGTTGACTAGCACGTCGACGCGCCCGAAAGCCGTCATCGCCGCATCGACCAGGGCCTGGCAGTCCTCTGGCCGGGTCACGTCGGTCCCGACCGCGAGGGCGCGGCGTCCCGTGGCCTCGACGAGTTCACGGGTCTGCGCGAGCTTGTCCTGCCGGCGCGCGCCGAGCACGACGTCCGCACCGGCCTCCGCCAGCGCCTTCGCGAACGACACGCCGAGGCCGCTGGAGGCGCCGGTCACAATCGCGACGCGACCGTCGAGCCTGAATCGGTCGAGAATGGTCATTCGCAATAAACCTCGGGTATCCGGCACTCGACAAGCCGGAGTTTATTATAGGTTGAGGCCCTGCGATTGATCCGGACGCTGTCGCACGTCCAATCCTGTGCCGGTCATTCGCCGGGCCTGGGCTTCGCATGAATTTCGATCGGCAGTTCTGGCTGAGCCACGCATTCTGGCCTCTGCTGCTGTTTCTGCTGATCGCGGTCGCCGCGGTCGTGACCGGTCTCGACAGGAATCTCGAGCAATCGTGGGCCTTTGATCCGATTGCTCGGCACTTCGTCGGCGAGGGCGCCGGCTCATGGTGGGCCAGATCACTCATTCACGACGCCGGTGGTGCCGTGATTCGCGGGTTGGGCCTCCTGATGTTGCTGGCGTGGGTCGCTACCTTTTTCTTCGAGCCTTTGCGCCGCTGGCGACGCCCCGTCGGCTTTGCGATCCTTTGTGTCGCACTCGGCGCCGGTACCGTGGGCCTGCTGAAGCAGGCCACCAACATCGCCTGCCCCCGCGCGCTGACGGAGTTTGGCGGTGACCGGCCCTATGTCGGCCTGCTGGACGCACGGCCAGCGACGCTGCCCCGGGCGCGGTGCTTTCCCGGCGGGCACTCGTCGTCAGGTTTCGCGCTGTTCCCCATGTATTTTCTCTGCATTGCGCGTGATTGCCGCAGGGCTCGGCGAGCACTGCTGCTCGCCCTCGGCGTCGGTGCGCTCTTTGCGTTCGGGCAGGAAGCGCGGGGCGCCCACTTTCTTTCCCACGACATCTGGAGCGCGGCCATCATGTGGTTCGCCTGTCTCGGCGTCTTCGTCATCGGCTATCGGGGCGAAGTCTGGGAGCCGGAGCGACGCACCTGTAGAGTGGACCCTTTGCCGGATCAGCCGACATGAATGTTGGACACGCCAAGAGCAGCGGCGGATGGCGCCGTATCCTGCGCGCCGGTGGCTATTCGCTGGCCGGCTTGCGCGCAGCGCTGACACACGAAGCGGCATTCCGGCAGGAGCTGGCCGTGGGCCTGCCGCTGATGGCGCTGGCGCCCTTCATCGCCCCGGGCAGGTGGGCGGCGTGGGCAATGATCGGCAGCATCCTGCTGGTGTTGATCGTCGAGCTGCTGAACTCGGCAATCGAAAGTGTGGCGGATGCGCTCAGCACGGACCATCATCCTTTGCTCGGGCGCGCCAAGGACATGGGCAGCGCTGCGGTATTGCTGAGCTTACTGCTGGCCGCAATGACCTGGGCCGTGGCGCTCTGGCCCTGATTACGCCTGCCGTCGGCAGGGGGCAAACAGGTCGAGCGACGGCTCATACACCGCTGTACTGACGTCGAGCAGGCCGAGTATCGAGTGAAAGAAGTGGTCGTGGGTGACTGCGGCGTCTGCCAGGTTGCGCATGCAACCCTCATCGATGCCGGCGCGCTCCCGCAGGGACTCCGACAGCCACATCAGCATCGGCACTTCACGCTGCACGGCGGGAGCGATTGCGTAGGGCAGGCCATGCAGGTAGAAGCCGTTCTCGCCGAGCGACTCGCCGTGATCAGACACGTAGATCAGCGCCGCGTCGCGCTCCGCGAGACCCTGCAGATAGCGGACCATGTTGGCCAGCACATGATCGGTGTAGAGCACCGCGTTGTCGTAGGCGTTGACGATTTCTGCAGTGGAGCAATCGCTGAGCTCGGCGCTGTCGCAGGTCGGCACGAAACGCCGGAACTCGTCCGGATAGCGCCGGAAATACGCGGGCCCGTGATTGCCAAGCAGGTGCAGGACGACGACCAGGTCGCCCGGCTCCGTCGCAGCGGCTGCGAGGCGCGGTAACACGACACCGTCCAGGCAGCGCTCGCCATCGCATAGCAGGGAATCGGCGTCGCCGACGATTCGCTCCGTCGTCAGGCCATCGCAGACGCCCTTGCACCCGGACTGGTTGTCCACCCAGCGCACACGGAATCCGATCCGATCGAGGACATGCAGAAGGGACTCCTCGCGACGGATGCGCGCTTCGTCGTAGTCGCGACGCCCGACCGGCGCGAACAGGCAGGGAACCGAAACCGCAGTGCTCGTCCCGCAAGCCGCTACCCGCGGGTAGACGACGAGGTCCAGCTGGCGCAGTTCTGGCGTGGTGTCGCGGGCGTAGCCGCTCAAGCCGAAGTTGGCCGAGCGGACCGTTTCACCGATGGCCAGCACGAGCAACAGGGGTCGGCGCGAGGCGGCCGCAACACCTGCGCAGAATGCATCCTGCGCAATCATTTCCAGCGGGGCAGTTGCAGTCGCAGTCTCCGCGCGCGCCACGCGGATGCCGGAGAACAGGAAGTTGCCGGGTGTGACGAGATAGCGGGCTTCGCGGTGATTTCGCACCAGCGACGATACGGCCCGAAACTGCGGCACCACCACCAGTGCCGCGAGCACCAGCGCTCCGCCCACCGCCACGAGGCGCGAACCGAGCGACCGCCCCGCGGGACGCGGCTCGATCCGGACGCGGCCGAGCACCAGCAGCGGCAATCCGGCGTAGAGCAGGAGATGGAGCGCCAGGCCGGGCGTCAGGAGTTCATGCGCTTCCGACCAGTCCGTCTGCAGCACGTTCTGCAGCATCTCGGCATCGATGAAAGCCGAGTAGCGATCCATGAAGAAGGTCGAGAACGCCGCAGCGACGAACAGGAGCGCCAGGACGGGCCGTGCCGTCCGGCGGGTGAGGAAGAGACCCAGGACGGCAAACTGCAGCGCCGTGACCGCCACCAGCAGCCCGGTGAACAGCAGGAAATCGTGGAGGCTCGGCAAGCGGCCCTAGCGAAACAGCAGGTGCCAGAGCGCCTGGTTGTAAAAGGCCGAGAAGGCGCAGGCAGCCAAAAGCAGCAGTCTCTCGGTCGAGACTACCGGCCGCCAGCGCGCCAGCTGCCGCCAGGCTAGCCCGCATCGGGACGCAAATCGCCCACCTGGAAAGCCGTCCATGAGCATTGGACGGCAAACGGCGGGGAAATCAATCGGGGTTCCGGCAGGCTCCCGCGACCCCTCTCGGGCTAGCGGCGCTCCCGATTCAGCTCCGTCACGAACGCCGCATCGACTTGCGCCACCCCGCGTGCCTTCGCCTGGCGCACGATGCCCTCCAGCACCTGCCGCAGGAACGCGCGCGGGATGCCGGTCAGCTGCTTGCTCGCTTCGAGCGAGAAGATCACCTCGGGGTCGATGCGGTTGGCCTCGTAGTGCACGACCTCGTGCTTCGGGCCCTTGTCCGGGATGGGCAGCTTGTAGGCGGGCTGCGTCTCGCCGAACCAGAAGCTGCTTGCGCCGCGGAAGCCGTAGGTGAGCGCGATGCGCGGCATGCGGTCGCCGCGGCCGTCGACCTGGCCCAGCCACGACTGCTTCAGCAATATGTTGTCGATGTTGAGCAGCAGGTGTGCCGAGGCCGAGTCGCGCAGGATCGGGTTTTCGTTGATGCGCTCGACGTCGAGCGTGCACTCGAACACCTGGAACGCGTCCGCGATGATCTGCGGGTGGTCGGGGAGGCCGCGGCCCGGCGTCGGGCTGTCGACGAGCTTGAACGTGTTGTAGGCCATCTTCTCGGCGGTTGGCTGGCCCGGGTAGCCGAACTCCAGGATCGTCTGGATCTTCGCCGCGTCGTACTCGACGAAGTTCAGCGCGCACTTGCGGGTGCGGCGTACGTTCGCGACGGTGTTCGACGTCGGCCGGCTGATCACCATCCACGAGCGGCGCTTGATCACCTCGAACGGGAAGCTCAACTGGTAGGGGCCGATGTTGGTGAGGCCTGTTTCGTCCACCGAGGTGATCAGGGCGAAGGAGGAGCCGTAGAAGGAACTCGACTGGTACCAGTTGTCCCGCATCGGGCTCGGGACGAAGGGGTCCCCGAGGCCTGACGAGTTCGTTTTTTCGGTCATTTGCTATTGCTCCCTGGCTTGATGTCGTTGATCCCCCAGAACTCCAGTTCCCGCTCGAACGTCCAGCGCGGATGCACGCGATCGAGGTCGGCGAGATCGGCGTTGCTCGCGAAGTCGTAGCCGTTGGTGCGGGCGTTGTACCACTCGGCGTAGCGCAGCGGGTACACGACTTCCTCGGTGACACGGCTCAGGAATCGCATCAGGAACATGGGGAACTGCTTGTAGCGGAAGGTCGTGCCGTGGCGGTTCTCGCGCTCGGCGATGGCGACGAGTTCGTGGCCGGTGTGCGCGGAGGAGGCGATCGACAGGTTCTGATTGGAGAAAACCTCCGGGTACTCGAAGACGGTACCGACCCACTTGCCGACGTCACGGACGTCGACCCAGTTGACCATGAAGCCGGGGTCGGTGATGCCGGGCAGGTTGTTCTCCTTGATCATGGTCCGGGAGAGCTGGCTGTCGCCGCGGAAGTGCTCTTTCGCCGTGTAGTCGACGCGGTGCATGGCGTAGTAGTAGGCGGGCCGGCAGATGCAGGTGACGTTGACGCCCTGCTCGCGCAGGAACGGCGTCAGGCGCAGCTTCTGGTGGATCCACCACGGCGCTTCAGGCGCACCGGCGACCAGGCCGTGCACCTTGTCGGTGGGGAAGATCAGCGTGATGGCATGTTTCACGCTCGGGTTGGCTTTCAGCGCGGCCAGCGCGGCCATCACCTGCCGCATCACGGCCGGGCGACCGCCGTCCGGGTCGTTGCCGTGGTTGGTGATCTTGCCGGCCTTGCTGGTGTTGGCGGTGAAATAGAGCACCACGCCCTGGCAGTCGGCGAAGGCCGCGGTGAGTTTCTCGGCCGAGTTCATGTCGATGCCGGAATGAAGCGTGAGCAGGCCCGGCTGCTTCGACTCGGTGTCGCGGAACAGGGTCTCCAGCCGTTCGGCCGCCTGCGTACCGGGTGTGCGGTACAGCGCCCGCACGCGGAACTGACCGGCTTTCACCAGCTCTTCGACGATGGCGTAGCACTCCCAGCCGGTGGCGCAGGTGACGGCCACGAGCGGCAGCTCGTGAACGGCGCGCGGCGCCTGCGGCTGCCGCTCGGCCTTGCGCGCGAGGAGGGCGTCGATCAGGCGCCTGTTGTTGGCCTTGATCGCCTGCTGGGCCAGGCTGACGGCGGTATCACGATCCATAGGGTTGTCCGGGCCGGCTATGTGCTTATGGCTGATAGGTGCTGCGATCCGGCGTCGCAGCGGCCTAAAATACATTATAAGCACTGCTATCTCGAACGGACGAGCCCGCCCCAGATGACGCACGCCGCAGCCCCAACCGTGGCAGACGCGCCGCTGCGCCTCACCCACCTCGAGCGCCTCGAGGCCGAGGCGATCCACATCCTGCGCGAGGTGGTCTCCGAGGCGGAGAAGCCGGTAATGCTGTACTCCGTCGGCAAGGACTCGGCCGTGATGCTGCACCTGGCGCGCAAGGCGTTCTTTCCGGCGCCGCCGCCGTTCCCGCTGCTCCATGTCGACACGACGTGGAAGTTCCGTGCCATGTACGAGATGCGTGATCGCATGGCTCGCGAAAGCGGCATGGACCTGATCGTGCACCGCAACCCCGAGGCGCTGGCCCGGAACATCAATCCCTTCGACCACGGCTCCGCGGTGCACACGGACATCTGGAAGACCGAGGGCCTGAAGCAGGCACTGGACAAGTATGGCTTCGATGCCGCCTTTGGCGGGGCGCGGCGCGACGAGGAAAAGAGCCGCGCAAAGGAGCGGATTTTTTCGTTCCGCTCCGCCAGCCATCGGTGGGATCCGAAGCAGCAGCGGCCGGAACTGTGGAATCTCTACAACGCGAGAAAGGCCCGGGGCGAAAGCATCCGCGTGTTCCCGCTGTCGAACTGGACCGAGCTCGACATCTGGCAGTACATCCATCTCGAACGGATTCCGATCGTGCCGCTGTATTTCGCGGCAGAGCGGCCCACGGTCGAGCGCGACGGGCTGATCCTGATGGTGGACGACGAGCGCATGCCGCTGCGGCCACTCGAGCGGCCCGTGCCGCGCTCGATCCGCTTTCGCACGCTGGGCTGCTATCCGCTGACCGGCGCTGTGGAGAGCCGGGCGAAGACGCTACCCGAGATCATTCAGGAGATGCTGCTCACCACGACCTCCGAGCGGCAGGGCCGGGCGATCGACCATGATCAGGCCGCGAGCATGGAAAAGAAGAAGCGCGAGGGGTACTTCTGATGGCCGCCTCCGCGGAGGGCCGTGGCTACCGTCCGGATGCGCTCGCCGCGGCGGACATCGACGCCTATCTCGTGCAGCACCAGCACAAGACGCTGCTGCGCTTCATCACCTGCGGCAGCGTCGACGACGGCAAGTCGACGCTGATCGGGCGGCTCCTCTACGACACGAAGCTGATCTTCGAGGACCAGCTGGCCGCGCTGGAGGCCGACAGCCGCCGGCTCGGCACCCAGGGCCAGGAGATCGACTTCGCCCTGCTGGTAGACGGTCTCGCGGCCGAGCGGGAGCAGGGCATCACCATCGACGTCGCCTACCGCTTCTTCGCCACGGAGAAGCGCAAGTTCATCGTTGCCGACACGCCTGGCCACGAGCAGTACACGCGCAACATGGTCACGGGTGCATCGACGGCCGACCTGGCGGTGATCCTGATCGACGCACGCAAGGGCGTACTCACCCAGACCCGGCGCCACAGCTACCTGGTCAACCTGCTCGGCATCCGTCGGCTCGTGCTGGCGGTGAACAAGATGGATCTCGTCGGCTACGACCAGGCGAAATACGACGCCATCGTCGCTGATTATCGCGAGTTCGCGGCTTCCCTCGGGATCGACCGGGTCGATGCCATCCCGGTTTCAGGCCTGCGGGGCGATAACGTCACGGCCGCGTCCGCCGACATGCCCTGGTACAGCGGCCCGCACCTCCTCGCCTACCTGGAGTCGGTCGAGGTCGATCTCACCGCTGCGCAGGCACTGCCGTTGCGCATGCCCGTGCAGTGGGTCAACCGGCCCAATCTCGACTTCCGCGGTTTCGCCGGCACGATTGCTTCAGGGTCGGTGCGCGCCGGCGATGTGGTGCGCGTGCTGCCCTCCGGTCGCACGACCAGTGTGACGCGCATCGTGACGGCAGGGGGCGATCTCGCGCGGGCCGCTGCCGGCCAGGCGGTGACGCTGTGCTTCGCCGACGAGGTCGATTGCAGCCGCGGCGACGTGGTCGCGCGGGCCGATGAGCCGCCCGAAGTGGCCGACCAGTTCGAGGCGACGATCGTCTGGATGGCGGACGAGGAACTGCTGCCCGGGCGGTCCTATTGGCTCAAGCTCGGCGCGCGCACCGTCACGGCGACGGTCCACGCGCCCAAGTACAAGGTGAACGTCAATACGCTGGAGCACCTCGCGGCGAAGACCCTGGAGCTGAATGCAATCGGCGTGGCGACGTTGAGCACCGACAGCCCGCTGGTGTTCGATCCCTATGCGCGCGACCGCGCGCTGGGCGGGTTCATTCTCATCGACAAGCTGACCAACGCCACGGTCGGCGCCGGTATGTTGCACTTCGCCCTGCGCCGCAGCCAGAACGTGCACTGGCAGGCGCTGGACGTCTCCCGCGAGAAGCACGCGGAGCTGAAGCACCAGAAACCTGCTGTGCTGTGGTTCACTGGGCTTTCGGGTGCCGGCAAGTCCACCATCGCCAACCTGGTCGAGAAGAAGCTGGTCAGCCTGAACCGGCACACTTTCCTGCTCGACGGCGACAACGTCCGCCATGGCCTCAACAAGGACCTCGGCTTCACCGATGCCGATCGCGTCGAGAACATCCGCCGCGTCGGCGAGGTCGCCCGCCTGATGACCGATGCCGGCCTCATCGTCATCACCGCGTTTATCAGCCCGTTCCGCGCGGAGCGCGAGATGGTGCGCAAGATGATGTCGACCGGCGAGTTCATCGAGATCTTCATCGACACGCCGCTCGCCGAGGCCGAAAAGCGCGACGTGAAGGGGCTGTACCGCAAGGCCCGCGCCGGCCAGCTCAGGAACTTCACCGGCGTAGACAGCCCCTACGAGCCGCCGGAAAGCCCCGAGATCCGCATCGACACCACGCGCATGTCGGCGGAGCAGGCGGCTGATCTGGTCGTCGAGCGGCTGTTGCGCTGAGTTCAGCTTCGGGCGAGTTCCACTGCACGCCGGGCGAGCGGCGCCAACCCCGCACCGCCAGCCGCCACGTGCGCCTTGATCGCTGCCCGCATGCGCGGCTCCCAGAAGCGGTTGAGGTGATTGGCCACCTGTTCGGCGGCTTTCTGCTTGTCGGCCTCGGCGTCGAAGAAGGCGGCGATTTCGTTGGCCATCGTCACGAGATGATCGACGTTCATCAGCCGCCTGCCGGCGCCGGTGCACGGCGTCGCTCCGCGCGCTGTGCGGCGATCCGGGCCTTCCAGTCGTCGGGCTGCAGAACCTTGACGACCTGCACGGCAGTGACCTTGTACTCGGGGCAGTTCGTCGCCCAGTCCGAGTTTTCGGTGGTGACGAGGTTCGCGCCGGATTCGGGAAAATGGAACGTCGTGTACACGACGCCGCGAGTGACCCGGGCCGTGAGATCCGCGCGCATGACGGTTTCTCCAGCGCGACTCGTGATGCCGACCCAGTCGTTGTCACGGATGCCGCGGGTTTCCGCGTCATCGGGGTGGATCTCCAGGCGATCCTCGCGGTGCCAGGCGAGGTTGGCAGTGCGCCGCGTCTGTGCGCCGACGTTGTACTGCGACAGGATGCGGCCCGTCGTGAGGAGCAGCGGGTAGCGGTCGTTGCTGCGCTCGGACGTCGGCACGTACTCTGTCAGGTAGAACTTGCCCTTGCCGCGCACGAACTCGCCGACGTGCATCGTGGGGGTACCCTCGGGTGCTTTGTCGTTGCAGGGCCACTGGATGCTGCCGAGCGCATCCAGCTTCGCGTAGGTCACGCCGCGGAAGGTCGGTGTCAGGCGCGCGATCTCAGCCATGATGTCGGCCGGGTGCGCGTAGTGCATGTCGTAGCCGAGGGCCTGAGCCAGCCGCTGCGTGATCTCCCAGTCGGCGAGCCCGGCCAGCGGTTCCTTCACCTTCCGAACGCGGGAGATGCGCCGCTCCGCGTTGGTGAAGGTGCCATCTTTCTCGAGGAAGGAGCTGCCCGGCAGGAACACGTGCGCATAGCGCGCCGTCTCGTTGAGGAACAGGTCCTGCACGACCACGCATTCCATCGCCGACAGCGCGGAGACCACGTGCGCCGTGTTCGGATCCGACTGCACGAAGTCCTCGCCCTGGATGTAGAGCGCCCGGAACGAGCCGTCGAGCGCAGCCTCGAACATGTTCGGGATGCGCAGGCCGGGCTCGCTGGCGAGCGGCACGCCCCAGGCAGCTTCGAAGAGCGCGCGCGTCGGCGCGTCGGACACGTGGCGGTAGCCGGAAAACTCGTGCGGGAACGAGCCCATGTCGCAGGAGCCCTGCACGTTGTTCTGCCCGCGCAGCGGGTTCACGCCGACGCCCTCGCGCCCGAGGTTGCCCGTCGCCATCGCGAGGTTGGCGATGCCCATTACCATGGTCGTGCCCTGGCTGTGCTCGGTCACGCCGAGGCCGTAGTAAATCGCGCTGTTCGGACCCGCTGCATACAACCGTGCCGCTGCGCGGATCGCTGCAGCCGGCACGCCGGTCACCGGCTCCATCGCCTCGGGCGAGTTGCGCGGCGCGGCGACGAAGTCGCGCCAGGCGCGCCACGACTCGGGCTCGCAGCGGGCCGCCACGTAATTCTCCCTGACCAGTCCTTCGGTCACCACGACATGGGCGAGGGCGTTGACGACGGCGACGTTGGTGCCGGGGCGCAGCTGCAGGTGGTGGGCAGCTTCGATGTGCGGCGTCCGGACGAGATCGATCGCCCGCGGGTCGACGACGATCAGTTTCGCGCCCTGGCGCAGGCGGCGCTTCAGCTGCGATGCAAACACGGGGTGCCCGTCCGTCGGGCTGGCGCCGATCACCAGGATCACGTCGGCCTGCATCACCGAGGTGAAGGCCTGCGTGCCGGCTGATTCACCCAGCGTGTGCTTGAGGCCGTAGCCCGTCGGCGAGTGGCAGACGCGGGCACAGGTATCCACGTTGTTGCTGCCGAGCGCTGCGCGCACGAGCTTCTGCACGAGGAAGGTCTCCTCGTTCGTGCAGCGTGACGAAGTGATGCCGCCGACCGAGTCGCGCCCGTGCGTGGACTGGATGCGGCGGAACTCGCCGGCCGTGTGGCGGAAGGCCTCCTCCCAGCTCACTTCGCGCCAGGGATCAGTGATCTTCGCGCGGATCATGGGCCGCTGTACGCGATCAGGATGCGTGGCGTAGCCCCAGGCAAAGCGTCCCTTGACGCAGGCGTGGCCCTGGTTTGCCTTGCCGGCGCGGGCCGGCACCATACGCAGGACCTCGTCGCCGTCCAGTTCTGCATTCAGCGAGCAGCCGACACCGCAGTAACCGCAGGTCGTCACGACCGATCGATCGACACGGCCGCCCGCCAGCGGTTTCTCGTGCAGTGCAGCCGTGGGGCAGGCCTCCACGCAGGCACCGCAGCTCACGCACTCCGAAGCGAGGAAGCCGTCGTCCTGGCTGGCGACGACGCGAGAGGCAAGTCCGCGCCCGTCGATCGTCAGGGCGAAGGTGCCCTGCGTCTCGTCGCAGGCCCGCAGGCAGCGCGAGCAGACGATGCACAGCGAGGGATCGAAGACGAAGTAGGGGTTGCTGCTGTCGCAGGGCGCCTCCGCCGCAGCGGCGGCTCGCGAGTAGCGGGAGTCGGTAACGCCAGTCGCTGCGGCAGCGTCCTGCAGCTCGCAATGCCCGTCCGCGGGGCAGCCGTCACAGTCGAGCGGATGCTCGGAGACGTAGAGCTCGACGACGTTGCGGCGCAGTTTTCGCAGCTGCGCGGAATCCGTGCGAATCTTCATCCCGGGCGCGACTTCCGTCGTGCAGGAAGCGGGCGTCCCCTTGCGACCCTCGATCTCCACCAGGCACAGGCGGCAGGACCCGAAGGCCTTCAGTGTATCGGTGGCGCAGAGCTTCGGAATGTCGGTGCCGGCGAGCGCAGCAGCGCGCATGAGGGAGGTACCGGCAGCGACCGTCACCGGCCGCCCGTCGATCTCCACGGTGACGGTTGCGGCGCCGGGCGATTCCGGCGTGCCGAGATCGTGATGGTCGGTGGCGTACATCGTCAGTGCCTGCCGGCGCGTGGCCGGAAGTCCTCCGGAAAGTGGCGCAACGCGCTGCGCACCGGAAAGGGCGCCATGCCGCCGAGTCCACACAGGGAACCGGAGATCATCGTATCGCAGAGTTCGTCGAGCAGAGCCAGGTCCGCGGCTGCGTTGCGGCTTTCCCGGATGCGGTCGATGAGCTCCGCGCCGCGGGTCGAGCCGATGCGGCAGGGCGTGCACTTGCCGCAGGACTCGATCGCGCAGAACTCCATCGCGTAACGCGCCATCGCCGCCATGTCGACGGTGTCGTCGAAGACCACGACGCCGCCATGGCCGAGCATCGCACCGGCTCCGGCCAGCGTCTCGTAGTCAAGCGTGAGGTCGAACTGCGAGGCGGGCACGTAGGCACCGAGCGGTCCGCCGATCTGCACCGCCCGAACGGGCCGCCCGCTTGCGCTTCCGCCGCCAAAGTCCTCTACCAGTTCTCGAATGCTCAAGCCGAATCCGCGCTCGACGAGCCCGCCGCGGCGCACGTTGCCGGCGAGCTGCAGGAGAACGGTGCCGCGTGATTCGCCGCGACCGAACTCGCGGTAGGCGGCAGGACCATCGGTGAGGATGCCCGGCACGCTGGCCAGCGTGACCACGTTGTTGACGACGGTCGGTTGTCCGTAGAGACCCTTCACGGCGGGCAGCGGCGGGCGTACACGCACCTCGCCGCGCCGGCCCTCCAGGCTTTCCAGCATCGAGGTCTCCTCGCCGCAGATATAGGCGCCGGCGCCGAGCCGGACAGCGATGTCGAAGGAGTGAGCGCTGCCGCGGATGTTCCGTCCCAGCCAGCCCGCGCCACGCGCCGCGTCGAGCGCCTGTGCGAGAACGCGCGCCGCATGGGGATACTCGACGCGCAGGTAGATCCAGCCTTGCGCAGCGCCAACCGCGAGCGCCGCGATCGTCATCCCCTCGATCAGGGCGAGCGGATCGCCTTCCATCAGCATGCGATCTGCGAAGGTGCCCGAGTCGCCCTCGTCGGCGTTGCAGGCGATGTGCTTCGTCGCTGACGGCTGCTCGAGCACGGTTTTCCACTTGATGCCGGTCGGAAACGCGGCGCCGCCGCGTCCGCGCAGTCCCGACTCTGTCACCGCGGCGACGATGTCTGCGCGGCCCATCGCGAGCGCGCGCTCCAGCCCGCGGAAGCCGCCGGCCGCGCGGTACTGCGCGACATCCGCGGGTTCGATGCGGCCAAGGCGTGCGGAGGTCAGCCGCTGCTGCCGCGCGAACCAGGGGTGCTGCTCGATGTGGCCGAGGTGCAGCGCATGCTCGCCGCCGCGCAGGAATCCGGCGGCTATCAGACCCGGCACGTCGGCAGGCGCAACCGGCCCGTAGGCGATACGCCCAGCCGGTGTCTCGACCTCCACCAGCGGTTCCAGCCAGACGAGACCGCGCGTTCCGTTGCGACGCAGGACAACCGACGCTCCCGCTTCACGCCGGATCGCGCGCGCTACGGCCTCGGCGCCGAGCGCCAGCGCCGCCGCATCGCCTGGCACCCAGACCGTCACGGTCACGAGGAACCTCCGAGCAGCTCGTCGAGCCGGGCAGGCGTGACGCGGCCGTGCACCTCGCCATCGAGCATCACGGCCGGCGCGCAGGCGCAGAGGCCGAGGCAGTAGACAGCCTCCAGCGTGACGCGACCGTCAGCCGTCGTCCGCCCGAAGTCGACGCCCAGCGTTTCCCGCGCCCGTGTCTGCAACACGCCGCCACCGGCCGCCTGGCAGGCCTCGGCACGGCAGATGCGCAGCACCTGCCGGCCCGCGGGCTCGTGGCGGAAGTGGTGGTAGAAGCTGATGGCCCCGTGGACCTCTGCGCGAGAGAGGTTGAGCGCCGTCGCGATGATCGCGACTGCCCCCGGCGGCACGTATCCCAGTTCGCCCTGCACGGCATGCAGGATCTCGAGCAGCGGGCCGGGTTCATTTGAATGGCGCGCAATCGCCGCCCGGACGGCGGCAGTTTCGGCAGGTGCGGGCGCGGTGCTCATGGGCACCGCCATGGTAAGCGAATCGCGGTGGCTTCAGCTGCCCCCGACGGGGCCCAGCATCGCGTTGACCTCGCCCTGGATCGCCGTGCCGTCGAAGAAGCCGGGATCGAGGCTGGTGAAGAGGCGCACCGGGTTGCCGAACATGAAGTCGCGGAAGTCGGCCTCGTCCATGACACCGTCCTCGACCATTTCCCAGGACTCGGGCACGACTTGATTCATGTCGCTGACGTCCCAGTGGCCGACGTCGGAGGAGAACATCGCGCGCAGCTTGCGGCCGGGCGGTGTGTAACGTGCGTCGAATGCGGTGCCGGCGAGGCGGTCGTCAGCCTCGCAGCCGTAGTAGAAATTCGGGATCAGCCGCTCGTAGAAGTCGTCGATGTTGCGGATTCCCGCTGCCGCGAACTCGTCGACGTATGGCTGCTCGGCGCGGCCGGCCTCCGACGACGGCGACATGCGCCCGGCCAGCAGTTCACCGCCGTACTGGTCGAAGAGCTTCCTCATCAGGGCGTAGTCGACCTTGCGCGGGTCGAGGCGGTGCAGGGCGTCACCCGTGCGTTTCTCCCAGCGCTCCTTCAGATCGCACACGAGCTGGGCGCCCCAGCTTGCGCCGCATTCGAGAAACGCGAACGGCAGCGTCGGGAAGCGGTGCGTCACGCCGCCGAAGAACAGCGCCTTGGCGTAGGCGTGGCCGGCTTCCGCGAAGTGGCCGGTCTGGTTGAAGCAGTAGTTCGATGTCGAGCGGCGCAGGCCGATGCCCTGCGTCGTCGCGTGGAAGGTCATTGGCACCTTCAGATCGACGCACCTCTGCCACAGCGGGTCGTAGTCGTATTCGCTGTCCATCGCGAGTAGATCGACCCAGAAGCCACGGTCGAGCAGGCGCGGCGCATCGATCGGCTTGCCGTCGGGTTCCTTGAGCGGGCGACGCACCATGCTGCCGACCATCGGGACCTTGAGCCCCAGCTTGCCGATCGCGTGATCCAGTTCTTCGAGCGCTTCCTCCGGCGTGTGGCAGGGAATGGCGGCGGCAGCCGTGAGTCGGTCCTCGAGCCCGCGGAACATCTCCGCGACCATGGTGTTGTAGGCGCGGCAGCCGGCGCGGCGCAGCTCCTCGTCCGCCATGCTGGGCACGAGCAGTCCAATTGACGGATACACGAACGAGTAGTCCATGCCGAGTTCCGGCAGCCGTTCGCGGAAGAGGCGCGGCAGCATGGCCGTCGCGCGGTCGAGGCTGTTCTGCGCGGGGGAGAGCCAGAATGCCGGCCGGTAGACGTTGGCGTTGCGGCGCTCCTCGGGCTTGAGTTGATGCCAGCTGCGCTGGTTCTGCGCCTGGAACCCCTGCCAGAAGCGGCCGCTCACCTGCGGGCCAGCCACCTGCTTCAGGAAATCCATGAACGCCGGGAAGAACTCGATGATGTGGCCGTCGGTGTCGATCACCGGGTGACCGATGCGGCGGCGGATGTCGGCAGCGCTGCGTACTGGATGGGTCATGCGCTTCCCCCGTGGTCAGATTCTTGCGGCGAGGCGCGTTGCCTGCGCGATAGCGCGTTTGGCATCGAGTTCGGCCGCGACGTCGGCGCCGCCGACGAGGTGCACGATCAGGCCGGCAGCGGTCAGTGGCGCCTGCAGCTCGCGCAGCGGCTCCTGCCCTGTGCACAGCACGATGTTGTCGACGGCAAGTACTGACGCTTTCTCGCCGACGCGTATGTGCAGCCCCGCGTCGTCGATGCGCTCGTAGCTCGCGCCCGGGATCATCTCGACGTTTTTCATCTTGAGCGCGCTGCGGTGGATCCAGCCGGTGGTCTTGCCGAGGCTCGCGCCGGGCTTCGAGCCCTTGCGCTGCAGGAGCAGGACTTCGCGGGCTGGCGCTTCCGGTGCGGGCTTCACCACGCCGCCGCGATGCTCGGCCGGATCGGCGACGCCCCACTCGCGCATCCAGGCCCCGAGATCGAGTGCGGGCGAGGTGCCGGCGTGCACCAGGTACTCGGCGACGTCGAAGCCGATGCCACCTGCGCCGACGACGGCCACGCGCCGACCCACCGGCCGGCGGTGCAGCAGCACGTCGACGTAGGACAGCACTTTTGCGTGCTCCTGGCCCGGGATGCGCGGATCGCGCGGTGTGACACCCGTGGCGAGCACGACCTCGTCGACCGCGATGCGGGCGAGCGTATCCGCGGTGACGCGCGTGTTCAGATGCAGCCGTACGCCGGTGGCCGCGATGCGCCGCGCGTAATAGCGCAGGGTCTCGTGGAACTCCTCCTTGCCCGGGATGCGCTTGGCCAGGTTGAACTGGCCGCCGATCGCGCCGCTCGCCTCGAACAGCTGCACGTCGTGGCCGCGCTCGGCGAGCACCGTCGCCGCGGCGAGCCCGGCCGGGCCCGCGCCGACGACGGCGATGCGCTTCCTGCGGGTCGCCGGTTGCCAGTCGAGCTCGGTCTCGTGGCAGGCGCGCGGGTTGACGAGGCAGCTCGCCACCTCGTTCCGGAACGTGTGGTCGAGACAGGCCTGGTTGCAGGCGATGCAGGTGTTGATCTCGTCCGCGCGGCCGGCCGCGGCCTTGTTGACGAACTCGGGGTCGGCGAGCAGCGGGCGGGCCATCGACACCATGTCCGCGCGACCCGAGGCGAGCACCCACTCGGCGACCTCCGGCGAGTTGATGCGGTTGGTGGTGATGAGCGGGATCGCGACCTCCTGCTTCATCTTCGCGGTCACCCAGGTGAACGCGGCTCGTGGCACCGAGGTGGCGATCGTCGGCACGCGCGCCTCGTGCCAGCCGACGCCGGTGTTGATGAGCGTCGCGCCGGCGCGCTCGATGGCCCTGGCGAGCGTCACGACCTCGTCCCAGGTCTGGCCGTCCGGAATGAGATCGAGCATCGACAGGCGATAGATGATGATGAAGTCGCGGCCGACGGCTTCGCGCGCGCGGGCCACGATCTCCACCGGCAGCTGCATGCGCTGCGCGTAGTCGCCGCCCCAACGGTCCCCGCGTCTGTTCGTGTGCGTCGTCAGGAACTGGTTGATGAAGTAACCCTCGGAGCCCATCACCTCGACGCCGTCGTAGCCGCCTTCGCGCGCGAGCACGGCGCAGCGCACGAAGGCGCCGATCTGGCGCTCGACTGCCGCGGTCGACAGCTCGCGCGGCGTGAAGGGCGTGATCGGCGAGCGGATGCGCGACGGTGCCACTGCGAGCGGGTGGTAGCCGTAGCGGCCGGCATGGAGGATCTGCAGCGCGATCTTGCCGCCTTCCGCGTGCACGGCGTCCGTCACTGTCCTGTGGCGGCGCGCGGCGCGCGGCGAGGCGAGCCGCGACGCGAAGGGCAGGAGCCACCCTTCGATGTTCGGCGCGTAGCCGCCCGTGACGATCAGGCCGACGCCGCCGCGCGCCCGTTCGCGGAAGTAGGCCGCGAGCCGCGGCAGGTTGCGCGCGCGATCCTCGAGGCCCGTGTGCATGGAGCCCATCAGCACGCGATTGCGGAGCGTCGTGAAGCCTAGATCGAGTGGCGCGAGCAGGTGTGGATATTCGGCCACGGCCGTCACCGCACGCGTCGGGGCTGCCACGGCGCGTCGGGCCGTGCGCCGTTGCGCTGCACGGCCACCCGCTGGTTCGGGCTGGTGAGCATGCGCCACTGCCAGCGCAACACCGCGGCGAAGTCCTGCTGGCCCAGTCTGCGAGCCGTACCGGCTCGTGCGCATCGGCCGTGCGGATGACGAGGTCCCGGCTCATACGCTGCGTGCGGCCCTGCTCGCCAGCGGATCCTTGCCAGCTCGATGACGCGGACGCCGCTGAGCGGGCCGGCCACGCCGCTCAGGCGCCCTTGCGGCGCGGATCGAGGCCGAGGTCGCGCGCGATGATCTCCCGCATCACCTCCGATGAGCCGGCGAAGATGCGCGTGACGCGCGCGTCGCGGTAGATGCGCGAGATGCGGTACTCGTCCATGTAGCCGGCACCGCCGTGCAGTTGCACGCAGCTGTCGACGACGCGGCCGAGCAGCTCGCTGGTCCAGAGCTTCGCCTTGGCGGCGTCGGCCGAGCCGAGCCGCCCGGCGTTGAATTCCATCACGCAGTGGTCGACGAACACCTGCGCAATGTCGATCTCGGTGCGCATGTCGGCCATGCGGAAGCGGTTGATCTGGAAGTCCGCGACCGTCTGGCCGAACAGCCGCCGCTCGCGGATGTAGTCCATCGTCAGGTCGAAAGCCACCTGAGAGTCGGTGACGTACTGCACCGCGCCGATGAGTCGCTCTTCCACCAGGTATTCCATGAGATGGTAGAAGCCGCGGTTCGGGTCGCCCAGCACGTTTGCTTTCGGCACTTGCACGTTCTCGAACACGAGCTCCGCCGTGTCCTGCGTCTTCATGCCCATCTTCTCGAGCTTGCGGCCGCGGCTGAAACCGGTCATGCCACGCTCGACGAGAAAAAGACCGAGTTTGCGTCCCGTGCCGGTTCTTGCCGCGACGACGAACACGTCGCCGTTGATGCCGTTGGAGATGTAGGTCTTGGCGCCGTTCAGGAGCCAGTAATCGCCACGGTCCTCGGCGCGCGTCTGGATGGCGGCGAGATCGCTGCCGGCGCCAGGCTCGGTCATGGCGATGCCGAGGATGAGTTCGCCGCGTGCACAGGCCGGCAGGAGTCGTGCCTTTTGTTCCGCGGTGCCGAGGCCTTCGATGTACGGGGCGACCAGGCGCGAGTGCAGCGTGTAGTAGAGCCCGGGATCGCCGTGGCGGATGTTCTCCTCCATGAGGATCTGCTCGTAGCGGAAGTCGCGGATCCCGGTGCCGCCGTACTCCTCAGCCACCTGCATCAGCAGCAGGCCCTGCTCGCCTGCCTTGCGGTAGGCGTCGCGGTCGCAGATGCCTGCGGCATACCAGCGCTCGGTGTGCGGCGCGATCTCCTTCTGGAAGAAGCGCCGCGCCGACGCGCGGAACATCTCGTGCTCCTCGGTGAAGATCTGGCGTTGCATGACGTCAGGCTGCCGAGCGACGCGGTGCTGCCGGATGGAACGGCTCGTTGCGGGCAGCCCGGTCGCGCAGCGACTGCGGTACGGCGAAGCGCGGCCCGTACGCAGCCGCAAGCCGGTCGCACTCCGCGACGAAGGTGGCGAGTCCCGCCGTCTCGATCAGCGACAGGGTGCCGCCGGTCCACTGCGGGAAGCCCCAGCCGAAGATCGAACCGATGTCGGCATCGGCGGCCGTGGTCACGACGTCCTCGTCCATGCAGCGCACGGTCTCGAGCGCCTGGATGTAGAGCAGGCGCTTCTTCACCTCGTCGACCGTTGGCTGCTTTTTCGCTGGCTTGTACAGCTCGGTGAGTCCGGGCCAGAGCGACTTCTTCGCGCTCTTGTCGCTGCCGGGCGGCGGGTAATCGTAGAAGCCCTTGCCGGCTTTCTTGCCTAGGCGACCGAGCCCTACCATCTTCAGCGCCACGGCGATGGCGGATGGGCCGTGGTAACCGGCGCCGAGGTCCTTCTTCGTCTGCTTGTAGATCTTGGCCGAGAGCTCGATGCTCACCTCGTCGTGCACGGCGAGCGGGCCCACCGGCATGCCGGCGAGCTTGCTGGCGTTCTCGATCAGGGCGGGCGTGACGCCTTCCTTCACCAGTGCCATGCCCTCGTTGCAGTAGGTCATGAACACACGGCTGGTGTAGAAGCCGCGGCTATCGTTCACCACGATCGGCGTCTTGCGGATCTGGGCTATATAGTCGAGTGCGCGCGCCAGCGCCTCGTCGCCCGTCTGGCGGCCCATGATGACCTCGACCAGCGGCATCTTATCGACCGGCGAGAAGAAGTGCAGGCCGATGAACTGCGTCGGTCGCGCCGAGGCCTCGGCGAGTCCGGTGATCGGCAAAGTCGAGGTGTTGGACGCGAATATGGCGCCGGCGCCGATGACCGCCTCGGCCTTCTTCGTCACCGTGGCCTTGATCTTGCGGTCCTCGAACACGGCCTCGATCACCAGCTCGCAGCCGGCGAGGTCTGCGAAATCGGTGGTCGGCTGGATGCGGGCGAGGAGGGCGTCGCGCTCGGCGGCACTCATCCTGCCCTGGGCGACGCGCTTGTCGAGCAGGCCCTGCGAGTAGGCCTTGCCTTTCTGCGCGGCTTCGATCGTCGTGTCGAGGAGAACGACCTGCATTCCCGCCCGCGCCGACACGAACGCGATGCCGGCGCCCATCATGCCGGAGCCGAGCATGCCGAGCTTCGTCACGCGCGACGGCGGCACGTTCTTCGGCCGGCGTACGAGCTTGTCCGCGGCGCCCTTGTTGATGAAGAGCGTGCGTGTCATGTTGCGGTAGACGGGGTCGAGCAGGAGCTGCGTGAAGTAGCGCGCTTCGATCCTGAGCCCGGTGTCGATCGGCACGATGCTGCCTTCGTACACACAGGACAGGATCGCGACCGGTGCGGGGAAGTTGTGCTGCGTCTTCTCGGCGATCATCGCGGTGCCCGCGGTGAACACCTGCTGTGCGGCCGGGTGCAGCGCGCCGGCGCCGCCCTTCCAGCGGAAGTCCTTCTGGTCCCAGGGCTGTGCGGCAACCGGCTTGCCGCTGAGCCAGCGCCGCGCGGCGCCGAGCACGTCAGCGGCAGGAACCACGTCGTGAACGACGCCCTTCGCGAGCGCCTCGCGCGGCGCGAGGTGCGTTCCCTGCGTCATCAATTCGAGGGCCGGCTGGATGCCGATGAGTCGCGGCAGGCGCTGCGTGCCGCCTGCACCTGGCAGCAAGCCCACTTGCACCTCGGGCAGGCCCACCACGGCCTTCGGGTCGTCAGCCAGCACGCGGTAGTGGCAGGCGAGGGTCAGCTCGAGCCCGCCGCCGAGCGCCGTGCCGTTGATCGCGGCCACCACCGGCTTGCCGCAGGTCTCGAGGCGGCGGAGCATCAGGGAATAACGGCCGAGCTGCTGCATAAGGGCCGGGCCGCTCAGGCCGCTGCCGTAGATGCCGACGATTTCCATAAGGTCGGCGCCCGCGATGAACGCGGCTTTACCCGAGGTCACGATCGCCGCCTTCACCGTGCCGTCGGTCGCAATGCGCTCGATGGCTGCGCCGAGTTCGCTGATCAGTGCCTGATCCAGCACGTTCATCGAGCGGCCGGGCTGGTCGATGGTGAGCGTCGCGATGCCCGCGCCGTCGACGTCGAAGCGGATCGAATGGCTCACGCCGCGACCCTTTCGATCACAGTGGCGGTGCCCATGCCGGCGCCGACGCAGAGCGTGACCAGTGCGGTGGAGAGATCGCGGCGCTCCAGCTCGTCGAGCACGGTGCCGAGGATCATCGCGCCAGTGGCGCCGAGGGGGTGACCCATCGCAATCGCGCCACCGTTCACGTTTATCCGGTCGTGCGGGACGTCCAGGACCTGCATGTAGCGCAGCACGACCGACGCGAACGCCTCGTTGAGCTCGAACAGATCGATGTCCTGCGGCTTCATGCGGCAGCGCTTCAGCGCCTTCTGCGTCGCCGGCGCCGGACCGGTCAGCATGATGGTCGGTTCACTGCCGATCGAGGCGAAGCCGACGATGCGCGCGCGGGGTTTGAGGCCCAGCGCCTGGCCCATCTTCTTCGAACCGACCAGCACCGCGGCGGCGCCGTCGACGATGCCGGAGGAATTGCCGCCCGTGTGCACGTGGTTGATGCGCTCGACTTCCGGGTAGCGCTGCTGCGCCACCGAGTCGAAGCCGAACTGCTCGCCCATCTGGGTGAATGCCGGCTTGAGCTCAGCGAGGCCCTCGACGGTCGTGTCGGGTCGCATGTGCTCGTCGCGATCGAGGATCGTCTGCCCGAACGCGTCGCGGATCGGCAGCACGGAGTTCCGGAACCAGCCGCTCTGCCACGCATGGCCGGCGCGGCGCTGGCTCTCGGCGGCATAGCGGTCGCAGTCGAGCCTGCTGATGCCCCACTTGGTGGCGATGAGGTCGGCGCCGATGCCCTGCGGCGCGAAGTAGGTGCGATAGGCGACCTGCGGGTCGCTCGCCATGGCGCCGCCGTCGGCCCCCATCGGCACGCGCGACATCGACTCGACGCCGCCACCGATCGCGAGATCCGACTGGCCGGCCATCACCTGCGCCGCCGCGGTGTTCACCGCCTCGAGGCCGGAGGCGCAGAAGCGATGGAGCTGCTTGCCCGGCACGTTCTCGGCGTAGCCGGCGTTCAGCACGCCGACGCGCGCGACGTTCGCCCCCTGTTCGCCGACGGGCGCGACGCAGCCCATGACGACATCGTCGAGCTTCGACGTATCGAGGGAGTTGCGATCGCGCAGGCCCTTCAAAACCTGGGTGACCAGTTCGATCGGCGTGACCTCGTGCAGCGAACCGGAGGACTTGCCGCGGCCGCGGGGGGTACGGACGTGGTCATAGATATAAGCGTCGGCCATGGCGGTTACTCCGGGATGCCCGGGGCGGCAATCCCTGTTGTGTTAGTGACGGAGCCGGCACAGGGTACCCTCCGCAGCGGCTGACGGGAATAGGGGCACTGTCCCCGGAATTCATCCTAAGATATATCAACGAGCGGAAAACCTGCCCGCGCTGAGCTGTGGATCGGTGGCCGGCACCAGGCGCCGGCCTCCGGGCGCTACTTCGAGGACCGCAATCCCCTGACCGATGCGCCATTGGCACAGATTGCCGAAGGCTCGGGGCAGGACATCGACGCTGCCGTGCGCGCTGCCCACGAGTCATTCGCCTCGTACGCCAGGACGCCGGCCGTGCAACGCGAGGCCTGGCTGCCGCGAGCGGCCGACATTCTCGACCGGCGTCGCGCCGAGGTGCTCGACCTGCTGGTGGACGAGGTCGGTTCACCCATCGGCAAGGCGCAGTTCGAGGTGCAGTACGCGGTGGGTTGCCTGCGTGCGGCCGCCGGCGCGACGCGTCGTGTGGCCGGGCAGACGATGCCTTCGGATGTGCCCGGTCGTTTCAGCATGAGCGTGCGCAGCCCGCTGGGTGTCGTGGCGGCGATCACGTTCTTCAACGTGCCGCTGATCTAAGGACGCCAAGCTCGCGGCCTCCGCGCTGGCGACCGGCAATACCGTCGTGCTGCTGCTCTCCGAGGAGGCACCGTTGACTGCGCACTGGCTCGCGGACGTCCTGCGCGAGGCTGGCGTGCCGGATGGCGCCGTCAATGTGGTGACCGGGCCCGGTGAGCGGATCGGCGACGCGCTCACGACGCACCCGCTGGTCAAGGCGGTGATGTTCACCGGTTCGAGCCGGGTTGGAAAGCACATCGGCGCGTTGTGCGGTGCCCACATGAAGCGCGTGGTACTGGAACTGGGCGGCAAGAATCCCATGATCGTCTGCGCCGACGCCGACATCGACAACGCTGCCCAGTCGGCAGCGGTCGGCAATTTCTTCTTCCAGGGCCAGGTCTGCATGGCCGCGAGCCGCGTGTATGTCGAGCGTCCCGTGTTCGACGAGTTCACGGCGAAGTTCAAGGCTCATGCCGAGGCTTTCGGCATGGGCGAGCTGCGCGATCCGGCGACCTGGATAGGGCCGATCATCTCCGCGCGCCAGCGGGCGTGTGTGCGCCATCACATCGAGGATGCCGTCGCCAACGGCGCCAGTGTCGTAACCGGCGGCACTGGGGACTCGGGATTCGGCCGCGAGGGTACGGACATTGACATCGATACGCTGACCTGATGGAAGTGGATTACGGTGCAGCTCCCGGCGTGAAGCCGGTCAGGCGATCTTCGGCAGGTGTGCGAGGGATTCTCGGATCGCCTCCGTCGGGTAGTCGAAGTCCTTCAACTCGCCGGCGAAGTAGCGGTCGTAGCTGCCCATGTCGAAGTGCCCGTGGCCGGACAGGTTGAAGAGGATCGTCTTCTTTTCGCCGCTGGTCGCGCAGGCGCGTGCCTCGCGTATGGCTGCCGCGATGGCATGCGTGGACTCCGGCGCGGGCACGATTCCCTCGGAACGGGCGAAGAGCGCGCCCGCCTCGAACGTCTCCAGCTGCGGGATAGCCTGAGCCTCGACGAGGCCTGCCTCGACCAGCTGGCTCACCAGCGGCGCGGCGCCGTGATAGCGAAGTCCGCCCGCATGGATGCCCGGCGGCATGAAGTCGTGCCCCAGCGTGTGCATCTTGAGCAGCGGCGTCAGCCCGGTCGCGTCGCCGAAGTCGTAGGCATACACGCCCTTGGTCAGCGTCGGGCAGGACGAAGGCTCGACCGCGACGAGGCGCACCTGCTTGCCGGCGGCCTTGTCGGCATAGAACGGGAAGGCGATGCCTGCGAAGTTCGATCCGCCGCCGCAGCAGCCGAACACGACGTCAGGGTAGTCGCCGGCCAGCGCCATCTGCTTCTTCGCTTCTTCGCCAATCACGGTCTGGTGGTGCATGACGTGGTTCAGCACGGAGCCCAGCGCGTAGTTCGAGTCCTTGCGGCCGGCGGCTTCCTCGACGGCTTCTGAAATGGCAATGCCGAGGGAGCCGGGCGACTGCGGATCCTTTGCGAGGATCTGGCGGCCGGCATTGGTCATGTCGGTCGGACTCGCGAACACCTCGGCGCCCCAGGCCTGCATCATCGAGCGGCGGTACGGTTTCTGGCCGTAGCTCACCTTCACCATGTACACGCGCACTTCGAGTCCGAAGAGCTGCCCGGCGAGCGCCAGGGAGCAGCCCCATTGCCCTGCGCCGGTCTCGGTGACGAGGCGTTTGATTCCAGCCTGCCGGTTGTAGTACGCCTGCGCAATGGAGGTGTTCGGTTTGTGCGATCCGGCGGGGCTCACCGACTCATTCTTGTAATAGAGCTTCGTCGGCGTCTTGAGCGCCGCCTCCAGCCGGTGGGCGCGATGCAACGGCGTGGGCCGCCAGAGCCGGTAGATTTCCCGCACCGTCTCGGGAATGGGGATCCAGCGTTCGCCCGACACTTCCTGCTCGATCAGCGCCTGCGGGAAGATCGCGGCGAGTGCGTCCAGCCCGACGGGCTTGCCATCCGGGCCCATCGGCGGCGGGGGCGGCGCCGGCAGGTCCGGTACGACGTTGTACCAGTGGGTCGGGAGTTGCGACTCGGGCAGCAGGAATTTCGTGGTCATCGTTCATTGTAACCGCCGCCGCCGGATCGGCGCATGCTTTGCCCATGCGCCTGCGGCTCTACAGTTTCTGGACGAGTTCGGCTTCCTACCGCGTCCGGATCGCGCCCAACCTGAAGGCGATGGAGCACGAGATCGTGCCGGTCGACCTTGTGCGCGACGGCGGCCAGCAGTGGAGCGCGGCCTATCGGGCCGTGAACCCGCAGTCGCGCGTGCCGGCGCTCCAGGTGTACGGGCGGGCGATCAGGGCATTTTACGCCGCGCCATGCCCGGTGGCCGGCCAGGCGGGACAAGCCCGTTGCCCTGCGGGACGAATCATTCAGGGCACCCGGACGTGGCTCAGAGACTCGTGCGCCTCGTAGCTGAGGAGGGCGAGTGCCGCGGCCAGGCTTAGATACCAGGCGGCATACCGCATGCGGGTTGCCCCGGGGATGTCGTAGTAACCGGCCGGCAGCCCCTCGTCGGAGCGGCCGCGCAGGACTTTCCAGACCTGCGGCGCCGCGAGGATTGCGATGAGGATGAACATCGGGCTCGGGTTCCACAGGAACAGCGCAATCAGCACCGGCACGCCGAGCAGCCAGACGCGCGGCGAAACGATCGCGGTGATCCGCCCGCCGTCGAGCGGGCTCACCGGGATCAGGTTGAACAGGTTCAACATGAAGCCGGAGTAGGCGAGCGCCAGCAGCAGGTCGCTCTGGAGGGAAGTGCTGGCGAAAAGGCAGGCGAGCGCCGCCGCACTGCCCACGACCGGCCCGGCAATGCCGACATAGGCTTCGGTCTCGGCGTCGTGCGGCATCTGGTCCAGCTGGATCCACGCCCCGACGAAGGGAATGAAGGTCGGCGTGCCGACCGGCAGCCCGCGCTGGCGCGCCGCGAGAAAGTGGCCCATCTCATGGAAAAAAATCAGCGCCACGAACCCTGCTGCATACCACCAGCCCCACAGCAGCGCATAGGCGCCCACCGACAGCAGCATGGTGATGAGCGTCTTCAGCGCCGGTCCCAGCTTGGCGGCGTTGATCAGCAGCAAAAGCAGGGACTTCATGCGGGGTTCTCCGCGGGTGCGGGCAGATCAGGCGTCAAGTATATGGCAGCGATGCTCCCCCGAATCAGCGAGTTCCTGGCGGCGCATCCCGGCGCCGGTTGACCGGCGTCGTACCGGATCCTTCCTCACTCGTCCGTCGTCGCCAGCCGCGTGAGATGGATGCCCATCGTCCGCGCTGCCAGCTCGTTGTCGTCGCGGTCGTAGGCGCCGTCGGTCCAGAATCCGTAGGCCAGCGCACCGGCGCCGAGCGCGCGGTTCACGATCGCGACCCAGTCGGCGAAGTCACGCGCGAGCAGCACGCGATCGCCGTAGAGGATCGCATAGCGACCCGGGCCGGCGGCGGACGGCACGATGGTCGGCGCCGCATCGAGGTCGTAGAGGTCGATCAGGTGATAACCCACGAGCAGGTGGTGGCGCAGCCCGATCGTTTCGTTGGCGAGGTCCACGACCAGCGCGTCGGGGTTCGCCACGCTGAACGGCGCCGCGGTGCCGGCCGGCTGCCAGCCGATGCCGAGGCGTGACAGCAACGGGCCGGGCTGGCTCACCGAGAGGCCGTCGAAGTCGGCCGGCGCGGTGCCGAAGTCGCGGACCCAGCCGATCACCCGCACCGGGTCGCCGGGTTCCAGTCCCGCGAGCGACAGGGCTGCGGTAGCCACTTCGTAGTTGGACGGGTCGGCGTCGACCTCGCCCGACACGCCGGTGCCCGAGAAATCGTAGCGGCCGGCAGGGCGCTGGTCGATGGCGCGGAGATCCATGTCGAGTTGGCCCGGCAAGGTCGCGACCACCGCACCGGCCAGGCGCGTCGCGAGCAGGCGCGCGCGGCCCTGCGTAGCATCGAGCGTTGCCGCATCACCGGCGCCGCTGTCGAGCGTGCCGAGCACCTCGACCTGCGAACCCACCGAGATCGCGTCGGTCCCGACGGAAACTCCGGGTCGGCGTCGCACGGGCGTATCGTCGCCGATCGTGACCGTGACCAGCTCGCGCAGCAGGACTGCCCCCGTGCTGCGCACGATCGTCGCGCCGTGCACCGTGAGCACGTTGCCGGCGCGGGCGACGACGCTGCCCAGAACCGCGTCGAGCGTCGCACCGGGCACACTTGAACCGGCGAGGACGATATCGGCGTCGTAGCGGCGATCCGCAGGGTTGAGCGTGCCGAATGCCGCTGTCGGTGTGTCGGCGGGCAGCGCCGCGAGGGCGGTGATGCCGTCGCTGCCGGCGAAGCTCACGCCGTCGATTTCGAATTCCGTGTCGCCGTCGGTGTGCACCGTGACGCTGCCGAAGGGTACGCCGGGGGCGAGATGCCACGGGCGCACCCGCACCTCGTAACTTGACGCAGCGACATCGACCGCCTGCAGCGGCCCGCGGACGCGCAGTTCCTTCTCCGTCACCGGCGCGCGCTCCGCGACGAGGAAGGGCGCTGCTGTCACGACGGCCGGGACGCTGCTGGTGTCCACCTCGTGCGAGGCGTCGAGATCGAAGTCGACCGCGAGCAGCACAGTGCGCGCGCGGGTCACTACGAGCGGTAGCGCATCGTCGAGCCGGATGCGCAGGGTTTCACGACCGAGCGGGTTGCCGTCACGGTCCTGGAGGACCGTGTCGACCGGCACGCCACCGGCTTCGACCTGCACCTGCGCCGCCGCGTAGTCGAGCGTGATTTCGCCAGCGACATAGGTACCGGCGGGCACCGTAGCGGCGCTGATCAGCTCGGACAGCTCCGTGTAGGCCGCGAAATCCAGGCGGCCGGTTGCCGGCAGCGTCTCGACTGCCGTCCCGTCGGCGCGCAGGAGCCGCAGTGACACGACATCGACGACGTAGTGCACGAAGTCGCCCTCGGCATCACTCAGGCTGAGGAGCACCGTCCCCTCGTCCTGTGCCGCCGCGCCTCCGGCAGATCCGCCGCCACCGCCGCAGGCGCCGGTCAGCGTTACCACAAGGGCCAGAAAAGCCGCTCTCGCGGCAGTCAGGAAACGGGCAATCGACATAACGGACTCCTGCGGCGGCGCCGCGTCGGGTACTCCCATGCAGACGGGAACGCAGCAGGGTGAAGTTGGTTGACAGCCCGGCCGATCCGCGCGCGATTGCGGCGTTGCAGCCCGACGCCGCTACGCGTTGACATCGATCACCACGCGCCCGCGCAGCTTACCCGCTAGCAGGTCAGCAGCAAGGGCAGGCACCTTCGACAGCGGCTGGACTTCGTAGAGCGTGGCGAGGAGCGACTTGTCGATGAGCCCGGCCAGGCGATGCCAGGCGCGTTCGCGGGGTTCGCGCGGGCGCATGACGCTGTCGACGCCGGCGAGTGTCACGCCGCGCAGGATGAAAGGCATGACGGTTATGTTCAGCGTGGCGCCACCGGCCAGGCCGGTTGCGGCGACGGTGCCGCCATAGCGCGTCTGCGCGAGGATCGTGGCGAGCGTGTCGCCGCCGACGCTGTCGATGGCGCCGGCCCAGCGTTCTGACTCGAGCGGCTTCGGCGCGCGCGCCAGTTCCGCGCGATCGATGAGGTCGCGGGCGCCGAGGCGGGTGAGGAACTCACGGTTGGCGGCGGCGCGGCCGGTCGCAGCCACGACGTCGTAGCCGAGCTTGGCGAGCAGCATCACCGACACGGATCCCACGCCGCCCGAGGCGCCGGTCACCAGTACCGGGCCGCTGCCCGGCTTCACGCCGTGGTCCTCGAGCGCCTGCACGCAGAGCATCGCGGTGTAGCCGGCGGTGCCGATTGCCATCGCCTGTTCGCTGCTGAAGGCGGACGGAATCGCGAATGGCCAGGCCCGGTTGACGCGGGCGTACTGCGCGAGGCCGCCCCAGTGCCGTTCGCCGAGTCCAAAGCCGTTCACCAGCAGCGGCTGGCCCGCGCGGAACTGGGGATCGCGCGATTCGACCACCGTGCCCGCGAGGTCGATGCCGCAGACCATCGGAAATTTCCGGCAGATCTTCCCCGCCCCGGTGATGGCGAGAGCATCCTTGTAGTTCAGCGTCGAGTGGGAAACGCGGATGAGCACGTCCTCGTCGGGCAGGTCCGCGAGGGTGAGTTCCCGCAGGCTTCCGGAGGAGCGCCCGTCGATCTCGACGGCAACGATGGCGGAAAATCGGTCGGTCATGTGGCAACCTTCTGGTGGGGCAGCATCGCATGGTAGCCCGGAGCTCGGCTAATGCGTGACAACGTGGTGATTATTACCTGCGCTTCAGGGAAGTACGCGATCCGAAGCTTTTCGAACGCATCATGCAGGTGAATTATTTCGGTGCGGTCTATTGCACCTACTACGCCTTGCCGGCGCTGATCAAGGCGCGCGGGCGGCTGGTCGGTATCGCGAGCCTGACCGGACTGACTGGCGTGCCGACGCGCTCGGGCTACGCTGCGTTGAAACACGCGATGCGCGGATTCGTCGATTCGCTGCGAATAGAGCTGGTCGATTCGGGTGTCAGCGTGACGATGGTCTACCCCGGCTTCATGAGCGTCGAGGAGTACGCGCGCCAGACGATCGCGGCGCGGTGGCTTCACCCACCGGGGTGAGGCGATCAGTTCACTGGCCGGGCGGCGCTGGCGAGACGGAGCCTGACCAGCGCCAGCACGAGGTCGAGCGCCGGGGTCGGGACATTCACCAGCCTGCCGAGTTCAGTCACGGAGCCGACCAGGGCATCGAGCTCGAGCGGTCGGCCTGCTTCGAGGTCCTGCAGCATCGATGTCTTGTGGTCGCCGACGGCGGTGGCGCCGTCGATGCGTTTCTCGAGGCTCATCGGGAACTCGACGCCCAGCGCCGTCGCCACCGCCTCTGCTTCCCGCATCAGCGTGCGGATCACCTCGCGCCCGCCGGCATCGCTGCCCATGCGGCCGAGCGTTGCGCCCGTCAACACGCTCACCGGGTTGAAGGTGGCATTGCCGAGCAGCTTGAACCAGATGTCGTCGCGGATCTTCGTGCGCACCGGGGCCTTCATGCCAGCCGCTCCAAAGGCCTCGCTGAGCGCCTGCACCCGGGCTGATTTCGAGCCGTCGGGTTCGCCGAGCATGAAGCGGTTGCCTTCGATGTGGCGCACGACGCCGGGAGCGACGATCTCGCAGGACGGATACACCACGCAGCCGATCGCGCGCTCGGCGCCCAGGGTGTCCCGGATCCGGCCGCCGGGGTCGGCGAATTCGAGCCGGTGTTCGGCGAGCGGACCCGGATGACGGTGGAAGTACCACCAGAGGATCCCGTTCTGCGCGGTGACCACTGCAGTCTCCGGCCCAAGCAGCGGGCGGATGTGATCGAGCGCAGGGCTCACTGAGTGCGCCTTCAGCGCGAGTACGACGGCGTCCTGCGGGCCGATGGCACGCGTGTCGTCGCTCGCCCGCACCTTGACGTTGACCTGCTCGCAGGCGAGTTGCAGCGTGAGTCCGCTGGCCTGCATGGCGGCGAGGTGCGGTCCGCGCGCGATGAGGGTGACGTCGACGCCGGCGCGAGCGAGCTGGCCACCGAGGAAGCCGCCTATGGCGCCGGCGCCGTAAACGCAGATTTTCACGGGGACAAACCCAGCAGCTTCGCAAGCCCTATCCGCTGCAGCTTGCCGGTGACGCCTTTCGGGATCTCGGCGAGGAACAACACCTGGCGCGGCACCTTCATCGCGGCAAGACGCACGCCCACGAACTCGCGCAACTCGCGCTCCGTTGCGCTCGAGCCTTCCTTCAGCACGACGGCGGCGGCGACGTCCTCGCCGAGCTTGTCGTGCGGCACACCGAAGGTGACCGCCTGGGCCACGGCGGGGTGATCGAGCAGCGCCTCGTCGACCTCGCGCGGCGAGATCTTCTCGCCGCCGCGGTTGATGATCTCCTTCAGGCGGCCCGTGAGGCGCAAATATCCCTCTTCATCAAGCACGCCCTGGTCGCCCGTGCGGAACCAGCCGTGCGTGAAAGCAGTGGCATTCGCCGCCGGATTGTTCGCGTAGCCGGCCGTGACGTTGGCGCCGCGGATCACGATCTCGCCCGTCGCGCCCTGCGGCAGCAGCCGGCCCGACTCATCCATGATCGCCACCTCGGGGCCCGCCGCGATGCCGACGCTGCCCGGCTTGCGTGGTGCGGGCGGGAGGGGATTGCTCGCCATCTGGTGCGCCGCCTCGGTCATGCCGTAAGCCTCTATCACCGGTGCGCCGAACACCTTCTCAAGTTCGAGCATGACCTGCGGCGGTAGCGACGCGGAGGAGGAGCGGATGAGCCGCAGCTTCGCCGCCTGCACGACTTCGGGATTGCGCGCCGCGCGCGCGAGGATTGCCTGGTGCATGGTCGGCACGGCCGTGTACCAGGTAGGCCGGTGGTCGGCTACGAGGCCGAAGAACTGCAGCGCGTTGAAGCCCGGTGAGCAGACGACGCTCGCGCCGGCCGACAGCGACGAGAGCAGCGCCGCGATGAGCCCGTGGATGTGGAACAGCGGCATCACGTTGAGGCAGCGGTCACCCGGCACGAGGGCAAGACTGCGGGCGATGTTCGCGGCCGAGGTGCACACGTTGGAGTGAGTGAGCGGCACGACTTTCGGCCGCGACGTGGTGCCGGAGGTGTGCAGTACCAGCGCGACGTCGTCCGCTGCTGCGAGTCCTGACCGCGCAGCTTTGCCGGCCGGTCCGCCCAGCCGGAAGGTGCCGGCCGGTGCGGCGGGATCGAAAGACAGGCGCGCCAGGGGAATGCCGAGCTTCGCGGCGACTTGCACGGCGGGCGTGTCGGCAGCCTCGGGTACGACCACGAGTTTCGCCGCGAGGTCGTTGAGATAGAACTCGAGTTCGTCGGCGGCGTAGGCGGGGTTCAGCGGGGCCGTGGTGGCACCGCCGCCTATGCACAGGAAGGCGCTCGCCATCTCCGGCCCGTTCGGCAGCACGATGCCGACGGCGTCGTTGCGGCCCACGCCCAGGGCGTTGAGAGCGGCGACAGTGTCGACGAGCTGGCGGCGCAGCCCGTCGTAGCTGAGCGGCGTGCGCCCGGGCGCTTCCAGGGCGATGGCCGCGGACGGGGCGGCAGCGAGCAGTGCTGGTATCGTCGTCATGGCGGGCCGCATTCTAACGGCTCCGGGTAGTGGCCGCTTTTTCGGGGGACCTGCACATGACTGGCCTGGTACGCAGCCTCGGCCGCTACGACCTCACGGCCCTGTCGCTCAATACGATCGTAGGCAGCGGCATCTTCCTCCTGCCGGCGACGGCTGCAGCCGCGACGGGTATCCATGCGCCGCTGGCCTTCGTCGTGTCCGGGTTGCTGTCGCTCCTTTTTGCCGCCACCTTCGCCGAGGCCAACGCCCGTGTGCCGGGCACCGGCGGTCCTTACGCCGTGGCCCGCGCGGCCCTCGGCGACTTCGCCGGCTTCGAGGTGGGCTGGCTCTTCTGGCTGTCGCGCATGGCAGCCGTGGCCGCGAGCTACAACGTGTTTCTCGCCTACCTCGCCGAATTCGTGCCGGGCGCCGACACCGGCGCCGCGCGCGTCGCCGTGATTACAGCGATGGCGGTCGTCGTCACGGCATTGAACGTGCGCGGCGTGCGCACGGGTGCGACCGTCACCAATGTCTTCACCGTCGCCAAGCTGCTGCCGCTCATCACCCTCGTCGCCGCAGCTGCATGGTACCTGGCTGCGAACGGCGGCACTCCCGTCGATGCCGGGCCAGCAGATGGCTTCTGGCGCGCGGTGCTGCTGGTGGCTTTCGCGTTCGGCGGTTTCGAAGTCGCTACCGTACCGGGCGGCGAATCCCGTTCGCCGGCGCGCGACGTACCGGCGGCGCTCTTCATGTCCATCGGCGTGGCGATTCTTCTTTATGTGTTGCTCCAGGCGCTGGCATACGCCGTGTTGCCGGCACTGGGCACATCGGCGCGGCCGCTCGCCGATGCAGCCGCCGTTGTGTTCGGAGCCGGCGGCGCGACGCTGGTCGCCGCGGGCGCGCTCGTTTCCACGGCCGGCTACGTCTTTGGCGCTTCGCTGGTCGTGCCGCGCATCGCCTGGGCAATGGCCGACGCGGGCCAGTTCCCGTCGCCGCTCGCGCGCATACACCCGATCTTCCACACGCCCTGGATCGCGATCGTCGCGCACGGCGCGCTCACCTGGCTGCTCGCAGCTGCGCTGGGCTTCTTTTCGCTCGTCGTCGTGAACGTGCTGGCGCGACTCGTCGTGATCGCTGCGACCTGCGTTGCTGTGCTGGTCCTGCGGAGGCGTCAGGGACCGGGCGGGGAATGGACGGCGCCTGGCGGGGCATTGGTGCCGCTGGCGGGGCTCGCCGCGGTTGCTGCATTACTCACGCAAGCGAAAGGCGAAGAGATTGTCTGGGGGCTGGCTGCATTGGCGGCCGGCTCAGCGATTTACAAGGTATACGGCAAGAGGTGACCGCCAACATGCCCGAACGAGATGAAGCACCGCCCGCATCCCGCGCCGGCCGCATCGCCCTCGGCGCTGCGCTTGACGTCAATCGCCTGGGCTACGGTGCGATGCGGCTCACCGGGCCCGGGGTCTGGGGCGAACCGGTGGACCGTGGTGAAGCGGCGCGGGTGTTGCGCCGCGCGCTCGATCTCGGCGTCGATTTCATCGACACGGCCAACAGCTACGGCCCCGAGGTCAACGAGCGGTTGATCCGCGAGGTGCTGCATCCGTACCCGCGCGGACTGGTGATCGCGACCAAGGGCGGGCTGGTGCGCCCGGGTCCCGGGCAGTGGGTGCCGGAGGGACGGCCCGCGGCGCTGCGCGCGGCCTGCGAGTCGAGCCTCGCGCGGCTTGGCGTCGAGCGCATCGACCTCTACCAGCTCCACAGCCCCGATCGCCAGGTGCCGTATGCGGACTCCGTCGGTGAACTCGCGCGCCTGCAGGCCGAAGGCAAGATCCGCGAGATCGGCCTGTCGAACGTGAATCTGGCCCAGCTCAAGGAAGCGCGCCGTCTGGTGACGGTCGTCTCGGTGCAGAATCGCTACAGCGTCGCGGACCGCAGCTCCGACGACGTACTGGATGCCTGCGAGCGCCTGGGCATAGCTTTCATCCCCTGGTTTCCGCTCGAGGCCGGTGCAATAGGCCGCGCGGGCGGAGCGACGCCGGCGCACGCGGCGTTGCACGCGGTTGCCGGCGCACACGGTTGCTCGATCACGCGGGTGGCGATCGCGTGGCTGCTCGCGCGATCAGCGGTCATGCTGCCGATCCCCGGCACCTCGTCGGTGGCGCACCTGGAGGAGAACGTTGCGGCGGCGGCGCTCCGGCTCGGTGAGGGCGAGATGGCGACGCTGCTCAGCGTGCGCTGAATCAACGCCTGACGCGCCCGCCGGCCAGGCGCTTCACCAGCCGGTACAGGTACTCGTGTCCTTCGTAGAGCGACTGCACCTTGATGCGCTCGTCGCGCCCGTGCGCGCGGTTGTCGTCGATGTCGTAGAAGATGCCCGACGTGCCGTAGGCGTGGATGCCGGCATTGCGCAGGTAGAGCGAGTCGGAGGCCCCGGTAGACATGATGGGCATCACCGGCAGTCCGGGCCACAGCTCGCGCGTCACCGCCGCGATGGCCGCCATGACGTCAGGCCGGAGCGGCGAGGGCGGGCTCGGCTGGAACTCATATCCGGGCGTTGCCAGGATCTCGATCGCGTCGTCAGCGAGCACGCGGCGCAGCGTTGCGCGCGTTTCCTCCTCGGTTTCGCCCGGCATGATGCGGCAGTTGACGTGGGCGCGCGCGAGCTGCGGCAGCGCGTTGTCGGCGTGGCCGCCCTCGAGCATCGTGGCGACGCAGGTCGTGCGCAATCGCGCATTGAACTGCGGGCTCGCGGCGGACACGCGGGCAATCGTGGCCGGGTCCCGGCCACCCGCCGCCACGGCGCGCAGGTCAGAGGCGAGCGGCTCGGGGGTCATGGCCGCGGTGCGTTCGAAGAACGCGCGGTTTACCTCGTCCACGTGCACCGGGAAGTCGAAGTCAGCGAGCCGCACCAGGCCCGCGGCGAGCCGGGTAATCGCGTTGTCCTTCACTGGCAGCGAGCTGTGGCCCCCCTCGTTGTGAACCTCGAGCGTGTAGCTGAAGTACACCTTCTCGCTCGCCTGGACGGCGTTGAAGAGCCGGCGATCGCCCCGGTACGCGCCGGCACCGCCCTCGTTCAGGGCCAGCTCCGCGTCGATCAGGTCCCGGTGGTGATCGAGCAGCCAGCGCATGCCGTGTACGGCGTTCGTCTCCTCGTCGGTCTCGAGCAGCAGGATGATGTCGCGATCGGGTCGGTAGCGTTCCTCACGGTAGCGGATCAGATTTTCGACGAAGATCGCGGCCATGGCCTTGTCGTCGCCCGTGCCGCGCCCGTAGAAGAAGCCGTCCTGCTCGGTGAGCGTGAACGGATCCATGGACCAGTCCTCGCGCTTTGCCTCCACGACGTCGAGGTGTGCGAGCAGCAGCAGTGGCCGGCGCTTGCCGCTGCCGCGCAGGCGGGCGACGAGGTTGCCCTTGCGCGGCGCCGGGTTCAGCACGTGCACGTCTTCGGCAGGGAAGCCGGCTGAACGCAGTCGCACTGCCATCGCTTCGGCGGCGCGCAGCGTGTCGCCCGCCGAGCGTGTCGTGTTGATCTCCACCAGCTCCTCGTACATGTCCCTGAGCCGCTGCTGCGGTGGCGTTATTGCCGTCGGCGTCGCGGCGCGGACCTCCTCCGCCACCCACGTCGCAAACAGCGGGCTTTCAGCGAGGCCACGGTCGGCCATGTCGAAAGTGATTCCCGCCAGGTCCTTCCGGATCTTCATCGAGACGAAACCGCCGCCGGTGATCAGCACCGGCGCGACCAGCACGCGGCGGCCGGCTTTGGTCTCGGTTGCGATGAGGTCGCGGATGCGCGCGACGTTGGCGTCGCGCACGTCCTTCGGCGCGTCGTCCTGGAGCGTGAACGAAGCGGCGCCGGCAAGGCCGAGCTCCTTCCTGAGCGTTTCCGCATGCCGGCCGAGCGCGGCAAGCTCGATCTCGTTCTCGGTCGCGTCGGTAGGGCCGTGAGCGACCAGCACCGCGAATTCACCAGACGGTTCGCGGCTGATCGTGCGGAGGTTTTCTGCGAGGATTTCGCCGGTGATCGGGCTTACCGTCGGCGTCTGGGTTTTCACGATGCGCGCCGAGGTCTTCAGCTTCGGCACGTCGAGATAGGCCGAGCGGTCGCTGCGGCCGAGGATCCAGTCCCACTGCACCGTGAGATTGCTCGGTTCGCCGATCTCCGTCGGCAGCACGACGATGGTCTTCGCTCCCGCAGCCTCGAGAGCGTCGACCGCGCGCTGGATGTGGCTCGAGTCCATCATCGCCATGCCCAAGCCGACGGCGGTAGGGTTCGTCTTCGCGATGTCGCCGTAGCCGGCCTTGAACTGTGCGTCGCCCTTGTCGCCGTAGCCGTGGCCGAGGCCGAGCACGCCCACATCGCCGCGCACGCCAGCGGGACTCAGGTAGTCCCACACCTCGCGCATGCGGCTCATGCTCTCGTGGATCTGCGCGTCGGTGTAGGTCGCGTAGAGCGGGATCTTTGCCCGCAGCGTCGTCATCTGCTCGGGCGTCATGTCGTGGTGGCCGCTGCCCTGGGCAGCGTGGCCGGCGTGCGGGTCCTCCGCGCCGCGGGCCGCGGGCAGGGTGAGGCAGAGAAGCAGGGCTGTTACGGCGGATAGTCTCATGGCCGGTACTTCGCGGCGGAGTGTCTGCGGCCGATGGTAGCGCGTCCGACGGTTACACTGGGCGAACCTTGGGTTTCGACCTGCCTGACCGATCCGGCCCTGGACGATGAGCACACCCAGACCATTGCGATCACCGGACGAAGCCCTGGGCTCGCTGCCGGGCTTTCCCTGGGCACCGCACTACGTCGACGTGCCCGACGCGAAATACGGCAGCCTGCGCATGCACTACCTGGACGAAGGCCCGGCCGACGGCCGGGTGGTGGTGTTGCTGCACGGCCAGGGCTGCTGGTCCTACGCATTTCGCAACTTCATCGCTCCGCTGACGCAGGCCGGGTTGCGGGTGATTGCGCCCGACTACATCGGCTTCGGCCGTTCGGACAAGCTGCTTGAATGCGAGGACTACAGTTTCCAGTCCCATCTCGACTGGCTGTCGGCGTTTTTCGACCGGCTGCAACTCCGCGATGTCACCGCTTACTGCTTCGACTGGGGCGGTTTCTTCGCGCTCCGGCTCGCGGGCGAGCGTCCGGAACTGTTCGCGCGCCTGGTGCTCAGCAACACGATGCTGCCACTGGGCCAGGCAGGCGGCGGGCGGGAGTGGTTCCTGCGCTGGCGCGAGGAGCAGTTCGCGCTGCCGCGCTTTCCGCAGGGTGAGATGGTGAATTCCGGCGTCGTGCACAAGCTGTCGCCGGACATCATCGCCGCCTACGACGCGCCGTACCCGGACGAGAGCTACAAGACGGGTCCCCGGCGTTTTCCGATGATCCTGCCGATATGGCCCGAGGATCCGGCCTGCGTGGCGAACCGGCTCGCGTGGGAAAACCTGGCGCGGTGGGACAAGCCGGTGCTGACGGTCTATGCCGCCAGCCTCGGCAGCGGCAGCATGGGGCCGGGCGCGCTGCTGCGACACATCCCGGGCACCCGCGGCCAGCCGCACGCGCTGCTGGAGTCCGCCGGTTTCTACATCATCGAGGACCAGTCGGCGGAGCTTGCGCAGCGAATCGGCGAGTCCGCCCTCGCCTGAGCTGCACTCGAGCGGGCCGAGCCAGGCCGGCATCGGTGTCGATGCGCCTGCGGCTTTCATCTACTGACCTGCGTTATCCTGCGCCCGTACATCCGGAGGACAGCGTGAGCGAGCGCATCGTGCGGGGGCCGCTGGCCGTCGCGAGGGAACTGTTCGAATTCGTGGATCGCGAGGCCCTGCCGGGTTCCGGCGTGGATCCGGCCCGCTTCTGGGCGGGGTTCGGGTCATTGATGGCGGAGCTGCAGCCGCGCAACCTCTCGCTGCTCGCGCGCCGGGACGAGCTGCAGGCGAAGATCGACGACTGGCACCGTGTGCATCCGGGCCCGGTCGCAGCCATGGCCTACAAGGCCTTCCTGCGGGAAATCGGCTACCTGGAACCGGAGGGAGCCGCGTTCAGCGTGTCGACGGCGAACGTCGACGCCGAGATCGCGACCATCTCCGGTCCGCAGCTGGTCGTGCCCGTGAAGAACGCGCGCTATGCGTTGAATGCCGCCAACGCGCGCTGGGGATCGCTGTACGACGCGCTCTATGGCACCGACGTCATTGCCGAGGACGGCGGGGCGGGTCGCAGCGGCGGGTACAACCGCGTCCGCGGCGAGCGTGTCATCGCCTGGGCCCGCGGGTTCCTGGACGATACGTTTCCGCTGGCGCGCGGCTCGCACCGCGACGCGCGTGGCTATTCAGTCGCGGGTGGTGCACTGGTCGTCAGACTCGCCGACGGCGACACGGGATTGCGCGATTCCGCGCTTTTCGTCGGGTTCCAGGGCGACTCTGCCGCGCCTGCGTCGATCCTGCTGTGCCACCACGGCCTGCATGCCGAGATCCAGGTCGACCGCTCGCACACGATCGGGCGCGACGATGCGGCCGGCGTGAAGGACGTGCTGCTGGAAGCGGCGATCACGACGATCCAGGACTGCGAGGACTCTGTTGCCGCGGTCGATGCGCCTGACAAGGTCGAGGTGTACCGCAACTGGCTCGGCCTGATGCAGGGCACTCTCGAGTGCGATCTGGAGAAGGGTGGGCGCAGCGTGCGCCGGCGGCTCAACGAGGATCGCATCTACACGGCTGCCGGGGGCGGCGAGCTGCGCCTGCATGGCCGTTCGCTGATGCTGGTGCGCAACGTCGGGCATCTCATGCGCAATCCCGCCATCCTCGTGGAAGGCGAGGAGATATTCGAAGGGCTGATGGATGCCGTCATCACGGCGCTCGTCGCCTGCCATGACCTGCGCGGATCCGGCCATCTGGGCAATTCGCGCAGCGGCTCCGTCTACATCGTGAAGCCGAAGATGCACGGCCCGGCGGAAGTGGCCTTCGCGGTCGATACCCTGGCCGGCGTCGAGCGGCTGCTTGGACTCGCGGCGAATACGCTCAAGATCGGCATCATGGACGAGGAGCGGCGTACGTCCGTCAATCTCGTCGAGTGCATACGAGCCGCTCGCGAGCGCGTGATCTTCATCAACACCGGCTTCCTCGATCGCACCGGCGACGAAATCCACACCTCGATGGAGGCGGGGCCGGTCGTGCGCAAGGAGGCGATGAAGAACACGGCCTGGATCAAGGCCTATGAGGACAACAACGTCGACGTGGGCCTGCGTTGCGGGCTGCGTGGCCGCGCCCAGATCGGCAAGGGCATGTGGCCGAAACCCGACCTCATGGCCGAGATGCTGCGCACCAAGGTCGGCCACCCGCAGGCGGGCGCGAGCTGCGCCTGGGTGCCGTCACCGACCGGCGCCGTGCTGCATGCCGTGCATTACCACCAGGTCGACGTCGCGCGCCGCCAGGACGAGTTGCTGGGGCGGCCGCGGGCGTCGCTGGACGACATCCTCAAGATCCCGCTCGATCCGTTGCGGGCCTGGGGCGCGGAGGACATCCGCGCGGAACTCGACAACAACTGCCAGGGTATACTCGGTTACGTCGTGCGCTGGGTGGACCAGGGTGTCGGTTGCTCGAAGGTGCCCGATATCCACGATGTCGGCCTGATGGAGGATCGCGCAACGCTGCGCATCTCGAGCCAGCACGTCGCCAACTGGCTGCGCCATGGCGTGGTCAGGCGCGAGCAGGTGCTGGAGGCGATGCAGCGCATGGCAGGCATCGTGGACCGGCAGAACGCCGGCGATGCGACATACCGGCCCATGGCCGCGGACTTTGCACGCAGTACTGCTTTCCAGGCCGCGTGCGCGCTGGTATTCGAAGGTGCCCGACAGCCGAACGGCTACACCGAGCCGCTGCTGCACGCCGCCCGCCTGCGCGTCAAATAGGCTGCCAGGCACGTATCCGGATACGTGCCTGGCACCAAAAACAATTCAGGCCGACCGGCGCTCCGCCTCGCGCGGGGAACCGAACCGGGCGCGGTAGACACCGGGCGCCTTGCCGAGCAGCCCGAGTCCCGCGTCCGCCTGCACGATAACCCCGCCGCTGCCGCGGGCGCGCGGGCCGTCGAGGCCGACGATGCGGCAGTCGTACCAGGGCACACCCAGTTCCGGCCGCTCGAGTCCGAAGATCCTCGAAGGCGATGCCATACTCGAAGGTGCTCAGTCCGTCGTAGGCGAGGATGGCGGCAATGCCCGGTGTTCGGGCCATGGCGGGAAATTACCATACCTTGTCGTTTCCCCCACTACCTCCCGTGATGACCGCGAACGAGAATGGCACCTGAAGCAACCGCCCAGAGGAGTCACCGACCATGCCCGCAGCCCGGCCCGTGCTCTACATCGGCAATCGCAACTACTCGAGCTGGTCGCTCCGGCCCTGGCTGTGCCTGAAGTGGGCGCGCATCGGCTTCGAGGAGCGTCAGGTCGAACTCGACGCGCCCGGTTACGGTGAAGCGAAGATCGCCGCCGTGCTCGCGGTGTCGCCCAGCGGCCGGGTGCCGGTGCTGCACGCCGATGGCGCCGTAATCTGGGACAGCCTCGCCATCGCCGAGTGGGCAGCCGAGTATCCGGGCGCCGAGCCGCTGCTGCCGGTCGACCGGACACTGCGGGCGCTGATCCGCTCTGCGACCGCGGAGATGCATTCCGGATTTCCGGCGATACGCCGCGACTTCTCGATGAACATCCGCCGTCGCTGCAAGGCCTACGGTCTGCTTCAGGAAACGCTCGACGAAGTCGCGCGTGTCGACGCATTGTGGTCCGGCCTGCGCGCGGCGCACGGCGCCGAAGGTTCGTATCTCTTCGGCCGGCGCTCGATGGCGGATGCGTTCTACACGCCGGTCGCCACCCGATTCCGGACCTACGGCATCGCGCTGTCGAAACCGGCGCAGGCCTATGCCGATGCGTTGCTGACCGACGCGGCGTTCCGCGAATGGGAGAATCTCGTGCTGGCGGAGCCCGCGCGGCCACTGACGCGCGCCCCGACCGACAAGCTCTACACGTGATTCCGGAGGGACGCTAACCTTCACGAAGGTTAGCGTCCCTCAATATTTCCTGTGATCACGGTTGACCGCGTGTGACCGTCGTCCGTCCTGGTCACTACGTCGTGGACAGTACGTTGCTTGCCATCGGGTCCGGTCCAGGTCACGTCACGCGTTCGCGTACGGGCCTCCGGGTCACGCACGACGGTCTCGTTGCGCGTTGCCGTCCTGCCGTCCGGCCCGGTCCACGTGGTGGCACGCTCGTAGCCATTCTCGGTCCTGCGATGCTCGACCTGCTTCGTTTCCCAGCGCGGGGGCTGGTGCCGCTTCTTCGCCTGGGCTTGCGCATTCGGACGGTCGTCCGGTCGCTCGGCAAGGACGGTGGACGGTGCGGCAGCCACGATCAGACTCGCGGCCAATGTGGTGAAAAGGCGGGTGTGGATCTTCGGCATGTGACATATCTCCAGGCGATCCGGCCCGGCAATGGGTCGTTATCAGCTGAAACGTCGCAGCCGCTGTTCGGTTGACCCGGAAATCAGGTCCGGGTCACTGTCCCCTCAATCGCGAGATCCCGCGGTCAAGCCCGTCCAGGGTCAGAGGGAACATCCGCTCGGTCATCAACTCGCGCGTGATCCGGATCGAGTCGTGGTAGTCCCAGCGCTGCTCCGGCTGCGGATTCAGCCAGATCGCGCGCGGGTAGGTCGCAAGCAGGCGAGAGAGCCAGACCGCGCCGGCTTCCTCGTTGTGATGTTCGATGGCGCCGCCCGGATAAATGATCTCATACGGGCTCATCGTCGCGTCGCCGACGAGGATGAGCCGGTAGTCGTGGGCGTAGCGGTGCATCACGCTGGCCAGCGGGAAACGCTCGCTGCGCCGGCGGCGGTTGTCACGCCACACGCTCTCGTAGACGAAGTTGTGGAAGTAGTAGTACTCGAGGTGCTTGAACTCCGTGCGCGCGGCAGAGAACAGTTCCTCGCAGATCTTCACGTGGTCGTCCATCGAGCCGCCGACATCCAGGAAGAGCAGTACCTTCACCGCGTTGTGCCGCTCCGGAACCATCCTCAGATCCAGCCAGCCGGCGTTGCGGGCGGTGGCGCTGATCGTGCCGTCGAGATCGAGTTCCTCCGGGGCGCCCTCTCGCGCGAACCGTCGCAGTCGTCGCAGCGCAAGCTTGATGTTGCGCGGGCCGAGTTCCTCGCTGGAATCGAGGTTGCGGAATTCCCGCTGGTCCCAGACTTTCACAGCGCGGCGGTTGCGTGATGCGCCCTGGCCGATGCGCACGCCCTCCGGGTTGTAGCCGTGGGCACCGAACGGCGAGGTGCCCGCGGTACCGATCCACTTGCTGCCGCCCTGGTGCCGGTCCTTCTGCTCGGCGAGCCGCTGGCGCAGCGTTTCCATCAGCTTCTCCCAGCCACCGAGTGCCTGGATCGCCGCCTTGTCCTCGTCCGAAAGATTCAGCTCGCTCATCCGTCGCAGCCACTCCTCGGGAATCGCTGCGAGTATTCCATCGGGCAGTTCGGCCACGCCCTTGAAGTAGGCGGCGAACACGCGGTCGTACCGGTCGTAGTGGCTCTCGTCCTTCACGAGGGCAGCCCGCGCTAGGTGGTAGAAGCCTTCGACGCGGTAATCGGCCACGCCCTTGCCGAGCGCCTCGAGCAACATCAGGTATTCGCGCACCGAGACCGGTACGCCACCCTCGCGCAGCCTGAGGAAGAAGTCGTTAAGCATTCCGGCGTGACATGAACACCAGGCGCTCGAACAAATGCACGTCCTGCTCGTTCTTGAGCAGCGCCCCGTGCAGCGGCGGGATGATCTTGCCCGTCTCGGGGTTGTGCAGCGCCTCGGGCGGGATGTCCTCGGCGACGAGCAGCTTCAGCCAGTCGAGCAGTTCCGACGTCGAGGGCTTTTTCTTGAGTCCCGGCACCTCGCGGATGGCAAAGAAGGCAGTCAGCGCCTGAGCCAGCAGGTTCTTCTTCAGTCCGGGGAAGTGCACGCCGACGATGCGCTCCATGGTCTCGCGGTCGGGAAAGCGGATGTAGTGGAAGAAGCAGCGGCGCAGGAACGCGTCGGGCAGCTCCTTCTCGTTGTTGCTGGTGATGATGATCGCGGGACGGTGCCGCGCTTTCACGAGCTGCTGTGTTTCGTAGACATGGAATTCCATGCGATCGAGCTCGCGCAGGAGGTCGTTCGGGAACTCGATGTCCGCCTTGTCTATCTCGTCGATGAGCAGGACCGCGGGCGCAGCCGAGTCGAACGCCTCCCATAGCGGACCACGCTTGATGTAATGCGCGATGTCCTGCACGCGCGCATCGCCGAGCTGTGAATCGCGCAGGCGCGATACGGCGTCGTATTCATACAGGCCCTGCTGCGCCTTCGACGTGGATTTCACGTGCCACTGGAGCAGCGGCCGCCCGAGTGCCTTCGCCACCTCGACGGCGAGCAGGGTCTTGCCGGTGCCGGGTTCGCCTTTGATGAGCAGCGGCCGCTCGAGCGTGACGGCGGCGTTGACCGCCATCATCAGGTCGTCGGTGGCAACGTAGGTGTCGGTGCCGGTGAAGCGCATTGGACGTCTACCTCAGTTGAGCGTGCCGAGAACGGTGTCGAGTTCCGCCAGCAGGATTCCGGCATGCTCGCCGGTGAAACAGAGCGGCGGCCGGATCTTGAGCACGTTGGCGCCCGGGCCGCAGGAGCTTATCAATACGCCCCGTTCGCGCAGTGCGTTGACGACGCGCGTTGCAGCCGTACCGGCCGGGGCCTTCGAGCGGCGATCGCTGACGAGTTCGACGCCGATGAACAGTCCGGCGCCGCGCACGTCGCCGACGAGGTCGTGTATCGAAGCGAGCTGGCGCAGGCCGTCGAGCAGCGCTTCGCCGATCGCGCCTGCGTTGGCGATAAGTCCCTCGTCGCGGATGATGTCGAGCACGGCCTGGCCGACCGCGGCTGCGACGGGATTGCCGCCGAAGGTGCTGAAGTAGCGCGAGCGCCCGATGCCTTCCAGCAGCGGCGGCCGCGCGGCCAGCCCGGCCATCGGGTAGCCGGCACCCATCGGCTTGCCCATCGTGATGATGTCCGGCGAGAGGGCATGGCGCTGCCAGCCCCACCAGTGGCTGCCCGTGCGGCCGAATCCGGCCTGCACTTCGTCGGCGATGTAGAGGCCACCGGCGGTGCGCACGGCGTCTACCGCGTCGCGTAGAAATCCGGCGGGATCGGTGAACACGCCGTCGCTCGAAAACACCGTGTCGACGATCAGTGCTGCCGGCCGCCGGCCGGCATTCCGCATTCCCTCCAGAGCCGCCTTCACGCCGGTCGCGAATTCGGCGCCGACGTCGGCGCTCCTGCGATAGCCATCGGGTGCATCCACCAGCCAGGCATTCGGTCCCTTCGCCGCATGTGGTCCGAGGGATGGCGACAGTCCGGCGATCAGGTGAGTGCCGCCGTGGTAGGCGAGCTTCGTCGCGATGAATTCGGATCCGCCAGTGGCGAGTTGCGCGATCCGGCAGGCGAGATCGTTCGCCTCGCTGCCGCTGGTGGTGAACATCGCCTGGCGCTCCGTGCCCGGCATCGTTGCGAGGAGCGCTTTGGCGTACACGAGCAGCTTCTCGTGCAGGTAGCGGGTGTGCGTGTTGAGCAGCCCAGCCTGCTCCGCCAACGCCTTCAGGACGCGCGGATGACAGTGCCCGACGCCGGCGACGTTGTTGTAGGCGTCGAGGTAGCGGCGGCCGTCCGCGTCGTAGAGCCACACGCCCTCGCCCCGCACGATGTGCAGCGGATGCTCGTAGAACAAGCGGTAGGCGGGACCCAGCAGGCGCTCCCGCCTCTCGATCATCTTCTGCTCGGCCTCGCTCAGGCTCGCCTGGCCCGGCTGGAAGGCATTGGTCATGGACATGGACGACAGGATACGAGAAATGGACCTAGATCTGTCCGGCAGCGAGAATCTGCTCGAGGCCCGTTCGCGCTGCCGCTGCGTTCCGCAGGATGTAGGTGGCATTCTCCGGGTGCAGGCCCGCACGCCACGCGGTAATGGCTAGCGTCATGGCCAGTCGGCCGGCGACGAGCGGCATGACCAGGGCTTGCTCCGCCGCGCTGAGCGGACGCAGCGACTCGTATCCGGCGATCACCGCTTCGATGTCACCGACGTGATACGCGCAGGCCACGGCAAGGTCCATCACCGGCGGTGCAGCCACCATGTCGCCGAAGTCGATGATGCCGCTGATTCGACCCGCATCGGCTGCGTCGACCAGCAGGTTCCAGGGCTGGAAGTCGTTGTGGATCGCCTGCACCGGCAGCCGGGCGAGCGCGGGCAGCGTGTCGCGCTCAAGCCGGTCGAACGTGGCCGCGACCTGTGATCGCAGCGCGGCATCCGCCAGATTCGGCAGGTATACGCGCAGCTTCGGTGCGCGGCGGAGATCCCAGAGCAGGTCTGACGGTGCCGGCGCCGTGTCGAGTTCGGCCAGTGCGCCATGCAGGCAGGCAAGGGCTGCGCCGATCGCAGCACGTTGCCGCGGGTGTGGTGGCGCGCGGTGCAGCGGCACGCCGGGCAGCAGCGTCATGAGCCGCGCGATTCGCGGTGCAGCACCTGGTGTCGCGACGACCTCCGCCCAGGGCCGGCCATCCGTGGCCGGCCCGAGCCGCGGCAGGGGCAGACCGGGCGACCTGCGCGCTGCCTGGGTGAGCGCCTCGGTCTGCCAGAGCGTGAATTCGCGACGTTCCGCCGGATGTGTCAGCTTGAGCACCCAGCGCTCGCCGGCTTCTGTCTCGATGGCGAAGTTGTGGTCGCGTTCGCTTGCGAGCGCTGTAGCCCGTGCGGCGATCCCGAACGAGCGGCGGGTGATGTCAGCCGCTGCGTCCGGCGTTACTGCTTCGGCGGCAGCCGACCACTCGGCAGCGCCTGACACCTAGAGGCGGAACCGCGCCATGGCACGCTCGTGGCAAGGCGCGAACTTGTCCTGGACCACGTCTCGTTCCATGAGCTTGTGCATATACATGACAGCGGACATCAGCGACTCCCCGGTCCGGTGCCGGTCAGCCGATCATGGACAAGCCTGTCGGACTAGACAAGCCCGAAATCACGGTTACGAAGCCAGTTCAGAGCGGTCGCGGAACTCATCGAGCGCTCCGGGGTTGGCGAGTGCGTCGGAATGCTTTACCGGCCGTCCGTGGACTGCCTCGCGTACCGCGGCTTCGGAGAGCTTGCCGCTCAACGTGCGCGGGATATCACTGACCGCGAGGATCTTCGCGGGCACGTGCCGCGGCGAGGCGTTGCGCCGGAGCGCATCGCGGATGCGCGCCGCGAGCGCCTCGTCCAGCGTGCAGTCCGGCTTCAGCCGGACGAAGAGCACGATGCGCACGTCACCCTGCCAGTCCTGGCCGACGGCGACGCTTTCCTGCACCTCGTCGAGTGCATCGACGATCCGGTAGATCTCGGCGGTGCCGATGCGCACGCCGCCGGGATTGAGCACGGTGTCGGAGCGGCCGCTGATCACGTAGCCGCCACCTGGAGTGCGCGTCGCGTAATCACCGTGGTGCCACAGGCCCGGGAAGCGCTCGAAATAAGCCGCGCGGTAGCGACTGCCGTCGTGGTCGCCGAAGAAGCCGAGCGGCATGGACGGGAAGGGCGCGCGACAGACGAGTTCCCCCGGTTCGCCTGTGACCGCATCCCCGGCATCGTTCACCACGTCCACCGCCATGCCGAGGCCGGGGCCCTGGATCTCGCCCCGGGTTACCGGCTGCCAGGGGTTGCCGAGCACGAAGCAGGAGACGATGTCCGTACCGCCGGACATGGAGGCGAGCGTCACGTCAGGTTTCACCGCGCTGTAGACGAAGTCGAATTGCGCGGGCGCGAGCGGCGCGCCGGTGGACAGCACGCTGCGCAGGCGTGCGAGGTTGTGACGCCGGCCCGGGTGGTAGCCGGCTTTCTCGATCGCAGCGAGGTAACGCGGGCTCGTGCCGAATACGGTCACCTCCTCGCGCTCAGCGAGCCGCCACAGCACGCCCTCGTCGGGCGTCGTGGGCGAGCCGTCGTAGAGCACGATGGTGCTGCCCTCGGCGAGGGCCGACACCAGCCAGTTCCACATCATCCAGCCGGTAGTGGTGAACCAGAAGATGACGTCGTCCGCACGGAGGTCGACGTGCAGCGCGTGTTCCTTGCGGTGCTGGAGGAGTGTTCCGCCGGCGCCATGCACTATGCACTTCGGCTTGCCGGTGGTGCCGGAGGAGTAGAGCACGTAAAGCGGTGCGTTGAAGGGCATGTCGGTGAAGGCAAGCCCGGTCTGGCTCGGAAACGCGTCCCAGGACAGCGCGCCGGGCACTGCAGCGAGATCCGGCACCGGCAGGAGGTTGCCGACGATGAGCGCGCGCAGGCCTGGCAGCTGCGCCAGCAGCGCGGCCGCGGTCGCCAGCGAGTCGTGTGCTCGCCCGCCGTAACGATAGCCGTCGGCTGCGATCAGGACCTTCGGCGCGATCTGCCCGAAGCGGTCCAGCGCGCCGGCGAGCCCGAAGTCAGGCGAACATGACGACCACACGGCGCCGATGCTGGTGGTCGCGAGCATGGCGATGACGGCTTCCGGGATGTTCGGCAGGTAGCCGGCAACGCGGTCGCCCGGGCCGACGCCGAGTGCGCGCAGCGCGGCGGCAATCCGTGCGGTCTCGTCGGCAAGTTCCTCGCCGGACAGCTCGCGCCGCCGGCCGCTCTCGTCGAGTGCAACGACCACCGGATGGGAGTCCCGCCGCCGGAGCAGGTTCTCGGCAAAGTTGAGCCGCCAGTCCTCGAACCACAGGGCGCCGTGCATGCGTTCCGGGAATTGCAGGACCGGCCTGGAGCCCCGCGTGGCGATGACGTCGGTCGCATCCGCGACCCCGCGCCAGAACTCCGCCGGGTGCCGCAGCGTCCAGCGCCAGAGTGCGTCGAATTGGCCGGTGGGTGCGCCGTGTCGCGTCGCCATGTCGCGGGCAAAGGCCGTCAGTCGCGACCGCGCAATGCCTGCTTCGTCCGGCCGCCACAGTATGCTCATGCGCCAAGTGTGCCAAAATTCCTGCCGGGCCCGACATTGGCCCGGGAGCTTCCGAATCCATGCCAGCCAGTTCCTTCGCCTGGGACGATCCGTTCCGGCTCGACGAGCAGCTCAGCGCCGAGGAGCGCATGATCCGCGACTCGGTGCGCAACTTCGCGCAATCCGAGTTGCAGCCGCGCATCATCGAGGCCTACGAAAAAGAGACGTTTCACCGCGACGTGCTGACCGGCATGGGTTCGCTCGGCATCCTCGGCACGACGATCCCGACCGAGTACGGCGGCGCCGGGCTTTCCTACGTGGCCTACGGGCTCGCGGCTCGCGAGATCGAGCGCGTCGACTCCGGTTACCGCTCGGCCATGAGCGTGCAGACCTCGCTCGTCATGCATCCGATCCACGCCTACGGCAGCGAAGCGCAGCGGCGCCGCTACCTGCCGAAACTCGCCACCGGCGAGTGGGTTGGCTGCTTCGGCCTGACCGAGCCCGACTTCGGTTCCGATCCCGGCGGGATGCGCACCCGCGCAGAGAAAGTCGCCGATGGCTACCGGCTCACGGGTTCGAAGATGTGGATCAGCAATTCGCCGATTGCCGATGTGTTCGTGGTCTGGGCGAAGTCGGACGCCCACGACGATGCGATCCGCGGCTTCATCCTCGAGAAGGGCATGAAGGGCCTGGCAGCGCAGAAGATCCACGGCAAGCTGTCGTTGCGCGCGTCGATCACCGGCGACATCGGGCTCGATGGGGTGGTCGTGCCGGAGGAGAGCCTGTTGCCGAACGCGAGCGGCCTGTCAGGGCCCTTCGGCTGCCTGAACCGTGCGCGTTACGGCATCGCCTGGGGCGCGATGGGCGCAGCGGAGTTCTGCTGGCACGCCGCGCGCGAATACACGCTGGGCCGCAAGCAGTTCGGCCGGCCGCTGGCCGCGACCCAGCTCGTGCAGAAGAAGCTCGCCGACATGCAGACGGAGATCTCGCTCGGGCTGCAGGCCGCGCTGCGTGTCGGCCGGCTGATCGACGAGGGAAACCTGATGCCCGAGGCGATCTCGCTCATCAAGCGCAACAATTGCGGCAAGGCACTGGACATCGCCCGCGTGTCGCGTGACATGCACGGTGGCAACGGCATCACCGGCGAGTACCAGGTGATGCGCCACGCTGCCAATCTCGAGACCGTCAACACCTACGAAGGCACGCACGACGTGCACGCCCTGATTCTTGGCCGGGCGCAGACCGGCATCCAGGCCTTCTTCTAAACCGGTCTTTCCGCCGTACCAAATGTGACGGCGTTCTCAGCCGACCCCCGATCGCGCGGGCATTATGACAACATGCTCTAGACCGGCGAGAAACTGTTTATTGCGCACCGGCGCCTGTTCGACGGCGACGAGCGCGTGAAGATCGTGCCGCTGACCTCGGGCGCAGTCATCGTCTACCAGCTGCCCGACAGCGTCGATCTCGCCAAGCTGCGCCTCGAGACGCAGAAGCACAGCTTCCGTCTCACGGATAGTCAGTACAGCATGGACCTCACCGACCGCGTGCAGGACGGTGACTTGGTCGCCGTCCTTTTCGATGGTGATTTCAGGCATGGGAATGCATCTCCGCGCAGGTGAAATAGATGAAGAAGAGCACCGACGCGAACAGCGCGGCGGGCATCAGGGTTTCGATCAGGAACGCCATGTTATGACTCCTTGAATTTTCCGGTGGGCCGGGGCCAATCCCGCCCTTTGCCTGTACGATGCAGCCATCCCCCGACTTGGATGCACCGCGTGTCCCACCCCCTGGAAGCGGCCATGGCCGCCCACCGGGCCGGCCGGCTGGAGGATGCCGATCGGCTCTACCGCCGCGCCGTCGAGGCCGATCCTGGCGATGTCCAGGCCCTGCGGCTGCGCGGGATTCTGGCCCGCGAGCGGGGGGACCTGGATGCCTCGAGCAGGTTGCTGGGCCGGGCCGCTGAGGTGGCGGCGCCCGGCGACGCGGCCCCGCTGGCCGAACGGGCACTGACCCGGCTTGCGGCCCATGACCTCGACGGTGCGCTGGCCGACCTGCGCGCGGCGCTCGGCCGCGATCCGGACCACGGTCGCGCGCTCGCCAACCTCGGGGCACTGCTCCAGTACCGCGGCCACCTGCTCGAGGCGATCGTGCTCGAGGAGCGCGCATTGCAGCTCGACGCCGGCGACATCGACGTGCGCTGCAATCTTGCCAAGGCGCTCGCGGAGACCGGCCGCGGAACGGAGGCCCTCGTGCTATGTGACGCCGGCCTGGCCGTCGCGCCCGCGCATCCCCAGCTGCTCGCTACCCGTGGCGCCGTCTGCTGCGACATCGGCGACTTCGCTGCCGCTGTCTCCGTGCTCGACGGCGCCGTGGCCCGCAATCCGGACGACGACTCCGCCTGGGTCAGCCTCGCTTTCGCGCGAGCGCAGTGCGCCGATCATGCCGCGGCGATGGATGCACTCCGTGCGGCGCGCCGTGCCAACCCGCACAACGCTCGCGCGACAGCCGATCTCCTGAACCTGCTCGCGGGCACCGGTCGCGGGCAGGACGCCCTGGATCTCGCCGGCGAATTCCTCGCGACCCATCCGGGCGAGCGCCACGTGCTCGCAGCGCTCGGTTTCGCGCTGCGCGATGCAGGTGATATCGCGGCTGCCGATGCGCTCGTCGATCACGACCACGCGGTCAGCGTGTCCGCAGTCGAGCTGCCCCTGGGACTGGGGGCCGGCCTGCTCGCCGATCCGTCCCTCGTCGACAGTCCGGCCAGCAAGGCCACACGCGGCGGGCGGCAGAGCGGCGAGCTCGATCTCTCGTCGCCGCCGCTTGCCGCTTTCGCGGCCCTGCTGAAGCCGGCCATTGCGGCGCACCCGGCGATGGCCGAGGGCCCGGCGCATTGGAGCCTGCGCGCCTGGACCACGGTGCTCACCGCAGGGGGTCACCAGCTGCCGCACATCCACCCGGAAGCCTGGCTGTCAGGCGTCTGCTACGTCGATGTGCCCGCCATGGGCGCGGGGCAGGCCGGCTGGATCGAATTCGGTGCGCCGCCGCCGCGGTTCCTGATCGCATCGGCGCCCCCGCGGCGCGCCGTCGAGCCGATCGCCGGGCGGCTGGTGCTGTTTCCGTCCTACTTCCATCACCGCACGCTGCCGTTCGCCGCAGCGGGAACACGGGTGAGCGTGGCGTTCGATGTCGTTGCGGCCTAGCGCAGCTCCCTCTGGGGCCCCCGGCCGAAATACATCTCGAAGCCGAGGCCCACGCCCGGATTGGACTCGCGTTCTTCCTCCGGCAGTTCTCTCGGCCAGGTGAGGCTGGTGCGGCCTTCGATGAACAGCCAGTCGCGCAGGATGCTGCGGCGGTAGCGCAACTCGACGCCGTAGTTGCGCACGGGCACGTCGGTGTTGGCGATGCCGCTCACGAACGCGGTGTAGGACAGCGCGCGGCGATCCCCCAGGCTCTGGAAGGCGATGAGGCCGGTATTCCATTCGGGGCGGCGCACGTCCTCGGCGAGCGTGACGGTATTGTCCCAGCGCAGCAGCAGCTCCGGGCTGAGCAGGAAGTCGAGATCGAGCTCTGTCGTCTCCCCGAAGCCGCGGCTGTCACGCCAGAAAACGGTCTGGCGCGCGCGCAGTGCGGTAGCGTCGCTGAACAGGAAATTGTGGCGGTACGACGCTTTCGTGTAGGGGTCGATCGGCGAACGCAGACGCACGCCGATGCCGAAATCGAAGCCGTTGGCGAGGCGGTCCTGATTCGAATAGCCGAGACCGAGCAGCCATGACTCGTCCTCGACTTCGCGGAAGTTGCCCGGCAGGTCGCCGCCGGCTGCGGGCTCGGTGTCCTCGGTGATCTCGCGATCCTCGGCGCGGCCGAACACGAGTTGCAGGCGGTTCTCGAGCGCCGGCAGGTCAGCCCGCACACGCAGCCGCAAGCGCGCGTCGAAGCCGTCACGGTCGTCCCAGAGCTGATAGACACCGACCCGGCCAAAGGTGCCGCGGGAGTCCTGGTCGTAGCGTCCAGTGCCGAACAGGCCGTCGAACCAGCGCGCGCTGTTGCAGACGCTCAGGTACACGCGCTGCTGCATCCGATCGACCAGCGCGCTGCCGTCGGACCCCGTCACAGCACAGGCCGGATCCGGCGCCGCTTCGGCGGGGGTCTCCGCAGGAGGGCCGACCGCGGTGTCGGTGCCGGCATCCGTTTCTGCCGCAGGCAGCAGGCCCGGCTGCATGCCGAAGAGTAGCAGCGCAGTGCACGCGAGGCGGCGGGGGTTGTTGCGCACGGTCCCCATGGCCCGCCATCGTAGCCCTCGGCGCCGTGCTAATGTTTGCGCCATGTCTTGGTTTGTCCGTATCCCGCAACGCCTGCGGCTCATCGGTTGTGTGCTTGTCACACTGCTCGCGGCCTGTGCCACCACAGACCAGGCTCCGTCTGACCCGTTCAGCGGGGGGGCGGTGCTGGTGGCAGGCGGTTCGGGCCGCGCGGGCACCTGCGTTCTCGATGAGCTCGCAGCGCGGAAGATCGCCTTCCGCGCGACGACGCGCAGTATCGCCACCGCGCGCGAGCGGCTCGGCACCAAGGCCGACGGCGTCTCCTGGGTCGAAGCCGACCTGCGCGACCCCGTGGCAGCGCGCGCGGCAATGAAGGATGTGACCATGGTCGTGAGCGTGATCGGCTCGCGCGAACTCACTGGAGACAACAGTGCAGAGTTCGTCGATTACGGTGCCGTGCGTAACCTCGTCGATGCCGCGCGCGAGGCGGGAGTGAAGCGCTTCGTACTTCTGACCGCCATCGGTACGACGGACAGGGAGTCCTTCGCCAACAAGCTCTTCAAGGGCGCCCTCGAGTGGCGCTACCGGGGAGAGCAGCACCTGCGCGCGAGTGGTGTGCCTTACACGGTCGTGCGGCCTGCGGGCCTGGTCAACGACGCTGCAAACGCGAAAGGCGTGCGTCTCTGGCAGGGCGATGACTGGCGGAGCCACACGCGCAAGACGATTTCCCGCGCCGACCTTGCTGCCGTGCTGGTCGAGTCGCTGGTGGAACCGGGCGCGCGCAACGCGAGCTTCGAAATCGCCAACGACGCCGGCGAGCCACCCGGCACCTGGCGAGCGCAGCTCGCGGGCCTGAAGGCCGACTGAGCGGGCGATGCGTAGAGATCACGCGGTGCCCGTGCTGCTGACGGGTTTCGCCGGCAACAAGGCGCGGCTGGCCGATGCCATCGAGGTTGCAGTGGTGGGCGGCGGGCTCGCGGGTCTCGCTGCCGCAACGGTGCTGGCCGAGCGTGGCGCCCGGGTGACCGTGATCGAAAGCGAGCATTACCTCGGCGGCCGGCTCGGCGCCTGGAGCGACTGCCTCGCGGACGGTACGCCGTTCGGGATGGAGCGCGGATTCCACGCCTTCTTCCGTCAGTACTACAACCTCCGTGCCCTCATTCGCCGCTTCGATCCGGAGCTCGGGGGATTCGATGCGGTGCCCGACTACCCGATCCTCACGCCGGATGGAGGTTTCGAGACCTTTGCCGGGTTGCCGGCCAGGCCGCCGTGGAATGTCGCGGTGCTGACTCTGCGCACGAAGACGATGGGGTTCCTGGATCTCCTGCGGGTCGACAAGCGTGCTGCGCTGGAGATGCTGCGGTTCTCGCGCGAGCAGACCTTCGCGCGCTTCGACTGCCGCAGCTCCGAGAGTTATCTGGACCAGCTCAATTTTCCGCCCCGCGCGCGCGAGCGGTTGCTGCACGTTTTCGCACATTCCTGCTTCAACCCGCAGTCCGACATGTCGGCCGCGGAGCTTCTGCAGATGTTCCATTTCTATTTCACCGGCAATCGCGACGGCCTGATTTTCGACATTGCCAACAGGCCCTTCTCGCAGGCGGTGTTCGATCCGCTGGAGCGCTACCTCGGCAGCTTCGGCGTGGCGATACGTCGGGGTACGAGCGTGACCGCGCTGGGGCGTGAAGCGACAGGCTGGCGGGTAGCGACGGGGGAGGGTGACCTGCAGGCCGATGCGGTCGTACTCGCCGCCCACGTGCCGGCCGTGAAGGCCATCGTCGGTGCTTCTACCGGGCTCGACGACCCCGCCTGGCGCGCGCGCATCGACTCGCTGCGCGCCACTAACGCCTTCGCCGTGTGGCGGTTGTGGCTCGACCGGCCCGCCCATCCGGGCCGCGTGCCCTTTGCCGGCACAGCGGGCGTCGGTCGGCTGGACAACATCTCACTCTATCACCTGTTCGAGGACGAGAGCCGCGAGTGGGCGAATCGCACGGGCGGCTCCGTCGTTGAACTGCATGCCTACGCGCTGCCGGATCACGTCGATGAAGCAGAGCTGCGCGCGGACCTGCGCCGCGGGTTGCAGGCGATCTATCCCGAGTTCGCCGGCGCGCGCGTACTGGAGGACCGCTGGCTGCTGCGGGCCGACTGCCCCTCGTTCTACCCGGGCAGCGCGGCGCTGCGCCCCGGGGTCGGGACACCATGGCCAGGGCTGGTTCTCGCTGGCGACTTCGTGAGCCTGTCGTTGCCGACCGCGCTGATGGAGCGCGCGGTCACCGCGGGTTTCCTTGCCGCAAGCACATTGCTCAGCAGCTATGATGTTGCGCCCGAACCGCTGTGGTCCGTTCCTCCGCGGGGGGTGCTCGCATGAATCGTGTCATCACTTTCGGTCGTCCGCTGCCGCCCCGGCCGTTCGTTTCCAGCGCGCCCGACTGGCAGCAGTCGAGCCCGCGCTGGATCGAGCGCGCGCTTGCCATCGCAAAGAGCCGCGATTGCGGCGGTTGGCACGTCGTCGATACGCGCCGTGCCGTCGGCGCGCAACCACGCCGGTACCGGATCGACGGCAACGACATCGTCTTCTGGCGCGACGGCACAGAGCTGCGCGCCGCGCCCGACGCCTGCCCTCACCTCGGCGCTTCGCTTTCGGCAGGTTGCGTACGCGACGGCGAACTTGTCTGCCCCTGGCACGGGATGAGGCTGGGCCGAAGCGCGCACGGCAGCTGGAAGCCGCTCAGGACCTTCGACGATGGCGTGCTCGTGTGGCTGCAGCTGCCGAGACCCGGCGAGACCGGCAGCATCGAGCCCGCCATCACGACAAGGCCTGAGCGCTGCATCGACGCGACGGTGCGCATGGAGGCGATCTGCGAGCCTGACGACGTGATAGCCAACCGGCTCGATCCCTGGCACGGTGTCCACTACCACCCGCATTCCTTCCGCCGGCTGAACGTGGTGGAGAAGCGGGAGGACGAAATCACCGTGCGTGTCGCCTTCGGCGTGCTCGGTCCTTTGTCGGTCGAAGTCGACGCCCGTTTCCACTGCCCTGATGCTCGCACCATCGCCATGACGATCGTCGCGGGCGACGGCCAGGGCTCGGTGGTGGAGACACATGCGACACCGGTTGCGCCAGGGCGCACGGCCATCATCGAGACGACACTCGTGACGTCCGACCGGGCGCAGTTCAGCGTGGCGCTTGCCGCCGGTGCGCTGCTCCGGCCGCTGATCGAGCGGGCTGCTGCGCGGCTCTGGGTCGAGGACATCGCCTATGCGGAGCGGCGCTACGCGCTGCGACATGGCTGAACGGAACCTGCTTCGCCGGTTGATCGGGCTGCTCCGCCGTCGGGTCGTGTGGATTACGCTGGCCGTGCTTGCGGTCGTATTCGCCGGCTACGTGCTCTGGCTCGACTGGCTCGTAACGAGCCGGTTCGACGGCCGCCGCTGGACGCTGCCCGCCCATGTCTACGCGCGGCCACTCGAGGTCTATAACGGGCTACCGCTCGATGCGGACGGTTTCACCGCCGAGCTGAAGCGGCTGGGTTACCGCCGTGTCGGTGTGCCGGATTCGCCCGGCACCTGGTCGCGCAACGGCACGCGCATCGAGCTGACCACGCGCCCGTTCAGGTTCTGGGATGGCTGGCAGAAGGCGCAGCGCGTTGCCGTCGGCTTCGGTGGTGACGTTGTCACCGCCCTGCGCACACCTGGCGGCCCGGAATTGCCCCTGCTCCGGCTCGATCCGCTCCTCATCGGCAGCGTCTTCCCCGAAGACGGAGAGGACCGCGTCGTGCTGCCACCCGATGAGGTGCCGCGCCTTTTGAGGTCCGCAATCATGGCGGTGGAGGATCGCCGCTTCGAGCACCACCCGGGTGTTGACCTCATCGGCATCCTGCGGGCATTTTGGGTGAACGTCACCTCCGGTAGCATGCGGCAGGGCGCGAGCACCCTCAACCAGCAGCTGGTGCGCAGCTACTTTCTCACCAACGAGCGCACGTTGAGTCGCAAGCTGCGTGAAGCATTGATGGCGGTGCTGCTCGAGATCCACTACACCAAAGCGGATCTCCTCAATGCTTATATCAACGAGATCTACATGGGCCAGGACGGCAGCCGGGCGATCCACGGCTTCGGGCTGGCAAGTCAGTTCTATTTCAGCAAGCCGCCTTCGGAGCTCGATCTGCACGAAATCGCGACATTGGTGGCGATCATGCGTGGACCGTCGTATTACGATCCACGCCGCCACCCGCAGCGCGTTCTCGATCGACGCAACCTGGTACTGCGGATGATGGGCGCGCAGGGCATCATCACGGCGGAGGAGCGTGACCTCGCCAGCGCTCGCAAGCTCGGCGTCGTTCGCGAGCGGGGCAGCGGCGCGAGCTATTTCCCGGCATTCCTCCGTATCGTGCATCGAGAACTGAAGCAGCACTATCGCGAGGAAGACCTCACGACCGAGGGCCTGCGCGTGTTCACGACGCTCGATCCGATGCTGCAGACGCAGGCGGAGGCAGCCCTTGCCGTCGGTGTCGCGCGGCTGGGCGCGAAGAAGAAGGACAAGCCGCTGGAGGGTGCCGTTGTCGTAGCCAATCCGCAGACGGCCGAACTGCTGGCCGTAGTCGGCGGGCGGCACTCCGGGTTCGAGGGCTACAACCGCGCGGTCGAGGCGCGCCGCCCGATCGGCTCACTGGTGAAGCCAGTCGTCTACCTTGCGGCGATCGAGCAGGGTCGCACTCTCGCGACCCGGATAGACGACGCGCCTGTCAGCGTCAAACTCGCGAAGGGCAAGACCTGGCAGCCGCAGAATTTCGACGGCGTGGCGCACGGCGAGGTGCCGCTGGTCCGCGCGCTGGCCGAGTCGATGAACATGGCGACAGTGCGCCTCGGCATGGAAGTCGGCGTGCCGAAGGTGGTGAAGCTGCTCGACCGCCTTGGCGCGACGACAGACGCGCCGCCGAATCCGTCCCTGCTCCTGGGCGCGCTCGATCTTGCACCACTGGAAGTCGCGCAGGTGTACAGCACGCTGGCGAGCGGTGGCTTTCGCACACCGCTGCGCGCCGTCCGTGCCGTGCAGGGACCCAAGGGTGAGCCGCTCGAGCAGTTCCCGCTGAGCACGGAGCAGGCGGCCGATCCGGCGGCCGTGTACCAACTGGACCAGGCGCTGGTCCAGGTGATGCTGCGCGGCACCGGGCGAGCCGCGCGCGGTCGCCTGCCGCCCGGGATCGTCACCGCAGGCAAGACCGGCACGTCGAACGATCTGCGCGACAGCTGGTTCGCCGGCTTTACGCAGGACCTGCTGGCGGTCGTGTGGGTGGGTTACGATGACAATTCGCCAACGGGCCTGACCGGCGCGAGCGGCGCAATGTCGGTGTGGAGCGACTTCATGGCCAGCGCGCCGCTCGTCAGCTTCGAGGCGCTGCCGGCGGACGGCCTGGTGAACCTGCGCATCGACTACGCGACGGGGCTCGGGGCGGGCGAAGACTGCGACAACACGGTGCTCGTGCCGGTGCCGGCGGGAACAGAAGTCCCGCCGCATCCGGGATGCGCGCCGGAACCGGACAACATCGTCGAGAACGCGTTTGAATGGCTGAGGGATCTCGTGCAGTGAAGCTCATGTTCGCGACGGCGCTCGCTGTCGCGCTGGCCGCTTGCACCTTGCCGACCTACCAGCCGCTGCCGCCTCCCGTCGTAAAGCCGCTGCCGTCACCGCCGCCTGTCGAGCCCTCGCCCGGCGGATTGCCCGACACACCGCCACCCGAGGCGCCGCCGCCACCGCCGCCGGAACCGATCCCGCCGCCGTCGACGCCGCCGCCGCCTTCGCGAACGGCGACCGACTCGCTGTTGCAGCAGGGACGGACGCAGGCGGCGGCCGCCAACTACGCGCTGGCGACGTCAACGCTGGAGCGCGCGCTGCGCATCAACCCGCGCGATGCGGAGCTGTGGCTCGAGCTTGGCCGCGTGAAGCTGAAGCAGGGTGATCGCGCGCAGGCGGAAAACATGGGCCGCCGGGCGTTGTCGCTTGCGGGCGCCAACGGCGAACTGCGCGCCCGCTGCGAGGCGTTGATCGCCGCGGCACGCCGGCGCTGATACGGTCCAGATCGGCGCGCAGGCGCGTGGCAGTCCTGCGTCCTGTTCGTGGCGTACTTCCGGGTCGATGGCATGAGCGTAGGCAGTCCCGGCTGCGAAGGCTAGACTCCCGGTAACCAACCCTCCCGCGGAAGCCGTCATGCGTGTGCCCTTGTTGCTGGTCGTCCTGTTGCCACTCGTTGCCTACGCCGCCGGAGATCCAGGGCGCGGTGCGCAGCTGGCCGGGGTCTGCGCGCCCTGCCACGGCATCGACGGGGTGAGCCCCGCGCCTTCGTTCCCGATCCTTGCCGGCCAGCATGCGGTCTATCTCGAGAGCGCGATCCGCGCCTATCGTGACAAGCAGCGACCCGACCCGGTGATGGGAGCTTCTGTCCTCACGATGTCCGACCAGGACATTGCGGACGTCGCGGCGTACTACGAGTCCCGAAAAGGGCTTGCGTCGGCGCGCGGCGATCGCAGCGGTCCCAACCAGTCTGCGCTTGCCGCCTCGGAGGCTGCGGGCGTCGAGGCGGTCGCGCTTGCGGCCGGCACGACACAGCCGGTCGCGGCGGCATCCGTGCCACCCGGCAGTGTGCTGTCCGCCGCGCCGCTGGCGAGCGCCAATACGCTCGCTGGTTGCCCCGTCGACAACCGCAGCATTCCCGAGGCGCAGGATTTCGATCGCGACGGCCTGCCCGACCGCCACGACGGCGCGCCGGCCGACGCCAATGAGTTCGCCCGCGATTCCAACGGCGACGGCTGGTTCGAGATCTGCAGCATCCGCCAGCTGCAGGCGATCCAGACGCTCGGTGCCGGCGTGGGCAATGCGACCAATTTCGACTGGGCAGCGCGCGTCGCGCGCCGCTATCACCTGGTGCGCGACCTCGACGCGCGCGACCTTGGCGCGCCCTTCAGTCCGATCGGCGACTGCGGCCCGCAGGGCAACTGCATGCTGGCCGGCGACAAGTTCGGCTTCACCGGCCTGTTCGATGGTGGCGGCCACGTGATAAAGCATCTCTCGATCGCAATGCCGGAGGCAGGCGGCGTGGGCCTGTTCGGCGTGCTGGCGAAGTCGGGGACGCTGAGCAACCTTGTCCTCGAGGACGCCGTCGTCAGCGGGCGCGGCGGCGTCGGCGCCATGGTCGGCGCCAATTTCGGCCTGATACGTGACTGCCGTGGCAGCGTCGAGGTGACGGGCAAGAACGCCGTGGGTGCGCTGGTCGGCGGCCACGCCGGCAAGGTGATCCGCTGCCACGCGAGCGGCACGGTGTCGGGCAACGACGCGGTCGGCGGTCTCATCGGCGATATGCGCGGTTTCGTCGCGCAGTCGAGCGCGAGCACGCGGGTGAGCGGGCACAACGGCGTCGGGGCGCTCGTCGGGCTCAACACCTTCAGCACGCTCGAGTCGAGTTACGCCACTGGCAGCGCGACCGGCAATAACAACGTCGGCGGGCTCGTGGGCCTGAACACCGATGCGGTCGTCACCGACAGCTGGTCGACCGCCGAGGTGGAGTCGATGGGCACGAGCGCCGGCGGGCTCGTCGCGTTCAACTCGCAGAGCCGCGTGCGCAACAGCTATGCGCGCGGGCGTGTGATCGGCGTGAATTCGGTCGGCGGCCTGGTGGGCACGAACAACGGTACCGTGCGCGCGAGTTACGCGACCGGCCGGGTGGCAGGCACGACCCGCGCCGGAGGGCTGGTCGGTGACAACTCGGGCGGCACTGTCGCGGCGAGTTACTGGGATACTCGCGCCACCGGCCGCGTGTTCGGTGCCGGCAGCGACGATGCGGGCGAGGGCGGTCGAGACGACAACGAAATCGCGTCGAACGAAGTCAATTCACTTGGGACGTTTGCGAAGTCAGCTGCGGCGCTGCGCGCGTTGAACGCCGCGAACACCGGCTGGCATCCGGCGGTCGCTGCCGTCGGCGCTGAAACTTACCATTGCGATGCCGATGCAGACAGCCGTATCTCGGCTGACGAACAGCGTCCCGACAACCTCGCCTGGGTGTTCAGCTCGGGGCGCAACCCGGGCATTTCCTGCACGCCGGGCGGGCTCGACGTGCAGCGCCTGCGCTGAGGAGGTCATCATGCGCTTCGCCACCACCATCGTCCTGCTGTTTGCTTTCACTGCCGGTCGGGCCGGGGAATCACCCGTCAGTACGGCAACTCCCTGGGCGAGGGGCGACATCCTGGTGGCGTCGACGGTGATGAACGACCCCAACGACGACCACGCCGGCATCGGCCGCCTGTTTCAGTACGACGAGAATCTTGAGCTCAAGGGCGAGCTGTGGCTCGAAGGCAGCACGCACAAGGTCGGCGGGCTTGCGTTCGGGCCGGACAAGACTCTGTGGGCGTTCGCGCAGCTGACGCCGATCGTGATGGAGATCGGGCCGGACGCGAAGCAGAAGCCGCGCCGCTACTGGTCGCCGCGCATGCTGTCCAGCGTGACCTTCGGCGCCGATGGCAGCCTGTACTTCGGCGAGCACATGCAGGGCAAGGTGACCGGGCATCCGTCGATCACGACGAAGTTTCCGCTGCTGCCGCGGCGCGACGTCATCGGCGATGGCGTGATCGAGAAATTCTCGCAGGACGGCCGGCTGCTCAAGACCTACCGCACGCAGGCGCACGGTGGTCTGTTCGGCTTCCTTGCTGTCACGAGCACGGTGCTGACCGACGCCGATACGCGCATGATCTACGTGTCGGAAACGGGCCCGGTCATCAAGCAGTACGATCTCGTGAACGACCGCCAGCTGCCCGATCTGGCTTATTTCAAGGACGAGCCGCGCGTGCCGATGGTGCTGGTGATGGTGCCCGCGGCGGATCGCAACCTGCTGATCAGCACCGGCTTCGGCTTCGTCGTCGTCGACCAGAAGTCGGGCGCGATCCTCCGTCACTATCCCATCGAAGGCCGCGGCTGGGCCGCCATCGCGCCGAGCACCGATGGCAAGGGCGTGATTGTCGGCAACTTCTTCACCGGCGACATCGTGAAGCTGCGGCTCGCGGACGGCGTCATCACGCAACGCGCCAACATCGGCCAGAAAGAGTCGCTCTCCGGCATCGCGCAATTTCCGGGGTGATATTGGGGACGCTAACCTTCGTCGGAAAAGTTTAATTAAGGGGACAGTGACCCTAATTCCGCTTCAGCGACCGGAAGAAACTCGGCGATTCGCGCAGCGGAATTAGGGTCACTGTCCCCTTAATTACACCGAAGAAACTTTTTCAACGAAGGTTAGCGTCCCCAATAGCCGTAGTACGCCGTCACCAGCACGATGGCGCCGAACACGATGCGATACCAGGCGAACGCCGCGAAGCTGTGATTCGCAATGAAGCTGATGAAGCCGCGCACGGCGAGCAGTGCCGTCATGAACGCCCCCAGGGACGAGAGCAGCAGCATCGGGAAGGTCGCGGCGGTGAACAGGTGCCAGGACTCGATCAGCTTGTAAGCGGTCGCGCCGAGCAGGGTCGGTATCGCGAGAAAGAACGAGAACTCCGTTGCCGCCTTGCGTGACAGGCCGAACAGCACGCCGCCGACGATGGTCGCGCCCGAGCGAGACGTTCCCGGAAACAGTGCCACCATCTGACACAGTCCCAGCTTCGCCGCAGTCAGCGGCGTGAGGTCCTTCACCTCGCGCACGGTGGCGCTGCCCTCGCGACGGTCGACGGCCAGGATCACTATCCCGCCGATGATGAGCGCAAGTGCCACCGGCACCGGCCGGAACAGGTGTTCCTCGATTGCATCCTTGAACAGAACCCCGAGAACGGCGAGCGGCAGAAAGCCGAGCAGCACGTTCAGCGCGAACTGGCGCGCCCCGCTGTCGTGCCTGAGGCCGAGCGCGGTGTCGAGGAGCAATCGGCGATACTCCCAGCATACGGCCAGGATGGCGGCGCCCTGGATCACGATCTGCACCGCAACTGCCTCGGGGCCGCTGTATCCGAGCAGCGAGCCCGCGAGGATCAGGTGACCCGTGCTCGACACCGGCAGGAATTCGGTCAGCCCCTCGACGAGGCCGAGGACGAGCGCGGTGAACCAGTCGAGCATGCGGGCTTTCGGGCGACAGTGGCGCCGCGTATGGTTGCAGGTGAATCCGTGCTAGGCAACCACCCTGATGTCGACCGTGTCACAACTGCCGCCGCTCGCGCTCTATGTGCACCTGCCATGGTGCCTGCGCAAGTGCCCGTACTGTGACTTCAATTCGCACGAGTTGCGCGGCGAACTGCCCGAGGAGGCCTACGTCACGGCGTTGCTCGCCGATCTCGACGGTTCGCTGCCGGCGGCGTGCTCGCGGCCGCTTGCCGCGATCTTCATCGGTGGCGGTACGCCCAGTCTCTTCTCTGCCGCGGCGGTCACACGCCTTCTCGATGGCGTGCGCGCGCGGCTCGCACTCGTTCACGACGTCGAGATCACGCTCGAGGCGAACCCCGGTGCAGTGGAAGCCGAGCGCTTTCGTGGTTACCGCGCGGCCGGTGTCAACCGGCTCTCTATCGGGGTGCAGAGTTTCGCCCCGCGCCAACTGCAGGCACTTGGCCGCATCCACAGCAGCGACGAGGCCCGCCGCGCAGTCACCCTGGCGCGCCAGTCCTTCGACCGTGTGAACCTCGACCTCATGTACTGCCTGCCGGGCCAGTCACCGGACTCAGCTGTGGCGGACGTCGACGCGGCGCTCGCGAGTGGTGCGACACACCTGTCCTTCTACCACCTGACGATCGAGCCCAATACCGTTTTCCACGCCCGGCCGCCCGTGCTGCCCGACGGCGATGCGGCCCATGCCATCGAAGAAGCAGTCCACGCGCGTGTGGCAGCAGCCGGTTTCCGCCGCTACGAGGTCTCGGCCTGGGCAAGGGCGGGCGAGGAGTGCCGCCACAACCTCAACTACTGGCGGTTCGGTGACTACCTCGGCATCGGCGCCGGGGCTCATGCCAAGCTGACGACGGCCGCGGGCATCGTCCGCGAGAGCCGCACGCGTGCGCCGGCGGATTACCTGCGGCGCGCTGCGGAGGGTGCTATCGCCGAACGCCGGGTCGTTTCGACGGCGGACACGGCGTTCGAGTTCATGATGAATGCGCTGCGCCTCACCGGCGGCTTTCCCGAGAAACTCTTCAGCGAAAGGACCGGGCTGCCGCTGTCAGCGGGCGAGCCGGCGCTTTCGACCGCGATAGAAAAGGGGCTGCTCGAGCGCCGCCACGGCGAGATCCGCCCGACCGCGCTCGGCGCGCGATTCCTGAACGATCTGGTCGCGCTCTTCCTGCCGTAGATTGGGGACGCCAACCTTCGTCGAGAATTTTTCGTCGGTCGACCGAGGTGTTCCGAGCGAGTAAGACTTCCCCGAGCGAGGAGCACCTCGGTCGACCGACGAAAAATTCTCGACGAAGGTTGGCGTCCCCAGTCTACAACTCCCGCGCATCGAACGTCTTGCACTGCGCGGGATCGCCGGTCTCCAGTCCACGGCGGAACCAGCGTACGCGCTGCTCTGAGCTGCCGTGCGTGAAGGAGTCGGGCGCGATCGTCCCGGTGGCCTGGCGCTGCAGGCGATCGTCGCCGATGGCAGAGGCCGCCGTCAGTCCCTCCTCGACGTCGCCTGCCTCGAGGATGCCGCGCGCCTCGTCGGCCTGCGCGGCCCACACGCCAGCGTAGCAGTCGGCCTGCAGCTCGAGCCGTACCGAAAGCGCATTGCCCTCGCCTTCGCTCGCTTGCTGCCGGGCGCCCTGCACGCGAGAGGAGGTGCCAAGCAGGTTCTGCACATGGTGGCCGACCTCGTGCGCGATCACGTAGGCCTGCGCGAAATCGCCCGGTGCGTTGAAGCGCTCGCGCAGGTCACGATAGAAATCGAGATCGATGTACACCTTGCGATCGGCCGGGCAGTAGAACGGGCCCATTGCCGACTGGCCCACACCGCAGGCGGACTCAACCGCGCCGCTGAACAGAACCAGCGCGGGCGGCTCGTAGCTTTGACCGACCTCGCGGAATATCGCAGTCCAGGTGTCCTCCGTATCACCAAGCACGACGCTCACGAAATCGGCGAGCGGATCTGCGCCGGGGACCGGCGCTGGCGCCGGTTCGGCGGAACCCGCCGGGCTGCTGTCCTGCGGTATCACCTGCATCAGCATCCGTGGATCGACGCCGAGGAAATACGACGCCACCAGCACGAGCACGATCGCGCCGATTCCGCCGCCTACCACGCCCCCGCGGAGCACCGGCATGCCGCGGCGGTCTTCGACATTGTCGCTTCGTCGGCCCTGTTCCCAGCGCATTGCAAGTCTCCGGCAGCCCGTTGCCTGTCCTATGATGGTGCCATGCAGGACTACGAAAAACTCGGGGTTTTCTACCTCGGCAAGCGGGTCGATGGCGGCATCACCGACGACCTCATTCTCTACGAATCAAAGGACCTGACCACTCATGCTGTGCTCATCGGCAAGACGGGCAGCGGCATCGGTCTCATCGAAGAGGCAGCGATGGACCGCATCCCCGTCATCGCCATCGACCCGAAGGGCGACCTCGGCAACCTCCTGCTCAGCTTCCCGGATTTAGCCCCGGCTGACCTGGCGCCGTGGATCGAACCGCGCGCTGCTGCTGAGTCCGGCCAGAGCGTCGATGCCCATGCTGCAGCGCAAGCCGAGACCTGGAAGAAGGGACTGGCTGACTGGGGCCAGCCGCTGTCGGTGCTGCGCGAATTCTCCGCGCCGCCGCCGGAGTTGCGCGATGACGCCGATCTTTACCGCGAACGCCTGCAGAACACGGCGACCGGGTTCCTGACACTGCTCGGTGTCGATGCCGATCCGCTCACCAGTCGCGATCACATCCTCGTACGCAACCTGCTCGATCACGCCTGGCGCGAGGGCAGGGGGGCTCGACGTGGCCGCCCTGATCGGCCTCATCCAGAAGCCGCCGCTTGCAAGGCTCGGCGTACTCGACCTCGAGAGTTTCTACCCCGCAGCCGATCGCCAGACTCTTGCGCTTCGGCTCAACAATTTGCTTGCCGCGCCCGGCTTCGATGCCTGGACGGCTGGCGCGCCGCTCGACGCAGGCCAGCTTCTCCACACAGCCGCGGGCCAGCCGCGCGTACTCGCTGTCGTGGCTGCGACCTACTCGAACAACTCCCTCGGCCTGAACGAGCAGAAGACCTTCACGTTCGCCGGAGCCCTTGGCACCGGCGCGGCCGGCATGGACTGGGCAAAGGCAGAGGGCCTGAGTGTCGCCGCGGCCGACCTCGAGGAGAGCCCCGAGCCCGACGCCCCCTGCGCCGCCCTGCCCGAGCCCATGACCCGCGCGGACAGTTACTAGGAGCGGCGCAAACCGCGATCATCTTCGGGGAGATCTAACGATGCGAAACATCACCAGACCCGCCATCCTGCTGACCGCCGCGCTTGCCGCCACTGTTGCCGCCATCGTCTGGGCGCAACGCGAACCGGGTCCCGGCGACCTCAAGGTCAGTGCCGTGCGCGGCAGTGTGCACCTGCTGGAGGCTTCGCCCGCAGGCAACGTCGGCGCGAGTGCCGGCCCGGACGGCGTGTTCATCATCGACGACCAGTTCGAACCGATGGCGCCAGCCATCGTCGAGGCGGCAGGCAAGCTGTCGAAGCAGCCGATACGGTATGTGCTGAATACCCACTGGCACCGAGACCACACCGGTGGCAACGCAGCGCTCGGCAGGCAGGGTTACGTGATCGTAGCCCACGACAACGTGCGCGAGCGTCTGAGTCGCGATTCGTTCAACAGCTTCTTCAACAGGACTATCCCCGCCTCGCCGGGCGAAGCGCTGCCGGTGATCACCTTCAGCGAGAACATGACCTTCCACTTCAATGGCGACACCATCCGCGTCGTGCATATCCCCAACGCGCACACCGACGGCGATGCGGTGTTTTTCTTCGAGAAGGCCAACGTGCTGCACGCAGGTGACGTGTTCGTGCGCTACGGCTTCCCGTTCATCGACCTGTCGAGCGGCGGCAGTGTCGCCGGCATGATCGCCGGCTGCGAACGCATCATGGAGATTGCCGACGCAGACACTCTGATCATCCCGGGCCACGGCGAAGTGGCGCGCGAGCGCGACGTCGCCACTTTCCGCGACATGCTAATCACGGCTCGTGACCGTGTGCAGGCGCTCAAACAGCAGGGCATGAGTGACGACGCCATCGTCGCCGCGAAGCCGCTCGCCGACCTCGAGCCTGCCTGGGGCAAGGGCTTCATCAACGCGGAACGGTTCGTGCGGGTGCTGGCTGCGGGGGGCTAATCCGCTGCCGAAACCCGGCCCGCGCGCACGAAGCGCCGCCGGTACCAGTCGTTGCCGAAGCTGCCGATCTCGACCGCTCGACCGGACTGCGGCGCGTGTACGAAGCGGCCCTCGCCGAGGTAGATCCCGACGTGCGAGTAGTCCTCGCTGCGGAAGAACACCAGATCGCCCGGTTCGGCCTTCTCGAGCGGCACTGGTCTGGTCGCTGCCAGCTGGTCGCGCGAAACCCGGGGCACGCTCATGCCCGCGGCGTCGTAGGCGTATTTCACGAGTCCGCTGCAGTCGAAGCCCTCGCGCGGGCTGTTGCCGCCGTACTTGTAACGCACGCCAAGCTGGGCGAGGGCGGTGTCGACCACGGTCCGCCGGCGCGGGTCCTCGAGCGTGCGGACGGATGGCGGGATTGGCGTCGCTACCGGCGCGTCGCGCACCGAGCGCTCGGTGCCGCAGCCGGCGAGTACAGCCAGCGATGCCACCAGCAGCCACCGGAATATCGTGCGCATGCCGCTAGTGTAGCCGCCTCAACGTCACCGGCCAGGAGCACGTCGTGGTGAATGTCAGGCGCCGGGAAACCTGGACGCGCTTTCGCAAGGGGCTCTGCGCCGGTTGCGCAGCACGCTGCTGCACGATGCCTGTGGAGGTGCGGCTGCAGGAGTCCGGGACGGTCGAGCGCTTTCACGCCAGGTCCGGCGTGTTCACACTCGCGCGCCGCGCGAGCGGCGACTGCATCTACCTCGACGAGTTGACGCGTCGCTGCACGGTCTACGAGCGACGGCCCGACACCTGCCGCAACCACCCGCAGGTGGGTGGGGCCGCGGCCGGGGTTTTGCCCGTACGGGCCGATCGCGGGCCAGCGGCCTATACTCGGCGCCGGGTGAACCTGGGGAGTGCGGTAATGCGTCGCTTTGTCCTCCTGATGTCGCTGGGGTTGATGTCAGCCTGTGCGACCGGGCCGGCTCCGGAACTCAGCCCCCCCGCACGCGATCTCCCCGTCGGCACCAGCCTCGATCCGGTCGGCGGGATTGCCCGCGCGCCCGCGGTGCCGCCGGCGCCCCAGTTGCGGATCGCCGGCCTGCCGGTGCTCGGCGCGGCGGATGCGCCGGTCACCGTCGTCGAGTTCATGGACTACGAGTGCCCGTACTGCCAGGGCTATGCGCAGGACATCTTTCCGGCGCTGAAAGCCCGCTACATCGACACGGGGCGGATGCGCTACGTGCTGTCGAACTATCCGTTGCCGCGGCACCTGCGCGCGCGGCCGGCGGCGGTTGCGGCCGCCTGCGCCGAGCGGCAGGGGAAATTCTGGGAATTCCACGAGCGGCTGCTCGCAAAGGACGGCGGCCCGCTGCGGGATGAGGATTTCCAGCGCCACGCCGTCGCGCTCAGATTGGATGCGGCCAGCTTCGGCCAGTGCCGTGTGGAGATTGCAGATGGCTCGTGGCTCGACGGCGACGTGGCTGCTGCAAAGGCGGTCGGCGTCGCGGGCACGCCGAGCTTCTTCATCGGGCACAGCGCCGGCGACATCGCGCGCGGCCGGTTGCACCGCGGGGCGGGCAGCGTCGAGTCGCTGTCGGCGGCAATCGACGCGCTGCTGCAATAAGAGCCATAAGGGACGCCAAGCTTCGAGAAGTAAGCGGATTCTCTGTGAGGCGTTCTTCGCTCGGGGAAGTCTTACTCGCTCAGAACGCCTCACAGAGAATCCGCTTACTTCTCGAAGCTTGGCGTCCCTTATTGCGGTTCGAGCACGCGCACGTCGTAGCCGGCAGTGCGCACGGCGGCGAGGATGTCCTCGAGATGGGCGCGGTCGCGGGTCTCGACGGTGATGTCGAGATAGGTGTTGCGGGCCGGCAGCGGCGTGAAGATGCGCTGGTGCTGCAGGTCGAGCACGTTGCCGTCGTGCCGGGCGAGCAGGGCGGAGATCTTCGCGAGCTGGCCGGGCACGTCGGAGAGCGCGACGCGCAGGCGGGTGATGCGCCCTTCGCGCGCGAGGTCACGGGTGAGAATCGCGGCCAGCAGGCGCGCATCGAGATTGCCGCCTGAGAGGACGAGGCCGACGCGCCGCCCCTTGAAGCGGCGCGGGTGTTGCAGCAGTGCCGCGAGGCCCGCGGCGCCGGCGCCCTCTACCAGTGTCTTCTCGACGCCGAGGAGCAGCGTCACCGCCTGCTCGAGCGAGGT
>Ga0194132_10000588_pt1 | contig 74601 bp, 66 predicted proteins | sample TA2KigOf80mmetaG_FD_148612 | JGI IMG/M metagenome (GOLD analysis project Ga0194132, IMG submission 148612) | Freshwater microbial communities from Lake Tanganyika, Tanzania - TA2015054 Kigoma Offshore 80m | ecosystem: Environmental > Aquatic > Freshwater > Lake | place: Tanzania: Lake... | reverse complement strand
CGTGGGGGCTGGGCGAGGAGGTAAATCGATCACTGGAGGCAGCTCCGTCACGGGGGCGGCTCCATCGCGGCTGACACGGAAGGCGCGCAGATCCGACTCCTCCAGATCCAGCACGCGGACAATGTGGGGTGTCAGCGTCAGGATGATGTCGGTCTGGCTGGTCGATGTGCGAGTGTGCGCGAACAGCCGGCCGACGAGCGGAATGTCGCTCAGGCCTGGAACCCCGTCGACGGACCGCCGCTCATCGTCACGGATGAGCCCCGCGAGCATGTTCGTCTCGCCGTCGCGCAAGCGGATGACGGTATTGATCTCGCGGTTCCCGAACGTTGGCAGGTTGTTGAAGCCGGCGCCGGAGATGCTCTGGACGGCAATGCGCAGGGCCAGTGAGACGTCGTCGTTGTGGTGCGCTCGAGGCGTGATATCGATGTTGACGCCGATATTCTCGTAGTTGAACGACGTGATGGGTTGCTGCGGGGTGCCGCCGGTCGCGATGGGCGCGAAAGTCGTCACCGGCACCGGCACGCGCTCGCCAAAGCGCGCTTGTGCGGTCATGCCCTCGGAGGTTCTCAGCTGCGGGTTCGCCAGCGTCCGTGTGCTGACGTCCGACTTGAGCAGCCGGTAGTAGAGTCCCGGCAGATTCGCCAGCAGGACGTCCGCCTGCGTGAGATTGCGCAGCGATCGCAGGCTGAAAGTGGCGTCGGCGTCGATCGTCACCGACCCGTTCAACCCGGGAGACCCTGGCGATGCCGGCTGCAGGCCGTACTCGAGCAGGCGCGTTCGGTCGACTTCGAGCAGCTCCACGTCGATGATGACCTCGGGGCGCGCTTTGTCGATCGCCGCCAGCACCCGCGCGGCGGCGGCCACCCGCTCTGGCGTGTCCTTGATCGTGACGGCGTTGGTCGCGGTCGTCGGGGAGATACGGCGTGCGTCGAGCACCATGCGCAGCACGTCGACGGTCTCTTTCAGGTCGGCATTGCTCAGGTAGAACGTCCGCACGACCTCGTCCTCGTACTCGCGGCGCTTCGCGGGCGTATCAGGAATGACAAGCACGGTGCGCGGGGCGGTCACCCGGTAGAAGGCGCGCGTCGCATCGGCAACCGCACGCAGCGCTGTCTCGAGCGAGGCGTTGCGCAAGTCGATTGTGATCGGTGCGTCCCGGAACGCTGGATCGAACGCGAGGCTGATGTCGGCGAACTTGGCGATCGAGAGGAACACGTCCCGACTGCTCGCACTCCGGAAGACGAGCGAGGCCGGCATCTTCACGTCGGCAGGGAGCTCGAGCCCGGGAGGAGGCAGGTCGCGTGCGCGGTCGATGAGCGACTCGAGCTGGGTCTTGCCCTCCCGGGCGACGGCGATCTTCGACCGGAGCTGATTCCTCGTCGCGCGCAGCTCCGTGTCGACGTCGGCGTTGCTGGGATTGAGCTCGGCGGCGAGCTCGAACTCGACCAGCGCCTGATCGTACTTCCCCGTCGCCGCAAGCCGGCGTCCGCGCACGAAGTGATCGTTCGAGGCGCGGAGCTTCGCGCGCTCGAGCGCCTGGCGAACGTCGGTCCGCGCCGGATTCCTCCGCACCACGTTGGTGTACTCGACGACGGCCCGGTCGTAGTCCTGCATCTGCTCGGCCTGTTGACCGCGTCGGAGCGCGCTCGAGGCAGCGCAGCCGCTCAGAGTGAGCGTGAGGCCGACAAGGAGATAGGCGGCAGCCGTGCACCCGAGGCCACGAGTGGACTGGACGGCTCGGCCGGAATGGTGCCGAGCGGACGAGTCCGGTACGAGCGACCGAGGCGGTTCAGCGTGATCCATCACTGACAACGTCAACACCGCGTGGGACGGAAAACGTGAAGGTCTTATCGGACATTCTCACGTTTTCCTTGAGATTCGTGAAGAGAAAGCTGGACGTGGCCCCTTGGGCGTCCTGGGCCTCGAGCCCCCGAAGAACAAGGGTGTCGGCATCCACCGACAGGATGAGCCATTCGAACTCCGCCTGGGGCGTTTTCGGCGTCAGCTTGAGGGCCCGGATATCCGTCGCACGGCCATTCTCGGAGGCCTCCGAAACCGTGAAGTCTCGCTGGAGATTTCCTTGGCCCGCCAAGAAGAGCGCTGGCGTCGTCCCCTGATCCGGAGGGGGCACCGACGTCACGACGACCTGCTTGTCGGCCGGAACGTAAAAGTAGAGCTTTCGGCCGTCGGACACGAAGAGTTTCGACTCCGGGGAGGTGTACTCCCAGCGCATTCTGCCCGGCTTCTTGATCGCCACTCGCCCGCGCTCGGTCAGCTGCTTGCGGAGGACGCCGCCCTTGTAAACATGGACGAAATCGGCGGAGAAGTCTGCGACCGTGTCGTACCGCTTCTGCAGCGCCTGCGCCAGCTCTTGCGCCGACGCCGCAGCCAACCCAGAGCCGGCGCCAGCCGTCGTCAGCCACAAGGCCAGAAGGACCGCGGCGCCCTCATGTCCTGCCATGAGCTACACGATAGCACGCCACCTCCGAGGCCCCGGGCGCCTCGCCGAGCGCTCTATCGCTGACGTTTCCCTGCCAGGAGCGCCCGCACTTCGGCGATTGGACGGGTATTCAGGACGTGCCGAGCTTCGACCCACCCGCGGCGGGCGATTTTGATGCCGAGCGCCATCTGTCGCTCGAGGGCGTCGGCGCGATGGCTGTCGCTGCTCACGGTCACCATCGCTCCGGCGGTGGTGGCTCGACGAGCCAGCGTGCCGTCGAGATCCATGTGCACGGGGGCCCCATCGATCTCCACGACCGTACCGGTCTCGATCGCCGCGGCAAAGAGCCGGTCGTAGTTGATCTCGTACCCGAGGCGATGGGGGACGAGTCGATTCATGGGATGGGTGATGACGTTGACGAGTGGATGGCGCATGGCCGCCAGGTACCGATGGAGCAGCTGCTCGGGGCCCTGGCTGGCCCGCTCGTGCAGCGACGCGAGCACGATGTCCAACTGTTCGAGCACGCGATCCGGGAAGTCCAGTCGACCGTCGGCGAGGATGTCGACCTCACAGCCCTGCAGAATGGTGATCGACGGGTAGCGCGCGCGCAGCGCCGCGATCGAATCGCGCTGCCGGGCCACGCTGTCAATCGACAGGCTGCGGCTCGCGGCCGAGTGGGGCGAGTGATCCGTGATGGCCACATATTCGTAGCCAAGCGCGGCGGCCGCCGCGATCATCGCCTCGACCGTGTCACGTCCGTCCGAGTAGTCGGTGTGGAGGTGCAGATCGCCCCGGATGTCAGCGCTCGAGATGAGCGTGGGCAGGGTCCCGGTCTCGGCGGCGCGCAGTTCGTCCTCACCCAGTCGGATTTCGGCGGGAATCCACGGCAGGTCGAGCGCTGCGTACACATCGGCTTCGGTCGGGCACACTAGCTCGCCGTGCGGGGTCGCGATGCCCTCGGGCCGAAGGGAGCTGCCGCGCCGGGTCGCGCGGGCGTGCAGTTGCGCGACATGCTCGTGGGTCCCGGTCATGTGGACCAGCACCGCGCCAGCTCGCGACGGGTTGGGGCACCGCACACCGACCTGCACGCCGTCGATCAGCAGATACAACCGCCGAGCGCTGCGGTGCAGACACCGGGCCGACGGAGCGTGCGCCAGACAGGCGTCGATGAGCGCGCGAGGCTCGCGCGTCGCGACGACGATCTCGATGTCGCCGACCGTCTCGGTGCCCCGGCGCAAAGAACCGGCCTGTTCGGCCCACTCGACACCCGGCACCCTGCGCGCGAGCGCGAGGAACGGATCGGAGATGGCTAGCGCCCGGCCCAGTGGAATGCGCGGCACCGAAGCCCGCAGACCTGGCAGGGCCGCGGCGATCGCTGCCTCGGTCTGCGGATCGAAGCCCGCGATGTCCCGAATCGTCTGACGTCGGACGGCACTGAGCAAATCTGCCAGAGCCGTCGCGTCGAGCGCTTCGTGCAGCGTCGAGAGCTGTTCCAGGCTGAGGGCACCCGACTCGAACAGCCACCGCAGATCGGCCGGCAGATCCGCGATCGCCGACTCACGAAGCACCCAGGCCCCTGCCTCGTACATCTGGCGCAGGCGCGTGCGCAGCGGCCCGTCGTTCAGGGCGTCAGACTCGAGCAGTGGACCGAGATCCGCGTCCGACGTGATGCCGCGCGCACCGACCATCTCTGCCGCGCGTGCGAGCAGCAGGACTTCGGCGTCGTCGCCGCGGATCCTTGCGAGCGCGGATAGGTCCTGGAGGGTTTGAAGGAGCACGGGACTCGTCAGTCGCCCGACTCTGACCCGGTTGGGTCGCGTCAGCCCTTCAGCGCACCGGGCTCAGGCGGCGCCTGTTTCGGCGCGTCCTTGGTTTCTGTCGGCAGATTGGCGGCCAACCACTCGACAATGCCACCCTTCAGCGACACTGCTCGGTAGCCCTGACGGATGAGGAGCGCGGCTACGTGGGAGCTGGCCAGTTCGTTCGGATCCGAGTCGTACACGACGACGTCGCGATCTCGCGGGAGCGACGGCGCAGGGCCATCGCCGGTGAAGCGAACGGCACCCGGTAAACGCAACGTACTGTGCTCATACGGATACTTCAACCGCGCGTCGACGACGACCGGCGGGGTCGCACCAGTGAGACGAGCCTGGAGATCTTCCTTCGTGATTCGGGGAACCGACACGAAAGTATTGTCCCCGCCTAGCGTTGGCCTGTCAAACGCTTAGGGGGTCCGGCGGACAGGAGCACGGGGAGGACGGCGAGGACAGGCAACGCGCCGCACGCATGACGGGGGAGCAGATTCCGACCGGAAGAGGACCAGGATTGAACACCCGAAGCGAGTACAGAGGGTCCCCGCGAGCGACTGAGCCGGGGTGTGGGGCGGAGCCCAGGAGACCTCGTTAGATCGACGGCGCGCACGGCGCGCCCGCGAAGGAGCGGCGCGGGGCAGAGGGTCCCCGCGAGCGACGGAGCCGGGGAGTGGGGCGGAGCCCAGGGGACCTCGTTAGATCGACGGCGCGCACGGCGCGCCCGCGAAGGAGCGGTGCGGGGCAGAGGGTCCCCGCGAGCGACTGAGCCGGGGTGTGGGGCGGAGCCCCACGTTAATTCGTCGTTCGAACGAAAGGCAGCACTCGGGCGCCGTGGCGCTCGGCGATCATCGTCAGCACCGGGCGCGGCGCCGACGCGGACATGCGGGCCGAGGGCCGCGGACGGCTGGTTTTCGGGGTCGGCAGGTGGCTGTCCATGGACCATCCCGGCGACCGGTGGCCGCATTTGGCACACCGCAGGAAGAGCGCGCCGGGCTCGCGGCTCATGCTGTAGTCGTGGCGGCCGGACAGGTAGCAGGCGATGGATCTCAGCATTTCGCGTCCTCGATGTCGTCCGCCGCACGGGTTCGCAAGGGCGATGCCGTTCGACTGCCGCCCCGATCAGACTCGAATCGGCTTGGTGTTGGCGGGTTTCGAACCGGGAGCACTGCGTGCCACGACAGGCCTGTCATGGCAACCACGAAACTGTAATCGAGATGCCGAGCCGAGGCACGCGGGGACCCGCCGTTGCGTGTGGGCTCCCTGGCACTCCATCGTGGGAGCTCAAGACATCGCCCTTGTCCGATCGCAACGGTTCAAGTCCGAGCGACTCGTACGCGACGAGCGCGGGCGCGGCGCTTCGCAGGGTTAAGGCCCTGCACCACGACATGCCTGGCCAGATCGGGCTTCGGGGCGCTGCTTCGGGCCGCTACGCGGACTGCAGAGGAGCGGTGGCGCAGGCTCCTGTCATGCAGGCTGACTCGCCCGCAGGGTCGATCGGTGTCTGAGGCAATAGCCCGGACACGCTCTCCGCATGATGGTGAGCGGGCCACTTTCTGGAGGGTCTTGGTGGACGGCAGGAGGCTCGAACTCCCGACCTCCGCGTTGCGAACGCGGCGCTCTCCCAACTGAGCTAGCCGCCCCAGGGGACAAAGTCTCAATGTAGCACGTGCCCCGAACGCTCGCAATCGCCCGACCCGGTCTTCCCCGTCCCACCCGCATTCCCCGTTCCTCCAGCCCTCCTAACCTCCGTTCCCAGTTCCCCCCGTCCTCCGCTTGCACGCTCCCTCGGCTTCCAGCACGGCCGCTGACACGGGCTTTGTTATAGTCGACCCCGTGGCAGACATCTCACGGATAGGCGTCCTTACCGGCGGCGGCGATGCTCCGGGACTCAATGCGGTCATTCGGGCGGTCGTCAAGGCCGCCTGCAACGCTGGCATCGAAGTGCTCGGCCTCGAGGACAGCTTCGATGGACTCATCGAGCCGGGACGGTCCCGCGTGCTGACCCCGAGAGATGTCACGGGAATTCTTCGATTGGGCGGCACGATTCTGGGGACGACCAACCGCGGCAACCCATTCGCCTATCCCATCGCGACCTCCGAAGGGCCGCGGGACTACTCGGACCGCGTGGTCGAGATGTTCCACAAGATGGGCCTCGACGCCCTGGTGGTCATCGGCGGCGACGGGACGCTGGCCATTGCCCACAAGTTCTGCGAACGCGGCCTGCCGATTGTCGGGGTGCCCAAGACCATCGACAACGACATCGTCGGGACGACGAACTGCTTCGGGTTCGACACGGCCGTGTCGTTCGCCACCGACGCCATCGATCGCTTGCACACGACGGCCGAGGCGCATCGGCGCATCATGGTCGCGGAGGTCATGGGGCGGTATGCCGGCTGGATCGCGCTTTACGCGGGCGTGGCTGGCGGTGCCGATGCCGTGCTGATTCCCGAGATCCCCTTTGACTTGAACCGCGTCGCGGATCGATTGCGGGAGCGCGACCGCTGGGGCGCCCGCTTCAGCATCGTCGTCGTCGCCGAGGGCGCGTATCCCAAGGGCGGCAAGCTGGCGCTGGTCGAAGAGGCGCAGGAAGGACGCGTCGAGCGCCTGGGCGGGATGGGAGCACGCGTGGCGGAGGGGTTGGCCACGCTTACGGGGAAGGAAGTCCGCTCGGTGGTGCTCGGCCACCTGCAGCGAGGCGGCGCGCCGACCAGTTTCGACCGCATGCTGGCGACTCGCTTCGGTGGCAAAGCGGTCGAACTCATCCGGGCGAAGCAATTCGGAACAATGGTGGCGTTTGCGCCACCGGATATCGTCGCGCGCAGCCTGGAGAGCATCGTGGGCAAGACGAGGACCGTCCCGCCCGATTTCGACCTCGTGCTCACCGCGAAGGCGCTCGGCGTCACCTTCGGCGATTGATGGCGAGCGGCGGTTACTTGCCGAGCAGCTCCTGGTCTTTCTTGTTCTGGAGCTCGTCCACATGCTTCACGTGGGAGTCGGTCAGGCGCTGCACTTCCTCGAGCCCTTTCTTTTCGTCGTCCTCCGAGATGACGTGGTCCTTGAAGAGCTTCTTGAGGCGGTCGTTGGCATCACGCCGGACCTGCCGGATCGTGTTCCGCCCTTCCTCTGCGAGCTTGTGCACGTGCCGTGAGAGCTCTTTGCGCCGCTCCTCGGTGAGCGCCGGGATCGGAATGCGGATGACCTTGCCGTCGCTTTGCGGATTGAGGCCGAGATCCGACGCGCGGATGGCCTTTTCGATGGCCGCGAGCTGGGACGGATCGAACGGCTGGGCCACGATGAGCGCCGGCTCGGGCACGGAGAGCCCGGCGAGCTGATTGAGCGGCATGCGCGTGCCGTACGCCTCGACGTGGACGGCGTCGAGGATGGTCACCGAGGCCCGTCCCGTCCTGACGCCTGAGAGCTCGTGGCGCACGTGCTCGGCGGCCGCGTCCATCCGTTTCTTCGCCTCGTTGAACAGTCCCTTGAGATCGTTCACATCCATCGTGCCTCTCCCGGGCGGCCGATCGGTATCGACCGCTTGTCATGAAGGGGTCAAGCGGTCACGAGCGAGCCGACGGCTTCACCCATGATCGCGCGCCTGATGTTGCCAGGCGTCCTCAGATTGAAGACCATGATCGGCAGGCGATTGTCCATGCAGAGTGAGATGGCGGTCGCGTCCATGACCTTCAGCCTTTGCTCGAGGACCTTGAGGTAGGAGATGCGATCGAACCGCGTGGCGTTCGGATGCAGCATCGGGTCGGCATCGTAGATGCCGTCCACCTTGGTCGCCTTGAGGATGACGTCCGCCTTGATCTCCATGGCGCGCAGCGCCGCGGCCGTGTCGGTGCTGAAATACGGATTCCCGGTCCCGGCGCCGAAGACGACCACCCGTCCTTTCTCGAGGTGCCGGATGGCCCGACGCCGAATGAACGGCTCCGCGACTGCACGCATCTCGATCGCGGTGACGACGCGTGTCACGACGTGGTGCTTTTCGAGCGCATCCTGGAGTGCCAGGGCGTTGATGACAGTGGCCAGCATGCCCATGTAGTCGGCGGTCGCGCGGTCCATGCCCAGAGCACTCGCCGTGAGGCCTCGAAAGATGTTGCCGCCGCCGATGACGATCGCCGTCTCGACTCCCATTCCCTGAATCTCGGCGATATCGGTGGCGATCTGTGTGGCGACGGCCGGGTCGATGCCGTACGCCTGCGAGCCCATCAGGGCCTCGCCGGAAAGTTTCAGGAGTACGCGCTTGAAGACGGGCGGGGGAGGCGCGGGCACGAGCAGGGATTATAGCGCCAGGCGGCTCCGTCTCACGCGGACGGCCGCCGGGCTGGTGATCCGTGGGCCGGCTCAGGCTGCGGCTTCGCCGACCTTGAGGCGCGCGAACCGGCTGACACTGATTGTGCTGCCGAGGGTCTTGTTCGCCGCGCCGAGGACGTCGGTGACGGTCATCTTCGGATCCCGGATCGACGGCTGATCGACCAGCACGAACTGCCCGTAGAAGCTTCCGAGCTTGCCTTCGACGATCTTGTCGATGACGTTGGCCGGCTTGCCCGACCCTTCCATCTGGGCACGGTAGATGGCGCGCTCTTTGTCGAGCACTTCGGCCGGCACAGCCTGCCGAGACGCGTAGAGCGGGCTCGCAGCCGCGATCTGCATTGCGATCTCCTTGACGAGCGTGAGGAACGCCTCCTCTCCGACGACTGCCGGGGCGACGCCGAGCAGTTCGACCTGGACGCCGATCTTGCCTCCCATGTGAATGTACTGGCCGACGTAGCCCTGCCCGCTGTAGCGGACGACACGCGGCACGGCGATGTTCTCGCCCAGCTTGGCGATGACGGCGGTGGTTCGCCGGGCGATCGGCCCGTTTGGATCCTTGAGCCACGCCTCAGTGACCCCGTCGCCAGCGGTTCGGATCTCGGCCAGCACGTCGACCATCAGCTGTTGGAAGTCAGGTGTGCGCGCAACGAAGTCCGACTCGCAATTCACCTCAGCCAGGATTCCGATGGTGCGGTCGTCGCTCACCCAGTGCGCGATGAGACCCTCACTCGTCGCGCGGCCCGCTTTCTTGGCGGCGCTGGCGAGGCCGCGCTTGCGGAGGATGGTGGTGGCTTCGTCTAGGTCGCCGTGGGCCTCGGTGAGGGCGGCCTTGCACTCCATCATGCCCGCGCCGGTCTGGTCGCGGAGCTTCTTCACCTGCTCTGCCGTGATGGTGACTGCCATGGGTCTCTGGTCTCCGATCGTCGAGGAACTGTACGTGAAAACGCCGGCCACGGGCGTTGGGCCGGCGTAGCGTGAGGCGACGCGCGGGTCGGACGGCGGTCGTGCCGACTAGGCGGACGCGGGTGCCGCCTCACGCGGACGACGCGGCGCGCGTCCACGGCGGAGATCCTCGGCGGCGCCAGCCTCGCTCGCGGCTTCACGGCTCGCTTCGGCCTCGGCTGATTCCTTGATGCCACGACCCTCGAGGACGGCGTCCGCGATACGCGAGGCGAAGAGCCGAATCGCACGCAGCGCATCGTCGTTGCCTGGAATCACGAAGTCGACCTCGTCTGGATCGCAGTTGGTGTCGACGATGCCGATGACCGGGATCTTGAGCTTGCGCGCCTCGTCGACCGCGATCTTCTCCTTGCGCGTATCGACAACGAAGACCGCCTCGGGCAAGCGGCTCATGCCGCGAATGCCCTCGAGGTTCTTCAGGAGCTTCCGGCGCTCCTTCTCGTTGCGGGCGATTTCCTTCTTCGACAGCGTGTAGTAGCGCCCGTCGGTCGCCATCGTCTCGAGGTCGCGCAGTCGGCCCAGACTTCGCTGGATCGTCGAGAAGTTGGTGAGGAGGCCGCCGAGCCACCGTTCGTTCACATAGAACATGCCGCAGCGCTGGGCTTCTTCGGCGATCACGTCCTGCGCTTGACGCTTGGTGCCGACAAAGAGGATCGTGCCTCCGTTGGCCGCCAGGTTGCTGACGGACGCTTCTGCTTCCCGAAAGAGCTTGACCGTCTTCCCGAGGTCGAGGATGTAAATGCCATTGCGCTCGCCGAAGATGTACTCCTTCATCTTCGGGTTCCAGCGCTTCGTCTGGTGCCCGAAATGGACGCCAGCCTCCAGCAAGTCCTTCATCGCAATCGCGGCCAAGCTCCCTCCACGTCCTCGTGAAATACCACCGGGTTACCGGGTTAACGCTTGCTGAACTGGAAGCGCTTACGCGCTCCAGCCATCCCGTACTTCTTCCGCTCCTTGGCCCGCGCGTCGCGGGTGAGCAGGCCCTCGCCCTTGAGGCGCTTGCGCAGGTCGGCGTTGTACTCGACCAGCGCGCGCGCCAACCCGAGCCGGACCGCCCCCGCTTGCCCGGACACGCCGCCACCAGCGACCGTCGCGAGGACGTCGAACTGCGAGGCCGTCTCGGTGAGGGTCAGCGGCTGTGTAATCAGGCGACGGAGCGCCTCGGTCGGGAAGGCCGCTTCAAACGCGCGGCGGTTGATCTGGATGGCCCCGGTGCCGGGCCGAAGGAAGACGCGTGCGGTCGAGGTCTTTCGCCGTCCTGTGCCGTAGTACTGAACTGCCACGTTATGAGACCTCGCGCTTCGAGGGCTTCTGTGCCGTGTGCGGGTGATCCGGACCGGCGTAAACCTTGAGCTTGCGGTACATCGCATTCCCTAATTTCGTCTTCGGCAGCATCCCGCGGACCGCTTCCTCGACGAGCCGCACGGGCCGCCGCTGCCGGACCAGCCGCGCGCGCTCTTCCCGCAGGCCGCCCTCATAGCCCGAGTGCTGCCGATAGATCTTTTGGTCTTCCTTGCGGCCGGTGAGCTTGACCACGGCCGCGTTCACGACGATGACGTGATCGCCCGTATCGAGGAAGGGCGTGTAGATCGGCTTGTGTTTGCCCTGGAGCAGGCGGGCGGCTTCCGTGGCCAGTCGTCCGAGCACCTGACCTTTGGCATCGATGAGATGCCAACGGCTGCTCGAGGACGCCGCACCGCCGGTAGGAACGAACGTTGACATCGTTGACTCTGACCCTTGTCCTTCTGATCGGGCGGCGGTGTCGCGCCGCGCAGGCCTCGTGCGCCGCGTGACGCGCGTCCGCCGCGTTCCGCTCGTCCCACTCACCCATGCCCCCGCCGCCTCGTCCACCGAGGCTCGGTGAATCTGACGCGCTCGTCAGGGTGCGCACATGCTCCACACCGCACTTGCCACGCGGGAAGCCGAAGGCGGGGCAGGGGGCGACAGCCGTAAACCCAAAGCATACGAGCGTTTCGAGGGACTGTCAAGGAGCGCGCCATCGCACGCCGAAGCGCCGGTAGGCGGCCAAGGAAAAGGGCGGCTCCGTTTCGCGCACCGAGCCACGGTCGGGCTCACAGACCGGCCGGGGACGGGGCTCCCAAGCTCGTCACGCTTCTGTGATCGGCTGACGAAACTGTAATGCGGCTGCGCGCTCGCCCCGCGTTTCGGTGCGCAAGTTTCGCGCGAGTGCGCCTCGGTTCCCGCCCGATTGGGGCAAATCCGCCTGGTACCTTCCTTGCGCTCGTGGTCGCGGCGCGCGGTCGCTCACATTCGCAGGCCCGTGCGCACCGCGTGAGGGCTCGTGGTCAGCGACCACCTGAAGGCGCCTCACGGACCGCATCGGCGGTCGCGGCCACTGCCTGCGCCGCAAGACGAAAGGACGGCACCGAGGTGTTTGGTCTCAGCAGGAGCAAGCAAGTCGTCGGCCTCGACATCGGTTCGAGTGCCGTCAAGGCCGTCGAGCTGAAGGCGTCGGGCAAGTCGTACAAGGTGACCGCCTTTGCTAGCGAGCCCGTCCCGCCTGACAGCATCGTCGACGGCTCGATCATCGATGGTGGAGCCGTCGCGGCCGCTATTCAGCGCCTCTTTCAGAACAAGGCGTTCAAGGCCAAAGAGGTCGCGGCGTCGCTGTCGGGCAATGCCGTCATCGTCAAGAAGATCAGTCTGCCGGTGATGACCGAGGCCGAGCTCTCGGAATCGATTTACTGGGAGGCCGAGCAGTACATCCCCTTCGATATCCAGGATGTTCACCTCGACTATCAGATTCTCGATCCGGGCACGGGGCCGGACGCGAAGGGCGCCATGGACGTGCTGCTCGTGGCGGCCAAGAAGGAGAAGATCGCCGACTACACCGGCGTCATCGCACAGGCAGGGCGGACGCCCGCCGTGGTTGACGTCGACGCTTTCGCCCTGCAGAACGCCTACGAAGCCAACTACGGCTTCGATGCCGGGACCGTCACGGTGCTGCTGAACGCGGGTGCCAGCGCGGTGAACATCAACGTGCTCGGCGGCGATCAGTCGCTCTTCACCCGCGACATCTCGCTCGGCGGCAATGCCTACACCGAGGCCGTGCAGAAGGAGCTCGGCCTGCCGTTCGAGGCCGCGGAGCAGGCGAAGAAGGGGGAGCCGGTCGACGGCATCACCTTCGAGGATGTCAAGCCCGTGCTCCATGCGATGAACGAGAACCTCCTGCTCGAGATCCAGAAGACGTTCGACTTCTTCCGGGCCACGGCCTCCTCGGATCGGATCGACCGCATCGTGCTGAGCGGTGGCGCCGCGACGGCCGATGGCTTCGTCCAGGCGCTCGAGGAGCGCTTCGGGGCGCCGGTCGAGCTCTTCGATCCCTTCAAGACGATCGCGTTCGACGCCCAGAAGCTCGGCGTCCATGACGCCGAACAGGCCTTGCGGACGGCCGCCGTGGCCGTCGGTCTCGCGCTGCGAAAGGTCGGCGACCGATGATCAAGATCAACCTCATTGCGGCAGAGAAGTCGCGCAGCAAGAAAGCGTCCGGCTCATGGGCGCCGAAGATCAACCTGAGCGGCCAGAAGCTCACCATCGGCTGCGCCTTGATCCTGGTAGCCACCGCAGCGGCGATCAGCTGGCGGTACTGGCATCTGGGTCGTGAGGGGGCGGTGCTCGATCAGTCGCTCACCGAAGCGCAAGAGGAGACGCGGCGCCTGCACGCGATCATCGGTGACGTGCAGAAATTCGAGCAGCGGCGTGCGCAGCTCCAGCAGCGCGTCGGTCTCATCGAGCAGCTCCGGAAGAACCAGACCGGCCCGGTGCACGTGCTGGATCAAGTCAGTCGCTCTTTGCCATCGATGGTCTGGCTGACGGATCTCAAGCAGACGAGCAACTCGAACGAGGTCGTCCTCGAAGGCAAGTGCGCTGGGCTCACGAGCCTCTCCGATTTCGTCGCCAACCTTGAAGGGTCGGGCTATTTCAGGAAGTCCGTTGAAATTGTGAGCACGCAGCTGGAGGGCTCCGCCGGCGTGCTCGCCGCCGGCGGCGATCTCATCAGGTTCACTGTCAAAGCGCAGTTCGAGCCGCCCGCGTCCACGCCGGCTCCAGCACCGGTGCCCACGCAAGCGGGCGCGTCGAAGAGCGCGCCGGTCTCGTGAGACCAGAGGCCGGACTGGTGTTCACCGCTTCAGCGCAGAGGGGCGCGATGAGCCGCGCACGTATGAAGGGCACGATGCGACTAATCAAGTGCCGCGCGCTTTCCGATACGACGAGAGTAGGCAGCCGCCAATGGATCTGAGTCTCACGAAGCTTCCGTGGTACGCGCAGTTGCTGGCCTTCGTCCTGTTGGGCATCGGTGCGGGTGCCGCCTTCTACATCTATTACGAGCGCGAGGCGCAAACCGAGATGGCCGCCAAGCAGCTCCAGCTCGACGCGCTGCGCGCGGACATCGAGAAGGGCAAAGCGACCGCCGACAAGCTGCCGGAGTTCCGGGCACAGGTCGGGGATCTCGAGCGCCGGCTGGAGGGGCTTCGCGCCGTGCTCCCGGAGGAGAAGGACGCGTCCGATCTGCTGCGGCGCATGCAGACGGTGGCGCAGCAATCGAACCTGACGATCAAGAGCTTCAAGCCGTCGCCGGTCGTCACCAAGCAGCTCCACGCCGAATGGCCCATCACGCTCGAGCTCGATGGGACCTATCACAACCTCGCGATCTTCTTCGATCGGGTGGGCAAGTTCACCCGCATCGTCAACATCAGCGACGTGCACGTGCGTGGCAAGGACAAGCCGACCCCGAACGTCACCATCACGGCGTCGTGCGTGGCGACGACGTTCGTGCTGCTCGACAAGCCGGCGGCGCCCGCGGCCAACGGCAAGGACAAGAGCGCCCCAGCCAAGAAAGCGGCCTGACATGCCCCGAACGACTCTAATTGGATTGGTCGCCGCACTGGCGCTCGTGTCGCCCGCGGCGACGGCGGCTCCGCCGCCGCCTCCTGCGGCGTCACCCGCAGCGGCCGCGACACCCACCCCGCCGGCTCCGCAACCCGCGCCGGCGCCTCGCGTGGTCGAGTCCGCCGACGGCTACAGCTATCAGATCGACGGACGACGCGATCCGTTCTTGAGCCTGCTGTCGTCGGGCTCAGACGACGCGCAACCGGCGGGCAAGGGCGATGGGATCGCCAATCTGGCGGTCAACGATTTGGCGGTACGGGGGGTGTTGAAGTCGAAGGGCACCCTCATCGCCATGGTGCAGGGGCCCGACAAGCGGGCCTACGTCGTGCACCAGGGCGACGCGTTCCAGGACGGGACGATCAAGGCCATCACGCCGGAAGGGTTGGTCATCGTGCAGCAGGTCAACGATCCGCTGTCGCTCGTCAAGCAGCGGGAGGTACGCAAATTGATGCGCTCGGTAGAGGACGGGAAGCAGTGACTGCGACCAGGGGCGTTGCCCTCATTCTGACGTTGTTCGCGGCGGGTCTGGTGGTCGAGCGCACGGGCGCGGCATCGGGCAAGGGAGCCGTGCCGACGGTGTCGCTCAAGGCCGTGACGGCGCACGCACGGACTGGTGGCACCGCCCTCGTCATCGAGACGAGCGAGCCGGCGCCGTATGTGACCTCGCGCCCAGACCCACTCACCATCGTGCTCGAGCTGCGGAACGTCGACGCGGCAGAGGCGACCAATGCGGTCGGCCGCGTGAGCGATCCGGCCAGTCCGCTCTCGCACGTCGCGATCGAGGAGGCGGGCGGGGACACCCCGGTAGCCCGCGTCCGGGTGAGGCTCACCGAGCCCTCGTCCTATCAGGTCCGCAGCGAGCGCAACACGATCGTCCTCGACGTCGAGAAGCGCATGCCCCTGCCTGAACCGTCGCGGCTGGCTGCCATGGCGGACAAGGCCGTGTCACCGACGATCGATCCGATTACCGCACTCGGGCTTGCCGGACAGCCGGCGCCGGTTCGCGCGGTGAAGGTGCTGCTCGAGCCTGCCGCACCGGCACAGGCGGGGCCAGGGCAGGACGCCATTCGTCCGCTCGTCCCCACGCCGGATCTCGCGGCCGCGCCCGCCGCGCCGGTCGTGCAACCGGCCGTCGCGCGCGGGACCAAGACCTATACGGGCAACCCGATCAGCCTCGACTTCCAGGGCGCCGATCTGCGTTCGGTCTTGCGGATGTTCTCGGAGATCAGCGGCCTCAACATCGTGATCGATCCGGCGGTGCAGGGCACGGTCGACGTGATGTTGACCGAGGTGCCATGGGATCAGGCCCTCGACATCATCCTGCGTGCGAACAAGCTGGGCTACATCGTGGAGGGCACGATCGTGCGGATCGCACCGTTGAGCGTGCTCTCCGACGAGGAGTCGCAGCGCCGCAAGCTGACCGACGAGCAGGCGCTCGCCGGCGAGCTGCGCGTGCTGACCAAGAGCCTGAGTTATGCCAAGGCCGAAGACATGCAGCAGCTCATCACGAAGAGTGCGCTGTCACAGCGGGGCACCGTACAGGTGGATGGGCGCACGAACACGCTCATCATTACTGACCTCCAGGAGCGCCTGGCCACAGCCGAGTCGCTCATCAACACGCTCGACAAGGCGCAACCGCAGGTCGAGATCGAGGCGCGCATCGTTCAGACCTCGAAGGATTTCGCCAAGGCCCTCGGCGTGCAGTGGGGCTTCGCCGGCCGAGCCGACGCTGCGCTCGGCAACACGACCAACTTCGCCTTTCCCAACAGCGGCAACGTCGGTGGCCGCGTCGGTGGTGTGCAGGGTCCGGTCAACGGTGGTGGAGGCAGCCAGCAGCCGACGGCCGTCAATCTGGGTGTGAACGCGGCGAGCAGCGCCGTGGGCCTCGCGCTCGGATCCGTCAACGGCGCGTTCAATCTCGACATGGCGCTTTCGGCGCTCGAGCGGTCGGGGCAGGGCAAACTCCTGTCCACGCCGCGGGTCTCGACCCAGAACAACATCGAGGCCGAGATCACGCAGGGCGTCCAGATTCCAATCCAGACCGTGTCGAACAACACCGTGACCGTGACCTTCAAGGACGCAGCGCTGACCCTCAAGGTGACGCCGCAGATCACCGCGGCTGGCACGGTCATCATGAAGATCGCCGTCGAGAACGCCTCTCCTGACTTCTCGCGTCAGGTGGCGGGCATCCCGCCGATCAACACACAGCGCGCCAACACCACGGTCCTCGTGAGCGACGGCCAGACGACCGTCATCGGCGGCATCTACACGAGTCAGGAACAGACCGCGAGCGACCGCACGCCCGGCCTCAGCCGGCTCCCGTTCATCAACTGGCTCTTCAAGCGCGAGTCGCTGAACGACCAGAGCACCGAGCTGCTCATCTTCATCACCCCGAAAATCACCAAGGCGTAGTGCTTCCGATGACTCACATGAACTCGCGATCCCTGCTCTGGCTGATCGGACTGGCGCTCGCTGCTGGCTCCTGCGGCGATGTCTCACGCAGCACGCAGGCGCCGGTGTACCTGAACGTCGTCCGCGTGGGCGGCTGCGCGCCGGCGAAGGCCGGGGAGCAGTGCACGATTTTCACCAACCCACTGCTGTCGGACGTCGAGACCAAAGGGTCGGTGTTCAACGACCCAGGCGAGGTGGAGCTCGAAGCCGTGCTGAAGGACCTGGGGACTGCGGCCAGTCCCACGACGCCGACCACGAACAACGATGTGACCATCACACGCTACCGTGTCGCCTACCGCCGAGCCGACGGGCGCAACACGCCCGGCGTCGACGTGCCGTACGGCTTCGATGGCGCCATGACGTTGCGAATCCAGGCAGGTGCCGCGCCGGCGAAAGGGGCCTTCCAGCTCGTTCGACATTCGTCGAAGATGGAAACGCCGCTCGTGCAGCTGGCCTCGAACCGGTCGGTGCTCACGTCGCTCGCCGAGGTGACCTTCTACGGCACCGATCGCGTGGGTAACGATGTCAGCGCCACCGGCACCATCCAAATCGAATTCGCCAACTTCGGCGACAAGGAATAACTGCGATGAGGGCTGGCTACTGCTTCGCGTTCCTGGTCGCGTGTGCGACCTCCACCGCCTGTACGGTGCACGGCACCGACGTACCTGCACCCACCGGTCCGTCGGAGTTGGCGCTGTCGCTGACCGTCACGGTGACGCCCGACACCCTCGTGCAGGACGGGCAGGCGCAGACGACGGTCGTCGTGAGCGCCTTCGATGTCAACGGCAAGGGGAAGTCTGGCCAGATGGTCACTCTCGACACCGAGGTCCTGACTGGTCTCAGCTGGACCCGGCATGAGTTCGGTACGCTGTCGAGCCGGCTTCTGACGACCGGATCGGACGGGCGTGCGTCGGCGACCTTCACGGTGCCAACCATCGCCAAGGCAGGCTTCGAACAACGCGTCCGGATCGTGGCGCGGACCGTGGGCTCCGACAATTCGGGCACGAGCGAGCGGGCGGCGGAGCTGCGGCTGATTCCACCTGCCGGGTATCAAGCACCCGGACCGATCCCGCGACCCGACTTCTTCTTCTCGCCGACACCGATTGTCGTGAACGCACCGGTGGCCTTCAACGCGACCGCCAGCTGTCCGGAGACGCCGGCAGAAGACATGCCGTGCACGTCGTCGCTGACCATCACCAGCTACATCTGGGATTTCGGCGACGGGAACACCGAGGAAGGCTCCTGGACGGATCACATCTACAGAGCGGAAGGTACGTATACCGTGACTCTGCGCGTGATCAACAGCCGAGGCGTCCAGGCAGTGTTGTCGAAGACGGTAGACGTCAAGCTGCCCGCGCCTCCGACGGCGACATTCGTCGTCTCGCCCTCGCCGTTCAGCGTGGGTCGTCTCCTGACGTTCAACGCGTCCTTGTCCACCGCGGCGCCAGGTCGGACGATCGTGAGCTATGCCTGGAGCTTCGGCGACGGCGGGGGCGGCACGGGGGTCATCGCTCAGCGCGCATTCGCGGCCGTCGGCACGTATAATGTTGTGCTGACCGTGACGGACGACACCGGTCAGAAGGCCAGCAGCAGCGTGGCTGTGACCGTCGTGCCGTGACGCCCGTGCTGTGAAGATAAATGCCCGACCCGTCTCGTATTGAGGAGCTCCGACGCCGGGTCCAACGGGACCCGGCGTCGATCGCGTTTGCCCAGCTTGGCGAAGAACACCGGCGAGCCGGGCAGTTCGACGAGGCGGTGGCCGTGTGTCGGAGTGGCCTCGACATCCATCCTGGCTATCTCTCGGCGCGCGTCACCTGTGCTCGGGCGCTCGTCGAGCTCGATAGGCTGGACGAGGCACGCACCGAGTTCCAGACCGTTCTCGCCTCGGCCCCAGATAATCTCGCCGCGCTGCGCGGCCTCGCGGAAGTGCATCACCGGCTGGGGGCGGTCGACGACGCCCTCGCGATGTTCAGACGGGCCCTCCGCCTGGCCCCGAACGATCCAGACCTCGACCGGACGGTGAACGACCTGCTGCGGAAAGCGGCGCAGGCCAAACCCGCCGAGCCGGACGGACTGCTCTCCCTCGACGACCTCGCGCGTGAGCTCGATCGGCACGCCCTGCCCGCCGAAGGGCCATCCAGCGGCCGGCGATTGCCCAAAGCCTTGGAAGACTGGCCATCAGAGGCCGGACCGGTTGCCGCCACCGCGCCCAGGTTCGCCGCTGCCGCGCCCTCGAACGCGCCTGTGGCTTCTGACGTGGCTCGTACGCTCGAGGCGGCGCGAGCGCGCGACCTCGCGACGCTCGCCGCGCTCGAGGGCTGGTTGGCAGCCATCCATGGCGCGCGCGCCGAGCGCCGCGCTTAGCCGGCGTCACGCCGCGCTCCGAGCGGCAATGACCGCCGGATCGCTCGACGCGCTGCTCGTCACCTCGCTCCCGAACATCCTCTACCTCACGAACTTCTCGGGCACGGCCGCTGTCGTGGTCATCGAGCGCGAGAGCGGACGGCTCCGTTTCATCACCGACTCACGCTACACCGAGAGCGTTAGGGCGACGGGCACAACCGATCGTGCCTGTCCCGGGTTGGAACTGGTCGTAACAGCTAGTTCGTACGACGCCACGGCGGCCGCCGTACTGGACGAGTATCGAGGCCGCCGAGTGGGATTCGAGGCCTCGCACCTCACCGTGAGCCGGCATGCGTGGCTGCTCTCGACGCTGGCAGCCGCCGGAAATGCCGGAGTGGGACTCAGGGCGTCCCCCGAGCTCGTCCCGACCCAAGGATTGGTCGAGGCTGGGCGCGTCCGCAAAGACACCTACGAGTTGGACGTCTTGCGCGAAGCCGGGCGGCGACTCTCCGAGGTCGCGCGGGTAGTACTAAAGATGCCCCTCCACGGCCGAACCGAGATGGACGTGGCAGCTGACATCGATTGGCAGCTCAGGCAGGCCGGCTTCGAACGCCCCGCCTTCGACACGATCGTGGCGAGCGGACCCAACTCCGCGCTCCCCCACGCGAGGCCTACCGAGCGAAGAATTGGCGAATCTGACTTGGTCGTGCTGGACTTCGGTGGGGTCTACGGCTCATACTGCGTCGACCTGACGAGGACCCGAACCCCTGGGGTCGCGAGCCCGCGAGCCCTTGCGGTGCATGAGGCCGTGCTCGAAGCTCAGCGCCGGGCGATCTCGGCCGTCGCGCCTGGCGTTTCTCGGTTCGAGATCGATGCGGCGGCTCGGCAGGCTCTGGCAGAAGTCGGCCTCCAGGATGCCTTCGGGCACGGGACAGGGCACGGCCTCGGCATCGAGATTCACGAAGCGCCCCGCATCGTTCAGCGGCGGCCGGATGTCGATGCGAGGGATGAGATGGTTGAAGCCGGGATGGTCTTCACGATCGAGCCTGGCGCCTACATCCCAGGGTGGGGTGGAGTGCGAATCGAGGACGACGTGATCGTGACGGACCAGGGGGCCGAGATGCTGACCAACGTCGCGACAGGGCTCACGGGTGCGTGAGCGGCGGGAGCTCACAGCGTTTGGCGATGGACCTGGACCAGCTTAAGCAGATTCTCCTGCTCGTTCGCGAGCACGGACTGGCCGAGTTCGAGTTGGAAGACGAAGGATGGCGTCTGAAGCTCCGCACAGGAGTGGCGGCGAGTGCGAGCCCGATCCAGACGACGACCGTCCCTCCGTCGGCTGGCACCGTCTCTGCGGCCAGTGGCCCGGCGGCGCTAGCGACGACGCTCTCGACCGTCGCGCGGCCGCCCGTGGCGGAGCCTCCCGAGGAAGCCGACATCCAGCTTGCGGTCGTGAAGTCGCCCATTGTCGGCACGTTCTACCGGTCAGCTGAGCCTGGCGGTGCATCCTTCGTCGACGTCGGTGCGCGCGTCAAAAAAGGTCAGGTGCTCTGCATCATCGAGGCGATGAAGCTGATGAACGAGATCGACTCCGAGTACGACGGAGAGGTCGTCAGCATCTACGTCGAGAATGGTCAACCCGTACAGTACGGCGAGCGGCTGTTCGCCATCAAAACGAGCTAGCCGAGAGCAAAGCGCGCCGGCGGCAGTGCGGCGCCCGGGGATTGACGATGTTCAAGAAGATTCTGATTGCGAATCGCGGCGAAGTGGCAATGCGAATCATCTACGCCTGCCGCGAGCTCGGCATCAAGACCGTGGCGATCTACTCCGAGGCAGACGAGAGTTCGCTTCATCTGCGCTTTGCCGACGAAGACGTCTGCATCGGTCCCGCGCGGAGCGCCGACAGCTACCTGAACGTGCCCGCGGTCATCAGCGCGGCGGAAGTCACCGGCGCTGACGCCATCCATCCAGGGTACGGCTTCCTGTCGGAGAGTGCGTACCTCGCTGAGGTCTGCGAGGCCTGTCACATCAAGTTCATCGGCCCCGATCCGCAGGTCATCCGCCTCATGGGCGACAAGGCGCGGGCCCGGCGGGTCATGAAGAAGGCAGGCGTGCCCGTGCTGCCGGGCAGCGACGGCCCGATCGACAGCGAAGAGCGTGCGCACAAGCTGGCCAAGGAGATTGGGTACCCGGTCATCGTCAAGGCGACCGCCGGTGGTGGAGGTCGCGGCATGCGCGTCGTGCGTGTGCCGGCCGAGCTCTCCAACGCCGTCAAGACGGCGCAGCGGGAAGCGGAAGCGGCGTTCGGCGTGCCGGACGTCTACCTCGAGAAATACGTCGAGTCACCGCGCCACATCGAGTTCCAGATTCTGGGCGATCAGTTCGGCTCGGTCGTCCACCTTGGTGAGCGCGAGTGCTCGATCCAGCGACGCCACCAGAAGCTCATCGAGGAGTCGCCGTCGCCGGTGCTGACCGAGAAGCAGCGCCGGAAGATGGGCAACATCGTGATCGCCGCCGCCAAGGCGGTGCAGTACACCAACGCCGGCACGTTTGAGTTCCTGCTGGATCCGGGCGGCCAGTTCTACTTCATGGAAGCCAACGCCCGGCTGCAGGTCGAACATCCGGTGACCGAGATGGTCACGGGCATCGACATCGTCAAGACACAGATCCGAATCGCGGCGGGCGAGCGGCTGCCGTGGAAGCAGAGCGACATCACGTTTACGGGGCACGCCCTGGAGTGCCGTGTGAACGCCGAAGATCCGGAGACGTTCGTGCCGTCGCCCGGCGTGATCCACGTCTTCAGCGCGCCCGGCGGGCCGGGCGTTCGTGTCGATACCCTGGCGCATTCCGACTGCACGATCTCGCCGTACTACGACTCGATGATCGCCAAGCTGATTGTCCATGCCGGCGATCGACGGGAAGCGATCGCGAGGATGCGTCGCGTACTGGACATGACGGTCATCGAGGGCATCAAGACCTCCATCCCGCTCCATCGCCAGATCCTCGACGACCCGGACTTCCTGGCTGGGCGTCTCAGCACGGCGTTCATGGATCGGTTCCTGGCGAGGCCGCGGCCGCGCGGTCGACTGGCGGAAGCCGTCTGATCGGCTGACTGGGCGGCCGTCCTCACGCTCCCGACGACCGGGTCCATGGCCCGCCGGTGGCGCTGGCATGCGGCGGTGTCCACTTCGAGACGTGAGCGTCCTTTCGTCCCGCCTCTACGTAATTTGCGATGCGGAGGTCTGTCGTACCGCTGGCTGGGCACCCCAAGAGTTCGCCCAGGCATGTCTGGACGGTGGGGCGCGGCTGATCCAGGTTCGGGCGAAGCATCTTGGCAGCAGCGGCTTTCTCGACCTCGCGACCGACATCGTGACGCGCGCGGGGCCGTACCAGGCGGCGGTCATCGTCAACGATCGGGCGGATCTGGCCGCGCTCTCCGGCGCGCACGGCGTGCACGTCGGGCAGCACGACCTGCCACCCTCGAGCGTGCGGACGATCGTCGGGCCTGGCATCCTTGTCGGGCTGTCGACCCATACGGTGTCGGAGCTGACCGAGGCGCTGGGGGCGCCGATTGACTACGTGGCCGTCGGCCCGGTCTTCGGCACCGTGACGAAGGTGACCAGCCACAGTCCGGTAGGGCTGGCGCACGTGTCGGTCGCCGCTAGGGCGGCAGGCGCGCTGCCGGTCGTGGCCATCGGCGGCATCGACGTGGCGAACGCGGCCGCGACGATCGGGGCCGGGGCATCGGCCGTCGCGATCATCTCCGATCTGCTGGCCACCGGCGATCCGACCCGGCGCGTGCGGGAGTATCTGGCTGCCCTCGAGTAGCGGGCGCGCGGTGTGTGTGCCCGTAGCGGTGCCACGCCTCGAGTCCGCCTGTCGCCCCATGTCGAACGGGGCAGGAGCGCACGCCGTCGGTGCATCGCCCCGCGATACAATGGCGATCCTTGGCGAGCGAAGCGAGTGGTCTGCGTCCCGTGTGGGCCCTCGTGCTGCTCATGGCGATTCTCGTCATCGGCGTGAGCGGCTACATGGTGATTGAGGGGTGGCCCGCATGGGACGCGCTCTACATGACGGTGATCACCATCACCACCGTTGGCTACCGTGAGGTGCACCCGCTCTCGCGGATGGGCGAAGCCTTCACCATGCTGTTGCTCTTCAGCGGTGTCGGCGCGGCGCTCTACGCCTTCACCATGGCGGCCGCGGCGGTCGTCGAAGGCGTATTGCCCCAGCGCTTGCAGTATCGGAGACGGGAACGCATGTTGAGCGAAGTCCGCGACCACTACATCATCTGTGGCTATGGACGGATTGGCAGCACCGTGGCGGCGCAGTTCATGCGCGAGAAGGTGCCTTTCGTGGTCGTGGAACGCGACCCGGTACGGGTCCAGGTGGCGCTCGAGGACGGGGTGCTCGCCATCGAAGCCGATGCGAGCCGCGAGGATGTTCTGCGCCGCGTGGGCATCGAGCGTGCGCGCGGTCTGATCGCGGTCGTCGGCACGGACGCCGAGAACGTCTATGCGGTGTTGAGCGCGCGAGACATCCGGCCAGATCTCTTCGTCATCAGTCGGGCGGAGGCGGAGGACGCGGTGCAGAAGCTGAAGCGAGCCGGCGCCAACCGCGTCATCTCACCGTATCAAATCGGCGCGGTGCAGATCGCCCACACGGCACTGCGACCGGCCGTCGTCGATTTCGTGGAACTCGCGACCGGTCCCAACAACCTGGAGCTCGCGATCGAGCAGATCCAAGTGGCCGCGCGCTCGACGTTGACCTCGCGGACCCTCGTTGAGGCCAATCTGCGCCAGCGGTTTGGCGTCATCGTCGTCGGCATTCAGCGGAAGGATCAAACGATGGAGTTCAATCCGGAGCCGGACACCTCGATCCGGGCAGGCGATCAGCTCGTCGTGCTCGGACGCCCAGAATCGCTCAAGCGTCTCGAAGACGAGGCGACGGCCTAGTGACGGCCCGTCTCCTCGACGGCGTCGCCGTTGGCGAAGCCATCCGCCGCGACGTGGCGCCAAGGATCACGGCGTTCCGGTTCCGAGCGGGTCGACCACCCGGGCTGGGCATCGTCCTTGTCGGCAACAACCCGGCGTCAGAGCTGTATGTGCGGAACAAGCTCAAGTCGGCAGACGAGACGGGACTGCGCGCGGACCTCGAGCGGCTCCCCGAGACGGCCTCCCTCGGCGATCTCCTCACGCTCGTCGAACGGCTGAACGGAAGCGACGTGCACGACGGGATCCTCGTACAGTCGCCGCTGCCGCGCTCGATGCCGGAAGGCGCCGAGCGACGCGTGTTCGATGCGATCGAGCCCGAGAAGGACGTCGACGGCCTGCACCCGCTGAACGTCGGCAAGCTCGTTCAGCAGCGTGCGGACCTCGTCGCATGCACGCCCTCCGGCGTCATCGAGCTCCTGCGCCGCTCCGAGATTCCCATCGCCGGACGTCATGCCGTGGTGATTGGGCGCAGCGATATCGTAGGCAAGCCCATGGCGCTGCTGCTGCTACACGCGCAGGCGACGGTGACCGTCTGCCATTCGAAGACCGCGGACCTGCCGCGCGTGGCACGAGACGCCGACATTCTCGTGGCCGCGATGGGGCGGCCTGCATTCGTGACCCCGGCCTTCGTCAAGCCAGGCGCAACCGTCATCGACATCGGAACCACTCGCGTGAGCGATCGGCAGGTGATTGAGACCCTGTTTCCAATCGGGTCGAAGCGGTACGAGGCATTCACCCGCCGCGGGTCGCTCGTCCTCGGCGACGTGCATCCGGCCGTCGCGGAAGTGGCGGGGGCGCTGACGCCGGTGCCGGGCGGCGTCGGACCACTGACCATCGCGTTGCTGCTTCAGAACACGGTGACGGCGGCTGAACGGCGGGTGGGCCGCCGGGGCTGACGGCCGAAGAGTAGCCCCGCAGGTGCTCAGGGTCGCGCTGACCGGCGGCATTGCGACGGGCAAGAGCCACGTCATCGCGTCCTTTCGGGGTCGTGGCGTGCCATGCCTCGACGCCGACCAGCTGGCGCACGCGACCATGGCGTCCGGGACCGAGACGACCAGCGCGATCGCCGCACGGTTCGGCACCGGCGTCCTCGCCGAGGACGGATCCGTCGATCGCCGGAAGCTGGGGCCGCTGGTCTTCCGTGACGCGGGGGCCAGACGTGCGCTCGAGGCGATCGTGCATCCGGCGGTGTACCGGGCGATCGAGCGTGAGCTGCGCGACCTGGCTGGCGCGAAGGCGGAACGCCTGGCAATAGTCGATGTTCCGTTGCTCTTCGAGAGCGGGCACGAGGGGAATTTCGATTACGTCGTCGCGACCGTCTGTAGCGTCGAGCAGCAGCGCGAACGGTTGGCCAAACGAGGGTTGAGCGACCGGGAGATCGACGACAGGCTCGCAGCGCAGTGGCCGGCAGCGAAGAAGGCCGCGCGGGCCGACTACGTCATCTCGACCGCCGGCACGTTCGAGGAGACGGAGCGAGCTGTCGAAGCGACGCTCGCCGCGCTCAGAGCCTTGGCCGATCGCGACTGGTAGATCGCGATCGAAACCGCCCGGCTCTTAGGCCTCTATTTCGGCGACGTCCTGCGCCGGGGCGATTCGTTCTTCGACGAACGTGTTCCAGTCGTGGCAATGGGGACACTGCCACAGCAGCTCCGTGCTGCGGTAGCGGCAGCGGACGCAGACGTGCGGGTCGTGGTAGAAGACGGCGTACCGGGTGATTTCGCTGTACCGGTTCACCAGGTCGGAGGGATGGCGCAGCTGACCGAGCGCGCGCCAGATGGCCTGGTGGATGCTCAGGGCGTGCGGGTTTTGCGTGAGGGCGGCAAACAGGAGATCCAGCGCCTCGTGCGTGCGGGAGCTGGCCTCCATATGTCGTGACAGCGCGAGCCTGCCGCGCCAATCCTGCGGATTGTCGTCGATGAGCTGCCGGCAGAGACGAGTGAAGCGGTCGGGGTCACCGATGCGGACCGCCAAGCCCTCGAGCCGGTCGAAGGTCAGATACGCGCGGTCGGGCTCCACGCGCACGAGCTCTTCCCAGACTTCGGCAGCGTCCAGGTCGCGGCCTTCCGCCACACGCACGTCACCAAGGTTCAGATAGGCAGGCACGACGCGTGCGTCGATGTCGATCGCGCACTGGAAGCGACGGGCGGCCTCGGAGTAGTCACGACGCCGCATCGCCTCGAGCCCGATCTCGTTCTCTAGGAACGCGAGGATGACCTGGCTCTGCGGGCGTGAATCGATTGCGGCCAGCTTGTTGAGGCGCTGGCGCGTGTCATAGGCCGCCGACCACTCGTGCTGCTCCTCGTGAAGCTTCTGGAGATTGAGGAGCGCGTACTCGTTCTGGGAGTCAAGCCGGAGCACTTCGTTGAAGGCATCGAGCGCGCGATCCACGAACCCACCCCGTTTGTAGTCCAGCCCCAGACACAGCAGGACATAGGCATGCTCGAGCCGACCCAGCTTCGCCCGCTGCAGCAGCGACTGGTGAATCGTGATGGCCTTGCCGACCTGGCCCTTCTCCCGGTAGAGATTGCCCAGGATCATGTGCACTTCGAGCGCGTCGGCATCCTCCTGGGCCGCCTGGCTCAATTCGTCGATCGCGAGATCGATCTGATTCGAGACCAGGAAGTTCAGGCCGAGGATGTAGTGGGGCATTTCGCGTGCGCGCCGACGATCCACCCATCGACCGTCGCGAAGCTTGTAGCGCTCCCACGCCTTCCCGATCGCGAGCCCGAGCAGCAGCGCCAGCAGCGCGGCGAGGAACGGCAGGTACTCGCTCATGCTCGGCGACCCTCCCGGAGGTATCCGTCGACGATCGGCTGCCAGCGCTCCTGAGCACGCAGGATCATCTCCACTAGCTCGCGCACGGCGCCGCGGCCGCCATCGGCCGTGCTGACCCAATCCACCCGTGATCGCACCTCGGGGACGGCATCCGCCGGTGCGGCAGAGAGGCCAACCCGCGCCAGCACCGCCAGATCGACAACGTCGTCGCCCATGTAGGCGACTTCGGCGTCGTTCAGTCCCAGGCGGGTCACGATCTCACCGTACGCGTCAATCTTGCTGGAGACGCCCTGGTGGACGAGCGTGATGCCCAATTGAGCCGCGCGGTGCGGCGTGGTGGTGGAATGCCGGGCCGACAAGAGGCCCACGCCGAGCCCGGCCCGTTGAGCCCACACGAGCGCGATGCCGTCTCGGATCGCGAAGGGCTTGCTCTCGCTCCCGTCCGCATGGATGACGACCGTCCCGTCGGTCAGAACGCCATCGACGTCGAAGAGCAGCAATTTCAGGCGAGCCGCTTTGGAGTGTACCGACACGGTGCCGTCCGCGTTAGAAGAGCCCGGTCGGCCAGAGGTCGTGCAGGTGCACGACACCCGCCACCTGCGGCGGCGTGCCTCGGACCACGACGAGAGCCGTGATCTTGCGCTGCTCCATGATGTTCAGCGCTTCGGCCGCGAGCATGCTTGGCGACACGGCGATCGGAGAGCGCGTCATGACATCCTCCGCCCGTCGCTCCATGATGTTCGACGACCGGTCCATGTGCCTTCGCAGGTCGCCGTCCGTGATGAGGCCGAGCAAGGCACCGTCGTCGTCGACGACGCAGGTCATGCCGAGTCCTTTGCTCGACATTTCGTAGATGACGTCGCGCATGGTCGCCCGGCCGCTGACCGTCGGACACTCGGGCCCGGCGTGCATCACGGTCTCGACGCGCATCAGCCGCCGTCCGAGCCGGCCGCCCGGGTGCAAGCTGACGAAGTCCTCTTCGCGAAACCCTTTTTCGACGAGGAGGCTCATGGCCAGGGCGTCGCCGAGTGCCAGCGCGGCCGTCGTGCTTGCGGTCGGCACCAGGTTCATCGGACACGCTTCCTCGGCGACACTGCAATCGAGCGCGATGTCGGCCGCGAGGGCGAGGGTCGACCGCGGTGCTCCGGTCAGTGCGATGAGCGTGGCGCCCAGGCGGCGAATCGTTTCGAGCAGTCGGAGAATCTCGTCGGTCTCGCCGCTGTAGGAGAGCGCAACGACGGTGTCTTCGCTGCGGATGACGCCGAGATCGCCGTGAATCGCTTCGGCCGGGTGGAGGAAGTAGGCCGCCGTCCCGGTGCTCGTCAGGGTCGCTGCGATCTTCCGGCAGATGAGGCCGGATTTGCCCATGCCCGTCAGGATCACTCGGCCTCGGCAGTCGCGCAGTAGCGTCACCGCCCGATCGAAACGCTCGTCGAGGCGTGGAACCAGCGCGCGGATGGCTTCGGCCTCGGTCTCGAGGACGCGCCGCGCGAGAAGGCGATCAGCCATGCGCAGCGGCCCTCGGCTGTTTGACCACGGCGTCGAGGGCGGTCAGTCGCGCGAGCAGCCGGTCGAGCAGGTCGAGCCGCAGCGCGTTCTGCGCGTCGCTGCGAGCCCGCGACGGATCCTCGTGGACCTCGAGGAAGATGCCGTCGACGCCGGCGGCGACCCCCGCTGATGCGAGCGGCTCGATGTACTCGGCGAGACCCGCGGACACGCCGTCCCCGGCCCCTGGCAACTGCAAGCTATGAGTGACGTCGAAGACGACGGGCACGCCCTGCGCTCGAATCATCGGAAACGCCCGCATGTCGACGACCAGGTTGTGGTACCCGAACGAGGTTCCACGTTCGGTCACGATGACTCGAGGATTGCCCGCGTCGCGCACCTTGGCGACCGCATGCGGCACATCGTCTGGAGCCATGAACTGGGCTTTCTTGATGTTGACGACCCGTCCCGTGCGTGCCGCTGCGAGGAGCAGATCGGTCTGGCGCGCCAGGAAGGCCGGAATCTGCAGGACGTCTGCGACCTCGGCCGCGGGCGCCGCCTGCGCCGGCTCGTGGATGTCGGTCAGGATGGGAAGTGAGAACGCGGTCTTGACAGCGTCGAGAATCCGTAACCCCTCGCTCAGTCCGGGGCCCCGGAACGATCGGCCCGAGGTTCGATTGGCCTTGTCGAACGACGCCTTGAAAATGAACGGGACGCCGGCACGGCGGGCGATCCCCGCGAGGCGCGACGCGACCTCGAGCGCATGCGGCTCGGACTCGATGACACACGGACCGGCAATGAGCACGAATGGTCGACCGTCGCCCATGACGAGCGACCCGATCTCGACGGCAGCCACGGCGCCCATTATACGGGCCGGCGCTCGTCGCATCGGCCCATCGACCACGCAGGTCGGAGAGGCGTCCAGGTTAGACGAGCTGTTGCGCGACGGCCGGGCGCGAGGCTTCGTGCTCGGCGGCTCGAGCCGTTTTGCGTCGATAGGCCGCTTCGACGAACGACGTGAACAGCGGATGCGGCGCCGTCGGCTTCGACTTGAACTCGGGGTGGAACTGCACGGCCACGAACCAGGGGTGGCTCGGGAGCTCCGCGATCTCGACGAACTTGCCGTCCGGTGAGCGCCCGGAAATGGCGAAACCCGCCTGGACGAGCGCCGGCTCGTACAGGCAGTTGAACTCGTACCGATGACGGTGACGCTCCTCGATGAGCTCCTTGCCGTAGATGCGAGCTGCGAGTGAGCCGGGCGCGAGCTTGCAGGGATACGCGCCGAGCCGCATCGTTCCTCCTAAGGTGTCGACGCCCAGCAGGTCGCGCAGCTTGTAGATGATCTTTGTCGGCGTGTCCGGCGCGCACTCGGTCGAATCGGCGTCCACGAGACCCGCGACGTGGCGCGCGTACTCGACCGCGGCCCACTGGAAGCCGTAGCAGATCCCGAAATACGGAATTCCCCGCTCTCGAGCCACCTGTGCCGCCTTCATCATGCCGCGGGTGCCGCGATCGCCGAAGCCGCCCGGGACCAGAATGCCGTCGGCCTCGGCCAACAAGGCGTCGCCGTCTGGCGCCTCGAGGGCCTCGGCCTCGATCCACTTGATGACGATCCGCAGCCGTTGCTGGAAGCCGCCGTGATAGAGCGCCTCGTTGAGGCTCTTGTAGCAATCTTCGTAGCCAACGTACTTGCCAACGACGTGGATCGTGAGCTCGTCGACGGGGTGCTTGATGCGATCGACCAGCGCCTCCCAGGCGCCGATGCGCCGCTCGGTTTGCGGCAGATGGAGGTACTTCAGCACGATGCGGTCGAGCCCCTCACCCGCGAGCACGAGGGGAACTTCGTAGATGGTCGACACATCTTTCGCCGTGATGACGGCCTCTTCGTCGACGTCGCAGAAGAGCGCGATCTTGCGCTTGAGGTCGGCGTCCAGGAACCGATCGGTGCGACAGAGGAGGATGTCCGGCTGAATGCCGATGGAGCGTAGGTCCCGCACGCTGTGCTGCGTGGGCTTGGTCTTGAGCTCGCCGGCCGTTCCGATGAAGGGGACGAGGGTCAGATGGATGTAAATCGCATTCTCCTTGCCGACATCCTGCCGGAACTGTCGAATCGCTTCGAGAAACGGCAGGCTCTCGATGTCGCCCACCGTCCCGCCGATCTCGACGAGCACGACATCCACATCCTGGGCGGCCGAGCGGATCGCATCCTTGATTTCGTTGGTGATGTGCGGGATGACCTGGACGGTGCGGCCCAGGTAGTCGCCGCGCCGCTCCTTCTGAATGACCGTCTGGTAGATCTTGCCCGTCGTCCAGTTCGAGTTGCGCGTGGTCACGGTGTTCGTGAAGCGCTCGTAGTGCCCGAGATCGAGGTCGGTCTCGGCGCCATCGTCGGTGACGTAGACCTCACCGTGCTGGTAGGGGCTCATCGTGCCGGGATCGACATTCAGATAAGGGTCGAATTTCTGAAGCGTCACCCGGTAGCCATGCCCCTCGAGCAGGGCGCCGATCGAGGCGGCGGCCAAACCCTTGCCAAGCGAGGAGACGACGCCTCCGGTGACGAAGATGTATTTGGTGGTCGTGGTGAGTGGCTGTTCTGGCACGTCAATGCTCCCCGGGCGTCCCGGTCGTTCCGAGAACGGGTTCTGGCGACGACGACAGTGCATGGTCCGCGCGAAGCAGGCGGCGGACGGTTTCGAGATCGGCCGGCGTGTCCACGCCGCGAGAGGTATAGGCCGTTTCGACAGCCCGGACGCGGATGCCGTGCTCCAAGGCTCGCAGCTGCTCCAGCGCTTCGGCGCGCTCGAGCGGCGTGGGCTCGAGTGACGCGAGCACGAGCAGTGTGCTGCGTCGGTAGCCGTAGAGGCCGATGTGGCGAAAGAGCGGGGGCCAACCCCGTTCTGGATCGCGCAGGTGCGGAATCGGTGCGCGTGAAAAATAGAGCGCGTAGCCTGCCCGATCGACGACGACCTTCACGACGTTGGGATCGCTCAGCTCGTCGAGGGATTCGATCCGGTGATACAGCGTCGTCATCACGACGTCGGGATCGCTCAACGGCGCGACGGCCTCGCTGATGGTCCGCGGGTCGAGGAGCGGCTCGTCACCCTGCACGTTCACGACGATGTCGCAGTCAAGGGCGACGGCGACCTCGGCGAGGCGGTCGGTTCCGGTCGAGTGGTCCGCGCGCGTCATCCATGCTTGGCCCCCGAACGCGCGCACGGCCGAGGCGATCCGTTGATCATCGGTCGCGACGATGACTTCGCTGACGAGGGGCGAGGCGGCCGCCCGATGATACACGTGCTCGACCATCGGTCGCCCAACGAGATCGGCGAGCGGTTTTCCAGGGAAACGCGTCGAACCGTATCGGGCGGGAATGACGGCGACGACGCGCCGTGACGGCAAGTCGCTCGCAGCACCAGTCGGTGAGGGGTGCACGACGAATCATAGCATGATCGCACGGATGACCGCGCAGCATCTGCACGCGACAGATCAGTCTTGGTCAGGTTCGGCGCGCGAGCTCCCGACCCTTGGATGCCGTGCTACGATCCGGCGTCTCCGCATGGACTCGACGTGATGGACTGGAAGCGAACGACGACGGTCGGCGTGAGCGGTGGCACCGTTGTCGCGCTTCTCGCAACGGCATCGTCACCGACGGTGCACCAGTCGAACGCGCTCGAGGCACCCACGACGGCCCCGGCCACGACCCGCGTCGACGTCGTGAGGGTGAATCTCGATCGTCTTCGCGTACACGCGGCGCAGGGTGAGAGGCTCGACGCTCGAAATCCATTCGCGTTCGTCGCGGCGAAGTCGCCGGGCGCGTCCAGCCTGCCCGCTTCGGCCCTGCCTGAGGCCGCACCGGAGCCGCCGCGGAGCCTTCCTCGGCCCAGTTGGCGGCTCATTGGCATCGCCACGAGTCCAGAACGCTCTGGCGCCCAAACCGCCATCCTGACCGGTGGAGGCATGCTTCACTTCGTGGGAGTCGGCGACGTCCTTCCGGACGGCCTCCGCGTGACCGAGATTCACGAGGAGTCGGTGTCGCTCCAGTCCGCCGAAGAACCTCCAGTCGTGCTCCGGATGTCGCACGAGTGATCGCCGTCCACGCGTGACGGACGCGCGCTCGGCGAGCCTCGCCGGCGCCCCCGGCGGCGGCGGAGTTCGCGCGGAGCCCCGATTGACTCGAGCGGATCACAGCCCCATGTCGGTGACCGTCATCGTCAACCCCGTCGCCGGCGGCTGCACACCGGCCCGCGCGCAGGTCCGCGCGGCGCAGGCACGGGCGGGCCTCCTGGCGGCGGGCGAGCCGGGCACGGTCCTGCTGACGGAGCGGCGTGGGCACGGCCGAGAGATGGCTGCGCGTGCGGTCGCCGACGGCGCGCGCCTGGTCATCGCCTGGGGCGGCGACGGGACGGTGCACGAAGTGGCGTCGGCGCTCGTCGAGACCGGCACGGCCCTCGGAATCGTGCGGTCCGGCTCGGGCAACGGCCTGGCACGCACGCTCGGTGTGTCTTCGCGTCCCACGCGCGCGATCGTCGAGGCGTGTCGCGCCACTTCGCGTCGAATCGACGTTGGCCTCTGCGCCGGCGAGCCGTTCTTCAACTTGGCGGGTGTCGGGCTCGACGCCGAGGTGGCTCGGGTGTTCGACCGGCTCGGCACCGCTCGTCGCGGGCTGCGGACCTACGCTCAGATCGTCGCCGACGAGCTGCTGCGCTACGAACCGCGATCGTACGTGATCGATGGGCGCCCGACCCAACCGGCGCTGCTTCTGACCGTCGCCAATGGCTCGCAATTCGGCAACGGTGCGCGGATTGCGCCGACCGCCCGCCTCGACGACGGGCTGCTCGACCTGGTGCTGTTCGAGGAAGTCTCGCGCGTGCGGACGTGCTGCGCCATTCCGTGGCTGTTCTCGGGCGGCATCGCGCGAATCCGGGGTGTGTCGATTCGACAGCTCCCGCGCGTCACGATCGCGGGCGGTGGACCGCTGGCTTATCATGTCGACGGAGAGCCGCGCGAGACGGCGGAGCCGCTCGAGCTCAGCGTGAAACGGTCCGCGCTGCAGGTGGCGGTCCGCTGAGAGCGGCTTACGCCCCGCCAGCCGCAGGGAGGCGGATCACCCAGGCGTCTCGAATGGCGCGAGCCTTGCGGATGGCCTCGACGGCCTGATCGAGCGCGTCGCCGGCCGTGCCCCCGTCATCCACGTTGACCACGCCGATAGCGCCTGTGTCACTACGCCCCAGGGCGAAGCTGGCGATATTCACGCCGTGGCGGCCGAGGATCGTCCCGACGTCGCCGATGACGCCGGGCTGGTCGTCATTGGCGATGATGAGCATCGTGCCGACGAGTGGGGCCTCAACCGCCACGCCGCCGACAGAGACCAGCCGGAGGCTGCTCGGCTCGAAGACGGTGCCTTCCGCCCAGCGCTCGCCGTCGCTCGTGTGCAGCTTGATCGACAGCAGGCTCGTGAAGTCACGCGCCCGCGAGCTGCGCGTCTCGAGGATCTCGATCCCGCGATCGCGTGCGACGGCCCGCGCGTTGACGATCGACACGCCGCCCGACAGGATGGGGCGCAGCATGCTCGCGGCGGCGCCTGCCGCCAGGACGTCGGCCGCACGGTTCTCGGCGAGCGCGCCGTAGTAACGCAGCCCCAACGCGTGGATGCGCGCCGGCCGCATTTGCGTGACGATGGCCGCCAGGTGGTCTGCGAGTCGAATCCAGGGCTGCAACCGACGCAGGGTGTCCGGGAGGATGGACGGGAAGTTCACCGCATTCCGCACGGTGCCGTCGCGCAGGAAATCGCGAACCGCCGCCGCCGTATCGAGTCCCACCAGCTCCTGGGCCTCCTCGGTCGACGCCGCGATGTGCGGCGTGGCGACAACCTGCGGGAGGCCGGCCAGGGTCCAGTCGCCCGGTGGCTCCTGTTCGAAGACGTCGAGACCGGCGCCAGCCACGATTCCCGCCTCGATGGCTCTGCGAAGGGCCGCCTCGTCGATGAGCTCGCCGCGGGCCGTATTCATGATGCGCACGCCGCGCTTCATGCGGGCAAACCGCGTGTCGTTCAAGAGGTGCGTGGTCTCGGGGGTGGACGGGAGATGGAGCGACACGAAGTCGGCCACGGCAATCAGGTCGTCGAGCGGCAGGAGCTCGACCCCGATGGCGGCGGCGATGTCGGTCGCGATGAAGGGATCGTGCGCAACGACATGCATGCCGAAGGCTTTGGCTCGCACAGCGACTTCCTGACCGATGCGCCCCAGACCGGCGATGCCAAGCGTCTTGCCCCGCAGTTCGGTGCCGAGGAAGCGCTTTTTTTCCCACTTCCGGTTTTTCATGGCCTGATCGGCGGCAGGCACCGAGCGTGCTAGCGACAACATCAAGGCGCAGGCATGCTCCGCGACGCTGATGCTATTGGCGCCGGGCGCGTTCACGACGAGAATGCCGCGCCCGCTCGCGGCGGCCACGTCGATGTTGTCGACGCCGGTGCCCGCACGGCCGACCACGCGCAGGTGCGGCGCGGAGGCCAGGAGGTCGGCAGTGACCTTTGTGGCGCTCCGCACGAGGAGCGCGTCGGCATCAGCAAGATCGCGCGCCAGGTCCGCGGCGGGCCGGCTGGCGCGAGCGTCGACGGTCCACCCTGGCTCGGCACGCAGTAACGCCAGCGCCGATTCGGGCAAATCGTCCGAGACGACAATCTTCGTGTACGAGGACTGGGGGCGGGGCTGAGCAGGCTGAACGGAAGTGGCCATGAGGGGTGCTGAGATGCATGCTGCCCGCGCGCGAGCGAGAGACGCGCTCCACGCGAGACGCGACCGTTTGTCTACAGTATAATCCCGGGGTTTTGATCGTCGATCGGCTGACCCTGCTGACATGCACTGTCATGGTGCAAAGCGCAGAAACGTTCGGTTCCTGTGTCACAACGCGCCAAACGCGAGACCTTTTCCACAGAGTTTTCCACAGTTTCTGTTGAGAACTGCCCCACAGTCGCGGGGGAACTGCCCTAAAGGAAGCAACGAACCATGCCCCAGTCCAACACGTTGACTCCGCCCGCCACGGGCACGGCCATCACCCGACGCATCGGCAAACTCGTCGTGCCAGATAACCCGATCATCCCCTTCATCGAAGGCGACGGCACTGGTCCGGACATCTGGCGCGCCAGCGTGCGCGTGCTCGACGCCGCGGTGGCCCAGGCGTACGGCGGTCGGCGGAAGATCGCGTGGATGGAAGTGTATGCCGGCGAGAAGAGCTTCAAGCAGTTCGATACGTGGTTGCCGGATGAGACCGTCACGGCCTTCCGCGACTACTACGTGGGCATCAAGGGTCCGCTCACGACTCCGGTGGGCGGGGGCATTCGCTCGCTGAACGTCGCGCTCCGTCAGTTGCTTGATCTGTTCGTCTGTCTGCGTCCGGTTCGCTATTACAGGGGCGTGCCGTCGCCGGTCAAACACCCTGAAAAGGTCGACATGGTCATCTTCCGTGAGAACACGGAAGACATTTATGCGGGCATCGAGTACGCGGCCGGAACGCCAGAGGCCCAGAAGATCCTCGATTTTCTGGCCAAGGAGTTCCCCAAGGAATTCAAGAAGATCCGCTTTGGGACTCCCCAGGCTTCGCAGGAATGGCAGGCGGCGCTCGAAGAGATTGGATCGCCCAAGCGCGAGACGCCGGTGCGGGTGGGCGTGGGCCTCAAGCCGATCAGCTATCTCGGGACGGAGCGCCTCGTGCACAGTGCGATCAGCTACGCCATCGCCAACAAGCGAAAGAGCGTCACGCTCGTCCACAAGGGCAACATCATGAAGTTCACCGAGGGCGCCTTCCGCGACTGGGGCTATCAGGTCGCGAAGGATTTCTTCGGTGCCGTCGAGATCGACGGGGGCCCGTGGTGCCGGCTTCCCGACGGCCAGCCAGGCGCGGGCATCGTCATCAAGGACGCGATCGCGGACATCACCCTGCAGCAGGTGCTGACGCGGCCTGACGAGTTCGACGTGATCGCGACGCCCAACTTGAATGGTGACTACCTCTCGGATGCGCTGGCGGCGCAGGTTGGCGGCATCGGAATTGCCCCTGGTGGCAACATCAACGGGGTGACCGGCCACGCGGTCTTCGAGGCCACGCACGGCACGGCGCCCAAGTATGCGAACCAGGACAAGGTCAATCCGGGTTCCGTGGTGCTGTCCGGCGAGATGATGCTCCGGTACCTCGGGTGGACCGAGGCGGCGGATCTGATTGTGAAAGGCATGGACGGCGCCATCGGCTCGAAGCGGGTCACTTACGACTTCGCGCGGCTGATGACCGGAGCGACCGAACTCAAGACATCGGAGTTCGGAGACGCCATCATCCAGAGCATGTAACCTCTCCTCGAGCCGTCCGTGGTGACTCCCTCGCATCGCATCGAGGGGAGCGAGCGTTTCGCCGCGGGCGGTGGGCGTGCGAAGACCGTCCGTCGCCGGAGCGAGACGAGGACGGCCTGCGTGGACGGTGGCGTGTGGCGCGCGTTTCAGGCTCCGGCTCGACCGAGAGTCCCACTCATCAACGACGAGGACCTAAACGACGAGGACCTAAACGATGAATCGCAAAGTGACGGTCGTGGGAGGCGCGGGCAACGTCGGATCGACGGTGGCCCGCTGCATCGCGGACAAGGAACTGGCCGATGTGGTGGTCGTCGATATCGCCGATCAGAAAGCGGCCGGCGTGGCGCTCGACATGCTCGAGTCGTGCCCGATCACCGGTTCCGACAGCCGGCTGATGGGCGGGGCCGACTACGCGCAGACGGCAAACTCCGACGTCGTGGTCATCACGTCGGGTGTGCCGCGCAAGCCCGGCATGAGCCGCGACGATCTGCTCAACGTGAACTTCGGCATCATGAAGGCCGTGACCGCGGAGGTCGTCAAGCACTCCCCGAACTGCATCATCGTGCCCGTCGCGAACCCGCTCGATGCGATGTGTCAGGCGGTGTATCGGCTGAGCGGGTTCCCGCGTGAGCGCGTCATCGGCATGGCGGGCGTGCTCGACTCCGCGCGGATGCGGACCTTCATCGCCATGGAGCTGAACGTCTCGGTCGAGAACGTGCACGCGTTCGTGCTCGGTGGCCATGGCGACACGATGGTGCCGCTGCCGCGATACTCCACCGTGGCCGGCGTGCCCATCACCGAGCTGATGTCGAAGGAGCGCGTCGACGCCATCTGCAAACGGACGGCGGATGGAGGCGCCGAGATTACCAAGCTGGTCGGCACCAGTGCTTGGTACGCCCCGGGCGCGGCGGCGGCCGAAATGGTGGAGTGCATTCTCAAGGACAAGAAGAAGATTCTGCCGTGCTCCGTGTTCCTGCAGGGGGAATACGGGATTCGCGACCTGTTCGTCGGCGTGCCGGTGAAGCTGGGAGCCAGGGGGCTCGAGCAGATCATCGAGATCACGCTTACCCCCGAGGAAGACGCGGCGCTGAAGAAGTCGGCCGGGGCGGTGAAAGAACTGGTCGACGTGATCAAGGTGTAAACGCCACCATCGCGGGCCGCGGAGCCGCCTCCGTCCATGAAGGCGGCTTCGCACCGTACCGCGGGTGGCCTACACCAACACGGCGCGCAGATATTCTCGCGTCATGCGCGCGATGTTGGAGATGGGAATCTCCTTCGGGCAGACCGCTTCGCACTCGCCTTCGTTCGAGCAGCTGCCGAAGCCTTCCGCATCAGCCTGCTGAATCATCGCTGCCACACGCCCCGCGCGCTCGACCTGACCCTGAGGCAGCAGCGCCAGGTGAGATACCTTGGCGCTCATGAAAAGGTGCGCCGAGGCGTTCTTGCATGCGGCCACGCAGGCGCCACAGCCGATGCAGGCAGCCGAGTCCATCGCGGCTTCGGCGGTCTCCTTGGGGATGGGAACGGCATTCCCGTCAGGGGCGCCGCCGCAGTTCACCGAAACATATCCCCCCGCGGCGATGACCCGATCGAACGCACTGCGATCGACGATCAGATCCCGGACTACCGGAAACGCCTTGGCACGCCACGGCTCGATGGTAATGACGTCGCCGTCCCGGAAGCGGCGCATGTGGAGTTGACAGACCGTGGTGCCGCCATCAGGCCCGTGTGGAATGCCGTCGACGACGAGGCTGCACGTGCCGCAGATCCCCTCGCGGCAGTCGGAGTCGAAGGCGATGGCCTCTTCGCCCCGCTTGACGAGTCCCTCGTTGACGACGTCCAGCATCTCGAGGAACGACATGTCGGGCGACACGTGGTCGGCCGTGTACTCGACCAGCTGTCCCGGGACGGTGGGACCTTCTTGACGCCAGATCTTCAGCTTGAGCTTCACGTCTCTGATCCTTCGTCTTGTCCGGTTGTCCGACTACTTGTAGCTCCGCTGCGTGGGGTGGACCTCCTGGAAGGTCAGTGGTTCCTTATGCAGAGCGGGTGTGCGTCCCACCCCTTGGAACTCCCACGCCGCAACATAAGAGAAGTCGGCGTCGTCTCGAAGCGCCTCGCCATCCGGCGTCTGGCTCTCTTCGCGGAAATGTCCGCCGCACGATTCGGTGCGCTGCAGGGCGTCAAGCGCGAGCAGCTCGGCGAATTCGAGATAGTCGGCCACCCGTCCCGCGTATTCGAGGCTCTGATTGAGGTTGTTCGGCTCGCCGGGGACCGACACGTTGTGCCAAAACTCGTCTCGCAGCGTGGGGATCGCGGTCAGCGCACGCCTCAGGCTGGCGTCACTGCGTGACATCCCGACATCGTCCCACATGATGCGGCCGAGCTCGCGGTGAATCTCGCGGATGCCGCGCGTGCCTCGCACCGAAAGGAGCCGCGTAAGCCGCTCCTGGACGGCGTGGGTCGCCTCGGTGAACGCGTCGTGGTCGGTTGTCACCTTGGGCAGCGTCGTGCTCGCCAAGTAGTGTCCGATGGTGTACGGAATGACGAAATACCCATCGGCCAGCCCCTGCATGAGGGCGCTGGCGCCGAGGCGATTGGCGCCGTGGTCCGAGAAGTTGGCTTCGCCCAGCACGTGGAGGCCTGGAAGGTTGCTCATCAGGTTGTAGTCGACCCAGAGCCCGCCCATCGTGTAGTGGATGGCCGGGTAGATCCGCATAGGAACCTGATACGGATTTTCGTCCGTGATCTTCTGGTACATGTGGAACAGGTTGCCGTACTTCTCGCGGATCACGTCGGGGCCCAATCGACGAATGGCGTCCGAGAAATCGAGGTAGACGGCCAAACCGCTCTCGCCCACGCCTCGGCCATCGTCGCAGGCCTGTTTGGCGTTGCGGGAGGCGACGTCGCGGGGCACCAGGTTCCCGAAGCTGGGGTACTTGCGCTCGAGGTAGTAGTCGCGCTCGCCCTCGGGGATCTGCTCCGGCGGACGGGTATCGCCTTTCTGCTTGGGAACCCACACGCGGCCGTCGTTGCGCAAGCTCTCGCTCATGAGCGTGAGCTTCGACTGGTGATCGCCGCTGACGGGAATGCAGGTCGGGTGGATTTGGGTGAAGCAAGGGTTGGCGAAGAGCGCGCCTCGCTTGTGCGCGCGCCAAGCGGCCGTGACGTTGGAGTTCACGGCATTGGTCGACAGGTAGTACACCGTGCCGTAGCCGCCCGTCGCGAGGATGACGGCGTCGGCGGCGTACGTCTCCAGGGCGCCCGTCATCAGGTTTCGGACGACGATGCCGCGCGCCCGGCCGTCGACGACGACGAGGTCGAGCATCTCGCGCCGGGCGAAGAGCTGGACGGTGCCGGCGTGGACCTGCCGCATGAGCGACTGGTAGGCCCCGAGGAGCAGCTGCTGGCCCGTTTGCCCGCGGGCGTAGAAGGTGCGTGACACCTGGGCGCCGCCAAACGACCGGTTGTCGAGCAGCCCGCCGTACTCCCGCGCGAAAGGCACGCCCTGCGCGACGCATTGATCGATGATGTTGACGCTCAGCTGGGCCAGCCGATAGACGTTCGCTTCGCGAGACCGGTAGTCGCCTCCTTTGACGGTGTCGTAAAAGAGGCGGTACACGCTGTCGCCATCGTTCTGGTAGTTCTTGGCGGCGTTGATCCCGCCTTGAGCCGCGATGCTGTGGGCGCGACGCGGGCTGTCCTGGATACAGAAGGTGAGCACCTTGTAGCCGAGCTCGCCAAGCGATGCGGCGGCCGAGGCCCCGGCCAGGCCCGTGCCGACGCAGATGATCGTGTACTTGCGCTTGTTGGCGGGGTTCACCAGCTTCATCTCGAAGCGATGCCGATCCCACGCCGTTTGAACCGTGCCGCTCGGAACCTTGCTGTCGAGGGTGAGGCTCACTTGACACCTCCCGTCAGGTGCGCCCAGAGCGCGATCACGATGAACCCGCCGGCTATGGCCACGGCGAGCAGCCGGCCGAGCACGAGCACCCGCGGTGTCCAGCGCGGGTGATCGAAGCCCAGCGATTGGGCTGCGCTCGACGCGCCATGAAAGAGGTGTGAGCCGACGACGATCATGCTCAGCAGGTAGAAGGCCACCGTCAGGGGGCTCCGAAAGGCTTCCATCTCCACCCGATAGAGATCCGTCAAGCCGTCGGGCGTCTGGTAGTGCGCGCCAAACTTGAAGGTCTTTACGTGAAGGACGATGAAGACCAGCAGCCACAGTCCCGAGAGGATCATCGTGGACGAGGCGAGCGTCTTGCGGCTCCGTCCGCCGGCTGGCCGCTTCAACTGATACTCGACGGGCCGCGCGGCGCGATTCATCGCCACCATCCGGATCGTCTTGAAGACGTGGATCAGGAACGCGATGAGCAGCACGACCTCGATGACGATGATGATCGGACTGCCGGAGAGCGCACCCGCGTACTGGTTGAAGAACGCGGGCCCGCCGAAGACCATCAGATTGCCGGCGATGTGGACGATGAGATAGAGGACGAGGAAGAGACCGGTCGCGCCGACGAGCAGCTTCGTGCCGACCGAGGTGTCGAACACGCGTATTCGCGAGGGCATTTGTTACGGAGTGTAGCGCAACTGGTCGTGTTGACGCCTGCGCGCGAGGACAGTTAGGATGGATGATCTCGTTCCATGAAAATTCACGAGTATCAAGCCAAGGCGCTCCTCGCGCGTCACGGAGTGCCGGTGCCTCGCGGCGAGGTTGCGTTCAACGCCATCGAAGCGGGCGACATCGCGCGCCGCCTGGGTGGTCGGGTCGTGGTCGTCAAGGCGCAGATTCACGCGGGTGGGCGTGGGAAGGGCGGCGGCGTCAAGCTCGCGAAATCGGCGGAAGAGGCCGAAGCCCTCGCCCGCGCGATGATCGGCATGACGCTCGTCACCCACCAGACGGGCCCAGGGGGCCGGGTCGTGTCACGGGTCCTCGTCGAAGAGGGGCTCGAGATGACCCGCGAGCTCTATGTCAGCATCGTGCTCGACCGAGCCTCGGGCAAGCCGGTCATCATGGCGAGCGCCGCCGGCGGTATGGACATCGAGGAAGTCGCCGCTGCGACGCCTGAGCAGATCGCACGCGTCTTCATCGAGCCGGGCGTCGGCTTCGTGCCCTACCAGGCCCGCCAGCTCGGGTTCGCCATCGGACTCGACGGACCGCTCGTGAACAAGGCCGTCAAGCTCCTCTCGGCGCTGTACGACGCGTACGTGGCCACCGACGCGTCGCTTGTCGAGATCAACCCACTTGTCGTCACGGCTGCGGGCGATCTCCTGGCGCTCGACGCGAAGATGAACTTCGACGACAACGCGCTCTATCGACACCAGGAGATCAAAGACCTCCGCGATCTGGACGAGGAAGATCACCTCGAGATCGAGGCCTCGAAGTACTCGCTGAATTACATCCACCTCGACGGAAACATCGGCTGCATGGTGAACGGCGCCGGCCTGGCCATGGCGACGATGGACATCATCAAGCTGGCAGGCGGCGAGCCCGCCAATTTTCTCGACGTGGGCGGCGGGGCCAACGCCGAGCAGATTCGCAACGCGTTTCGTATCCTGATGTCCGATCGCAACGTCAAGGCGGTGCTCATCAACATCTTCGGCGGCATTCTCCGGTGCGACGTCCTGGCGCAGGGCGTCATTGGCGCGGTGAAGGAGCTTGGCGTCCCCGTCCCGATCGTGATTCGGATGGAAGGCACCAATGTCGAAGAGGGGAGACGCTTGCTCAACGAGAGCGGCATGAACTTCACGACGGCCGACAGCATGGATGAGGCGGCGGCCCGCGTGGTTCAACTGGCTGGGTGAGCTGCGGCACCCGGTCGACCCTCCCGCACGTTCGACGCGCAGTTCACTCGAAGACGAAGGCAGAACCGATGGCTGTCCTGATCGACAAGAACACGCGGTTGTTGGTGCAAGGTCTGACCGGCCGCGAGGGGACCTTTCACGCCAAGCAGGCCGCTGCGTACGGGACGACCGTGGTCGGGGGGGTCACGCCGGGGAAAGGGGGCACCACCCACGAAGGGTGGCCCATCTTCAACACCGTGCAGGACGCCGTCGCTCAGACTGGCGCCAACGCCTCGGTGCTCTTCGTCCCGCCGCCGTTTGCGGCCGACGCCGTGATGGAAGCGGCCGATGCCGGAGTCGGCGTAGTGGTCTGTATCACCGAGGGCATCCCGACGCTCGACATGATGCGGGCGATGACGTTCCTCAAGACCCGCCCGACGACCCGCCTGGTCGGGCCGAACTGTCCGGGCGTCATCACGGCGGGACAAGCCAAGGCGGGTATCATCCCCGGACACATCTGCCGCGAGGGCCGCGTCGGCATCGTCTCGAAGAGCGGCACGCTGACTTACGAGGCCATCCATCAGCTCACACGGTTGGGCCTCGGCCAGACCACGTGCATCGGGATCGGCGGCGATCCGCTCATCGGCACGACGCACGTCGATGCGCTGCGGCTCTTCGCCGCCGACCCCGCGACCGAAGCGGTCGTGCTGATCGGCGAGATCGGCGGCAGCGCCGAAGAAGAGGCGGCGGCCTGGATTCAGGCGAACTTCAAGAAGCCGGTGGTCGCCTTCATCGCGGGTCAGACCGCGCCGCCCGGCAGGCGTATGGGCCATGCGGGGGCCATTATCGCCGGCGGCAAGGGAACGGCGGCCGAGAAGATGGCGGCGCTCACGCGGGCGGGGGTCGCGGTCGTCAAGAGCCCGGCCGACATGGGCCGCGCGGTGCGGGACCTACTGACGTGAGCACGACCGGCCGATAGTGCCAGCAAATTCACATGTTATACTGGAGCGATTTGCTCTGGATGCTTGAAGCTGCGCCTCGCGCCACCCGCCGCTTTCCAACGCTTTCTTCGCTCGTCACGAGGATTTGAGCATGTCGCCGACAGATCTTGCGGTTCAGCCCGGCCGGGCCGCGTCCGGCCGCCAGCGCGTCGTCAACGATTTCAGCATTCAAGTTGCCACCGTCAACGGATCGGGGAGCCAGACGGCGAACCTGGTGTTGCTCCGCAGCCTCCTCCTCATGGGGATTCCGGCGTCGGGCAAGAACATGTTCCCCTCGAACATCGCGGGGCTGCCCACCTGGTACACCATTCGCGCCAGCAAGCGCGGGTACATCGCCCGGAAGAAGGAGATCGATTTCCTGGTGGCCATGAATCCCGAGACGGCCAAAGAAGACGTCCTGTCGCTCGACCCTGGTGCCGCGGTCGTCTATGACGAGCCGCTGAAGCTCAACGCGCTCAGAAGCGACCTCCACTTCTATCCGGTGCCGTTCGACAAGCTCGTGGCGGCGGTCTGTCCCGACGCCAAGCTCCGCCGCCTCGTGCGCAACATGATCTACGACGGCATCCTGGCGAAGCTGCTGAACATCGACATGGGGCTCATGGAGCGGGCCCTCAACAAGCAGCTTGGGAAGAAGGCCAAGGCCGTGGCGCTGAACGCGGGTGCCTTGAAGGCCGGCTATGAGTTCACCGAAGCCAACCTCCCGAAGCAGGACCCGTTCAGCCTCGAGCCGATGAACGCGACGGCGGGCAAGATTCTCATCGAGGGGAACGCGGCGGCGGCCATCGGCTGCATGATGGCTGGTGTCACGGTCGTCGCCTGGTATCCCATCACCCCCTCGTCATCCCTGTGCGAGTCGCTCATCGGATACATGAAGCGGTACCGCGTCGACAAGGCGACGGGGAAGGCGACCTTCGCGATCGTGCAGGCCGAAGACGAGATTGCGTCGCTCGGGATGGTCATCGGTGCGAGCTGGGCTGGCGCTCGGGCGATGACGGCCACGGCGGGCCCGGGCATCTCGCTGATGTCGGAGTTCGCCGGACTGGCGTACTACGCGGAAACACCGGCGGTCATCTTCGACGTCCAGCGGGTCGGTCCGTCGACGGGCCTTCCCACGCGGACCGCCCAAGGGGATCTGCTGTCTACGGCCTTCCTGTCGCACGGTGACACGAAGCACATCATGCTCATCCCGGCGTCTGTCGAGGAGTGCTATACGATGGCCATGGAGGCCTTCGATCTCGCGGAGCGCTTCCAGACGCCGATCTTCGTGATGTTGGATCTCGATCTGGGGATGAACAACTGGATGTCGGATGCGTTCCAGTATCCCGACAAGCCGATTGACCGGGGCAAGCGTCTGACGCCGGAGATTCTCAAGAAGCTCGGCGACTGGGGGCGCTACAAGGACGTCGACGGCGACGGCGTTGCGTATCGCACGGTGCCGGGAGACGGCATGCCCGGGTTCTTCACGCGCGGATCGGGGCACAACGCCAAGGCTCAGTACAGCGAACGTCCGGACGACTACGTCAACAACATGGAGCGGCTGGCCCGGAAGTTCGAGACCGCCCGTGGCGTGGTGCCCAAGCCGGCGGTCGAGCTGGTGCCGGGCGCCAAGATCGGGTTCATCGGCTACGGCACCTCTCACTGGGGGATCGGCGAGAGCATCGACCAGCTCCGAGAGGAAGCCGACGTGAAGGTGTCGTACTTCAGGCTCCGGGCCTATCCGTTTACCGAGGATCTGGCCGCGTTCGTCGACGCGCACGAGCGCGTGTACGTCATCGAACAGAACCGCGACGCGCAGCTTTTGCAGCTGATGCGTCTCGAGCTGACCCCGGCCCGCATCGCGAAGCTGCGCAGCGTGCTGCACTACGATGGGCTGCCGCTCGATGCGCGGACCGTGACCGACGAGGTCTTGGCGCAGGAAGGATATGAAGTAGCCACCAAGCACGTCGAGCGGGTGGGCGGCGGAATGACCGGGGGCGAGTAGGGGATATGTCGACACCAATCAAGGTCAATCGGATCGGGCTCGAGCCGGCTGCCTACAAGGGCGGCAAGACGACGCTTTGTGCTGGCTGCGGCCACAACTCGATTTCCGAACGCATCATCGACGCGTTCTACGAAATGGGGATCGACCCGGCGCGGGTCGTGAAGCTGTCCGGCATCGGGTGCTCGAGCAAGAGCCCGGCGTACTTCCTCGGGAGCTCGCACGGATTCAACGCCGTGCACGGCCGCATGCCGTCGGTGGGCACCGGCGCGATGCTGGCCAACCACAAGCTCATCGCGATCGGCGTGAGCGGCGACGGCGACACGGGGGCGATCGGCATCGGGCAGTTCGTGCACCTGATGCGCCGGAATCTGCCGATCATCTACATCATCGAAGACAACGGGTGCTACGGCCTCACCAAAGGACAGTTCTCGCCGACGGCCGACCTCGGGTCGAAGCTCAAGAGCGGAGTGGTCAACGATCTGCCGCCCATCGACACATGCGCGCTCGCCATCGAGCTCGGGGCGACCTTCGTGGCGCGCTCGTTCTCTGGCGACAAGAAGCAGCTGCTCGCGCTCTTGAAGGCGGCGCTGGCGCACCGAGGGACGGTGATGCTCGACGTCATCTCACCGTGCGTCACCTTCAACGATCACGAGGGTTCGACCAAGAGCTACAGCTACGCGAAGGATCATGACGATCCCCTCGAGGACATCAGCTTCGTCCCTTACTTCGAGGACATCGCGGTGGAGTACGAACCGGGCACGACGCAGGCCGTCGCCCTGCACGACGGATCGAAGCTCTATCTGCGCAAGCTCGAGGAAGCCTACGATCCGACGGACAAGATCGGCGCACTGCGCCGGTTGCACGAGACGGCCCGCCGCGGTGAGTTCGCCACCGGGTTGATCTATGTGGAGCCTGATCGCGACGACTTCCTCACCCTGCTGAACGTCGTGGACGAGCCGCTGGCGAGCCTGCCGCTCGAGCGCGTGCGGCCGGGCAAGCAGGCGCTCGAAGAGATTATGGAGAGTCTCCGGTAAGCCTCGTTCCTCGACGACGGCGACGCTGTGTGGGGCATGTCCCCTCAGCGGGCCGGCTCAGACCTGTCTCGCCGCCCTCCCACGTCCCCAGCGACGCGCAGCCACCAGGATCGTCACGCGGCGGCCGGGGCGCCGTTCGTCGGTTCGTACAGCCGCGTTCGAGCGGTGCGGCGCGCGAGAGGAGTCCGCTCGTGCTGCTATAATCCCCCGCAATGTCACAGCAGACATTGGCGATTATCAAGCCTGATGCCGTCGAGCGACGCCTCGTCGGGCGTGTCCTTCAACGGATCGAGGATGCCGGATTCGTCATCCGCGCGCTGAAGCGCGTAGCCCTGTCGAAGGCGGAGGCTGAAGGCTTCTACGCCGTGCACCGAGCGCGCCCCTTCTTTGCGAGCCTCACGTCGTTCATGTCGTCGGGCCCTGCGGTGGTGCTGGTGCTCGAAGCGCCGGACGCCATCGCGAAGTGGCGAGCGCTCATGGGCGCGACCGATCCCGCGAAGGCCGAGCCCGGTACGGTCCGCCGCGAGTTCGCGGAGTCGATCGAGCGAAACGCCACACACGGCTCGGACGCGCCGGAGACGGCGGCGGCCGAGATCGCCTATTTCTTCCCGGGTATCGAGCTGATCTGACGGACGCCTGCACCGTTGAGCATGAGAGGGCCGTCTGATGGGCAAGACGCTGGTGCTCGTCGGGCTCGTGGTGGCGGCGATCGGCGCCGCCATGATGCTCGGGATCCCGTTCGGTCGGCTGCCTGGCGATTTTTCGGTCCGACGTGGGAACGTTTCGTTCTACTTCCCGCTGGCCACGTCGATCGTGCTCAGCCTGATTCTGACGCTCCTCTTCGCGCTGTTCCGCCGGTGACTCGCGGAGAACGGGCCCCCCGGCGTTTCCTGGATGGCCAACCGCGGTCCCTCGCGGCCCCGCGGCCGCGCCGCTGGACGTCCGACGACCCTTTATGAGCATCAAATCCGACAAATGGATCCGCCGGATGGCAATCGAGCACCGCATGATCGAGCCGTTCGTGGAGGAGCAGGTCCGCGGCGGTGTCGTGTCATTCGGCCTCTCGTCCTACGGCTACGACATCCGGGTCGCCGACGAGTTCAAGATCTTCACCAATATCAACAACACCGTGATCGATCCAAAAAGCTTCGATCCGCGGTCGTTCGTCGACCTCAAGACCGACGTGTGCATCGTGCCCCCGAACTCGTTCGCGCTCGCGAGGACGGTCGAGTACTTCCGGATCCCACGCGACGTGCTGACCGTGTGCCTGGGCAAGTCGACCTACGCGCGCTGTGGCATCATCGTGAACGTGACGCCGTTCGAGCCGGAGTGGGAGGGCACGGCGACGCTCGAGATCTCGAACACGACGCCGCTGCCCGCCAAAATCTATGCGAACGAAGGGATCGCGCAGGTGCTGTTCTTCCAGAGCGACGAGCCGTGCGCGACCTCGTACCGCGACAAGAAGGGCAAGTACCAGGCGCAGCGGGAGGTCACGCTGCCGAAGGTGTGAGGGTAGGTGGCGAGGCTAGCCCATCCCTTGACCGGACGGGCCACACGTGTAACACTTTACGCAGCTCGCAAGTCGCTGAAAGTTTGTCGTTTGTCCCTGCTTCATGGATAAATTGGTCGAGCGCGAGCCCGGGGCTCGAAGCCCGCTGGCCGCTGCGCCCGCACTTGCCGTTCAGTTCTTCCTGATCCCGTTAGCAGTCGTCGGCATCACGGTCCTGGTGTATGCCGGCTTCCGCTCGCTGCTGACGGACGATCGCACTGCCCAGGACTATCTGACCGAGATCCGCACCGGAGGACTGAACCGCCGGTGGCCTGCGGCGTACGAGTTGTCCCGCCGGATGGCGGATCCGAAGGTCAGGACCGATCCGACGTTGGCCCCCGCGCTCGAGGAAGCGTATGAGGACGCCCACGACGATCCCAGGGTGCGTCAGTATCTGGCACTCGCCCTCGGGCGGCTCGAGCCGCCACTCTCGGCGCGCGCGGTGGCCAGTCTGACCGAAGCGCTCGACGATCCGGACGACGAAGCGCGGCTGGCAGCGATCTGGGCCTTAGGATCCTCTGGTAATCCGGCGGTCGTCGAGACGCTACGGCCACTCTATCAGTCGTCGGACGCGGGCATTCGAAAGATGGTGGTGTACGCGCTCGGAGCGCTCCCCGGCGAAGCGCAGATGTCCACGTTGCAGGCGGCACTCGAAGATCCCGCCCCCGACGTGCGCTGGAACGCTGCCGTCGCGCTCGCGCGCCACGGCAAGGCCGATGGCCTCCAAGTCATTCGGCAGATGCTCGATCGACCGTACGTCGAGGGTGCGGTCAAGCGCGACGTGGCGCCGAACGTCGACGCCGATCCGGTTGCCGAGGTGATGATCAGCGGGGTGCGAGCGGCGGCCGTGCTCCGCGATGCGGGCCTGAAAGCCACGCTGGAAGGTCTGAGCCGCGATGACCGCAGCCTGAAGGTCCGGCAGGCGGCGATCGAGGCACTCAAGCAGCTCGACGGGACGAGCTCGAATTGACGGGACGGCGTAGAGGAGCGCTGCGCGCAGCGGTTGCCGCGCGGGGCAGGCAGCACGACGCACGACTGGGGAGTGCCTGAGAATCACCATGGCTGACGAGACGAAAACCACTGGCCTCGAGGCAGGCGTATCGGAGGCGGCGGCAGCGGCCGCGGCTCCAAAGCCTCCCGCTGCCGCGGCGGCGCACGCCAAGCCTGCCGCACCGCGCCCACCGGCGGCGCCCATCCCGGACCTGAGCGGCAAGACGACATCCGCGGCGTCTGCAGGTGGCGCAGCGGCCAAAGCGCCGGCCGTTGCTGCCCCGGCCGCGGCGGGACGTGCCGCCGACGACGCGTCGCCGCTTCTGTCGCGACGTGCGTGGATCGGGCTGGCCTGGGGCGCCTTCACGGCGGCCTCGGCGGCGGCGCTGGCTGCGACCGGCCGGTTCATGTTCCCCAACGTGCTCAACGAGCCGCCGCAGCAGTTCAAGGCGGGGTTCCCCAGTGAGTACGGTCCCGGGGTCGACGAGCGGTGGAAGGAGAGCTTCGGCGTCTGGATCGTTCGGACGCCCGAGGACATCGTCGCGCGGGCGAGCGGCTTCTACGCGCTGCTCGTCACCTGCACGCATCTGGGCTGCACGCCGAATTACCTCTCGGCGGAAGCGAAGTTCAAGTGCCCCTGCCACGGCAGCGGGTTCCGAACGACGGGGATCAATTTCGAAGGGCCGGCCCCGCGGCCGCTCGAGCGCGCTCGGATCGTGCTCGCCGAGGACGGGCAGCTGCTGGTCGACAAGGCGCGCAAGTTTCAGTTCGAGCTCGGGCAGTGGACCGATCCCGAGGCGTTCCTGCGCGGCTGAAGCGGGGGTCCAGCGAGTAGGGCGAAAGCGAGCGGACATCTCCGGCTGCGGGGATCTCCCAGTCGTGCAAATGGAGGCCGTGCTTGGATAGCAGTCTCGCGAAACTTCTGTTCGGCCTGGGGCTTTTGGTCCCGGTCTTGGCCATCGTATTGGCGATTGTCTCGCTGGTGATGTTGGTCGTGCGCGAGCTCGCGGCCTTCCTGCGAGCGCCACGCGGCGCCGCACTGGGGTCTCTGGCGGGCGCGGGTGCCGGGGGTGTGACCGTCCCCGTGCCTGTGGTGCCGCCAGTCGATGGTCCGCTCGTCAAGGCGTGGAACTGGCTCACGGAGACGCAGGTCTGGAAATCGGTCTTCAGGCACGATCGGCCGACCACGGACCGCACCCGCGTGCTGGTCATGCTCTCGAACGTCTTCCTGCACCTGCATCCGGTTCGGATTCGGAAGTCGGGGGTCAAGCTCCGTTACACGTGGTGCATGGGGGGACTGAGCTTCTTCCTGTTCCTCGTGCTGACCTTCACCGGTCTGCTCCTCATGTTCTATTACCGCCCGACCCTGGAATACGCCTATACCGATATCGTCGGATTGCGCGAGCACGTGCCGCTCGGGATCATGCGCGAGATGCACCGGTGGGGAGCGCATGCGATGGTCATCACGGTGTGGCTGCACATGTTCCGCGTCTTCATGACGGGGTCGTACAAGCCCCCGCGCGAGTTCAACTGGTCCATCGGCGTCATCATGTTGGTGCTGACGCTGCTGCTCTCCTTTACGGGGTACCTGCTGCCGTGGGATCAGCTTGCCATCTGGGCCATCACGGTCGGATCCAACATGGCGCGTGCGACGCCCTTTCTCGGACACGAAGGGCCCGGTGCGTCGATGTTACGGCTGGGCGACGTGCCGCTCATCCACGCCTATGATGACGCCCGGTTCGCGCTCCTCGGCGGGTCGTTCGTGGGTGAGGGTGCGCTCCTGCGCTTCTACGTGCTCCACTGCGTGGGCCTGCCCCTCGGGATCGCCGTGTTGATGGCGGTCCACTTCTGGCGGGTGCGGAAGGACGGCGGCATCTCAGGGCCACTCTAGACCTCGACCGACCTGGCGGGTCGGCGGTGGCGCGGTGGCGCGGTGGCGCGGTGAGGACCACGACACGTCAGGTGAGGGTCCGAGCGAACCAACCGTACGGACGGCAGCAGCGTGGGGTGGTGTGACAGGACGATTCCGGAGGCGCTTGTGGGTGCTGTGAAGGGGTTCATCAACGCGCTGGCTGACCCTCGGCTGTTCTTCATCTTGGCCGTGGTCGCGATGGTCGTGATGATCTGGAAGCGTGAGGTGATGGCATCGAACGCCGTCGGGTACGGCATGCTCGCCCTTCTTGGCGTGTTCTTCGTGTTCGGCGCCTTCGACGCGAACTTCCGCCTGATCATCACCAAGCCGGACAACGTGCCGATTGTGGGCTTGATTTTCCTGCTGATCTTTCTGACGTGGTACGCGATGCGGGAGGCCGTCCTGAACGACCGGCGGATTGCCGCGGGCGAAGGGCCCATCGAGAAGGCGGAGTCCGACCGAGTGTGGGTTTGGCCCGACCTCGTCTACACGGAGCTCATCGCGCTGATTCTCTGCTCCGTGGTCTTGATTCTCTGGTCGGTGTTCTTGAAGGCGCCGCTCGAGCAGCCCGCGAACCGGTCGGTGACGCCGAACCCGTCGAAGGCGCCGTGGTACTTCCTTGGTCTCCAGGAGATGCTCGTCTATTTCGACCCGTGGCTCGCGGGCGTGGTGCTGCCGGGTCTCATCATCGTCGGTCTCATCGCGATTCCCTATATCGACACGAATCCGAAGGGCAACGGCTACTACACCTTCAACGAGCGAAAGGCCGAGATCACGCTGTTCCTCTTCGGCTTCGTCATCCTCTGGGTCTCGCTCATCGTGCTGGGCACGTTCCTGCGGGGTCCGAACTGGAACTTCTTCGGGCCGTTCGAGTTCTGGGACCTGCACAAGCTCGAGGCGCTCGTCAACGTCAATTTGTCCGAGTACATCTGGGTGCGGGCGCTCAGAACGGGTCTGCCGGCGAATCTGTTCTTGCGCGAGCTCTTCGGCATCTTGGTGGTGCTGGTCTACGTGTTCGCCCTGCCGCTCCTTCTCGCCAAGTGGGGATTGAAGTCGTACTACGAGAAGCTCGGACCTGCCCGCTACTACGTCACGGTGTTCTTGTTCCTGTCCATGATGTCGCTTCCGATCAAGATGCTGCTGCGCTGGCTCTTCAACCTGAAGTACATCGTGGCGTTTCCTGAGTTCTTCTTCAATATCTAGCTGAGCTCAAGACCAGACCATGGCTGAAAAGAAGAGCGTCGGACACGCCTACAACATCGACTTCCTGAACGTCGTGTTCGCGGCGTCCTCCCTGTTCCTGTTCCTCTCGGTGATCTGGATGGTCTGGGACGACTACGACCGCGAGTGGAAGAACACCCAGCGGCAGTTCGTCCAGCTCGAGACCGAGGTGACCGAGGTCAATCTCGCCAAAGCCGAGCGGGCCATCGACCGGAACAAGCTGAAGCAGGTCGAAGCCGCGGCCGATGCGGCGCAGCAGAAGGTCGACACGAGCGAGCAGCAGCTGGCCGACCTGCAGCGGCAGATGGAGGAGCTCGACGCCCGGCTGTATCGCGAGACCCAGGACTTCCAGTTCGCCAAGGCGACCTACGATCAGGATCGCTACACCTTCGAGGCCGCTCGAGCGGCGGGCAGCTCGTCGGCCGAGCGCATGGGCCAGGAGGTGGCCGAGCTGGGGAATCGCGTCACCGAGCTCGATCTCGTTGTTCAGGCGACGACGGCGGAACGCTCTGCGCTGCGGACGCAGATTGAAGCCATTACGGGCGATCTGACCTCGGCCAACAAGCAGGTCGACGAGCTGTGGGCGGAGGTCGACCGGCTGGACAATCGGTTGAACCTGCTGGCACCGAGCGCCGTCAAGGATTACTTCCGGAACGCCCCGCTCCTCGACTTCATGGCGCCGACGATCAAGGTCAACCAGATCATCCTGCCGAACGTCGTCGACGACGTGAATTTCACGCGAGTGCCGAAGATGGACCGCTGCATTACGTGCCATTTGGCCATCGATCGGGTCGGGTACGAGAAGTACCCGCAGCCGTTCACCACGCACCCGAATTTGCAGGCGTACCTCGGGAGCGCGTCGCCGCATCCGATCGACCGGGTTGGTTGCACCGTGTGCCACGAGGGGATGGGGCAGTCAGTGACCTTCCGTGACGCGTCGCACTCGCCGGCCACCGACGAGCAGAAGCACAAGTGGGAGGAGGAGTACCACTGGGAGGAGCCCCATCTGTGGGACTTCCCGATGCTGCCGAAGGGCTTGACCGAGGCCTCATGCGCGAAGTGCCACAAACAGGAGGTCTTCGTTCCGGGCGGCGAGAAGCTGAACATGGCGTACGCGTCGTACGAGCGGGCCGGGTGCTACGGCTGCCACAAGTCGAAGGGCTTCGAGAACCTCCGGAAGCCAGGACCGATCCTGACGAAGATCGAGTCGAAGCTCACGCAGGATTGGGTGAAGACCTGGATTCGTAATCCAAAGGCCGTGAAAGCCACGACGTGGATGCCGCGAGTCTGGTACAACTCCAACTCGAGCTCGCCGGAGGACGCCGTCCGGAACGAGGTGGAGATCAACGCGGCAGTCTCCTATCTCTTCGCCAACAGCGAGAAGCACACGTTCGCCGTGGCGAACCCCGCGAGAGGCGACGCAGCGAGGGGCGAGCAGATCGTGCGGTCGGTCGGCTGCCTCGGTTGTCACATTCTCGACGAAAAGGAACGCAGTGCGGCCGGGCCGCGGCGGACCTTCGGACAGCCGCTTCAGAACATCGGTAACAAGACGACCTACGAATGGTTGTTCGACTGGGTGCGTGATCCCCGGCACTACAGCCCCGGCACCTACATGCCCGATTTGCGGTTGACCGACGCTCAGGTGGCCGATGTGGCCACGTACCTCTCGGGCCTGAAGGCGAGCGGTGGTGATGCGGCGAAGGCGACACCCGACCAGGCGGCGGTTGACGCCGTGCTGCTCGACTACCTGAAGGGCGTGTTGCCGTTCGAGGAGGCCAAGGGCACGGTCGCGAAGCTCGACGCGCAGAAGAAGCAGCTTGAGCTCGGGCAGCGGGTGATCAATCGGTACGGCTGCTTCGGTTGCCACGAGATCAAGGGATTCGAGAAGACACAGCCGATCGGCACCGAGCTATCCGAGGAAGGCACCAAGCTGGTGTCGCGACTCGACTTCGCCTTCGTCGAGGGGCTACCGCACACGTCGAAGATCGCCTGGTTCCGGGCCAAGCTGCGCGACCCGCGGGTGTTCGACCAGGGGCGTGTGCTGCGACCGGACGAGAAGCTCCGCATGCCGAACTTCGACTTCAGCGATGAAGAGATCGAGCGGCTGCTCACGGCGATCATGAGCTTCCAGCGAGAGATCCAGCCTCCGCAGGCCATGCCGGTCAAGTCTGCCCGGCGCGACTTCGTCGTCCAAGGTCGCGCACTGGTGAATCGGCGCAATTGCGTCGGTTGCCACATCATCGAGGGCGACGGCGGCGATTTCCTGAAACTCGTGAAGGAGCCGACGCTTGGTCCGCCGACGCTGACCCCGACCGGGGCTCGTGTCCAGCACGACTGGCTGTACGCGTTCCTCCGGTCGCCGATCACGATTCGCCCGTGGATCGAGGTGCGCATGCCGACCTTCGGCTTCGACGACCCGAACTTGAACGGGATCATCTCGTATTTCGGCGCCGTGTCGAACAAGATGGGTTCGTTCCAGGCGCAGCCGGTCGTGCAGCGCGTTGCGAGCGACGACGTGGGCAAGCGGCTGTTCGATGAGCTGAAGTGTCAGCAGTGCCACGTGCTCGGCGCGATTCCGAAGGACCAGCCCACCTCGAATCTCGCGCCCGATCTTCGGATGTCGGCCGAACGCCTGCAGGCCGATTGGATTATCGATTGGCTCAAGAATCCGGCCGAGATTCTCCCGGGCACGCGGATGCCGGCGTTCTGGCCCGATCATCCGAAGTCGCCGTTCCCGCATCTCGGAGGCGACGCCGAGGCGCAGATCCGGGCGATCCGCGACTACCTCTTGACCTTCCGCGGCGGGCCCAGCCCGATGGCCAACGCGAGCGTCGCGAATTAACGAGGCGGGGCTCGCCCGAACTTCGGCTCCGGCGCTCGCGGGCGTCCCGACGCTCCGCACCGCGCCGTCGCGGGTCGCGGCCGCTACGCGTCAGAACGAGTACGAGGTTCGCGTTGGTTGGCGTCTGACGGGCCAACCAATGGTTGGTGTGGCACCGAGGCGGTGCCTCCGGACGCGCGTGTCCCGGGCACGTCGAGGACGGATAACGCCGCCGGACGTTCCTGCCCGGTTCGGTGTCCCGGTCCGCTCGCAAGCCCGCGAACGCGCTTCGCTATAATTCCGCACCATGCTACGTACCTACCGCGGCCGCATGCCGCTGATCCACTCGTCCTGCTTCATCGACGAGAGCGCGCAGGTCATCGGCGATGTGGAGATTGGCGAGGAGAGCAGCGTGTGGATGCAAGTAGTTATTCGCGGTGACGTACACCACATTCGCATCGGCCGTCGCACCAACGTCCAGGACGGCACGATCGTTCACGCGATGAAGGACACGCATCCGACGATTATCGGAGATGATGTCACGATCGGACATGCGGCAGTCGTGCACGGCTGCACGATCGAGAACCAGTGTCTCATCGGGATGGGGGCGATTCTCCTGAACGGGTGCCGGATCGGCTCGGGATCGATCGTGGCGGCGGGGGCCCTCGTGGTCGAGCACACCGACGTTCCGCCGCGGTCCCTCGTCATGGGGAGCCCGGCGAAGGTCAAACGCAGCCTGGGCGACAGCGACCTTGCCGAGATCCAGATGTACGCCGATCGGTACGTCGCGTACCGCCGCGACTACATGGGCGCCTGACCTCATGCCCGGCACGCAACCCGCCCGAGGCACGCGAGACTTCCTGCCCGAGGACGTTCGGCGACGCACGCACGTGATCGCAGTGGTGCGCGAGGTCTACGAACGGTACGGCTTCGAGCCGCTCGAGACACCGGCCTTCGAGAACATCGAGACGCTGCTCGGAAGGTACGGAGACGAGGGCACGAAGCTGATCTTCAAGATCCTCCGCCGAGGAGAGCACGAGGGGTCGGGTGAGGCAGATCTTGCGCTTCGGTACGATTTGACCGTCCCGCTGGCGCGCGTGGTGGCCGAGCACCAGAGCGAGCTGCCGCGATTCTTCAAGCGGTATCAGATTCAGCCCGTCTGGCGGGCCGATCGGCCTGCACGCGGGCGGTTTCGGGAGTTCTATCAGTGCGATATCGATGCGCTCGGGTCGACATCACCCGTGGTCGAGACCGAAATGCTGGCGGCGGTCTCGGAGGTGCTGCAGAAACTCGGATTCGAGGACTTCGTCATTCGGCTGAACGATCGTCGAGTGCTGGCGGGCATTTTGGAGCGGTGCGGTGTGGCCGAAGCGGCGCAGAGCACAGCGCTCGTGGCCATCGACAAGTACGAGCATATTGGGCGCGCTGGCGTGCGACAGGAGCTCTTGAACCGTGGGCTGTCGGAGGGAACAGCTGAATCGCTCCTGCAGACGCTGTACCCGGGCGCGCCCGCTGCGACAGGCCAGGCGTCGGCGGCGTCGACGGAGGATGTGCTCACCCGCCTACGCGGCGTCCTGGCCGAGCACCAGGAAGCCGCGGGCGCCCTCGAGAACCTGGCGGCGATCGCCAGGCTCGTGCAGCACACGGAAGCAGGGTCGCGTCTCGCCATCGATCCGAGCCTCGCGAGGGGGCTCTCGTACTACACGGGCGCCATCATGGAGATTGCCGTCCCCGATCTGTCCGGGAGCCTCGGTGGCGGAGGACGGTACGACAACCTGATTGGGTCGTTCTCGGGTCGCACCGTCCCCGCGTGCGGCGTGTCGCTGGGCCTCGAGCGCATCATCGTCGTGATGGGGGAACGTCGCATGTTCCCTGCGACCGTGGCGCGGGGGTCGGCAGACGTGCTGGTCACGCTGTGGGACGAGGCGAGCCGTGCGGATCTCCTTGGCCTGGCCGGTGAGCTCCGGAAGGGCGGCCTGCGCGTGGAGGTGTACCCCGAGACGGACAAGCTGGGGAAGCAGTTCAAGTACGCCGCGAGCCGCCACATCCCGTTCGTGGCCGTCATCGGCGATGACGAGCGGGCGGAGGGAGCCGTCTCGCTGAAGAGCTTGGCGTCTGGCGAGCAATACAGCGTCGCGCGAACGGATGCGCCAGCCGAGCTTCGGCGGGCCCTGAATGAGGTGCGCTGAAGCGGCAGCGCGGAGGACGTGAGCACAGACATGGCTGAACCTCTTGGGGATCTGAAGCGCTCTCATACGTGTGGCGCCCTGCGTCTGACCGACGTGGGCGCCGAGGCGGTGCTCCTCGGATGGGTGCATCGCGTGCGGGATCTGGGGGGCGTGCTCTTTCTGGACATCCGCGACCGGGCTGGCGTGTCGCAGGTGGTCGTGCGAGACGACGAGACGCTGCTCGCGGAGGCGAAGCGCGTGCGCGCCGAGTTCGTGGTCGCGGTGTCAGGCCCCGTACAGCGGCGGAGCGACGACACGATCAATCCCAAGCTGGAGACCGGCGAGGTCGAAGTCGTGGCGCGGTCGATTCGCGTGTTGAACGAGGCGCGCACGCCGCCGTTCCAGATCGCCGACGATGGTCCGGTCTCGGAGGATGTGCGGCTGAAGTACAGATATCTCGACTTGCGCCGTCCGCGGCTGCAGGCGAATCTTGGTCTGCGCCACCGGGTCGCGCTGGAGGTGCGCAAGTATTTCGATTCCTGCGGCTTCTGGGAGATCGAGACGCCGATTCTCACCAAATCGACGCCCGAGGGCGCGCGTGACTACTTGGTGCCAAGTCGAGTGCACGCGGGCGAGTTCTACGCCCTGCCGCAGTCCCCGCAGATCTTCAAGCAAATCCTGATGATTGGTGGCGCGGACCGCTATTTCCAAATCACGCGATGCTTCCGCGACGAAGACCTGCGGGCCGACCGCCAGCCGGAGTTCACACAGATCGACGTCGAGATGTCGTTTGCCACGCGCGAGCTCGTTTTCGAGCTGATCGAGCCGCTCATCCAGCGGACCTTCACGCTCCTCGGCCATGACGTGCAGCGGCCGTTCAGGCGCATGGCGTATGCGGACGCGATGAGCCGCTACGGTTCGGACAAGCCCGACCTGCGGTGCGGCATGGAGATCGTCGAGCTCTCGGACGTCTTTCGGCAGTCCGAGTTCCGGGTGTTCAAGGGCATCGTGGCCGAAGGCGGGGTCGTCCGAGGTTTCGCGCTGCCGCAAGGGAACGCGTATACGCGCAGTCAGCTCGACGTGTTGAAGGATCAGGCCGAGCAGATGGGATTCCGCGGGCTGATCTGGGTCCGGCCCGGTGAGCCACCGGTCAGCTCCACCAAGGCGTTGAGTGAGGCGGAGCTGCGCCAGGCGCTCGCGGTCGCAGGGGCGGGCGCCGACGATCTGCTGCTGCTGGCGGGCGGTCCGCCTGACGCGACGTCCAAGCTGCTCGGGCAACTGCGGCTGGCGCTCGCGAAGAAGCACGAACGGCTCGCCAGTGACGACTACCAGTTCCTGTGGGTCACCGACTTTCCGTTGCTCGAGTGGAACGGCGACGAACAGCGGTGGTTCTCGATGCACCATCCCTTCACCTCGCCGCTCGAGGCAGACCTTGCGAAGATCGACGACGACCCCGGCTCCGTGCGCGCGAAAGCGTACGACCTGGTGCTGAACGGGAGCGAGATTGGCGGAGGCAGCATTCGTATCCACGATGCCGCCCTACAAGCCCGCATGTTCCAGCGGCTCGGGATCAGCGACGCGGAAGCCAAGGCGCGGTTCGGCTTCTTTCTCGAGGCACTCGAGTTCGGAACGCCGCCTCATGGCGGGATCGCGCTCGGGCTGGACCGAATCGTGGCGCTGCTGGCGGGCGAGTCGTCCATCAGGGAAGTCATCGCCTTTCCGAAGACGGCCAATGCCGTCGACCTGATGTCAGGAGCCCCCTCGCGTGTTGACGATAAACAGTTGAATGAATTGCACTTACGGCTGAGATCGTAGTCGGATCCGATCGCGCCGGTATCACGCCACCGCTCGAGAAAAAAGGCGCCGAGCGTGTAGACTGGACGTACGGCGAGACCCGCTCGGCACGAGGCCGGCGGGCGCGATCGGCTGCGGGCTCGGCCCCGCAGACTGGGCTCGCTGGCTGCTTGGTGCGGGTTCGATAGGTTTGGTCCTGCGCCTCTTTCATGCACCATCGCATCACACTGCCCGGAGACGGCATCGAGACCCTCTTCGGCTCCTACGACGAGCACCTGAAACGACTGGAGGCCCTGTTCGACGTCCGGATCCGGACTCAGGGCCACGATCTGCTGATCGACGGCGACCCGCCGGGACCCGAGCGGGTCGAGCGCGTCGTGGGCCAGTTGTCTGGGCTGATGCGCGAGGGGTTCAAGCTGTCGAACGCCGACGTCAAGATTGCCGCTGAGCTGGTGGCGCAGAACCAGGACGTCGACCTCCGCGATCATTTCCTCAAGGGCAGTATCGCGGCGGGTGGCAAGCGACGCGTCGCGCCCAAGTCGATCAATCAGCGGAAGTATCTCGAAGCCATTGACAACTTCGATATCGTGTTCGGCGTTGGACCTGCCGGAACCGGCAAGACCTATTTGGCCATGGCGCAGGCGGTGTCTTTTCTCATCGCCAAGAAGGTGAGCCGCATCATCCTGGCGCGTCCCGCGGTCGAGGCTGGCGAGAAGCTCGGCTTTCTTCCCGGCGATCTGCAGGAGAAGGTCAACCCGTACCTCCGACCGTTGTACGACGCGCTTTACGACATGCTGGACGTGGAGCGTGTCGGCCGCTATCTGGAGCGAGGCGTCATCGAAATCGCCCCAATTGCGTTCATGCGCGGACGGACGCTCAACGATTCGTTCGTGATCCTCGACGAAGCGCAGAACACCACCTCCGAGCAGATGAAGATGTTCCTCACGCGGCTCGGTTTCGGCAGCAAAGCCGTCGTGACGGGCGACGTGACGCAGATCGATCTGCCCCCCGGACGGCCTTCCGGGCTGATCGAAGCACTGAAGGTGGTGCGGGCGGTCGACGGCATCGCGTTTGTCGAGTTCGACGAGCGAGACGTCGTGCGCCACAAGCTCGTGCAGCAGATCGTCAAGGCCTACGAGGCGTACGGCAACCGGGGTGAGCGCCGCGCCCCCGACGGCTCCCGCGGCGACGATCGCCGTTCATTCGACGGCGAGGCGCCTCGTCCGGAGACGCCTGACGAGGCCCGAGCCGTTTCTGATCGTCGATGAAAGGGACGCGGCAGGCGAGCGGAGGACGCCAGGGCGAACCGGCGTCGAGGCTGAGCGTGGCCATCGTCGACGCGAGAGGGACCGCGGTGCGCGTGCCCGGTTTGGCCGCGTGGCTCAGGCGGGTGTCGGCGGGCCGGGCGTCCGGGGCGGCCACTATCGCGCTCATCGGAGACTCCGGGATCCGGCGCCTCAACCGCGTCTATCGGGGCGTCGACCGCGTGACCGATGTGCTGAGCTTCCCGACGACTGAGCCGGGACGTCGAGGTTCGGTCAGGGGGCTAGCGTCCAAGTCGAGTCGTCACAGTGCGATAGGGGCACCGTCTGGGCAGCTCGGCGACATCGTTATTGCGACTGGTCAGGCCCGTCGACAGGCCCGCGCGGCGCGGCATTCACTCGGTGCCGAGCTCCGGATTCTGGCGTTGCATGGGCTGTTGCACCTGCTGGGGTACGACCACGCGGCCGACCGGGGTAGGATGGCACGGTTGGAGCGACACCTCCGGCGGGTAGGCCGTTTGCGAGAGGGCCTCATCGAGCGTTCCTTGGGGCAGGGCAGGAGCTGAGGTGATCGCCGCACCATGACGCCGCTCCTCATCTTCCTGCTGGCGCTCGCCGGGGTCTATCTGGGTGCGGTCGAGGCGTCGTTCAGTGCGCTCATGCGTCTCTCGCTGCGGCTCGATGCGGAGCGCAAGGGCCGGCCTGACGCCCTGGCAGCCTACCTCGATGATCCGATGCTCCTGTTCGTCCCAGTGCGACTGCTGCTCGCGCTGGCGACGGTCTCGGCGACGGTGCTCGTCGCTGGCGCGTACGGGGTGTCGGGTGCGCCTCGGCTCCTTGCCGTCATTCTCACAATCGCCGGCTTCGTCATCGTCTTCGAGATTCTGCTTCCGCTCATCCTGGTGCATCGGAATCCGGAGCGGGCGCTCGAGCTGTTGCTGCCCTCGTTCAGCCCGATTGCGAAGCTGCTGTCACGGTTCACGCGGTGGGTCTCCCGATCGAGCACGGGCCGGCGAGCGCCTGCGGCGCCGCTGGATGAGACGCCCGCGAGCGCGGCGGCGGAGTCCCAGCCCTTCAGCGGGAAGACCGAAGACCCCGAGCGTCAGCGAGGCGAGGAGCAGCGGCTGCTTCGGAGCCTCGTGGACTTCGGGGGAGCCCTCGTGCGCGAGGTGATGACGCCGCGCCTCGACATCGTCGCGATCAGGGATGGTGCGACCATTGGCGACGTGCGCGCCCTGTTTCGGGAACAGGAATACTCGCGGTTTCCCGTCTACGCGGGCAGCCTCGACAATATCGTCGGGTTCATCTTCGTGAAGGATCTGGTCGCGCTCGATGCGAGCGACGACTCGCGGCCGATCACGCCGCTGCTGCGGCCGGCCGTCGTGGTTCCCGAGAGCAAGCTCGTCCCGGAGCTCCTCCAGCAGTTTCAGCGACAGCAGACGCAGTGTGCGATTGTGGTCGACGAGTACGGCGGGACGGCTGGGCTCGTGACCATCGAGGACCTCCTCGAAGAGATCGTCGGCGAGATCCGGGACGAGTACGACGTGGAGTCGGAGCCGGTCGTGGACGAGGGCGGTGGCCGCTACGTCTTCGACGCCAAGGTCGGTATCGACGAGGTCAGCCAGCGACTGAGTGTGCACATCGAGCGCGGGGGCTTCGAGACCGTCGGCGGGTACCTGTTGACGCACCTCGGCCGTGTTCCGTCGGTGGGGGAGCGGTTCGACGTCGACGGCCTGGATGTGGAGGTGCTCGAGGTCGATCGGCGGCGCATTCACAAGGTCCGTCTGGTCCGTCACGGAGTCACGCCGGCGCCGGTCGGCGAGCACGCTGGGTAAGCCGCATGCCTACGCGGCCGGCGTTCGCGGGGCGTCTCTGCTCGTCTGTGAGATCGGACTCGTGAGCGCCCGATGAAAGCGGGCACGGTTGCGCTCATCGGCCGCCCCAACGCGGGCAAGTCCACCCTGCTCAATCGGCTGGTCGGCAGCAAGATCGCCATCGTCTCGGACAAGCCCCAGACCACGAGAACGCGTATCCTGGGCGTCCAGAACTATCCCGGGGCGCAGATCGTGTACATCGACACGCCGGGCATCCACCGACCACTGCATCGCATGAACGTGGGGATGGTCGACGCGGCGGTCGAGGTGATGTCGGCGGTCGACGTGCTGGGCGTCATGGTGGACGCATCCGAGCGACCGGGGCGAGGCGAGCAGTTCCTCATGGGCCTCGTCGACAAGATGACCGCGCCCATGTTCCTTCTCTTGAACAAAATTGATTTGCTGCGCAAGCCTCGACTGCTGCCGATCATCGAGCGCTACGCGCGGATGGAACGCTTCGCCGAGATCGTGCCGCTGTCGGCGGCTACCGGCGAGAACGTCGATCGCCTGGTCGACGCCATCATCGCCCGGTTGCCCGAGGGCGAGCCTGCGTATCCCGTGGACTATCTGACCGACCAGTCGGAGCGCTCGCTGGGGGCCGAGATGGTGCGTGAGCAGGTGTTGCGGCTCACGCGAGCCGAGCTCCCGTTTTCGACCGCCGTCGTGGTGGACCGGTTCGAGGCGCCGACGGGACCTCGGGACGTGCTGCGCCTGTACTGCACGATTCTGGTCGAGCGAGCTTCGCAGAAGGGCATCCTGGTCGGTCGCGGCGGCGCGATGATCAAGGAGATTGGGACGGCTGCCCGTCAGGAGCTCGAGCGCTTCTTCGAGACGAAGGTGTTCCTTGATTTGCGCGTTCGGGTCGCCAGTGACTGGCGGGAGGACGATCGGGTGCTTCGCGACCTCGGCGTGTCGGACCGCGATCGCCTCGGTCGCCGTAAAACGCCCTAGGGTTTCGTGGAGCGCGCGGTCAGGCCTTGGTGCATGGGCCTTTGGTCTTGGTCCGCCTCTGGTCTTGACGTATCGGGCTCGGCGGGTGATCGAACGGGAAACGCCCTCGTCGAACTCTGAACCGGCGCGTGAGCGGCGACCGCCCTGGCCCGGACGCGAGGAAGGGCGAATGCCACCACGCCGGTGGCGTGTCGTCATATGATGTCTATGACCGACTGCCACCGCGCGAATGCCCACCCACGTCACCGAGGCGTTAATCCTGCGGACGTATCGTCTCGTGGAGTCCGATCGGCTCGTGGTGTTCCTGACGAGGGACCGTGGCAAGAAGCGTGGTGTGGCGAAGAACGCGCGGCAGAGCCGCCGGCGTTTCGGCGGTGCGCTCGAGCCGATGACCTATGGTCGCGTGAGCTACGGAGAGCGCGAGCACCGCGATCTCGTGCGGTTGGACTACGTCGAGCCGATCAGATCGCCGCTCGCCGTGCTGCTGGCGCCGCGGGGCACGGGCCTGGACCCGCTCGATCCTGCCGGGGCGCCGCGTCGGGAGTCGAGTGCTCGGGATGTCGAACCCGGGGCGCTCGGGTACGTGGGCTACTTCGCTGAGCTGCTTGACGAGTGGGCCCAAGAGAACGATCCGAGCGAGACGTTGTTCCGACTGGGTGTGTCCGTGATCGAGGCCTGGGTGGCCGGGGTGCCCGTGGCGTCGCTCGCCCGCTACTTCGAGTATTGGCTGCTTCGGCTGCAAGGCGTCTATCAGGCGCCCCCAGACCTTGCGAGGCCGGCGCGGGATTTCCTGCACCGCGTGCGGGTGTCGAGCCCCATGGGGCTTGGCGAGATCCCGGTCTCGGCGAAGACGTTGGCCGAGCTGGCGGCCAATCATCGGGCTCAGATCGAGCTGCATCTCGAGAAAGATCTGAAGTCCATTCGCGTGCTGCAGCAGCTGCGAGCCTGAGTGGACATCGAAGGTTGGTGATGCCGAACCAGCCGAACCGGCACGGTGCGCGAGCGGCGGGGAGACACCAATGAGCGCGATGAGCTTTCAAAGCCTGATCTTGAAGCTGTCCGAGTTCTGGGCGAGTCGTGGCTGTGCGCTGCATCAGCCGCTCGACGTCGAGGTCGGCGCGGGCACGATGCACCCGGAGACGTTCCTGCGTGTCCTCGGTCCCCGGCATTGGAACGTCGCCTACGTGCAGCCGTCGCGGCGACCCGCGGACGGGCGCTTTGGTGAGAATCCCAACCGGCTCTTCAAGCACCATCAGTTCCAGGTGATCCTCAAGCCGGCCCCCGATGAGGTCCAGCAGATCTATCTCGAAAGTTTGGACGCGTGCGGCATCAACTTGCGGCAGCGAGATATCCGATTCGAGGAGGACAACTGGGAATCGCCGACGCTCGGGGCCTGGGGCATCGGCTGGCAGGTCGTCTTGGACGGGATGGAGATTTCTCAGTTCACCTATTTTCAGCAAGCCGGCGGGGTCGAGTTGTCGCCGATCTCGGCCGAGCTGACCTACGGCCTGGAGCGCATTGCGATGGCGCTGCAACGTGTGGACAGCGTGTTCGACATCGACTGGGCGCCCGGGGTGAAGTACAGCGAGGTGCGACTGCGCGAAGAAGTCGAGCAGTCGAAGTACGTATTCGGGCAGGTCGACATGCCGCCCGGCGCGTTCGGGAGCTTCCATCGCGAGCTCTTCGATCGATACTACGGCTTTGCCGAGACCCTGCTCGCGAGCGGCCTCGTCTGGCCGGCGTTCGAGCATTGTCTGAAGTGCTCGCATCTCTTCAATGTCCTCGATTCGAGTAACAGCATTGGGGTGACCGAGCGAACGGCCTACGTGCTGAAGGTGCGTCAGTTGGCCGTCGGCATCGCCTCGGCCTACGTGGCGTCGATCGGCGAGACGGCTGCCGCCCAGTCGGTCGCGGTGTAGCGATGGATCGGGAGCTGCTGCTCGAGATCGGCTGTGAGGAGCTGCCCGCCAGTTGGCTGCCGGGCCTGACCAATCAACTCTCGACCGTGGTCGACCGCGAGCTCCGGGCCCACCGCCTCACACCGGAGGGCCCGGTCGAGACCTTCAGTACGCCGCGGCGGCTGACCGCCCGGGTCACCCGCGTGGCCGAGCGGCAGACCGACCTCGAGGACCTCGTGACGGGTCCTCCGGTGTCCGCGAGCTTTCTCCCCGACGGCTCGCCTACATCGGCAGCCGTGGGTTTTGCCGCCAAGCACGGCGTCGAGGTCGCGACGCTGGAGCGGGTCGAGACGGGCAAAGGGACGTATCTGGTGCACCGCAAGAAGCAGCGCGGGAAGGCGGCCGTCGACGTGCTGCCGGAGGTCCTCAACGGCGTCCTTCGCGGGCTCACCTTCCCGAAGCTCATGCGCTGGGACGCCCTGTTGGACGATGGGCGGGGCGATCTGCCCTTCGGCCGCCCGATTCGCTGGTTGCTCTTTCTCTACGGGGGACGAGTCGTCCCATTTGCAATCGCTCGGACGTCGCTTGCCGAATCGTCGCAGGTGCAGGAGATTGGCTCCGGGGCGGCGACATACGGCCACCGTTTCCTGACGACCAGCGGCCGCGCCGGTCGCGCCATCAAGGTGCGCTCCTTCGACGAGTATCGAGCACGGTTGCTCGAGAACTTCGTGATCCTCGAGCGCGAGGAGCGCCACAACAAGATCGCGCGCGAGCTGGACGCGAAAGCCCAGCGCCTGCAGGGGCGCGTCAGCCGCACCGTACGCGGCGAATCGGGCCTGCTCGACGAAGTCCCGGATCTGGTCGAGTACCCGTCGGTCATCGCCGGGACCTTCGGGCACGAGTTTCTGACGCTGCCCGACGAGGTGCTGACCACGACCCTGATTCATCACCAGCACTACTTCCCGGTGGAGTCGGAAGACGGGCGCCTCAAGAATGCGTTCCTTGCGGTCATCAACACGGAGCCCGACAGCGAGCGGACGATCGCGAGAAACGCCGAGCGCGTGGTGACGGCTCGGCTCCGTGACGCCAAGTTCTTCTGGGATGCCGATCGGAAGATCGCGTTGGCCGCACGCGGGGATCGGTTGGATACGCTCCTCTTCCACAAGAAGCTGGGGTCGTACAAGAGCAAGGTCGATCGGCTCGAACGGCTCGCTGAGCAGTTGGCGGGCGATCTCGGCGCCGGCGAGGCGGCGGCCCGCGCCGCCCGACAGGCAGCGCATTTGTCGAAGTGCGACCTGGCAACGGAAATGGTGCGGGAGTTCACCGAGCTGCAGGGCACGATGGGCGGCATCTACGCCCGCGAGGAAGGCCTGCCCGAGGAGGTGTGGAAAGCCATCGGCCTGCACTATTTGCCGTTGGCCGTCGAAGCCGACGCGGCCCCGACCCGCGCGCAGCTCGGCAAAGCGGCCGCATCCTGGGCGGCCCTCTCGCTTGCCGACAAGCTGGACACCCTGGTCGGCCTCTTTGGCGTGGGGGAACGGCCGACGGGATCCCGCGATCCCTACGGGCTGCGCCGCGCGGCGCACGGCATCGTCCGCATTCTGATCGACCTGCCGGCTCTGACGGGACTCGCCGGACGGCCGACGCTCGGTGCGCTCGTCGAGCGCGCGGCGGCCGGGTATCCGGAGCGCGCCGACCTCCGGGCGTGGCCGGCCGGGCACTTCGACGAGATGACGCGCTTCCTGGTGGAGCGCCTGCGGTACGCGCTCGAAAGTCGAGGCGGCGATCGGCGCAACGTGCGCGCGGTCACGTGGGAGGGACTCGACCGGCTTCGGCCCGTCGACGCCGCGGCGAAGCTCGATGCGCTGCCCGGCTGGACCTCGTCACCGGAGTTCACGCAGCTGGCAACGGCATTCAAGCGCGTCAAGAACATCGCGAGCGAGCTCGGCGATCAGCCGGCCCGACCGCTCGAGGCGCTGCCCCCGCTCGTGCGCGAGCCCGCCGAACGGACGCTCTTGGACCAACTGAACGCCGTCGTGCCGCGCGTCCGCCAGGCGGTCGAACGGCACAATTATCGGATCGCCCTCGGGGAGCTGGCCGGTCTCGGACCCGTCGTGGACGAGTTCTTCACGCATGTGCTTGTCATGGCAGAAGACCGTGAGCTCCGCCATGCCCGATTGAGCCTCATGGCGCATCTCAGGGACGTCGTGCGAGGCGTTGCCGACGTCTCGGAGATCGTGGCGGCAGAAAAATAGTCGGGCGGCCGACGAGCGTCGCGTTGAGTGCCCTGCGCTGCTGTGCCGGGCCGGGAAGACCCCGGTGGTCACTGGACACGATCCGCGTCCGCCAGCGCCTGTGCGGATGGCTGAGAGCCGAAGGGAACTGGCGCCAGCACACCCGCGCGTCGGTCTAAAATAGCGAGTTGCCCGTAGCGGTATGGCCGTGGACAGGGGAGCGAAGCACCACGGCTGGAGCGCGGTCGTCACATCTCGGTTCAAGTCGGGATTATCTCGCCGGGTGGGTCTCGCTCGACACGAGCGAGGCGCCTCGGGAGGGGAACGCTTCGCGTCGACGGAGTGTCTGCATGGCGAACAAGAAGCAGGGGAAGACGCGCGGGAAATCGGTGCGGGCAGCCGGCACCAGGGCCGCGCGTCACGTGTACTTCTTCGGTAACGGGAAGGCCGATGGCAATCGGACGATGAAGGACCTGCTGGGCGGCAAGGGCTCTGGGCTTGCCGAGATGACCAACGCGGGATTGCCGGTTCCCCCCGGATTCACGATCTCGACAGAGGTCTGCACGATCTACTACCGGGAGAAGGGCAGAATCCCTGCCGCCATCGATCGCGTGATCGGGGTGAACCTGAAGCGGCTCGAGCAGGCCGCCGGTGCGACGCTCGGATCGACGGATAACCCGCTCCTGGTCTCGGTCCGGTCCGGCGCGAAGTTCTCGATGCCGGGCATGATGGACACCATCCTCAACCTCGGCCTGAACGACGAGGCCGTGGAGGGGCTGAAGCGGCGGACGAGCAACGGCCGCTTCGCGTTCGACAGCTACCGCCGCTTCATCCAGATGTTCGGCAACGTCGTGCTCGAGGTCCCGAAGGACGCCTTCGAGCACGAGCTCCAGGCGCTCAAGGCAAAGAAGGGCGTCAAGCTCGACACCGAGCTTGACGAGAGCGGGTTGCGGGAGCTCGTGGCGCGCTACAAGCAGGTGGTCAAGGCGCGCGCGGGCCGTGCCTTTCCCCAGCAGCCCGCCGAGCAGTTGACCATGGCGCGCGATGCGGTGTTTCGATCGTGGATGAATCCGCGCGCGCGCGAGTACCGGCGGATTTATGACATCCCGGATCACATCGGCACGGCGGTCAACGTGCAGATGATGGTCTTCGGCAATACCGGGAATCGCTCGGCCACCGGTGTCGGCTTCACGCGCAATCCGGCGACGGGCAAGAAGGAGTTCTACGGCGAGTTCCTCATCAACGCGCAAGGTGAGGACGTCGTCGCGGGGATTCGGACGCCGCAGCCGATCGGCGAGCTGGCGCAGGTGATGCCCAAGGCCTACAAGCAGCTGCGGGAGATTACGACGCGGCTCGAGAAGCACTACAAGGACGTCCAGGACTTCGAGTTCACGATTCAAGACGAGCGACTCTTCATGCTCCAGACCCGGAGCGGCAAGCGCACCGGGTTCGCGGCGGTCGTCATCGCCACCGACATGGTGCACGAGCGGCTGGTGACGCCCAAAGAGGCGATCCTGCTCGTCGATCCCGAATCACTCAGCCAGCTGCTGGCCCCCGGCTTCGATCCGGAGGAGTGGCGTGCGCTCCCAACCGCCACCAAAGGGCTGCCGGCCTCACCCGGAGCGGCGAGCGGCCAGGTCGTCTTCTCGGCCGATCACGCGGTCGAGTGGAGCGCGCAAGGGAAGCCGGTCGTGCTGGTGCGGCGCGAGACGGTGCCGGACGACATCCACGGGATGTTCGTGTCGCAGGGAATTCTCACGGCGACCGGCGGCATGACCTCGCATGCGGCCGTCGTGGGCCGCCAGATGGGGAAGCCGTCCGTCGTCGGGGCCGGTGCCCTCGAGATCGACGAGAAGGCGCGGACGTTCTCGGTCGGTGGTCGTGTCGTGCGCGAAGGTGACGACATCTCGTTCGACGGCCTGACCGGCGAGGTGAAGATCGCGAAGGTCGGCACCAAGCCGAGCGAGATCTTGCGTGTGCTGGACGGCTCACTGCCGGCCGCACAGTCGGATCTCTACCGGCGCTTCGAGCGGCTGCTGTCCTGGGCCGACAAGTTCCGCCGCATGGGCGTCCGCGCCAATGCCGACCAGCCGGATCAGGCGCAGATCGCGTATGCCTTCGGCGCCCGGGGCATCGGATTGTGCCGGACCGAGCACATGTTCTTCGGCGAAGGGCGGATTCCAATTGTCCAGCGGATGATCCTGGCCGACAACGAGGCGGACCGGCGCCGAGCGCTCGACGAGCTCCTGCCGCTCCAGCGCTACGACTTCTACGGGGTGTTCAAGGCCATGCACGGCTGCCCCGTGACGATTCGCACGATCGATCCACCGCTCCACGAGTTCTTGCCGAAGCGCGAGGAGCTCATGGTGGAGATCGCCACGCTCGAGGCCACCGGGCAGACCGACGGGGCGGTCGCCGAGCGGCGCCGATTGCTGCATCGGGTCGAGCAGTTGCATGAGTTCAATCCGATGTTGGGCCACCGCGGCGTGCGGTTGGGCATCACCTACCCCGAGATCACGGAGATGCAGACACGCGCCATCATCGAAGCCGCGTGTCGCCTCAAGAAGGAGGGCCGCGAGGTCACGCCCGAGATCATGATCCCGCTGGTCGGGCACGTCCGGGAGCTGCGCGACCAGCGCGCAGTCGTGGAACGCGTCGCGGCGGCGACGATGAAGGCGGCGGGCATCTCGGTCAAGTACCTCGTCGGAAGCATGATCGAGGTACCGCGCGGTGCGATCACGGCCGACCAGATCGCGGAAGCCGCGCAGTTCTTCTCCTTTGGCACCAACGATCTCACGCAGATGACCTTCGGGTTCTCGCGCGACGACGTCGGCAAGTTCCTCCGAATCTATCAGGAGAAGAAGATCCTCGATAAGGATCCCTTCGCCTCTATTGATGTCGAGGGGGTGGGCAGCCTCGTCCGCACGGGCGTACAGCTAGGGCGCCGGACGCGAGCCGACCTGAAGCTGGGCGTGTGCGGCGAGCACGGTGGCGATCCCGCGTCGATCCACTTCTTCGAGCAGGCCGGGATGGACTACGTGAGCGCGTCGCCGTACCGCGTGCCGGTCGCCCGGCTGGCCGCGGCGCAGGCGGCTCTGTCGGTCAAGGTGGGTGACTGACGCGGCGGAGGGCCGGCGCGCTACGTCCTCGAGTCGCGTCGGGCCGAGCGGCGGCTCGAGGGGAGGCCACTGAACGATGCTGACGATCTTCGTGCACCGGGACGGTCGAACCGAACAGATGTCGAGCTTCGATCGCGCCTGGCTGCACCCATCGTCTCGCTCGGTGGTGTGGGTCGACCTGGCGTCGCCGTCGATCCCAGAGTCGCTCGTGCTGAGCGAGACGTTCGGATTCCACGAGCTGGCCGTGGAGAGCGCGATGAGCGCGCTCCAGTACCCGCGGATCGAGAGCTATGACGGCCATCTGTACGTCGTGCTCCACGGCATCGACTTCCGAAAGGCCGAGCATAGCTTCGTGACGAGTGACGTTGATTCCTTCGTGGGCCGCAACTACCTGGTCACGGTGCACCCGGGCTTCTCGCGCTCCATCGAGGAGCTGCGAAACCGATGTGTGCGCAACAGCAAGATCTTGAGCGAAGGCCCGGTGGCGCTCTTCCATCGCATCATCGATGCCATGGTGGATCATTACAGGCCGGAGGTCGAGCAGTTCGAGAGCACGCTCGACGAGCTCGAGGACGAGCTGTTCGAGACGCCGGGGGCGAATCTCGCCCGCGAGATCCTCGCGCTCAAGCGCGACGTGTCGTCGCTGCGACGCGTGACGATTCCCCAGCGGGACGTCATCGGCCGGCTGGCCCGCAGGGAGTTCGTCGACATCAGCAGCGAGATGGCCATCCGCTTCCGGGACGTCCACGATCATCTGGTACGGCTGAACGACGAAGCCTCGTTGTTTCAAGATCGGATCACCGGCATGCTCGACGCGCACTTGTCCAGCGTGAGCAATCGGCTGAACCAGGTCATGAAGGTGTTGACCGTGTTGACGACCATCTTCATGCCGCTGACGCTGCTCTCAGGTCTCTGGGGGATGAACGTGGCCCTGCCACGGTTTCCGGGCGGTGACGAGGTTCAGTTCTGGTGGATCGTTGGGTTCATGATCGCCCTGGTGTCCGCGATGCTGGCGCTGTTTCGGGTACGTCGCTGGATTTGAGGCCGGCGTGGGAAAGATCCAACGGCTGCCAGCCGATCTGGCCGACCAAATCGCCGCGGGGGAGGTCATCGAGCGGCCGGCGTCCGTCGTCAAAGAGCTCGTCGAAAACGCCATCGATGCCGGCGCCACGCGGGTCGTCATCCAGGTGGAACTCGGCGGCAAGAGGCTCATCCGCGTTCAGGATGACGGCGAGGGCATGGATCCCGAGGACGCGCGCCTCGCGGTCGAGCGTCATGCCACGAGCAAGATCCGCCGATCCGACGACCTGGGCGCGATTGTGACGCTCGGCTTCCGAGGCGAAGCGCTGCCGTCGATCGCGTCGGTCTCGCACTTCCGCCTGCGGACGCGCGAGCGCGGGCACGACGAGGCCTCGGAGATCCGCGTGAACGGTGGCATCGTCGCCTCGGTGCAGGCCGTGGGTGCGCCACCGGGCACGCTCGTGGAGGTCGCGGATCTCTTCTACAACCTGCCCGCGCGTCGGAAGTTCCTGAAATCGGACGCAGCCGAAGCGGCCCAGGTCTCGCGCCTCACCACGCAGCTCGCACTGGCGTATCCAGAGATCGGGTTTACGCTCACGAGCGCGGGACGCACGGTTCTCGAGTGCCCGCCCACCCAGTCGTTGCACGATCGGCTGTACCAGGTGTACGGCGAGCGGAGCGACCTGGTCGAGGTCGCGAAGACCGCGGCGGGTCTGCGGCTCACGGGCTACGTCGCGGCACTCGCCGAGCAGGGACCCCGTCGTGGGCCACAGCACGTGTTCGTGAATCGCCGCATCGTGAAAGACCGGACCATCGCGCACGCGATCATGGACGCCTACAGCACGGCGTCCATCAAGGAGCGAAGTCCTGAGGTGCACCTCTTCATCGCGATGCGTCCCGACGCCCTCGACGTCAACGTTCACCCGACCAAGGCCGAGGTACGATTTCGCGAGCAGTCAGTCGTGCACGAAGTCGTCCGGCGCGGGCTCATGGAGGCGCTGGGCCGAGACGAGGCGCCGGCCCTCGAGCTGAAGGCGACGGACGTGTCATCGGGTGGGGTGGCGGTCGACGCGACCTTGCCAGGGGTCCTGAGCGGTGGCGTGTATCCCAGCCGCTGGATGCCAGCCGCAGCAGCGGCCGGTCAGCCCTTCTGGCGGCCGATGCCGCCGGGGACACCGGGTGCGGGCGAAGCGAGGGAGACGGCACCACCGATCAGCATCGGCGTACCGGCCGACGTCGGGCGCGGTGGGCGTGAGATGCGGCCGCTCATCCCGCTCGGCCAGTTCCGAGAGACATTCATCATTGCGGTCGACGATGAGGGCATCGCGATCATCGACCAGCACGTGGCGCACGAGCGGGTGCTCTTCGAGCGGACCATGGAGCGACTGACGAGAGGAGCGATCGAGGCGCAGCGGCTCCTGGTGCCGCTCGTGATCGAGCTGCCGCCTGGTGCCCAGGAGGTACTGGAGCAACGGCAGGCGGAGCTCACGCAGCTCGGGTTCGAGGTGGACGGATTCGGCGGCGGCACGGTCAGGATCGTCGCCGTGCCGGCGCTGCTCCCGATGGAGGACTCAGCGGCCACGGTGCGGGCGCTCGCCGACGATCTGGAGGGCCTGGACCACGGCGCGCGGGTGCACGAGGCCCTTGGTCGGCTAGCGGCCACCGTCGCGTGTCACGCTGCGGTCAAAGCGAACGATCGCTTGACGCACGAGAAGATGCTGCACATCCTGGACGAGCTGCGCGCGACCGCGTACTCGACGATTTGTCCGCACGGTCGGCCGGTCATGCTGCGCATCACACGTCGAGAGCTCGAGAAGAACTTCGAGCGGATCTGACGAGCCGAGAGCTAAAGCAGGCAGACGTGGTGGGAACGGCGGTGTACTACGCGGGGCGTCTCGGACAGCTCCTGGGTATGTGGATGCTGCTCGTCGATCTGTTCACGGCGGGTCCGCTCGGTCCGGATGCCACCTTGTTCATGTGGGGTGTCGGCGTGTTCTTCGTCGGGTGGGGATTGACCAAGGTTGCGCGCGTGTGACGCATCTGGCCGCCTGGGAACGTGAGCACGTGCAGCGACGGAAACCCCAACCTTCACGACTGCGGGCGTCCCGCCGATATCCCTGGTAGCCCGTCTGACAAGCCGGTCGAACCGACGCGTTTGCCGCAGGCGCGCCCGACCCACCGGCGAAGCCCACCGTCGTGGCGGGCGACAGCCGGCGTATGGGGTCATCCTGGATGCCGTCCAATCGTCTGCCGTTCATCGTGGCGCTGGTCACGACGGCGACCTCCTTCTTCCTCCTCGGGTTGTTTCATGCCCGTACGTCGGCTGAGGTCGAGCGCGCGTCCTACGATGCCAGGCTCGACGCGCTTCGCGCCGAAGTGCGGCATGCGCTCGTGCAGACACGACCTCATGACGGTGCAGGGCGTGGCGTCGGCACGAGCGGAGCCACCCATTCGAGCGAGATGCGCGAGGTGTCGTCAGCTGCACAGCGGATGGGCAACGACCGCGCGACGCTCGTCCAGCAGGTGAAGCAGGAGCTTCAGGGTGAGATGGGGCTGGTGCCGATTCAGGTCGTGCGCGCCCGGCGCGCGAGCTTCGTCGAACTGTACACCGAAGACAATCACGGCAAGACGAGCTACGGCACGGCGGGCTATCTTGGCGACGGCTATTTCATCACGGTCAAGCATGCGGTGGTCCCGATCGCCGCAGACGACGGTGCCGCGAGGCGCATCACGGCGATTCGGGTGCTCTACGCCGGCGGTTCGGCCCACGCACACCTGGTGGATGCGGGGGATGCCGACTCCGAAGTGCACAGCGGCGACTGGGCCGTCATTCGCACCCGACCGCTCAATTTGCCCGCGCTGACCGTTGACACCCGCTTCGCTTACGAGTTCGCCGAGCCGATCGTCAGGCTGGGGAACGACTACTCGAAGGGCATCATCGCGTCGACCGGCTACGTGGGGCAGCAGCTCCCGAACGGACTGGTGACGTGCCTGACCGATGGCCACCCGGGCGCATCTGGCGGCGGGGTGCTCGATACGCGCGGCGCTCTGGTCGGGATTCCCATCTGTCAGCGGTCATCTGAAACCGCGGAAATCTGGCCCGACGGCTCTTCGGTCTTGATCTCTCTTGAAGGAACCAACAGAAAGAATGGGCTGTGGACG
>Ga0194132_10000586_pt1 | contig 74762 bp, 56 predicted proteins | sample TA2KigOf80mmetaG_FD_148612 | JGI IMG/M metagenome (GOLD analysis project Ga0194132, IMG submission 148612) | Freshwater microbial communities from Lake Tanganyika, Tanzania - TA2015054 Kigoma Offshore 80m | ecosystem: Environmental > Aquatic > Freshwater > Lake | place: Tanzania: Lake... | reverse complement strand
TCTGAAAAGTTTGAAGTGAAGGGTGACGCCAGCGCGGGGCCCTGCGGCCAGAATCACGGCGTTACCCGCGATGAAATCGGGGGCGAACAATCCGATCTTGGGGCTCTGGTGTAGCATGGGGAATTGCTGTAGTTGCTGCGTCCCATGAATTTGGCGCGAGCCAAACTCATCCGCTGGGGGGAAGTGATAAATCCTTTTTAACAGCCAGTGGCAGAATTCAACCAATCCCACTATCGCTGCGCCAACGATGGCAAACACGTCACCTTTCAGCCGCAGCTTGGCACCTGAATTCGAGCTCATTCGTGTCCATTCGGGGTTGCTTTTCCGCACACGGGGCAGTCCGCGCGGCGCGGCGCGTTAAGGCGACGGAATTGCATCGTACCCAAATCCATCACCAGCCGCGTGCCGGCGAGCGGCTCGCCCAAGCCGGTTAGGAGCTTCACCACTTCGACCGCGCCGAGGCAGCCAGCGGTCCCGCTCACTGCGCCAAGCACGGGAAAGTGGCGTTTCCAATCGGGTGGGACGGCCGGCACAAGGCATTGCAAGCAGCCGGTGCGACCCGGGATGAAGGTGGTGATGTGCGCCTCCATGGCATACACGGCGCACTCAACCATCGGGCGGCGCGCGGCGACCGCAGCGCGGTTAAGCGTAAGCCGCTCCTCAAACAGCGGTGCAGCGTCTACCACTACGTCGGCTTGTGTCACGAGCGCGGCGGCGTTGGTGGCGGAAATGTTTTCTGGGACGGCAGTAATTTCAAGGCGCGGGTTTAAGTCGCGCAAGCGACGGACAATGCTGTCCATGCGCGGCCGGCCGAGGTGATCGTGGGTTTGGAGTAGTTGGCGATTCAGGTCGCTGGGCTGAAGGTTGCCGCCATGCGCAAGGAGAAGCCGGCCCACGCCTGCCGCCGCGAGTTGGTAAGCCACGTTGCCGCCAAGTCCACCGACGCGAGAAATCAGGACGGTTGCGGCCTTGAGTTGCCGCTGCGCAGACTCGTTAAAGCCCGGAAGCCACATTTGCCATTCGTAGATGGCACGTTCCTCTGGAGTCAGCTCGGGCAGCGGTTGCGGGTGGATCAAGTTCAAGCGGCGCGACGTGATAGGCGAGTGCTAGCTTGGGCAGACGCGGCACACGCGGCAAGCCGACAGTGAGCGAGCCGCAGCGGTACGTTGACACCTTTCCAACGAGGTTGTTAATTTAACTTCGTCTTGCGGCGCGTATGGCCACGCTTCTCAGCCAACCCGTGCTCGTTTTGAACCGCTTGTGGCAAGCAGTTAACATCTGCACCGCGCGGCGAGCACTCTCCCTCGTCTTCCAAGGTCACGCACAGGTCGTGCTGGGTGACCAGGACGGTGCTTTCCAGACTTACGACTTTTCCGAGTGGGCGGACTTCTCGCGCCGCGAGCCACATCCTGATTCTGTGCGCGGCGTCTCGTTCCGCCTGCGCGTACCGCGCGTCATCATGCTGGCGGTGTTCGACCGGCTACCGCGCAAGGAAGTGAAGTTCACCCGGCACAACATTTTCGAGCGCGACAAAAACATATGCCAATATTGTGGCCAAGTTTTTGACCGAAAGGATTTAAACCTCGACCACGTCATTCCGCGCGACCGCGGGGGTCCAACGACCTGGGAAAATATCGTTTGCTCATGCGTGCCTTGTAACACGCGCAAAAGCAACCGCACGCCCACGGAGTGCGGCATGCACTTGGTTCGCAAGCCCAAAAAGCCCAAGTGGCGGCCGTTCGTGCAGGTCAACTTTGGTGTGGAATACCACGACAGTTGGAAGCACTTCCTCGACCTCGCTTACTGGAACGTCGAGTTGGGAGATTAAGCGACAGATGGACTAACGGCCGAGCAGCGCTCGCCGGTCCAAGGATTTTTCAGCGGCGAGCTCTTACCGAATCTTCTGGTCCGGCAATTCTTTCTTGATGCCCTCGTCGAGCGGCATCTTGTCAGTTGCTGTTGTGAGGCCGGTTTGTCTCATCAAATTCGCCAACTCTGCCTGCAGTTCCCTTACGACGGGCGCGTATTTCGGGTTGGCGATGAGGTTGTGCCGCTCGTCGGCATCGAACTCCATGTTGTAAAGTTCAGCCATGTGGCGGTCCGGTTTGTCGTCGCCGTGCGGGTAATGGATGTATTTCCAAGTGTCGGTGCGGATGCCGCGCACGTTGGGTGTGTAGGGAAACTGCTTCTCGTAGTTGTAATGGTAAAACCATGATTTGCGCCACGCGGTGTCGCCCTTCTGCACGAGCTTCACCCAGGACTTGCCGTGGATGTCCTTGAGCGGCGGGGCTCCGCAGAGTTCGAGCAAACTCGGGGCCACATCCACGGTGAGCACCTGCTGCGCGACGACCTTGGGTTGTGAGGGTGGCGTAAGGCCAGGGTATCGCACGACCAGCGGGATGCGGATGCTGGCCTCGTGCATGGTGCGCTTGTCCACCATGCCGTGCTCCCCGTTGAGCAGGCCGTTGTCGCCCATGTGGACGATGATGGTGTTGTCCAACTCGCCGCGCGCCTTGAGCAGCTCGTAGAAGTGCCCGAGTGAATCATCCACGCTGCGAATCGTGCCCCAGTAGGCGCGCGTCATGGCGGCGAAGTCCTTCACCGCCTCGGGCCGGCTGTCGGGGAACTGCTTTCGCCACTCGAAGAGCGGGCCGTAAATGCCGTGCCAAGTGTGGATGCGGTCTTGCAGCCAGAGCGGCTTGTCCGCGAGGCGGAACGCGCTCTCGGGATAAGGAATCCACACTTGGTCGAAGCTGTTCGAGTATTTCGGCTCGGGGAAATAGAAGCTGTGCGGGGCCTTATGGCCGACCATGAGCAGCCACGGCTTGCCGCCGTGGTCGCGTTTGAGCCAGTCCTCGGCGAGTTGCGTCACGACGTGCGTGTAGTAGCCGGGGATGACCTTGCCGCCCGCACCATTTTGGTTCCACTCGGTGTCGTAGTATTTGCCCTGGCCCTTGTGGGTGGCGAACCAGTTGAAGCCGGGGCGCGGCTGGTCGTTGTTCTCGCCCATGTGCCACTTGCCGAAGTAAGCGGTGTCGTAGCCAGCACTCTGAAGCTGCATGGGGAAGCTACGGAAGTTCGCGGGATATTCCGTGAAGTTGTTCTGCACGCCGTGGGTATGCGCGTATACTCCACTGAGAATGCTCGCGCGACTCGGCGAGCAAAGCGACGTGGTGCAGAAGGTATTCTTGAAATACACCCCCTCCTTGCCGATGCGGTCCATGTGCGGCGTCTTGAGGTGCGGGTTGCCCGCCAGGCTCAGGGCGTCCCACCGTTGGTCATCGGTGAGGAAGAAGAGGACGTTTGGTCGTTTCGCCGGCGCAGCGGAAACAAACCACGCAGTGACGAGGAGCGACACCAGGCTGACTGAGCGGATGAGTTTTAGCATCGCGCGAGTATGCGAAGTAAGCACGCCGCGTTCAACCTCGCAGTGTCCGGACGCGTGCTCACCGCCGATGGCCGAGCCAGAGCAAAAGCACAGGCAGCAGTATGCCGAGCACCAGGCAGAGCACCACGGGCCACACGGGTTTGAGCAGCTTGAAGGACAGCACCAGCCCCAGCACCACGGTGAGCGTGGCCGCAACGGACATCACCACCACAAGAACTTGAAATAGCTTCGGCGAAGATGGTTTTTCGAACTCTTGTTCAGACGGGTAAATCTGGTCTGAGTGGATTACGCGCAACTTCTGCCAAAGTGTCTCCGCCTCGCTTGGGTGCTTGAGGCGGTTGGGCACCACAGTCTGATACCAGCCGGTAAGAATGAAGAAAACCAGCAGGGGCGCAAAGAAACAGCCGAGGTAAAGATGCGCGCGGCGGATGAACTTCATGCGCAGCTCACTTCTCCGGAATCGGAATAAAGAGCTTCTGACCGGTGCGCAGGCGATCCAGGTTCACGCCGGGGTTGGCAGCTTGAAATTGCGCGAGGGAAATCTTCGTGGTTCGGCCCTTGGCCTTAAGGTCGTCGTTATAAGCCTTGAGAATTTCGAGCGCCGTCTGGTTCTTTTCGATGACATGATAGACGCCGGTGTCGGACACGCCGGGCGGCAGCGGCTTCGCTGTTTCATTGGCATCGGTCTTCGCCTTGGTGGCTTTGGGTGTCACCGGCGGCGGGGCGGACGTGCCGCCCGCCATCAGTTTGCGGAGCTCCTCGAATTTTTCCACGAACAGCTTTTTGTCGGCCTCCCGGCGGCTTTCGCTTTCCTTGAGTGCGTCGCGGAGCTGATTCAACTCCGGTCTGCCGGCTAACGATTGCAACGCGTTGTTATTGGCTGCGACCAATTTGGCGGCCTCCTCGGAAACGGTATCCACCGCGCGCTGGAGGTCGGCGAGCTTCTTGCGCAGCGAGTCGTTGGCCTCCTTCACCGACTCGAGGTCGCGTTCCATGCGGCGCAGTCGATCCTCAAGCTCCAGCCGCAGGGCGTCACCAACGGCGTTCTGCGCGCGCGTGGGGAGCGCGCCCAGCGCTACGCCCAGCACCAAGAGGAGTAAAAATCGTTTCATGTTTGAACAATAGTTAAGTGTTGCCCGCAGGGGCAAGCGTGGAACCTGACCACGAGGTTTGGACGCGGACGGAAGCCGGCCCCTCCAAAAAATCAGGACCCCGTGACCTAAAACAAGTTCAAGCCATAGCGGTCGTTACCCCGACAATTTGGTTCAGAAGCCCCTCGCTCATGTGCCATTAAGAATCAGCATACCCAGACGTTGCCTCTAACAACACAATCAACCTATGGCTGAGCCCCCGCCGGGCAAGCATGTGCTTGCCACGTTTGTCCGCTTTTCTCGGCAGTGTCACGGAGCGGGCGTGGCGATGGGCGGTTCGAGAGCCGGGCCGCGTGGTTCAACGCGGCACTCATCCGGTACGCCTTGTCGACGCAGCTCGGCGGGCGCGAACTTTCGGCTCCTGGTGTCTACTAGGCCCAGCACACGATTACGGTAAGTGATCTCGGCGATGGCGACCTCGTTGCTGCTCCGGTCCAGGAAGCGCGCGCGCATCGGACCCCAGCGAGGCAATGCGGCTTGACCGCCGGTTGAGATGAGGTTCGCGCCGTTGATGGCCCGCACCTCGTAGGTGAGCGCGGTGCGGTTGGTATCTAGAAAGCTGGTAGGGATAACCCGCTTCAACAAGGGCGTGCCCGTGCTGTCGCCGGGATCGTAAGCTAGCGGCGTGCGGTAAAGCTCTCGCCCGCCGCCCAACACCACATAACCCAGCAGGCCGGACTCGCGGTCCTCGACGGAGTTCCACGAAACCAGATGGCCAAGCGGCAGTTCTTCCATCGTCACCCCGGCTACACTCGGCGGCGGTGTAGCATCCAGTGGCTGCACGCTGGCCTGCAAGGAAACGCTCTGCGGTTGGCCTTGTTCGCGGACGAGTATCGCGCCTTTTTTCAAATCGCCGTTGCGGAAGGTAGAGGTTGTCACGAAGCTGCCGTAAGGCAGCTCGTAATTGCCGTCTGGCGCGTCGAGATGATCAACTATTAGCGGCACGCGCGATACCAGTGCGCGTTGCGTGCCGTGCACACGCCCATGCGAAACCGTCACCCGCCCGCTCACTAGTATACCTACGGGGCTGCCGGGAAACTCCTTGTTCTCAATATCAAGCTGGCTCAACACCACCGCGCCAGAACCGAGCGTCTCGACGACGGCGTTGGTCGAAGTCTCCCGGCCTACACGACGGAAAACACAGTTTTGTACGAGATGCGACTCGCCGCCCAAAAGCCGCACTGCCGTGTCCGCGATATCCTCAAACGCGCAGTTGTGAATGCCCACCACGCCGGTCCGCGCCGCACCGGGTCGGAGGTCAACGGCCCGCTCGGAGAGATTGCGGAAGGAGCAATTTAACAGGCTCAGGCGCGTGATGTTTGCCGCTCCGCCGGATCCACGCGTTCGGTCGTGCCCGTGCGTGAAGCCGACGCGGCCGTTGATAAACTCGCAGTCTTGGTAGCACTGGTCCACCGCCGATTGGAGGTTCACACCCGCCTTTGTCTGGCCATCAAAGCGGACCCGCAGCAACAACGCGGTGTTGGTACTGGGCGGCCCGCCCTCACCGGCTTGCGAGTTGTAGCCGTAGCGGCCACCGCGCAAGGTGAGATTGAGCAGGCCCTTGCAGTCGCGCTGCGCGCAATCCACGTTCGTCGGCCAGCGCAGCACCGTCCGCTCCATGCCCGCACCGAAAACCAGTCCATTGGTGATGGACCCAGCCAATTCATATTCGCCCGGGCCGAGGAAGACGTTTTCTCCCGTTGCCAGCGCTCGCTCGATGGCGGCACCGGGCTGGCCGGTAAGGTCGGAGAAGCGTCTACCCAATAGGGATGGCGGCGGCGCTCGTAGGTCGCGCAATGGCACCAATACGGGCTGGGCGAGATTCGCACCTAAGATGGGAAAGCGCTGTTTCGCTTCGGGTGAACTGGTGCTGAAGACCGGCGCAGGCCCGCGCCACTGCACGCGAAAGATGTTCTTCGGCTCGGCGAAATTCGCGTTCAACCCGCCGTGCTCCGCCGACCATTCTTGGAGAAACGGGTCGCGCGCCACGATACCGTCGGCGTAGTGCAGGCCCGGCAAAGCCGCGCGCCGGCCTGCGCTCCACGGGCGGAAGTCGCCATGGCCGATGATGCGGTTGCGCTGGCCGCCAAAGTAAATGGCTGCCCCGCGGAAGGGCGCGTTGGCGTGGTTGTGGCCCCACTCCTCGCGGCCGGCGTATTGGAGCTTTTCCGGCTGGCGTAGGTAGCCGGCGTTGGACGCTTCGCCTTGCCCGGCTAAGGCCGTTCCCACCAAGGCGCAATCAATTCCATAGTCCAACTCTAAGAGTGGATCCGCCCAAATACCCCCCTCTGATGTAAGCTGTGCGACGGTCAACCCAGTGGCTCGTGCGACGTGGAAGGGTGTCCAAGCCGTCTGCCCGCGCACATGTGGGCTGAGGATATAGGTGTTGTGTCCGTGCGCGGCCAAATCCTCGGCCTCCACGCGCACGACTGGCGGCCAGTCCATGTCCCAGCGCCGCTCTTCGCTGGCCGGGGTGATAATGGGCTTATGGACGGTCACGCCGCGGACGAAGCCACGCAGCCAAAGCTGCGGCAGCCCGCCGATGACTTGCTTGTCGCCAGGGTCTAACCTACGGCCAGCATGGTAAAACGTCACTGCATCTGCGTGGATCAGGTGTGTGGCCGGACCGTGCGACTGATAAAACGCGCACCTCTCCAGCTTGCCGGCCGTTTGCAACATTGCTGTAGGCCGGTGCCAGAAGAATTGGCAGTCGGTCAGGTTGGCCTCGATTTTCCAAGCTGCCGTGCCGCCGATAAACTGCACGTCGCGCAGCGGCCGGCGTACAGTCACACTACCCTCGGGGCTGTCAAAGACCACGGCGTCGCCTGGTTGTGCGGCGTCCACCGCCGCCTGCGCGCCGCCCTGCGAGGTTGAGTAAACGCGCCCCGTGCTGGCGTCTGGCTTGGCCGCGCCCACGGGCAGCGTGTAGGGCAAGGGCGGCGGCTCGTTCGCCAGTGTAAAGCCGGGCCTGGGATCCAACTTTGGCGATACATCCGTTTCCGGTGCGTCTGTTACGTTCGTGGTGGCAGGCTGGCCAGGTGGGGCCATGCCGGGCAGCGTGCCGTACTTAACCTGTTTGGTTTTCTTTGGCGGCGGGGGCTTGGTATTGAAGGCTGCCCAAATGCCAACGGCGCATAAGGCCACCATGCCGCTCCACAAGAGAATTGGCCCCAGCTCGATTTCGAACAGCCTGATCTTCTTCTGCGTTTGCTGCTCGCGCAATATGTCCTCGAAGCGCGGTCCCTCGCGTTTGGCTTTTGCAGCCTGCCTGCCGGGTGTGGGCTTGGTGATCTGGCTGGGCGCAGGCTTCGGGATCGGCGTGCCCTCCTCGAAACGCAACTCGATATCCCCGAGTTTGATCACGTCGCCTTCCTTGAGCGAGGCAGTGATGACGTAGCTGCCGTTGACCGCCGTGCCGCCGCCGCTGCGGTCTTTGATGCGGCAGCCTTCAGGATCAATTGAGAGCAGCAAGTGCTGGCTGGCGACGGATTCGTCCGCGAGGGCGATGGAGTTCCCAGCGGAACGGCCGATAGTCATGATTCCGGGCGGCAGCTCAAAGCGCTGCCCCCGACGCGCACCAGAGAGGATGATAAGCCTAGCCATGACAGCGGACGACGAGCGCTGAAGTTACCAAGCCGCGCCAAGGTGTCAAAGGTTCGCCTGCTGCGCTGCGGGTGAACTTGTGCTTTCCTTTCCTGCGCTCCCGTGATTATTTGCGCCGCAAGCAATGCGGATCGTTCCCACGCCCACGCACCCCAGCCAGAGCGCCGAAGATTACCTCGAGCGCATTCAGGAACTCATGGAGGGCAAGGGTTACGCGCGCGTGGTGGATATCGCCTCCTCGCTCAAAGTCAAGCAGGCCAGTGTCACCAGCATGGTGCAGAAGCTCGCAGAGCAAGGCTATATCAACTACGAGAAGTACCGCGGCCTTATTCTCACGGACAAGGGCCGTGCCGTCGCCCACCGCATCCAGCAACGCCACGCCACGCTTTCGCGTTTCTTTTCCCTCTTCGGCCTCGCCGCCGAGACGCAGCAGGCAGACATCGAGGGCATTGAGCATCACCTTAGCCCGGATACCGTGGCGTGCCTGGCCGACCTTACGAAGTTCTTCGAGCAGAATCCAAAGGTGCTCGAGCAGTTCACCAAGTCGCGCGGCAGGACGAGGCAGAACCAATAGCTGCATCCGCCTCCATGCGTAGGTGAGAATTCCCCATCGTCCGGCTTGATTTTAACGCTCTCCGCATGGCCGTGACCGTTAACTGGAACCAACTCCTCGCCCTGGCGCAGCAGGAAGTGCACGCCACCATCGCTGACCTGCCGCCCGAGTTGCGCGAGCGCGCCGCGCCGCTGCCAGTCGTTTATGAGCGGGTGCCCAGCGCGGACATGCTCGACGAGCTAGTGCAGCAAGATACGCTCGGCCTGTTCGTGGGCGAGGCGTTTCCCGATGGGGAAGGCGGGCCATCCCCGTTGCCACCCCAGATTTTTCTCTTTCTGGAAAACCTTTGGGAGCTGGCCGGCGGTGACGAGGAAACCTATCTCGACGAAGTCCACGTGACCTTCATCCATGAGCTAGGACATTACCTCGGCTTAAACGAGGAGGAGTTGGAAGAGCGCGGGCTGTTGTAGCGATCAGCAACCGCCGCGATGGTCGAGGAAACCTATTCCACAAACTTAATGGAGCGTGACTTCTCGGAGCGCTTGCGCTGGTTCTCGTCGAGAAGTTTCTTGCGCAAACGCAAGTTCTTGGGAGTGGCTTCCACGTATTCGTCCACATCAATGTATTCCAACGCGCGTTCGAGCGAGAGCTTCATCGGAGCGTTGAGTTGGATGCCCTTGCCGTCGCCCTGCGACCTCATATTGGTAAGTTTCTTCTCCTTCACCGGGTTGACCGGTAAGTCGTTGTCGCGCGCGTTCTCACCAACGATCATGCCCACGTAGATCTGGTCGCCCGGCTCGATCATCAACCGGCCACGCTCTTGGATCATGTTCAACGCATAGCTAGTGGCCTCACCTGCGTCCATGGAAACGAGCGAGCCATTCTTGCGCGCGGCAATTTCGCCGCGGTCAGCGCCGTACTCGTGAAAAAGGTGGCTCATCACGCCCATGCCCTTGGTCTGATTGACAAGGTCGGTCTCAAAGCCAATGAGGCCGCGCATGGGAATAAGCGCCTCGATGGTTACCTGGCTGCCGTGATGGCTCATGTTCGTAATCTCGGCTTTTCGAAAGGAGAGGTTCTCCATGACTGAGCCAAGGTTCTCGTTCGGAATTTCGACGAACAGTTTCTCGATGGGTTCGAGCGGATTGTTGGCAGCGTCCTTCTTCCACAGCACCTCGGGGCGCGAGACGAGTACTTCGTGGCCCTCGCGTCGCATCTGCTCGACCAGGATGGCGATCTGCATCTCGCCGCGCCCAGAGACGGCGAAGACTTTCGGGTCGCTGGTTTGAGCGATGCGCAGCGCGACGTTGGTGCGGGTTTCTTTAACCAGCCGCTCCCAGAGGTGGCGGGCGGTGACCAGTTTGCCGTCCTGTCCAGCCAGCGGGCCGTCGTTCACGGCAAACTCCATTTGAATTGTGGGCGGGTCAATCGGGATGTATGGCAGCGCAGGCCGAGTCTCACTATCGCAGATCGTCTCGCCAATGAACACGTCCTCGAAGCCGGTGAGCCCGACGATATCGCCGGCATGAGCCTCGGGCACCTCGATACGTTTCATGCCCTCGAAGTGGTAGATGGCGGTAATTTTGTTCTTTGAGATCGTGCCGTTGCCATGTCGGCAGATAGCCGGATCGCCGACCTTGACCTTGCCCTCGTAGATTTTGCCAAAGGCGATGCGCCCGAGGTAATCCGAATAGTCGAGGTTGGCCACGAGCACTTGGAAGCCCTCGCCCGCGCGCGCCCGCGGAGGCGGGATGTGCTTGGTGATGGAGTCGAAGAGCGGCTCCATGGTGCCGGAGATGTGCTCCAACTCGGTCTTCGCGTAGCCGGCCTTGGCCGAGCAGTAAATGAACGGGAAATCGAGCTGCTCGTCGGTGGCATTCAGCGACATGAAAAGGTCGAAGACCTGGTCGAGCACCTGCTTTGGGTTGGCGTTCTCGCGGTCGATTTTGTTGATGACGACGATGGGCTTGGCGCCGGCCTCGAGGGCTTTGCGCAGCACGAAGCGTGTCTGCGCCTGCGGGCCGTCGGCGGCGTCCACCACGAGCAGCACGCCGTCAATCATGTTCATGATGCGCTCGACCTCGCCGCCGAAGTCCGCGTGACCCGGCGTGTCCACGATGTTGACGTGGTAGTTCTTGTATTTAAAAGCAGCGTTCTTCGCGCGAATGGTGATGCCCTTCTCGCGTTCGAGATCCATCGAGTCCATCAGGCGCTCAGTCTGCGTCTCAACTTGGTTGGCGCGGAAGGTGCCGGACTGTTTGAGGAGGCAATCCACGAGCGTGGTCTTGCCGTGGTCCACGTGCGCGATGATGGCAATGTTGCGGATGTGCTGCATATCAAAAGCTAATGCCGGCGTGTCCATTTAACTGGTGACCAGCCCACGAGCAGAAGCCAACGGAAAGGCGGGCGGTCACCGGGTGCGGGAATCTGCCGGGCCGGGGACTATGCCGGGCGGCGGCAAAAGGTCAAGCGATGGTTCAGCGCGAGCGGTTGGCTGGAGCCACCGTTTATTCGCTCGGAACGTCCCCGTTTGAGACCTTGGCAGCGCTTTCGTAGCGAGTAAAGCCCCTCAGGAAGGTGAGGTGCACGTCGCCAGTCGGATAATCGACCAGTGATGGTCCACTCACTTCAACCTTGTGGGACATCTTCAGCATCTACTCGCGCTGCTGACTCGAAACGCGTGTAGCACTTCATGAATGTGAGTTTAACGTCCTCATTAGCAGGTCCGTTGCGCTGTTTGGCAATCAGCAGATTGATCGGCTCGGCGTCGTAGTTGGGCTTTGCTTCTGCGTCTTCGTCTCCTTCGGCGTTGGCTTTGGGCCGGTAAAGGAGTCCAACAAAGTCCGCGTCCTGCTCGATGCTGCCGGACTCGCGGAGGTCGGAGAGCTTGGGTTTTTCTCCCGGACTTCGTTTTTCCGACTCGCGATTAACCTGAGCCAGCACGATCACCGGTATTTTTAGCTCTTTGGCTAGCGCCTTGATGCCTTGAGAAATGTCGGCGATTTCCTGCTGGCGGTTCTCGGCGCGCTTGGCCGTGCTGCGCAGGAGCTGGAGGTAGTCAATGACGAGGAGCTTGATACCCTGCTGCTGGTGCAGCCGGCGGGCCTTGGCGCGGAGCTGGAGGATGCTGAGGCCGGCAGTGTCATCAATGAATAGCGGCGCCCCAGCCATCTTGCCGGCGGCGAATGTGAGCTGCCCAAAATCCTGCTGGGACAGAATTCCGCCCCCAAGCCTGCGAAGGTTGATGCGCGCACGCGAACAGAGCATGCGCAGCACGAGCGAGTCGGCGGACATTTCCAGGCTAAACACGCCGACCGGCAGCTTGAGATCCAGCGCGACGTGCTCGGCGATGTTCATCGCGAGCGAGGTCTTTCCGACTGACGGGCGAGCGGCGATGACGATCATTTCCCCGCCGTGGAAGCCGGTGGTCATCTTGTCGAGGTCCGTGAAACCGCTAGAGATGCCTGTGGTCTTACCTTGGTGCTTATGCATCTCCTCAATCTGGGAGATGGCCTTGTGGACGAGATCCTTGATCACGAGGCTGACGGTTTCCTCGCGCTCCTCGCTGATGTGGAGGACTTCCTTCTCGACCTCGTCGAGTAACGATTCCACGTCGGCCTGCTGTTCCTCGTCGTAGATACGTCCGATAACGCTGGAGCAGGTCTGGATCATCCGGCGGAGCAGGTGCTTCTCAACGACGATGTCCGCGTAGAAGGGCAGATTCGCGGGCGAGGGCGTGGCGTCCACGAGCGCGGTGAGGTAGGCCACGCCCCCAATGGCGTCGAGCTGACCCTTATCTTTGAGCCGCTGGCGCACAGTGATGAGGTCCACGGCTTGCTTGGCGTCATACATTTCCACGAGCGTCTCGTAGAGCGCCTGGTGACGCAGATCGTAAAAGGCAGCTGAAGCGCCGGCGTGTGGACTGGCCGGTGGCCCATCCCGCCGAGCTGGCGGGGCGACGGCAGGGTCATCCCGGCGGGACTTGAACTTTTCAATGCATACGCTGATAGCCTCGCTTGGAGCTAGCAGCATACAACCCAGCACCCCCTGTTCGGCCTCGACGCTGTGCGGCGGCAGGCGGTCAATCTTGGACAGGTCAATGGCTGCGTCCTTTCGGCGGCGCGTGCGCTTGAGGTCGGGTGCGGGCGGCTCGCTGGTCAGCTCTAAGGAATCGATCACGGGAAGAGGAGACGCCAAACCCTGCGTCCGCGCAAACTTGGAACGCGAAAACTTGTCCGCAGCCGTTCACACGTTATTCACCCCGACCAGCCGCAAGGATTTCGCGGTTGAAAAACGGATTGTCACGCTTTGGCTTGCTGTTACATTGAGGAACGATCGCTAAGTGGCAATCGTGGCTGTTATGTCCAATTCCCCTGGCCAACCGGGCGGCGACGACGAGTGGGTAAAAAACTCGTCGCTCTACCGCGAATTCCTCGCCGAGCGCGAGGAAATCATGAAACATAAATGGATTGAGTCAGAGAAGGCCCATCACGATATTGGCTTCGAGCGCGCCCTAACTGACTGGATCGTCAAGCACCGCGCCAAGTGGCGTAAATCCCGCCACGCCCCGGGCCAGGGTTGATTCCCGCCGGCCGCCCCGCCGCCGGTTTCCGGTTCCTCTTTCCCATGCCTGACTCGCTTCTACTCAACCCCGCCGCGCTTTCCCGCGCGCTCACTCGCATTGCCCACGAAATCGTCGAGCGCAATGAGTCAGGCGGAGACGTTGTCTTGGTCGGCGTGCAGACGGGCGGCGTGCATCTGGCCCGTCGGCTTGCCCAGACCCTTGGCGATCTTTGGGGCCAGTCCGTGCCCTGCGGCACACTCGACGTGAGCATGCACCGCGACGACCTCGCCCATCAGCCCGCGCCCACCGTCCACCCCACGCAGATCCCGGGCGACATCACCGGTCGGACCGTCGTGCTCGTAGACGATGTGCTTTTCAGCGGCCGGACCACACGCGCCGCGCTCGATGCTCTCAGCGACTTTGGCCGCCCGCGCCGCGTCCAGCTCGCTGTGCTCGTGGACCGCGGCCACCGCGACCTACCCATCAAGGCGGACTTTGTCGGCAAAAACATCCCCACACGCGCTAACGAGCGCATCAACGTGAAGCTCAAGGAGTCCGACGGTGAAGACGGCGTGTGGTTGGTTAAGAACGGGTCGCCCGCCTAGCCAGCGCACTCCGTCGTGACAGAGTGGGGGTGAACTGGAGAATTGTGCAGCAGCCTTTCAGATTTCACACCACTGCCGCCTCCACTACGCCAATCCCTCTCCGTGGCCCGCACAATGCCCATCAAATGCCCGTCGTGCCAGCGGGCTGGCGATTGGTTCGCCGCGCCGTTCGGCCCATTCTGCTCGAGGCGCTGTCGGCTTCTCGACCTCGGCAAATGGCTCGATGAGGAACAAGTTATTACCTCCCCGCTGCGCCCCGAGCACTTTCAGGGTTACGACGAACTCCCACCCGGCGAGCAGCTCGATCTGCCTAGTAGGGAATGACGTGAGGAGGCCGCGCGTTCGTGCCAGCGACAGAACTGCTCGGTGAAACTATATTCTTCACGTTTGCGGTGCCTAACTGCACTTTCTTGATCGCCTCCTCGATCAGGCGCAGGTCGTTCGAAGTAGCGCGGACGACGAGCAGGCCGCTCTCAGGATTGAACGTCACTCGTGCGCCGCTGTTTGTCGCGCCGAGGGCGGTGACCCCGGCGCTTTGGAAGAACTGCCGGACGAGTGCGTTGGCATCCGGTGTGCGGGTTTGTGTGGCCGGGACGGTGGCGGGCACCGTTACGCGCACAGTTGCGGCGGGCTGATTTTGGACGGCGCCAACGAGCGCGTTGCCGCCGGTCGGCGTAACGCCAAGCACGGGATTTCCCACCACGCCCTGCAAGCCTTGGATGAACGCATCTGGACTCACGCGGAAGGTGCGGGAGAAGTAGGCCACCGGCCCGCGCGGGATGAAGGCAATGGTGTATTCCTCCACGGTGAACTGCGTAGGCAACTCGGCGGTCTTGCAGATGACATCCAGCGCCTGTCGCAGCGTTAGGTTCTTGAGCGGCTGGGTCACGCGCACGAGGCCCTCGCTCAAGGCCACCGGCCGCGCGCCGGGCACCGGGTTGCCGGCGGCATCGAGCAACGGGACAGCCGGCACGACATCGTTGATCAGGAAGTTCAAGCCCTTCTTGGCTGGGTCCGGCTCGGGGTCGAACTTCTTCGCGTCCTCGATGAGCCGCTGCACCACGTTCACCAGCGGCACGGCGTCGAAGTGAACCTCTGGCAGCACGATTTCCTCCAGCTTACGGTTGATGCGCTGCGCGCCTGGGCTGGAATGCGTGAGAAAAGGAACTTGGGAGTTGGTTTTGTAATAGGGATTTGGGACGGGCAGGCGGATGTCCTTCGCCGTCGCTGCGACTAGTTGAATCGGTTTAGGAGCTGGGGTGACGAGGCTCTGGCCAGAAATAGAAGTTTTGGGGTTTGCGCTAAAGGTCTGGAGAAAAGTGAGAGTCCTCACGTCGTCTCCTTCCGAAGCGGGGAGTTGACTGCTGATGCCGGTGAGTTCGAGGGCGAAGACGAGGGCGGCGACTTCGAGGACCGGCCAGCTCCGCCGCATAAGCCGCGGTGAGAAAAGGGCGAAGAAGTTCATGGATAAAACCATGGGAGACGAGCTTTTACAGGCCGGATGCGTCTCGCATACCCATTTCTTTCAGTCATTAGAAATTTACTGCTCGCCATCACGGGCCACCACGCTCGCAGGCGCGCGGCGAGGCGGGCGACAACTTCAGTATTTTGTCAAATCGTCCTACAGGCAGAACTCCGCGCTCAGAGTTTGTGGTCGGATGGCTTTACTCCCTTTTTGTACCCTTTGAAGGAATACATAGTGGGATTGTATTCGCCGACATATTCCACGTTGCTCTTGGCTGGGACTTCGAGGCTCAAGCCCCAAAAGACCGCATTTACCACCAGTCGGCGCGTGCCTTCACTTTGGAGGTCCGTGGCGGCGCCCATCGTGGTGGTAAAAATCTTGTTCACCTTGCCGGCGTCGTTTTTTAGTTCGCGCGTCCAGGCGACGGGCATCATCGGGCTGTTCACCGGTTGCTCCTGCTTGTCACTCGCGCGCTTCTTGATGTAGTCGGCGGGCGGGTCGGTAGGCTTCATGCCCTTGAGCACTTGGCCGCGCACGAGGATTTTCGCATCTGCAGGCGGGTAGGCTTCGTAGGTGTCGGAATCAGCGAAGATCTGGCCGGTGCCCCTGAGAACGGGATGATTCTCTGCGCCCGGCTCGATGACGCCTAGCATGGCCTCAACTTTGTGGCGCCCCCAGTGGGAGATCCACGTCTCGCCCAAGACTTGTTTACCAAAGCCACCCTTGTTGCCCCAGTTCCACTTCTCGTAAGGCCCCTTAAGTCCACTGAAGGCGTGCGTGCTGGTGCGCAGCGCGATGAGAGGCACGCCCCGGTTCACGGCCGCCTCAAACTTCTTGTTCGCGTCGTCGTTCCAGTGGCGGAAGCGCAGGAGCATCACGATGGCGTCCGCTGAATCCAGCGCCTCAGGGTGCGAGAGGCTGCCGCCGGCGTCGGGGTTGATGGTGCCGTCCGCATCCACGGAGAAGAGCACGGAGCATTTGAAGCCGTGCCGCTGGCTGAGAATCTTGGCGAGCATCGGCAGGCCCTCTTCGCTGCGATACTCCTCATCGCCGGTGAGGAAGACGATATGCTTGCCTTGGCCCGGCCCGGCCTTGGGCGCATAGGTCACCCAGTCGGGTTCAGCCGCGCCGACGAGCGTGGCCAGCGAGGCGGTTAACAGGGCTAAGCGGATTGGGCGGGGAAGGAGGGTGGTGAGTTTCATTGCTATGTGGGCTTTGGACATGGGCGGGATCTTATGCGCTCGCTCATTTCCTGCAATCCTCTTTACCTTTGCGGCTGTCGAGGTTAGATGATTTCCGGCCATGAGTTCGGCGCTGCCTACTGAAATCCGCGTAGAGCAAAGTCGCCACGGTACATCTTACCTCTTGCCCCCGCGCGAGACGGGGCCGCTCAAGCTGTTTGCGGTCTTCTTCATCGGGTTTGGCTGCGTCTTCGGCGGGTTTGCGCTCTTTTGGATTCTCGGCGTGTTGAGCGGGTCGTTCAAGGGCCCGGCCGGCGCGTTCAATGTGGTGTTCGCGTTGTTCGGTCTGCCGTTTCTCGCCGCTGGGTTGGGCATCATCGGACTGGGCGTGTTCGCATGGCGTGGCCGGTGCGAACTCGAAGTCCGGCCCGGCGAACTCATCACTCGTGAGCGGGGCGGGCCGTTTTGGTGGACGCGCCGCATTTCCACGAAAGACATTCAACACTTCAAGCTGTGGACACAAGGCCCGTTATACAACAACCACCCCATCATATCCGGCCCCATGTCCAATGTGGCCACCTTATGCGCCGTAGTCGGGGCCGGAAAGCCGCGCTTTATTCTCTTGGGCTATCCGCGCGCGTGGGTTGAGGCACTGGCTGCCCGTCTGGCCGCGGACATCGCCCTGCAAACTGGCGCGGCCCCGCTGGCGGTCAGCACCCTTGGACAGGAACGCGCGTATTACCGGCACGAGGATCAACCATTACCCGGCGAAGTAAGCGGTCCACCGAGGAGGATTATCGTGCACGGGGACCGCGTTGACCGACCTACCGGGACAAACATACAAGTGACCGAACAGGCCGGCGGTTTGGTGGTGCTGATCCCCCCTCAAGGTTTTCGCACCGCACGTGGATTGCTGAGTTTCGCCGTCATTTGGCTGACCCTAGTCGGCATCTTCGTCGCTTTTATGGGCTTCGTGTCTAGAGGTAAGAGCTCGGGCCAGGGAGAAGGATGGATCATCGCAACCATCGTGGGGAGCCACTTGGCAATTTGCGTCGCGTTACTGACCATCGCCGTGAATCAGATGCGGCGCAGGGCTAGCATCCGCGCCACGAGGGAAGAGTTAATCATCGTTCAGCGCTCGCTTTTTCGCACGACGACCTTCAAACGCAGCGTCTCCGAATTGGACACCATTGCGATGGATGACAGCGGAATTGTCGCCAACAACGTGTCAGTTCAGGAATTGCGGATTTACGACAAAGAGGGAAGCAAGCAAGGTTTCTTTGTCCAACTCTCCAATGATGAACTGCTTTGGCTGGCCACGCACTTACGCCGTGCCACCGGCGTTGGTGAGGTGCCAAGTGCCAGCGGTGAGCCGCCAAAGCTTGCGATTTAGTCCGGCCGTCCAGCCGCGCGGCCTCAGTGTTTGAGCCACGCCGGCACGCTTTCGTTGGTCCAGATGTCTTCGAGCTTCTGGCGCGAGCGGACCACGGCGGACTTCGTGCCGTTGACTAGCACCTCGGTTGGCAGGGAGCGGGAGTTGTAGTTCGAACCCATCACCGAGCCGTAGGCGCCGGCGCTCAAGAGCGCGAGGCAGTCGCCTTCGCCCACCTTCGGCAGCGACCGGTCCTTGCAGAAGTAGTCGCCGCTCTCGCAAATCGGCCCGACCACGTCGGAGCTGACAGGTGTGCCCGCTTTCTTCGTGAGCGGGACGATCTCGTGGTAGCTGTCGTAGAATGCGGGGCGGATGAGATCGTTCATCGCGGCGTCCACGATGACGAAGTTCTTTTTGCCGGTGCGCTTCACATACTCGACGCGGGTGACGAGCGCGCCGGCGTTACCAACGATGAAACGACCCGGCTCGATGAGAATGCGCAGCCCAAGAGGTTGAAGCAGCGGTACGAGCCGCGCGGCATAACTGGCGGGCGTGAGGATGTCCCCTGCGGCGCCGGAGCTCCACCACTTGGCGTCGCCGCTGGCAAGCGCAGGGTTGTAGATGATGCCGAGGCCGCCGCCGATGCTAAAAAACTCAAAGTGGTATTTCGCCTTCAGCCGGGCAACGAGCGGCAGCAGCTTCCTCACGGCCGCCTCAAAGGGCTTTACGCTGGTAAGCTGTGAGCCGATGTGCGTCTGGATGCCGCGCAGCCGAAGGTGCTTGAGCTTTGCCGCGCGGGCATAGACGCCCTCGACCTCTTCGAAGGCGATGCCGAACTTGTTCTCGTAAGTGCCGGTGGTGATCTTCGCGTGCGTGCCGGCATCCACGTTCGGGTTCACGCGCACGGCCACGGGGGCGATTTTCTTCAGCCGCGCGGCCACTTGGTTGATCCGCTGCAACTCCGGCTCGGACTCGCAGTTAAAGCAGTAAATCCCGGCCTTCAGCGCGAACGCGATCTCGGCCTCCGTCTTGCCCACGCCGGCGAAGACACACTTGGCCGGGTCACCGCCGGCGGCGATGACGCGGCGTAGTTCGCCCTCGCTTACGGTGTCAAAGCCGCCACCGGCGTTGGCGAGCACGCGCATGACGGCTTGGTTGGAGTTGGCCTTCATGGCGTAGCAGATCAGGTGATCCAGCGGCGCGAGGGCGGCGTCCAGCTTGCCGAAATGGTCCGCCAGCGTGGCCTGCGAATACACATAAAGCGGCGTCCCGTGCCGCTTCACGAGCGACGCGATGGAGACGCCCTCACAACTCAACTCTTTCCCGACATAGCGAAACGAATGCATGGCGGCGCGTTATGCCCGGCAGAAAGCGGGGTGCAAAGCTGAAAGTGGCGAGGCGGGTTGAGAATCAGCTTGCCCGCCCGCTTGCGGTGCGGCCTAGTTTTCACCGTGAAAACACTCCTGCCCGTCCTGCTCGCCGCGTTGACCATGATCCCCGCTGGCTGCCGGAAGCAGGCCCCCACGCCGCTGCCCCCACCGCTGCCCCCGGCTCCCGCACTCGGTGCCGCGCCGGAAGGCACGCCCGCTAATCCGGGCAACGCGGCGGAGATGGCGGCTTCTAACGCAGCCGTGCTGACTATGATGCTGCAAGAATATGTGGCGGCTAACAAACGCCTGCCCACCACGGTTAAGGAGTTGGAAAGCATTAAGACCTACGGCGCCGTGCCTCCTCCTCCTCCGGGTTTTCGTTACGTGATTGATGCGAACAAGAAACAGGTGACCGCCGTAAAGCAGTAAGTCGTCACTGGGGAACCACCGGGAGTGCCGCAGGCGGTGTGTATTGCGCATGCCATTTCAACGCCCAAAGGTTGGGTAACTTCACGAATTCAGCGTGACCATCCATCATGATGGCATTAACGCCCTGGCCGTGCCGTGAAATGCAAACCCGTGCCATCCCCCCCACCACGCCGAGTTGGCCGCCGTTGCCGCCCCACAAAGCCCGCACCGGTGGAGTGTCGGTGGAATTGGGCCATGTGTCCACCCAGCCGCCATCTAAAAAAAGTGGCTGTGAGGCGGGCGTCCCGTCTTCGACATTTCGGAAATAGTTGTTGTTGTTGTTCCCGCTGGTGCGGAGCTGATACCAAGAGTTAATGCAATAACTGCCCGTTGTGCCGCCTATGAAACTTGCCGCGCTGCCATACCAAGCCGAAAATGCCGGCCACGGATTGCCCGAGGGAGCGGCGGAAAAGTTGACTGGAAAACCACCCAACGCGGGATTCGCCCGGGTGCTCGGGCAGAGCCACACCTTTTCGCTGGTGAGGGAAGAGTTAGAGCGCAGCAGCGGGATCCAGAAATTCTGGTTGTTGATGCCGTTGAGGTCATCGTAGGGCATCAGTTTGTCTCCAAAGTTGCCGGTGTAGAGCAGCATCGACAGACCGAACTGCTTGACGTTGTTCATGGACTGCACCGCCTTGGCCTTCTCCTTCGCTTGGCCTAAGGCCGGCAGGAGCATCCCGGCCAAGATAGCGATGATCGCGATGACCACCAGCAATTCAATGAGGGTGAAAGCAGCAGCGCTACAGCGAGAGGAGTTGATTCCCTTCATACATCATTCAGCTAACCAAGGAAACCGTTCCCGCATGAGATTCGCCTGTCAAGCCTGCTGGAACTTCGCGCCTAAGGACGATGTCGGCCAAGTGCTCAATGGGTGATTATCCTGTCGGACCAGCGGCGCAGCTAAAATGCGTTTGAAGTTCGCTGGTTCCGCCGCATCATCTGCGCGTGCATTTCCCGAAAGTCACCCTCGTCGGCGTCGGCCTGCTAGGCGGGTCGCTGGGGCTGGCGCTCAAGCAGCGCAAGCTCGCCGGGCGCGTCGAGGGCTACGTGCGCCGCGAGGCGAGCGTCGTCGAGTGCGCGCGCCTTGGTGTGGTGGACCGCGCCACGACGGACTTGTTGGTGGCGGTGAAGGACGCTGACCTCGTCGTGCTCTGCACGCCCATCGCGCAGATGCGGGGGCTCGCGGAGCAGTGCGCGCCCGCACTCAAACCCGGCGCGCTTGTCACCGACGTGGGCAGCGTGAAGGGCGGGCTGGTGGCGGAGCTGGAGGCGATTTTCAGCGAGGCTGGCGCGCAGTTCGTCGGCAGCCATCCGATGGCCGGCGCGGAGAAGACCGGCCCGGCGGCAGCCAGTGCGGACTTGTTTGAGCAAGCCGTCTGTATCGTGACGCCCGGCGCAAAGACGCCCGCGAAGGTGGTGAAGGCAATGGAGGAATTTTGGGCGGCGCTGGGCGGTCGCCCGCTACGGCTTTCGCCCGATCAACACGATAGCTTGGTCGCGCGGTCGAGTCACCTGCCGCATGTCATCGCCGCTGAACTGGCCAACTATGTCCTCAGCCCCGCGCACCCTAAGGAGCAGCCTACGCTTTGCGCCACAGGATTCCGTGACACTACGCGCATTGCCAGCGGATCCCCGGAAATGTGGCGGGACATCGCCCTCGCCAACCGCAAACACCTGGCTCGTGCGCTTGGTGTGTTCATTGAGGACTTGCAGGAATTCCATCGCGCTCTGGAGGCGGGCGACGCGAAGGCGATGGATGAGTTTTTCGAGACGGCGAAGCACCGGCGCGACCAGTGGGTTGGGAACGGCGGCCCGCCGGAATAAACTAGGCTGCGAGCGGGTGCCCAGCGCAAAGGGAAGAAACGTCCAAAGCCGGACGGCGCCCGTTCACCACGGGCTTCTGATTTGAACGTTGAAAGTTGAGCGTTGGACGTTGAACGTTTTCCCAATGTCCTCGACCCGCCGCCAGTTCCTCGCCGCCACCACCCTCGCGTCTGCCGCTGCCTGCGCCGCGCCGCGCGCCGCCGCGTCGCTCACCATCATTGACACGCACACGCATTTCTACGACCCCACGCGCCCCGGCGGCGTGCCGTGGCCAGGCAAGGGTGATGCGCTGTTGCACCGCACCACGCTGCCCGCCGATTACCGCGCACAGCCGGTGCCGCAGCCCGTCACCGCCACTGTCGTCGTCGAGGCCAGTCCGCTCGTTGAAGATAATCAGTGGATTCTCGATCTTGCGGCAAAGGAGAAATTCATCGTTGGCTTTGTGGGTAACCTGAAGCCAGGCGAGAATGCGTTTGCCGCTCACTTGAAGCGCTTTGCAGCGAACCCGCTCTATCGCGGCATCCGCGTGAACGAGGGCGCACTGCGCACGGGCTTGGGCGACGCGGCCTTCGTCGCCGACCTCAAGCGCCTCGCGGACGCGAACCTTGAACTTGACGTGAACGGCGGACCGACGCTGCTGCCCGAAGTGGCACGGCTTGGCCGGGTGCTGCCGGCGTTGCGCGTGGTTATCAACCATCTCGCCAATACGCGCATCGATGGGAAGAACGTCTCTGAGCCCTGGCGGCGCGACCTCGAAGCGGCCGCGAAGTTCCCGCAGGTCTTCCTGAAGGTCTCCGCGCTCGTCGAGGGCACGGGCAAGCGCGACGGCGACGCCCCGCGCGATGTGGAATTCTACCGGCCGTGGCTGGACATTGCGTGGAACGCCTTTGGTTCCGACCGACTCATCTATGGCAGCAACTGGCCGGTGAGCGCGCGCTTCGCTCCGCTCGCCACCGTGCAGGGCATCGCGCACGATTACTTTAGTGCGAAGGGCCGGCCGGCCTTGGAGAAGTTCTTCGCTGACAACGCGCGCATGGCATATCGCTGGCTGAACCGGTGAAGTGCCGGGAAATTCCTTGCCCGCGTGCCGTCCACGGGTAGCGTGCGGCCGTGAACCATTCGCCCGGCTTCCTCAAACTCGTCAACGAGGCACGGAGGCAAGTGCGCGAACTGACTCTGGAGGAGGTCCGCGCCCGCCTGGCTGCTAACCCGTGCGCCGTGCTACTCGACGTGCGTGAGGACACCGAGTGGCAGGCCGGTCACGCCGAGCAGGCGCAACATTTGGGCAAGGGCATTCTGGAGCGCGACCTTGAGGCGCGGTTTCCTAATCTGGACACAGAGATCATCATGTATTGTGGTGGTGGGTTTCGCTCTGTTTTAACGTGTGAGGTCGCGCAACGCATGGGCTACCGAAATGTTAATTCGCTCATCGGTGGTCACAAGGTGCTCGTCGCGGCCAACTGGCCAATGAAGAAAGGCAACTAGTCGACGTCTCATCACCAATTCAGGTGGCTTATGAAAAATCTTTTTGGCCTGCTGGCGTTTCTCACTTTCACTTCAGCCTCGGTCTTCGGTCAGGGGGCGAACACGGTCGTTACTTTTGACAGCGCGAAGGTAACCGCCGGCCACGCTCTGCCCGGCAGTAACGCCGTCCTTACGATCAGCTTCCAGGTCCAGCCCGGCTATTATCTACACGCGAACCGTCCGTCGGTTGCCCGCGCTACACCCACGCAAATGCAGCTCGGGACAACACCCGCCGCGCGCTCGTTTCCGCCGGTGTATTCTGCGCCAGGCCAAAAGACGATCCCTGGCAACCCGATGCCCGCCTCAGTGTATGAGAGCGCGTTCACGGCGCTAGTGCCAGTGGTCATCGCGCCCAACGCGCAGTTTCCCATTACTTTCGTGGGTATTATCGCCTACTCGCCGGTGAACGAAAAGAACCACGCCGCCGGCCGGGTCGAACAAGTGCGCTTCAACGTGACGATCCCACGCGGCACAAACGCTCCGCCGACTAACCCGAAGGCTACGGCCAATCCAACGAAGAAGTAAGCCTGAGCGCTTTTCACCAGCACGGCAGCTCAGGCGGTGATTATTCTGCGCGTTGAAAGGCCGCGAATCAGTGCGCCTGCTTTGGCGGCTGCAACCTTCATCCGGCCGTGGTCACCTGCTCTCACCATTTCTTTAGGGGAAAAGAGACACGGGTCCGTAGTGTCACCCGTAACCACGAAATTTATTTGGCTTTGGCCGCGAGTTTCTCGATGGCCGCAACGAGGTCTTTTGCCTTCGCGTCGAAAAGATCTATCTCCACCTCCCCGAGCTTTTTGCCGTCGGCCGCCAGCAGGATGAGCGTCGGGAAACCGTCCACCTTGAACTGCTTCTGGATTGCCTCGTTGGCTTGCTTCAACGCCTCGGGCTGCTTCTTCTTTAGCGGGAAATCCAGCTCCATCAGCACGAGCCGCTTCTGCGCGAATTCGGCGAACTCTTTGCCCGGGAAAACCTCGTCGTGCAGCCGGATGCAGCTCGAGCAGAAGTCCGAGCCGGTGAAGTTGAGCAGCACCAGCTTGCCCTCGGCCTTGGCCTGCGCCTGAGCTTTTGGCAGGTCGGTGAGCCACGTCGGCCCGGCGGCTAAGGCAGGCAGGGTGAGCGCGAATGCAGCGAAGAGGCTGGACAGAAGTTTCTTCATGGGAGGGCTGACTGCCGCGGGCGGCAAATGTTCAACCGGCCTGCGCGGTTCTCACACCGCCTGCTGGCCCGCGCCGTCGTGGCCTTCGCCGTCCAGGTCAATGAGGATGTCGCGTGGCTCAGCGCCCTTGCTGGGGCCGACGTAACCGCGTTCCTCCAGCACGTCCATGATGCGGGCGGCGCGGCCGTAGCCGATCTTGAGCCGGCGTTGCAGGAGCGAGACGCTGGCCTTCTGCTCGCTGCGGATAACCTCGATGCATTGCTCGATGAGAACCTCATCCTCGCCTTCACCTTCCTCAGCGTCGAAGGGTTGGGCGACGCTGCTGGGGGCTTTTTGCAGCGCGTTGTGGATTTCCATCTCGTAGCTGGGTTTGCCCTGCTTGGCAATGAACTCGACGCATTGGTTAATTTCCTCGTCGGTGATGAGTACGCCCTGCGCGCGAATGAGTTTCGCCGAGCCGGGCGGGAGATAGAGCATGTCACCCTTGCCGAGCAATTTGTCCGCGCCCATCGCGTCCAGGATGGTGCGGCTGTCCACCTTCTGTGCGACCTGGAAAGCGATGCGCGCGGGGATGTTGGCCTTGATGACGCCGGTGATGACGTCCACAGACGGGCGCTGTGTGGCGACGATGCAATGGATGCCAGCGGCGCGCGCCATCTGCGTGATGCGCGCGATGCACATCTCCACGTCGGCGGGTGCGACGAGCATCAGGTCGGCCAACTCGTCAATGATGACGACAATGTAGCTAAGTTTTTCGGGGATGATGATGTCTTCATCGCGCGGCACGACAATCTGATCGTCAATCTGCACTGCGAAGCCATCCGCCCCGGCTTCCACCTTTTCCTTTTTTGTGATCAGCGGCAGTTCCAGCTCGGCCTGCGGAAGCGGCTTGTCCTTAGGACGGTCGTTGAAGGACTTGATGTTGCGCACGCCGACGCGCGCAAAAATCTGGTACCGCTTTTCCATCTCATTGACCACCCAACGCAACGCCAGGATGACCTTCTTCGGGTCAGTAACGACGGGGACGACGAGGTGAGGCAACGCGTTGTATTGCTGCAGCTCGACGACCTTCGGGTCAATCATCACGAAGCGAAGCTGGTCCGGCGAGAAGCGGTAGAGCAGCGACGCGACGATGGAGTTGATGCAGACGGATTTGCCCGAGCCGGTGCTGCCAGCGATCAGCACGTGCGGCATGTCCGCGAGGTCGGCGATGACCGGCGTGCCGTAAACGTCCTTGCCGAGCGCCAGTGGGATGCGCGCTTTGCTGTGCTTCCACTCCTCGGACTCGAGCAGGTCGCGCATGATGACCTTGGTCTTCACGCGGTTGGGCACCTCGATGCCGACGGAGGACTTGCCCGGCACGGGGGCGAGGATGTTGATGCGCTCGGCCTTAAGTGCGGCGGCAATGTTGTTCGAGAGCGCGGTAATTTTCTCCAGCTTCACGCCGGGCGCAGGATGCAGTTCGTAACGCGTGATGGTCGGGCCTTTGGTGATGTCGCCCATCGCCACCTCGATTTCGAATTGCGCAAGCGTGTTCTTCATCAACTGCGCGTTCGCCATCAAGTCCTCCTTTGACTCCGTGGGTTTCACGGTCAGGTCTGGATGCTGGAGGAAATCGAGCGGCGGCACTTGGTAATTTCCAATGAGCGGTACGCTCGCAACGGTCATCGGCTTTGGTTTTTTGGGTTGCGGCTTGGGACGCGGGCGCGGGGCAGTACCGCTATTGTCCAAGATGGCCGGGGCAGGCGTGGCGGGTTCAGTGAGCTTGGGTTCCTCAGACTTTGGAGCTTCAGTGGTCGCGACGGCCAGCGCGTCAGCGATGTGAACCAGTGGCTCACTGGGGGCGACGGGCTCTGATTCCGCCGCTTTGGTTGATTCGACCAGCGGCTCAACTTTTACCGGCCTAGGGGCTTTCTCTGGCTTCTTCGGGAGTTCGTTGTCGTTGCCGAGAATGTCTGCTGTCGTGGCAGCGGCAACTTCCTCGGCCTTGATGATAATAGCGTCGTCGGCTCGTTGCAGCGAGGGCTTGGCCGCGGTGCTTGGGCTCAAATCTTCCGCCGGCGTCTCGGCAGGCTTTTCCTTGCGCCGCACCTTGACAGCGATATCGCCGGGCTTGGCTTGGGGTACGGAGAGGTCGCGGATTTTTGGCTCTGGCACGGGCTGAAGATCCGCGCCGAGTTCGGGGCCGGTTCGTTCCGGCTCGGTAGGTGGGTCGGCGGGTGCGACCTTTGCCGACTTTGCCTTGTTCGCTCGCTCCACTTCCTCTTGGAGGCGTTTGGCTTCCTTCTCGAGCTCCTTTGCGCGTCGTTGCAGGGCAAGTTCCTCCGCGCTCACGGCGGCACCGCTCACAGCGGAATCCTCGCCGCGCAGGAACAGGCTGCGGGCCCAGTCGAGCAGGGCAAAGTTGGTGAGATAAATCAGGCCGACGACGTAAAGTGTGAGGAAGACCACTGACGCGCCGACGGTGCCAAGGAAGTGCTTGAAGAGATACTGGTTCAGCCACATGCCAATGCTGCCGCCTGCGTAACCAGAGTTGATCGCGCGCACGATGCGCCCGAACGCGCCGGGGAAAAGGTCGAATAGCCCGACCAGACAGAGCAGCAGCACGATGCACCACGGCCAGCGGCGGCGCAGGTGCTGGAGTTGGCCCATGAACGGCACTAAGCCGATGAGCAGCAGCAGCGGTGGGAGCAAATATGCGGCAGCCCCAAAGGCGAAGAAACCCGCATTGGCCACATGTGCGCCCACGCGGCCGATGAGGTTGTGGATTTCCGGGTTGGGCACGGCGGTGTTGAGTGCCACGTCGTGCTTGTCGAACGAGAACTGCGCCAGCAATAGCAGCACGGCGGCGGCGAGCAGCCCCAAACCGATGATACCTCCCTCGCCACGTATGGGCGGCGGCTCATTTTCGTTAGCATTGTCTTTACGGGCCACGGGCTGAGCTTAGGGAAGCGCGGTGCGAAAGGAAAAAGGAAAAAGGAAAAACTCTTAGAAGCGGCCTTGGTGAACTAAAGCTCATTTACCTGAGTTCGCACGATGCGGAAGCCCATGAAGGCGAGCGCAATAGCCCCCGGCCACCCTACGGCGAAGAGGATGCCAAGTTTGCTCATGCAAATTGGCGGTTGAATTCGGTCTTTCATGGTCCGCTTTGCCGTCCAGCCTTTGGCTAAGTCCGTAACCTTTGAGTGACACTCCCGCGTGTCGAGCGGTGATGTCACCGCACTTGGGAGGCGCGGCGTAGGGAGAACCTACTTACGCGAGCAACGCCTTGACCACGTTGCCGTGGATGTCGGTCAGGCGGAAGTCGCGCCCGGCGTGGCGGAAGGTGAGCCGCTCATGGTCGAAGCCGAGCAGGTGCAGAATGGTCGCCTGCAAATCGTGGACGTGGACGGGATTCACCTCGGCCTTAAAACCGAACTCGTCGGTCGCGCCATAGATGGTGCCACCCTTCACCCCGCCGCCGGCGAGCCACGTCGTGAAGCCGTGGTGGTTGTGGTCGCGGCCATTGATCTTACCGGCGTTCGACCCAGGTGTGGGCAGTTCCACCGTGGGGGTGCGACCAAATTCGCCACACCAAATGACGAGTGTTTCATCGAGTAGCCCACGCTGTTTCAAGTCTTTAAGCAGCGCGCCGATGGCTTGGTCGCATTCCTTGGCGAGCCGGCGATGCTGGACTTCGAGGTCGTCGTGGCTGTCCCACGGCTGGCCCGCGCCGTGCCAGAGCTGCACAAAGCGCACGCCGCGCTCGATGAGCCGCCGCGCCGTGAGGATTTGCCGCGCCTGCGTGCCCTCGCCATACATCGCGCGGATGTGGGCCGGCTCCTTGCTCACATCAAAGGCATCTGCTGCCTCCATCTGCATCCCATAGGCCAGCTCAAAGGACTGGATGCGGGCCTCAAGCTGCGCCTCGCGCGCACGGGCCGCCGCATGGCGTTGGTTCAACTGTTGGAGAAAGTCGAGCTGCGCGCGCTGCTCGGGCAGCGAAATCTGTTTGTTGGCGATGTGCTCGATGAGCTGCTCAATCCGCGTCTCGGCTGTATTGATGTAGGTGCCTTGAAAAACTCCGGGCAAAAACGCGCACTGCCAGTTCTGTGACTCCTGGATCGGGTAGCCACCCGGGCACATCGCGATGAAGCCGGGCAGGTTCTGGTTTTCGGTGCCGAGGCCGTAAGTCACCCACGAGCCCATGCTGGGACGTGGCAGACGAGCGTCGCCGCAGTTGAGCAGCATCAGCGACGGTTCGTGGTTTGGCACGTCGGCGTGCATCGAGCGGATGACGCACAGTTCATCCGCGCTCTCCGCCGTCTTGGCAAAAATCTCACTGACCTCAAGGCCGCTCTTGCCATAGGGCTGAAACTTGTAGGGCGAGCGGAATGCCGTGCCGGTGCGCCGCTCGGTGCGCAGCTCGTAGGGCAGGGTTTTGCCGTGGTGTTTGTCGAGGGAGGGCTTCGGGTCGAACGTGTCCACATGCGACGGGCCGCCGTTGAGGAAGATGTGGATGATGCGTTTGGCCTTGGCAGGGAAGTGCGGGGCTTTCGGTGCGAGGGGAGAAGGCGCGTTTACCTCTGCGCGCGCGGAACTCAAGCCCAGTTCGCCGAACAGAGCGCCCAGCCCGAGCGCGCCCATGCCCATGCCGCAGCGGGACAGCAGTTCGCGCCGGGTCAGGGCGAGATGCTCAGGGCGAAGTCCGTGATGACTCATGCGGAGAGGTGGACGGCTGCCAGCGCAAGCCGCTTCGGTGCCATTTATTCGAAGGTTAGATACTTGTAAGGGTGATGATCCAGCAAGGTCGGGTTCCAGCCCTTGAGTTTGGGTGTGATGAGGTGCTGGCGGGTGTAGAAATAGATCGGGATAATTGGCAATTCATCCATCAGAATAGTCTCGGCTTTCTGAAAGAGTTCAAGCCGTGCGATGGCGTCGGCGGTGCGCGCAGCCTCGCCGATGAGGCGATCATACTCTTGGTTGCTCCAGCCGGTTTCATTCTGACCGCCGCCAGTGAGCCACATGTCGAGGAAGGTGTTTGGATCCACGTAATCCCCCGTCCAACCGGCCCGGCAAATTTGATAGTTCAACTGCCGCTGCGTGTCCAAATACACCTTCCACTCCTGGTTCAGCAGCTTAGCCTCGATCCCGAGGCTTTTCTTCCACATCTGCTGAATGGCCTCAGCGACGATGCGGTGGGCTTCCGAGGTGTTATAGAGGAGTTCAATGGCGGGAAAACCCTTGCCGTCGGGGAAGCCGGCGTCCGCCAGCAATTTTTTGGCCTCGGGTACACCGCCGCTGAACTTGCCGCGCGCGGTGTAGCCGGCGGTACCGGGCGGGGTGAGGTTGAATGCGGGGATTTGCCCGGCTTTGAGGATGTTCTCGGTGATGGCCGCGCGGTCAATGGCGAGCGCGAGAGCCTGGCGGACTCGCTTGTCGTTGAGCGGCGGCTTGGTGACGTTGATGCGGTAGAAGTAGGTCGAGAGGTAGGGCTCGATGCGGATGAGTTCGGGATGGTTCTTCCGGTAACCGGGAATTTTCGAGAGCGGCACGGTGTCGGTGACGTGGAGTTGATTCGCGCGGAACATGCGCTCCTCGGTCTCGGAACTGGAGATGGGGTAGAAGGCAAGGCCGTCGAGTTTCACGGTCTTCGCGTCCCAATGGTGCGGGTTGCGCTTAACGGTGATGACTTCGTTGACTTTCCATTGGTCGAGCATGAAGGGGCCGTTACCGACGAAGTTCTCCGGGCGTGTCCACTTGCCACCGCGCTCGTAGGGCTTGCCGTGCTTGGCGATGGTCGGCAGGTGGACGGGCATCCAAGACGTGTGGTTAATGAGCGAGAGGAAGTAGGGCGTCGGGCCGATGAGCGTGACTTGGAACGTGTGGTCATCAATCACCTTGTAGCCCACCTGCGAAAAATCCTTCAGCTTGCCCTCGTTGTAAGCCTGCGCGTTTTTTACTACGTGGTGCATGTAAGCGTATTGCGCGGCGAGCGTGGGCTCCAGCATCCGTTTGTAAGCTTCGAAAAAGTCGCGTGCGGTGACGGCTTCGCCGTTGGACCACTTGGCGTTCTTGCGGAGGAAGAACGTGTAGGTGAGCAGGTCCGGCGAGATTTCCCAGCGTTCGGCTACGCCGGGCACCGGGTGCAAGTCTTTCGGATCCTCGTCCGTGAGGCCCTCAAACAGGCCCATCAGAATCATGTGCTCCGGAACGCCGGTAACAATCTGTGGATCCAAATCCTGCGGTTCGGATCCGTTGCCGCGATGGAGAATCATCTTCCCCGGCCCGACGGCTGGGCCGGAGCCAAAGCCGGGGTCGGCCTTCGCACCGCCAGAACTCGGCGCGCTGGGCTGTTCGGAGGACTTCTGGCAGCCCACGAGCAGGGCGGCCAGGCAGGCGGCGGTGCACAGCAATTTCATGCAGCAGAGACTTCCGATTTCCCGGCAGACAGGCCAGCGCAAAGTTGGCGGGACACTGGGGTGGCGTAGTGGAGTAAAGCACTTGAGCAAGGCAGCTGTGTTGCACCTAAGCCACCGCCTTCACTTGGAACCTTTGGGCTGCTGGCTTCTTTTGAAAGTTGCACGCTGTAAGTGATTTCAACGCTTGCCCAGTTCTCGTGGTTTTCCTAGCGTCACAGGATTCATATATGAGTGCAAAAAACCGCCTGCTCCTTTCCCTCATGATGTTCCTCCAGTTTTTCATCTGGGGGTCGTGGTATGTGACGGGGCCAAACTATCTCTCGACCATCGGCTTTAAGGCGGAGGACTTCGGCACTATGTACTCGGTCGGGCCAATCGCAGGCATGATTGCGCCGTTTTTTGTGGGAATGATTGCCGACCGATTCTTCCCAGCGCAGGTGGTCATGGGTGTAATGCACCTCCTAGGCGCAGGTTTCATGTATTACGCCACGACGCTGATGACCGGCGCAAACCCCTCGCCTAGCGCGATCAACACCATGTTCTTCGCGCACATGCTCACCTATTATCCGACCCTTGCGCTGACCAATACCATCGCCATGAAGTGCATGACCAACCCGGAAAAGGAATTTCCTGGCATCCGCGTGCTCGGCACCATTGGCTGGATCGCGGCGGGTCTTACGCTCACGCAACTTAAGGCTGACACCTCGGCGAGCATGTTCCACCTCGCCATAGGTGCAGGCGTGCTGCTGGGCCTTCTGAGCTTCGCGCTGCCGCACACGCCGCCGACGGCTAGCGGCCCGCTCAACATCGGTCAAATCCTCGGCGTGGACGCCTTTAAGCTGCTGCTCACCAACCGCAGCTATCTCATCTTCATGATTTCCTCCACGCTGATTTGCATTCCGCTGGCTTTCTATTACCAGATCACCAGCCGCATCGTGGAAATGGGCGGCCTGCCCATCGGCCAGACGATGAGTTACGGCCAGATGTCGGAAATTTTCTTTATGCTGGTCATGCCGTTCTTCTTTGCACGACTCGGTGTGAAGTGGATGCTCGCGGTCGGCATGCTCGCGTGGGTCACGCGTTACGGCCTTTTCGCCCTTGGTGCGCCGGATGAAGTCGCGTGGATGATCACCGGCGGCATTTTGCTCCATGGCATCTGCTATGACTTCTTCTTCGTCACCGGCCAGATTTACACCGACCAGGTCGCGCCCAAGGAAATCCGCGCGCAAGCGCAAGGCATGCTGGTGTTGTTCACGCTTGGACTAGGAATGTTCGTCGGCGCGCAGGTCGCCGGGAAAATCGAAGCGCAACACACCACCGAAGCTTCGAAGGCCCAGGCCGCCATAGTGACAGCGAAGGGCGCCGAAGCCGCCAAGCTCGCTGAAGCCCTCGCCAAGGCCGACGCAGCTGGCAAACCCGCCCTCGAAGCCTCGTTAAAGAAGGTTACCGAAGAGAAGGCCGCTGCCCGAAAAGCCGAGCTCAAAGCCGTCGAGTGGAAACAATTGTGGGGCAAGCCCGCGATTTTCGCGGGCATCATTATGCTCGTTTTCCTCGCACTCTTCCGAAATCCCACCCCGGCTACCGCGGAGCCACCGAAGAGTTGAACCGCTGAGACGAAATACGGTCACAACATCATCCTAGGGGATGATTTTGTGAAATCCCCATGCCGCTACTGCACCCGCGCTTCGCCGGTGCCTTTCACCACCTCGCCAATGAGCCACGCCTTGTGCTTTTGGCTGCGGATAAATCGAAGTGCCGCGTCTGCTCGCTCGGCAGCGACGATGGCTACCATACCCACGCCCATGTTGAAGACCTGATAAAGCTCCGCGTCGTCCACGCCGCCGCGCTCGGCAAGCAACTGGAACAGCGGTCCCATGTTCCAACTGCCCTTGCGAATGACCACGTCGCACTTGGCCGGCAGCACGCGCGGGATGTTGTCCACGAAGCCGCCGCCGGTGATGTGTGCGAAGGCTTTCACCCGATCCGGCTGGCCGGCGCGGTTGAATTTCTTCAGCAACGCTTGCACGAGCGGGCCATAGCTGACGTGGACCTTGAGCAGTTCCTTGCCCACCGTGTTGTGCAGTTCGGGCACGAAATCGCGGGGCTTAAACTTTAGTTGTGCGAACAGAATTTTTCGCGCCAGGGAATAGCCGTTTGTGTGCAGCCCGCTCGACGCGATGCCGATGACCGCGTCCCCGCGCCTCACGGACTTCTGCCCATTAAGCATTCGCGATTTCTCCACCACGCCGACGATGGTACCGCTCACGTCGTATTCGCCCGTTTGGTAAAAGCCCGGCATCTGCGCCGTCTCGCCGCCGATGAGCGTGCAGCCGTTGGCCGCGCAGCCGCGCGCGAAACCCTTGATGATGTCCGTGAAGACGTGCGGCTCAAGTTTCCCGGTGCCGAGGTAGTCGAGGAAGAAGAGCGGCTCCGCGCCCAACACCGCGATGTCATTGACGCAATGGTTCACCAAGTCTTCGCCGATGGTGTCATGCTGATCCATCGCGAAGGCCAGCTTGAGCTTTGTGCCCACGCCGTCTACCGAGCTAACCAGCACGGGCTGGCGATACTTTCTTACGTCCAGCGCGAAGAGGCCGCCGAAGCCGCCCACCTTACCGAGCACCTCGCGGCGGTGCGTGCTGGCGAGGAGTTTTGGGAGCGTGCCCTTGACCTTGTTGCCCAAATCAATGTCCACCCCGGCGGCGGCGTAAGCTTTTTGTTTCATGCGTGGAAGCTGCCGCGTCCGCCGGAGGCCGGCCGGACGCAGGGCCACATCTTTCGGAATCTCCCGGCCCGCAGCAAGGCAAAGAACGCCGCCCGCCGCCCAACTTGCCACCAACCATTCCCCTTCCCTGGGCGTCCTTGTGCCTGCATAATGCACTACATCATGACGTTGTTCCGCTCGCTCCCGCTGCTGTTCTGTGGCCTGCTCGCCCTTGCGCCTGCCCTCCGCGCCGCCGACGCGAAGAAGCCCAACGTCCTTTTTATCGCCATTGATGATCTAAACCACTGGGTCGGCCACCTAGGGCGCAACCCGCAGACGAAAACGCCGAATATTGACCGCCTCGCGCAGCAGGGCATGACCTTCTCCCGTGCTTATTGCACCGCGCCGGCCTGCAATCCTTCCCGCGCGTCGCTCATGTCCGGCCTGCGGCCCAGCTCGACCGGTTGCTACCTCAACGCTCAGCCGTGGGGACCAGCCATCAGTAACGATAAGCTGCTCAACACGCATTTCGCGCAGCACGGCTACCGCGTCTATGGCGCGGGTAAAATTTACCACTCCTCCCAGCGCGGCGGCACTTGGACGGACTATTCCGCCGCTGGCAGAGACGGCGCGGCGAGGAAGGGGCTCAAACTCCATCCCTCGGCGAAGGACGACGGCGTCGGTGGCATCAAGTTTGGCCCGCTCGCCAACGCCGACGAGGATATGCCCGACCACGCCACCGTGGATTACTGCATCGACAAGCTGAACGAAAAAAGTGCGCAACCGTTCTTCATCGCTTGCGGCCTCGTGAAGCCCCACATGGCCTTCAGCGTGCCTAAGAAATGGTTCGACATGTTTCCGCTCGAAACCATCCAACTCCCACCGCACCGCCCGGATGATCTCGAAGACGTGCCGCCCGCCGGCGTGAAAATGGCCGGCCCGCAGGGCGACCACGCTGCCATCGTCCGGTCCGGCCGCTGGAAGGAAGCCGTACAAGCCTACCTAGCCACCATCGCTTTCTGCGATTACGAGATCGGCCGAATGCTTGATGCACTCGACAAATCTCCCCAACGCGACAACACCATCGTTTGCCTCTGGAGCGACCACGGCTGGAGCCTGGGCGAGAAATCCCACTGGCGGAAGTTTGCGCTCTGGGAGGAGCCCACGCGCACCGTCCACGTCTGGCGCGTTCCGGGCATCACGCCCGCCGGCGCCAAGTGCGCCCGCACCGTGGATTACGTGAACATTTTTCCCACGCTCTGTCAGCTCGCCGGCCTGCCCAAGCCCGCGCACCTCGAAGGCCACGACATGACAGTGCTGCTTAAGAACCCGCAGGCCGCGTGGAGCCATCCAGCCATCACCACGCACGGCCTCAAGAACCACACTGTCCGCACCGAGGGCTGGCGCTACATCCGCTACGCCGACGGCGGCGAGGAGCTTTACGATGAAACCGCTGATCCGCTGGAATACACGAATCTCGCCCAGCACACCGACCACGCCGCGCGCAAAGCCGAACTAGCCAAGCTCCTGCCCAAGACCGACGCTCCCAACCTCCCCGCCATTGGCGGCGGAGAAGGCGAAGGGGAGGCCAAGCCCGGGAAGAAAAAGGCAAAGGCGCAGAAGCAGTGACGTCAACCCCGCCCAAGCCGTCGGATACCCACCCTTCAGGATGAACTGGGTCCACCTCCACCTCGCCCTCAACCATGTGCCTGTGCTCGGCGTGCTCTTTGCCGGCGTGCTGCTCGCCGTTGGGCTCGCGCGACGGAGCGACGAGTTGCAACGCGTGAGCCTCTGGGCGTTGGCATTGCTCGCGGCGGCGTCCATCGCCATCAAGTTCACCGGGGACTTCGCGGCCGAAGCGCTGGCTGCCGAACCTGGGACGGTTCAACTCGACAAGAATCTGCTTAATGCCCACGAGCAATCCGCCGACCAAGCCACAACCGGCGTCTTCGTGCTGGGCTTGGCGGCGGCGGCAGGCCTGTTTGCCGCGCGCGGTGGCAAGCCCGTTCCGCGCTGGGCTGTACTGACCGCTCTGCTGTTTGCGCTCGCCACTTTCTTGCTGATGGCGCGCTCGGCAAACTTAGGCGGGCAGCTTCGCCATCCGGAAATTCGCGCCCCCGCCTCGTAGAGCAACCTTACCTGTCGTCTACAGCTTGCAAAGCGGCGGTTCACTGCCACCGTATTTTCTGCCATGCATAAAGTTTCCGCGAGCAACCAACCAACGCCTGAGGAATTCCAGCGCCGCCTTAGTGACCTCATGCGCCACCTGCAGGTGCCCCCGCCGGCCACTGGCGCCACGCAGCCCGGCTTTGATCGCAGCGCCGAGTCACCGGAAGCCGACGTCGCCACAGCGGCGTTCACCTTCGCTCGCAAGCCCCGCGACGTAAAGGCGCACCTCGACCGTTTTGTCATTCAGCAAGACGAGGCAAAGAAGGTTCTCAGCGTCGCGCTCTGCGATCATTACCACGCCGTTCAGGCTGCGCTCGCGGGCAGAGCCACGCCGAATTACACCAAGCAGAACATCATCCTGCTCGGTCCCACGGGCGTCGGGAAAACCTACCTAGTTCGCAGTATGGCGGACTTGATCGGTGTGCCGTTCGTCAAGGCGGACGCGACCAAGTTCAGCGAGACCGGCTACGTGGGCGGCGACGTGGAGGACATCGTGCGTGAGCTGGTCCGCCGCGCGGACGGCGACATCGCCCGTGCGCAGCACGGCATTATTTACATAGACGAGATCGACAAGCTGGCCAGCGCGCCGAACAGTTCCGGGCGCGACGTGAGCGGGCGCGGCGTCCAGACCAACTTGCTCAAGCTCATGGAGGAAACTGAGGTGCCCGCACGCTCACCGCAGGATGTGGCCGGGCAGATTCAGGCCATGATGGAAACGCAACGCGGCAAAAAAGGTCCAGCCACCATCAATACCAAGCACATCCTGTTCGTCGTCAGCGGCGCGTTCGACGGGCTGGACAAGCTCGTGCGCAAGCGCCTGCGCGAGGCAACCATCGGTTTTGCAGCAAAGGCAAACGCGGCGGCTGACGCCGAGCGTGTGTTGGACTACATGGAGACGCGCGACTTTATTGACTTTGGCTTTGAGCCGGAGTTCATCGGTCGCCTGCCAGTGCGCGTCGTCTGCCAACCGCTCGCGGTGGACGACCTCTTCCATATTCTCAAGACCAGCGAGGGCAGCATCATCCGGCAATACGAGCAGGACTTCGCCGCTTACGGCATCGAGGTGCTCTTTCGCGACGAGGCGCTGCGGCGCATCGCCGAGCGCGCGGGTGAGGAGAAGACCGGCGCGCGCGGCCTGATGACCGTGTGCGAGCGCGTGCTGCGCGACTTCAAGTTCGAGCTACCCAGCACCGGCGTGAAACGCTTCGTGGTCGCGCGTGAGCTGGTGGACCAACCCGGCGCCGCGCTGAGGCAGTTACTGGCCGAGCATGACCGCGAGGGCCGCGCCGTAATGCGCCAGCTCGTGCAGGAGTTCGGCGAGCGTTATGCAAAGGAGCATGGGCTAATACTGCGCTTCACTGATGCGGCAGCGGATGCGCTGGTGGGTGAGGCGCTAGAGAAGCAACTCTCTGTGCGCGACTTGTGCGGGACGAAGTTCAAGGACTACCAGTTCGGCCTGAAGCTCATCTCCACGAACACGGGCCAGAAGGAGTTCACCCTCCCTGCCGAGGCCGTGGCTGCGCCGGACAAGGTTCTGAGTGAGTGGGTGGTGGCCAGTTACCGGAAGGAAAACTGAGGCCACCTAATAAATCACTGGCTCGCATCAGCCCAACCAAGCGTCTTGCGTCTTCCAGTCCGCCTCGACGTTTTGCATCACTTCGGCCAGCGGGTGGTTCGCAAACACGCGGCGCAAGAGCTCCGCTCCGCGCTCCATTTGCTTGGTCGGCCCACTGTGGATTACGCCGCGCAATATGTGGACCACTTGTCGTTGGCGTTCGTCCATGATGCCGTTGAGCGGCGTGGTGAGTGCGGCCATTACGGCTTCGATTTCTTTCGGCGTCAGCCCGGCTAGCGTTTCGCGGAATACCGTCGCTCGCGCGGAACTATCGAATCCGGGTGCGCCAAAGATTTGCGTCAGGAGCGACGTGCACTCATGCAGATTTTTTTTTGGCTCGGCCGGCAGGAAGATCGGCTCCTGACCAGCAGCGCCCAACACGAACTCTGCCGTGACTGAGTGTGGCCCGGCGGCGTCCGCATACGGCGGCTGACCGGCGGTTAGAGCGAAGTTCAGCGTGACCCGGACGCGCTCGGGCTTCAGCGTCGAACGGTCAGCGGCACAGCCTTGACTCACTTCGCGCAGCACGGCGGCAATGGCTTCGTTTAACGGTTTCATCGCAGCTAGTTTAGCAGCCTCGGCAAGGGGTTGCCTCCGAAAGTCGCTTAGCTATGCTTCGGCTGTGAACGAAAATGACTGGCAGACAGAGTTCCGATGCGTTTGGGTGCGGGCGGAGCAGGCATGGCACGCGGGCCGCAAGGCGCCCAGCACGATGTTCAGCGCGGAGGACACGACTTTCCTCGCAGGTCTCGGGTGCACGACGCAGGAGCTGTTCGATTTTGTGGACGACTGCCAACGCTACAACGGGGACCCCGACTATGCGACTTCGCTAGCGGTTACCTCAATCCGACGCGATTACTTTCTTAACGTGCTTGGCGGCAAGCCGGCCACCCACAAGGTGACGATGGAAAGTCTGCCCGCGAAGTCTGCGGAGGTGGACGGCATTGCTTGGTTACCCCGGCTCATCGTGAAGGCTCGGCTCAAGCTGCGCGGCGAAATGCCTGACGACTTGATGTACGGATGCGCGGGCGACCGGCCGTTCTTGCGCCGAATGAACATGACTCTCCCGCAGTTCCTCGAACTCGTGCGCGACGCCGGACACGATGACCGACGCATTGTCAACGCCGTGAAACAAGCAGCCAAAATAAAGTAGGCGGCTTCACAATTTTGCTAATTCCGGCCAGAGAAGCGCACTCATCCGCATCCCGGCACAGAAGCAGTCGAGGTCAAACTTCTCGTTGGGAGAATGGGCGTTGTCGTCTGGCAGCGATAGACCAAGCAGCAGCGTTTCCACCCCGAGAATGCGCTTGAAGTCGTTCACGATGGGAATGGAGCCACCCTCGCGCATCAGCACCGGCTCGCAGCCGAACGCGCCTCGCAACGCCCGCAATGCGGCCTGCGCTCGCGGGCTATCGGGCTGCACCAGATAAGGTTGGCCGGCATGTCCAGCCTCCACAGTTAACTTGCAACTCGGTGGGCAAAGCTTCTTGAAATGCGCGACCACGAGTCGTTGCACTTGGTGGGGATCCATGTTGGGCACGAGGCGAAAGGTCAGCTTCGCGCGCGCCCACGCAGGCACGATGGTTTTGCTGCCTGCGCCTTGGTAACCACTAGTCAGACCATTGATTTCGCACGTCGGCCGCGCGGTGCGGCGCTCGGTGCTGGTGAAACCGGCTTCACCAAACAGCGCCGGTGCGCCGACGAGTTTACGAAAGGATTCCTCATTGCCGGGCAGCTTTTTTAGCATCGCGCGCTCGTATTTTGAGAGTGGCGCGACAGCGTCGTAGAAGCCAGGGATGTTGACGCGGCCACGCCGGTCCCGCAGCGACGCGAGCATCTGCGCAAGCGCCATCGCAGGGTTATCCACCGCCCCGCCGAACAGGCCGGAGTGCAAGTCGCGTTTCGGTCCGTCGAGGCGGATTTCCACGGCAAAAATGCCGCGCAGCGCGTAGGTAAGCGCTGGGTGGCGCTTGCTGGGCAGGCCGTTGTCCGAAATGACAAACGCTTCGCAGCGCAAATCCTTTTTCCGCGCACGGAGGAAGGGCGCGAGGTTTTCGCAGCCAATTTCCTCTTCGCCTTCGATGAGGAAAGTAATGTCGCAGGGCAGTTCCGTGCCCGTCTTGAGAAATGCTTCAACAGCCTTCAAATGCGCGAAGTGTTGGCCTTTGTTGTCGCACGATCCGCGCGCGAAGAGACTGCGGCCTTCGATGCGCGGCTCAAACGGGGGCGACGTCCACAGCTCCAGCGGCTCCGGCGGTTGCACGTCGTAGTGGCCATAGACGACGTAGTGCGGTCGACGCGTGCTCGGCCGTCGCGGCGTGCGGGCGAGAACGATGGGATTTCCGTTGGTGGGGCAGACTTCTACTTCGAGGCCGAGGCTGCGGGCGTGGTTGGCAATCCAACTGGCGCAACGTTCGAGGTCGGGCTTGTGCTGTGGCTGTGCCGAAACGCTGGGGAAGCGCAAGTAGTCACAAAGTTCGCGCAGAAAACGTGCCTCGTGCGCAGCGAGATAATCGAGGATCAGTTGCATGGGGGAAAGGAAAGCGGAGCCGCGCCCGGAAGGCAATGACGGGGCAATGGGCAAGATTGTGACATAGGGTTAATGCACGAGCGCTCAGCTGAATGTATTGCGTTTGCATCATCGGCGCCAACGGCGGGAACTTATAAATCCAGCTTTGACACGTTTTCGGACGATTGGCAGGGTGAACCGGCTTGCGCCGGGTGGCCTTCGTTTCCAGAATTCCCAGGCTGAACAACGTCCCTGCTAACTACTGCATATGGCTGAACAACTCACTGGCAATGTGCTCGTCGCCCAGTCTGGCGGCCCCACCGCTGTCATCAATGCCAGCGTCGCGGGCGTCATCCAAGAGGCGGGCCGGCACGAGTGCATCGAGGAGATTTATGGCGGGCTAAACGGCATTCTCGGCATCCTTAATGAGACGCTGATTGACCTCAACGAGGAGAAAGCACGGGCCATCGAGGGCCTCAAGTACACGCCTGCTGCCGGGCTGGGCACCTGCCGTTACAAGATTAATTTTAAAAAGAAACCTGAGAAAGCCGCGCAAGATATGGATCGCCTCTTCGAGGTCTTTCAGGCGCACAACATTCGCTTCTTCTTTTACGCGGGCGGAAACGACTCGCAGGACACCACCAACAAGATTCATCACGAGGCCGTAAGGCGCGGCTGGGACATGCGTTGCATTGGCATTCCCAAGACAATTGACAACGATCTGCCCCATACCGACCACTGCAACGGCTACGGCTCGGTGATCAAATATAACGCCACGACCGTCATGGAAGTCGCGTTCGATGTCAGCTCGATGGCCACCGACGATGGCTCGTGCTGTATCGTCGAGGTGATGGGCCGCGCCGGCGGGTGGATCGCTGCGGGTACCGTGCTAGCAAAACGTCAGCCTACCGACGCGCCGCATCTTATTTTGCTCCCAGAGATTCCTTTCGAGGAAGCAAAGTTTCTCGCGAAGGTGAAGGAAACCGTTGCTGCGCTGAAGTATTGTATTGTCGTCGTGGGCGAGGGTCTCAAGAACGCAGCCGGCGAAGAAATCGGCGTGGATAAGACGCGCGTGGATGCCTTCGGCCACGCGGAGTTAGGCGGTGCGGCGGACCGTTTGATGGAGATTGTGCAGGGCAAACTAAACCTCAAGACCCGCACGGTGAAGCTTGGCTACGCGCAGCGCGCAGCCGCCCATTTTGCCAGCAAGACGGATGTGAACGAAGCTGTGGCGTGCGGCGAAACCGCTGTCCGCGCAGCTGTTGGCGGCAAAAGCGGATTCATGGTGAAAATTGTCCGCACCAGCAACCGGCCTTACACGTGGACGACCGATCTTCAACCCTTGGATGACATTGCCAACGTGGAGCATTTCCTGCCCAGTGACTGGATTGCGGCAGACGGTTTCCTGCCAAATGAGAAGTTCATTGAGTACGCCGCTCCGCTTATCGAGGGCGATTCCCATCCGCCCAGCGAGGGCGGCCTGCCCAAGTTCGCGGTGTTGGACAAGGTGCCGATTGAAAAGAAGCTCGCGCCGCGCGCTTAACATGTTCCGGCAACTCGCCATCAGCCCGGCCCGAGCGAACTAGCTAGCCCGGAGGAATGCTGACGGCTTTTCTCCGCAATCGACGCTTGTAAACCGTCGGCACCCGTCACCTCAGTTTCAGCGTTTTGCGGAAGTTCTCCAACTGGGGGTCATTGGTTTTCTCCATGTGGGCGAGCAAGAGTTGCTTGAGCCGGGCGATTTCCGCCGTGTGCTTCGCATCGGCCATCAGGTTCACGCGCTCGTCCGGGTCGGCGCGGAGGTCGAAGAATTGCTCACGTTCACCTACGAGAAGCTGGTTTACCCGGGGTTTGATTTTTGGGTCTGACTCGGCGGCCTTGGCCAGCGCGGCGAAGGTTAGGCCACTCATCGCTTCCACGCGAAAGTGCGGCGTGCCATCGGGCCACGCGTGGAACTGGTAACTGAAATCTTTTGTCCGCACGCAGCGCTGCGGAAACGCCTTGCCGCTGCTCACGGTGTTGACGTGGGTGATAACAAAGTCGCGGCCGGGCTGCTGCTCGCCGCGCAAGAGCGGCAGCCACGAGCGTCCGTCCAAGCCCGCGAGCGGCGGCTGCTTCAGTACCTCTAGCAGCGTTGGGACTATATCTACGCTGCTGGTGAACTCGGTCCGCTGCTGCGCCGCGCCCATGCCCGGCCAGCGCAGCAGCGCCGGCGACCATGTGCCGTTGCGATACACTGTGGCCTTTGAGAACGGGAACGACATGCCGTGGTCCGACAGGAAAACGATAACCGTGTCTGCCTCTCGCCCGCTGGCGCGCAAGGCCTTCATCAGCTCACCAAAGCTCGCATCGAAACGCCGCACGCTCGTGTAATACTGGGCGATTTCGCGGCGCACCTCGGGCAGGTCTTCGAGGAAGCTTGGCACGGTTACTTCCTCGGGCGTGAACGCCTTGACCTCAGCGTCGGCGTCGCGTTTGGCGGCCTTCTTCGGGTTTGCCTTCTGCGCGGTGCCTTGCTCGCTGTTGGCGAAGGGCCGGTGCGGGTCGGTGATGTTGGCGTTGAGGAAGAACGGCTTGCCCACCTCGGCGGCGGCCTTGATGGACTGCGCGACGTGCTCGCCGAAGAGCTTAGGGTTTTTGCCAGAGCCACTGAGTTTCAGGTCCCAGTTGAACTCCGCATCCGGTTTCATGTGCGGGTGTTTGTCAATCACCGCCGTAAAATAGCCGGCCGTTTTCAAGACACTGGTGAGCGTGATTGTGCCAGGAGTGATGGGCTGGAAGCCGAGCGCGCCGTTGCGGTGCGGCACAAGGCCGGTCATGAAGGCCGAGCGACCCGGCTGGCAGATCGGCACGGTGACGTGGTTCTGACGAAACTGATGCGCGGTGGCGGCGAAGGCATCGAAATGCGGCGTGGTGGGCAGCTTGCAGCCCATCCAACCGGAGGAATCTGCATTCATGTCGTCGGCCGTGACGAACAGCAGATTCCACTGCGATGCACCATGAGAGGCATTTACATTTGTCAGGAGCCAGACGGCGGCCAAGGTGGCAAGCAGGCGCAACGAGTTCATGCCCTCATTCAACAACGGTTCTGCCGGTTTGTCATCGGTCACGAAGCCGCGCCAAGCAGGTTCGGGACTAATACGTTGAGTGCTGCGGTCTCGCGTTACCTTCCAACCCCAGTGTCATGAGGTTATTCACTGACTGTTCACAACCTTTAATAATGAGCTAATTTGCCCGTTAATGCACTGTGTCAATCACTTACCACCATATATAGTGGCTTTCGGCTTTACACCCCACCGGTTATTGGGCAAATACTTCCAATCATGTATCTAAAGAACCTCACCGTTCTTGGTTTTAAGTCGTTTGCAGAAAAGACCTCCCTCAACTTCCAGCCTGGTATCACGGCCATCGTCGGACCAAATGGGTGCGGCAAGTCCAACGTAGCCGACGCTATTCGCTGGGTGTTGGGTGAGCAATCGGCCCGCGCGCTGCGCGGCGGTGAAATGGCGGACGTGATTTTCAACGGCACCGACGGTCGGCGGCCTCTTGGCATGGCCGAGGTTTCGTTGACGATCGGCGACGTGGACGCTGAGCACCTCAAGGCTGCCGGCATCGAGATGACCTTCAATGAGGTCACGATCACCCGCCGCATTTTTCGCGATGGCGGCTCGGAGTATTTCATCAACAAGGTGCCCTGCCGGTTGCGGGACATTCAGCAGTTTTTCATGGGCACGGGCGTCGGGCGGACGAGCTACTCCATCATGGCTCAAGGCCACATTACGCAAATTATTCAGAGCAAGCCTGAGGATCGGCGCATGGTGTTCGAGGAGGCGGCGGGCATCACCAAGTTCAAGGCACAGAAAAAGGAAGCTCTCCGCAAACTGGAGCACACGGATCAAAATCTTTTGCGGATCGACGACCTTATCCGCGAGGTCAAGCGCCAGATTGGCTCGCTCCAGCGTCAAGCCGGCAAGGCCCGTCGCTTCAAGCAGGTGGCGGTGGAGTTGCAGCACCTCGACACGCAGCTTGCGCGACACCAATTTGACACCTTGCAGGCTGAGATTTCTGCGCGCACGCATGAGGGCGAGCGGCTCCGCGCCGAGATGGAGGACCTTTCACGAAGCGTCTTGCGCAGCGAGGATGAGTTACAGCAGCTCCGCCATCAGCTTACCGAGCTCGATGCGCAAATCAGCGGGGCACAACAGCAGGGTCTCGAACTCAAGGCCCAGAGCGAGCGGCACGAAAGCCGCATTCAGTTCAACGAGGAGCGCCTTCGCGAGTTGGAAGCGCAGAACACCAAGGCCTTCCGCGACATCACGGAGTCCGAGGAACGCATTGGTTATGCGCGGCAGGAACTCATCAGCGTCACGCAACGGTTGACTGATTCTCAGCGGAAACTTGAAGCCCTCCGCATCGAACTCAGCGCCAAGCAGCAAGCCGTGCAGACAGCTGAGCGCGAGCTGCTCGCCCGGCAGGAAGAGCTCCGCCGCGCGCAGACCGAAGCCTTTAACTCTTCCCAGCAACTCAGCCGCGTGCGCAACGAGATCAACGCGCTGGAGTTGCAAAAACAGGGCAACCTCGTCCGGCTAGAAAAGCTTTCTTCAGAGAAAATCCAACTCGAGGAGGAACGCGGGCGACTCGATGCGCGCCTCGCAGAGTTTGCGGCCAACGTAGAGAGTGAGAAGCTAAACGTCGTTGCCCAGCGCGGCACAGTCGAGGAACGCCAGCAGCGCCTCCGCGACATCCAAGGGGAAATTAATGAGGTAAGTCAGTCGCTCGACGGTGTGTTGCGCGCCCAAGCCGGCGCCAAGTCACGCCTCAACGTGCTTGAACAGCTGCAGGGCAGCCACGAGGGCTTTAGCGCTGGCGCGCAAGCTGCGCTCAAGCAGTCCAAGCTCGCATTAGGCACCCTCGCTGACCGGATCCGCGTGCCGGACCAGTATGTGGTGGCGATTGAAAGCGCGCTTGGTCACCACCTGCAGCTCGTGCTCACCGAACAGCCTGAGGCTGCACGAGAGATTTTTGCCGACCTCACGGCAAACAAAAAGGGCCGCGCCAACATCGGTTGCCTCGGCCTAAAAAACCCGATGTTCGCGCCGGCCGTGGGTCCAGCCGATGCCCCGGGTGAGTTCGCGCTCAAGGTCATTGAGGCGGAGCCGTCGGTCGCCTACCTCATCAACGGTTTGCTGGGCAACACGCGCATTGTGGCCGACCTTGCCGCCGCCACCGCCGCGTGGCAGCAAACGAACGGCGCTTACAATTTCGCCACCCTCACCGGCGATTTACTCAACCGGCAGGGCATTTTCACTGGTGGTTCGCTGAATGGCACAGACAACGGCAAGGCGCCATCCTCTATTCTCGGCCGCAAAAACCAGATCACCGGCCTCAAGACCGAAGTCGAGCAAGCGCAGGCACAAGCTGACGAGATCAGCCGTAAAAAAGGCACGCTGCAAAGCGAGCAGACAGCTTTGCAGGCGACCCTGCACCAAGCGCAATCCGACCTGCGCGCGCAGGAGGTTGCCATCGCCTCGCGCGAGGGTGAGTTCAAGGCACTCCATTCTTCGCTGCAAAACTTGCAAAACCGGATTGACACGGTGGTTTACGAAATCCAGTCGCTGGCTGCGCAAGAGCAGGAAGGCAAGGCCAAGCACGATGTACTGGCGACGAAAGGGGCCGACCTCGAAGTTGGCGAGAAAACTGTTACCGCGCGCGTTGCAGAACTGGGCGCGGCCATTGACTCGCTCCGCCACCAGCGCGACACCGCGTTGGCGGCGTCAAATGACACAAAGGTTGCCACGGCCACGGAAGAACAGCTCGTCCGCAGTTTCGCCGGGCAGAAGACTCCACTCGAAGGTCGCATCCGCGAGCTAGAGCAGTTGATCGCGACGCGCCACAGCGAAATTGGCGCATTCGCCACGCGTAAAACGCAGGCTGAAGGCGAAATCGCCGACTCGCGCCGCCAGATTGAGCGCCTCCAGCACGAACGCACACAGGTGAGCCTGCGTGTGACCGAGCTGGGCGTGCAGAAGACCGCACAGGAGGGCGACATCCAGCTCCGTGAGGAAGGCTTGCGCGAGCAACGGCGGCAGCTTGGCGAACTGCAGGGCCGCCGGAGCGCGATTGACATCGAGCTGACGCAAAAGACGATGCAGGTGCAGAATCTCCGCCAGCGCATCCAGGAGAAGTATGCCCTCAACCTCGACGACATTCGGAGCGAGTGCATCACCATCACCTACGCTGCCGAGGGTGCGCCCATGATAGAAACAATTTCCCCTGAGGAGATGGCGAACCGCGGCATGGCGACGGACTGGGAGAAAGTCGCCGAGCAGGTCGCTGTCTTGCAAAAGAAGCTCGATGACATGGGCCCTGTGAATCACGCCTCGATCGAGGAATACGAGGAAGCCGAGACGCGTCACGCCTTCCTTAGCAAGCAGCACGAGGACTTGGTGCAAGCAAAGGCGCAACTCCTTGAAGTCATCAATAAAATCAACACGCAGACGCAGACAATGTTCGCTGAAACCTTTGCCAAGATCCGGGAGAACTTCCGCGCGATGTTCGTGGAGATCTTCGGCGGTGGCAAAGCCGACCTCGTGCTTGTGGACGAGAACGACCTGCTTGAATCCGGCGTCGACATCGTTGCCAAGCCGCCCGGCAAACAGCTCCAGAGCATCAGCCTGCTCTCCGGTGGCGAGCAGACTATGACGGCCGTTGCCCTGCTCTTCTCGATCTACCAAGTAAAGCCCTCGCCGTTCTGCGTGCTTGATGAGCTAGACGCGCCGCTCGATGAGTCAAATATCAACCGCTTCATCCGCGTGTTGCAGCGCTTCCTCGAGCACTCGCAGTTTGTCATCATCACTCACAACAAGCGCACCATCGGCATCGCTGACGTCCTCTACGGCGTGACGATGCAAGAGCACGGCGTGAGTAAGATCGTCAGTGTGAAGTTCCACAAACAGGACGAACCGGCTGCCGAGCGTGCGCATGTCGGTCAGCCGCTGGTTCCGCCCGCCGCTGTGCCCGACGTGGAAGCCGAGGAGGACGCGCCGCACAAGCGCGAGGAGACGCTCGAAATTGTCATGGCGAAGTAGCGCGGGCATGGCGCCCGCTCATGCGGAGAGCGGCTTGATAGATCTTACTCTGGGCTTCGTCTGACATGGCGCCCATGAAATCCAATCTCGTCACCCCGCAGTCCCGGCGTCGTTTTACGCAGACCGCGCTCGCTGCTGCTGCGCTCGGCTTTCCGGCCATCACACGCGCCTGCAACCCGAACGACAAACTCGCCGTTGCCATCGTTGGCTCGGGCGGCCGTGGCGGCGCGAACATGGGCGGCGTGGCGCAGACGGAATACATCGCCGCGCTGTGCGATGTGAACCAGCGCAACCTCGACTCCGCCAAAGCGAAGCATCCGCAGGCCGCGACCTTCACCGACTTCCGCAAGCTCTTCGACCACGCGAAGGATTACGATGCCGTGGTCGTGAGCACCTGCGAGCACACGCACGCCTTCGCCACGATGATGGCGCTGCAGGCCGGGAAGCACGTTTATTGTGAGAAGCCGCTGACCTATAACATTTACGAAGCCCGTAAAGTCCGCGAGGCCGCGGCCGCGCGCCCGAAGCTTGCCACGCAGATGGGGATTCAAATCCACGCCACTGAGAATTATCGGCGCGTGGTCGAGCTGATTCAGAGCGGAGCCATCGGCGGCGTGCGGGAAGCACATGTGTGGGTGTCGCGTGCGTGGGGTTTGCAAAGTGCGGAAGCGGCGGCGCGCAACAGAGACATCGTCAACGTCACCGACCGCCCGAAGGAGGCGTCACCCATTCCCGCTGGGTTGGACTGGGATCTGTGGCTTGGCCCCGCACCGGAGCGGCCCTTCAACGAGGTCTATTTCCCCGGGCCGAAGTGGTATCGCTGGTGGGACTTCGGCAACGGCACGATGAGCGACTTGGGTTCGCACTGGAACGACCTGCCATTTTGGGCGCTCAAGCTGAAGGCCCCGCTGACCATCGAGGCCTTTGGCCCACCTGTGCACCGCGAGATCGCGCCGGCCTCGATGCACTGCACCTATGAATACGCCGCGCGCGCGGGGATGCCGCCGGTCAAGCTCACGTGGTATCAAGGGGAGGACAAACCCAAGCTCTGGACGGAGAACAAGATTCCGCAATGGGGCAACGGCCATCTCTTCGTGGGCGACAAAGGCATGTTACTCTCGGACTACAGCAAACACGTGCTGCTGCCAGAGCAGGACTTTGCTGACTTTAAGCGCCCCGCGCCGACCATCCCGCGCGTGAAGAGCCATTACGACGACTGGTTAAGTGCCATCCGTAACGGCACACAGCCAAGCGCGAACTTCGAGTATTCTGGCTGGCTCACCGAGGCAAATCACCTCGGCAACGTAGCCTTCCGGGCGGGCAAGAAGCTCGAGTGGGACGCCGCGACCATGCGTGCAAAGAACGCGCCTGAAGCGCAGCCTTTCATCCAGCGCGCCTATCGCCAGGGCTGGACGCTGGGATAGCCCTGGCTGCCAGCGGCCAGTTCGCCCCTCACGCGTGCAATGGCAAAATACCGAGTACCCCGTCCCGCTTCGCCCGTGGGATGTTAGATGCGTTTAGGTGACGCCAGCGAAAAACGACCGACACCTTGGCAGTGTGCCAGCGCGAGCGCGAGTGCATCGGCCGCATCGGGATCGGGCAACGCGGCGAGGTTCAACCTGCGCTGCACCATCTTGGCTACCGCCAGCTTCTGAGCTGCGCCGTAGCCGACGATGGCCTGCTTCACCTTGCGCGGCGCTATCTCGGTGATTTCCAGGCCCGCCGTCGCCGCGGCCACGAGCGCCGCACCGCGCGCCTCGCCCATGATGAGTGCCGTCTGGAGGTTTTGGGCGAAGAAGAGCCCCTCCACCACGCACAGCGTCGGCTGGTGCTCCTGGATCACTTCAGCCAGCGTCTGGTGAATCTTCGCGAGGCACCGCGAGCGCGCCCAGCTGGCCGGGCAGGTAATCGTCCCCAGCGCGAGCGCGACCGGCTGCGGCTTGATGGCGCGGATGACGCCAAAGCCCGTCCCGCGCAGCGACGGATCCACGCCAAGGATGATTTCATGCCCGCGGTTGGAAGCCGCCGAGGAAACCCTCATATCAGCAGTCGATGCGCGGCGCCTCGCCCCGCGCACGCGGCTTTGCAACTGTTCGAACTGCCTTGGCGAGATGCCCATGAGCGCAGCGTGCCAAAGCAGGGCCGGCTGGCGAAGCCCGGAATTTGGCGCGTCGCGCCCGCGCCGGTTGGCCACCGGGGTTTCGACACGCTTGAATTGCGACGTGTCGCCGCCCGTTTCAGCATGCTTCTTTAGATTTACAATACATCGGCCACCCTGCCGCGTGCGGTCACCAGCATCCGAAAGCAACCCCTCCGGCGGCGAGCAGGACTTTGCGGCGGTTGAAGCGCATGCGGGGAGGTTGTCGCCCACCGAATAAGTGTCAAGCGGTCCGGTGAATTGGCCGCTTAAACCGGCGGTCAACTAAAGCGTGTTCAGCGTTTTGAAGTCCCGTTTTCGAGGCATCCGCAATGGGCTTTGCGGCGGCGTCGGTTTGGTGGCGGGCGCCCTCGTCGCGGCTCCCGCGCCGAAGCCCGCTGCGGCCGGTCCGCTGACCTTCGAGAAGGACATTCGGCCGATTCTCAAGGCGAACTGCCTTCACTGCCACGGCGAAGAGGAGCAGGTGAAGGGCGGTCTTGATGTGCGGCTGCGGCATCTCATCGCCAAGGGCGGCGAGCACGGCCCAGCCATCGTGCCAGGCAACCCGGAGAAGAGTCGTCTCTTCACGATGGTCCGCGATGGCGAGATGCCGAAGGGCGAGAACAAGAAGCTGCCAGCGGACAAGATTGAGTTGCTGCGCCAATGGATTCTCGGCGGCGCGAAGGTCGCGCGCGTGGAGCCGGCGAAGCCCGGCGCAGCGGATGACTTCACGCCGGAGGAGCGGGCGCACTGGGCATTTCAGCCGGTGAAGCGGCCGCCAGTTCCAAGTGTTCAGTCTTCAGCTGCCCCGCATGCAGTGGACGCGTTCATCGGCCAAAAGCTCGCCGCTGCCAAGCTCGCCTTCTCCCCGTCCGCAGACCGCGCCACGCTCATCCGCCGCGCAAGCTTCGATTTGCTGGGCTTGCCCCCCTCGCCGGCGGAGGTCGAGGCGTTTGAGAAGGACACTTCACCGGACGCCTACGAGAAGCTGCTCGATCGCCTGCTCGCTTCGCCGCACTACGGCGAGCGCTGGGGCCGTCACTGGCTGGACATCGCGGGCTACGCGGACTCCGATGGCTACACCGACGCCGACCCTGAGCGCAAATGGGCTTGGAAATACCGCGACTACGTCATCCGCTCGATCAACGCGGACAAGCCGTTCAACGAGTTCATTGTCGAGCAACTCGCGGGCGATGAGTTGGTGAAGCCGCCGTTCAAGAACCTCGCGCCCGCCGACGTGGACAAACTCACCGCCACCGGTTTCCTCCGCATGGCCCCCGATGGCACGGCAAATTCCGGCGTGGAGCAGAAGGTCGCACGCAACGCCGTCGTCGCGGACACCATCAAAGTCGTTTCCAGCTCGCTGCTCGGCGTGACCGTCGGCTGCGCACAGTGCCACAACCACAAGCACGACCCGATTCCGCAGGCGGATTACTACCGGCTGCGCGCGGTCTTCGAGCCGGGCTTCGACCTCCGCACCTGGCGCACGCCGAACGCACGGCTAGTCTCGCTGATGTCAGACGAAGCCCGCGCGAAGGCCACCGAGGTAGAGAAAGAGGCGAAGGTCATTGAGGACGCGCGGCTCAAGCAGCAGGACGAGTTCATCAACGAGGTGCTGGAAAAGGAATTGCTCAAGCGGCCCGAGGAACTACGCGCGCCGCTGCGCGAGGCTTACAAGACTGTCGTCGCCAAACGCAATCCCGCACAGACCAAGCTGCTGAAAGAGCATCCGACCGTGATGCAACTCAGCCCCGGCTCCCTCTATCTCTACGAGCAGAAAATGGCCGACGAATTGAAGAAGAAGGCCGATGAGGCCGCCAAGATTCGCGAGAAGAAGCCCGCGGAAGAGTTCATCCCCGTCTTCAACGAGGTCGTCGCCAGCGGCGCGAAGGCGGACCCGGCTCCGACGTTCCTCTTCCATCGCGGCGACCCCGACCAGCCCAAGCAGCAGCTCAAGCCCGGTGACTTAAGCATCCTCGCCGCGCTGCGCCCGGTGGATTTGCCGGAGAAGGATACCGCGCTGCCCACGAGTGGACGGCGCCTCGCCTACGCGCGCACGCTCACGGACGGCTCGCACCCGCTCACGTCGCGCGTGCTGGTGAACCGCGTTTGGATGCACCACTTCGGGCGCGGCATCGTGGCGTCGCCGGCGGACTTCGGCACGCTGGGCGAGCGGCCCACGCACCCGGAGTTGCTCGACTGGCTGGCGAGCGAGTTCGTCGCGCAGGGGTGGAGTTTGAAGAAGTTTCACAAGCTCGTGATGACGAGCGTCGCCTACAAGCAAGCGTCCGGGACGAGTAATCAGTATTCAGTGTCCAGTGTTCAGTCGGGCAAAGGCGGCCCTTCGGCATCCGGCAAGAAACTGAACACTGACCTGCTGAACACTGAACACTCTCGGGCCTCCGCTCTCGATCCCGACAACAAACTTCTCTGGCGCTTCCCCATCCGTCGCCTCGACGCCGAGCAACTCCGCGACGCGCTCTTCGCTGTCAGCGGGAAACTGAATCCGAAGGCCGGCGGCGCACCCGTGCCCCTCATGACCGACGAGACCGGCCAAGTCGTCGTGGGCGTGAACACCGATGACACCGCCGGCCGCCCGAGCGGGAAGTTCGTTTCGCTGGATGGTGAGGAGTTCCGTCGCACGCTCTACGTGCAGATGCGCCGTAGCAAGCCGCTCTCGTTGATGGAGACCTTCGATTCGCCGCGCATGGAGCCGAACTGCGAGTTGCGAAACGCCAGCACCGTCGCCCCGCAATCGCTCGCGCTGATGAACGGTGAGTTCACGCTCGCGCAGGCCAAGTTCTTCGCCGAACGCGTCACGCAGGAAGCCGGCGATTCGACCGACGAATCCAAGGTCGCGCGCGCTTGGCAGCTGGCCTTCAGCCGCCGCCCGAGCAGCACGGAGATGACGGATGCCCTCGCCTTCCTTGGCAAGCAACGCGCCCACTTCACCGCGAACGCGCCGAAAGCCGCGCCGGTGGCAAAGGGAAAAGAAGCCCCGCCCGCAAACCCCAATGATCACGCGCTCACGAGCCTCTGCCAGGCTCTGTTGACGGCGAACCGGTTCCTCTACGTGGAGTAGTCCTCCCCCTTACTGGTCCGCCAGCGAGACGCGAACGGCCTTCCGGTCAATGACGTATTGCTTGCCCGGCGGCGGTGGCGGGAGGTTGGGCAGGAGCTTCATGTCCACCAGCACCTTGAGGTCTTTGGGGAAATCCGAGCTGACTTGCATGTAGGTTTGCAGGGCTTGGCTGATTCGCTCGACGGTGACAGGTTGTGCGGCGGCGGCCAGATCAACGCTGGGCGCCGGTGCCGGAACTGGTGCCGGGCGCTTCCTGCAGGCGATGCCACCGGCCACCACTATAACTGCCAGCGCAAGGAGCGAAGCTTTCAGTGCCGTGGTCATTCCCGGTCCCACTGTGCCCGCGCGTCCCCCCTCGGGAATTGAAATCCGATTTGTGACGACTTGCCGATTTCAGCGTGGCCGTCCGCGAAGCCGAGGTTGCACTTGAGATTGTGCCGGTTGACGGGTCGTTGGGGGAGTGTGTTGTAATCAGCGACGCTTGGGCACCGCTGGATGATGCAGACCCAGGGACGGCCGAGGGTGGATGTGGCCGGAATCCACTTGTCCGGATCGGGTTCCATCGGGTTGGTGATCTCTTGAGCGTCGGCAAGAGTGACCGTTGCTGATGGCTTGGCGACCATGTTCTCGCGGACTTTTGGTGCCGTGTCGAGCCAGACACCGATCTCGGGATAATTCATCCCGATGGCGAGCTTGTTGGTGTGAAAGGTCACGCTGGGGCACTCGAAGGCCTTGAAGTCCTGGATGTATTTCATGTTCCGCATGATGTCCGGCCACCATGTCGCCGTCGCGTTCGCAAGCAGGTTGTTTGGACTGGTGCCGCTGCGCCCGAACTGCATGAAGACGCCGTCGTTGTCGTCCGCATAGACCTTCAAGGCAAGCGTTACCTGCCTCATGTTGCTGGTGCAGAGGGTGCCGCGGCTCTTTTCTTTTGCCTTTGCGAGCGCCGGGAGAAGCATGCCCGCCAAGATGGCAATGATGGCGATGACCACCAACAGTTCGATGAGGGTAAAGCCACCGACAGGTGCTTTGCTGTTACGGTGAGGCTGACTCATAGGTTTTTGGGCTTGGCCGAAAATGTTCCGGTCAACGGGCAGATGCAAACGCATTCTTTCGCGGGCAAAACCTTGAAGGTGCTGTTCGATTGGTCAGTCGGATCGCAAGCACTGACAATGAATAGCACCGCCTGCAACTCCCGCCGCCACTTCTTCGCGCAGTCCGGCTTCGGCCTCGGCTCCGTCGCGCTCGCGTGGCTGCTCAAGCAGGACAACCTCCTCGCCAACGCCCCGCGTCCGGACCTCGACCCAAAGTCCTTCGACCTCCTGCCCAAGCGCCCGCACTTCCAGCCGCGGGCCAAGGCGATGATTTCCATGTTCATGCAGGGCGGGCCGAGCCACATGGATTTGTTCGACCCCAAGCCCGCGCTCGACAAATACGACGGCCAGAAATTCCCCGGCGAAATCAAATACGACAACGCCGCCCAGGCCAGCCCCAAGGTCCTCGCCAGCCCGTGGAAATTCCAAAAGCACGGCCAGTGCGGCATGGACGTGAGCGAGCTGCTGCCGCACTTCGCGGGCATCGTGGACGACGTCTGCCTGCTGCGCGGGATGCACACGGGCGTGAACAACCACGGCCAGTCCATCTACGCGCTGCAAAATGGCCGCGTGCTCGGCGGCCGGCCCACGCTCGGGAGTTGGCTCACCTACGCGCTCGGCTCCGAGACGAGCAACCTGCCGGCGTTCGTCGCGCTCACTGACCCGCGCGGTCTGCCCGTGCTGGGCGTGGCGAACTGGGAAAACGGCTGGCTACCCTCGCTCTTCCAAGGCACCGCCGTCCGCTCGAAGGAGCCCCGCATCCCGAACCTCGACCCGCCGCCGCACCTGCGCGGCACGGCGCAGGAGAATTACCTTTCGTTCCTCGAGAAGCTGAACCGCGACCATCTCCGCGAGCATCCAGGCGAGACGGATTTGGAGGCGCGCATCGCCAGCTACGAGCTGGCCGCCAAGATGCAGACCGCCGCAAAGGAAGCGATGGACATCACCGGCGAGAGCGCGGCGACGAAGCGGCTTTACGGCATTGACGAGCCGGTCACGGCGGAGTTCGGCACGCGCTGCCTCATTGCCCGTCGGCTCGTCGAACGCGGCGTGCGCTTCGTGCAGCTCTACACCGGCAACCAAACTTGGGACCACCACGGCAGCATCCGCACCGGCCTGCCCGCTGCGTGCAAATACATCGACAAAGGCTCCGCCGGCCTCATCACCGATCTGAAAGCGCGCGGCCTGCTCGACTCAACGGTCGTCCACTGGGGCGGCGAAATGGGCCGGCTCCCGGTCATCCAGAACGACACCGGCCCCACGAAAGTAGGCCGCGACCACAACACCTACGGCTTCTCAATGTGGGTCGCCGGCGGTGGGTTTAAGAATGGCTTCACCTACGGCGAGACCGACGAGTTCGGCCACCACGCGGTGAAGGACATCGTCCACCACTTCGACTACCACGCGACGCTCCTGCACCTCTTCGGCCTCGATTACCAAAAACTCACCTTCAAGCGCAATGGCACCGAGATGTCCCTCGTGGACGGCCAGAGCGCGCGATTGGTGGGCGAAATATTGCGTGGTTGAGTGAGGGTCATTGCCCCGTTGCTTCGGTATCAGCTTACGTCTGTGTCCCCCGCCGTGTCTCCCATCCGTACTGAATTCCACAAAAGATTGTGCTGTTTGAAATTCGCGTGCAATCCTGTGCGGGACATGCGGAAGTTTTTCTTCACTTTAAAGGTGGTCTTGGTGATGGCGCTGGCCGCGCTCAACCTCGCGGCCCAGAAGCGCGATGAGCCTGCCCCCCCGAGCACCATTTCCGGAGAGGTGGTAAAAATAGATGCTACTGCTGGGATCCTGACCCTCGAGACCGCGCTGAGTCCAACGCTCGGCGTCGCCCAAAGTGATAAGCGAATCCAGTTCAAGGTCACCAAGAAAACAGAATTCACTAGCGGTGAGGAAATGAAACTCGCGGATGTTCCCGTTGGTGCCGCTGTGACCATTTTCTATACCGGAAAAGAACCGAACTGTGTCGCATCTAGCATCGAGATCCATTGGGTTCGTCAGCCTCCGGCCCCACGCTCCGTTGATTCGCTGTTGCTGCCCGGGGAGGAACCTATTGACGGACGATTTCTGGCCTGGATGGACAACTCGGTGCGCTGGGAACTGCCCGCCGCCGAAAGTCCCAATTCTTTCCGGCGTCCGCCCCAGGGCGTCGTGCGGTTCGCGTCGCGAGGAAATCATCCTACGCCGGAAGCACGCTGGACCGTGCGATTAACGACGGGGGACGTGTTGACCGCCGATTCACTCACGCTCGATGCCAAGCGGTTCACCCTCACGAACCCGACGCTAGGCAAGTTGGAATTCCGCAGGGATCAGGTGGGGTCGATCCACCGCGGGGTTCCGCGCAGCGGCTTCGCGGGGCGGCAATGGCTGGCGGATTGGGATCGCCTCTCCTATCCGGCAGAAGGGAAAGAAGCAACGGCGGCGGCCTATCGGGACATACTCCTGCCGGACCGCGTGGCCGTGGAACTTTCCCTGTCCATGGCTCCCCAGACGGGGCCATCTGGGGTTTACCTCCGGATCTTCACCGAGCCAAAGAATCCCCATTCCTTCAATGGTTCCGAGAATGGATATTACATTAGCCTCAACCGCCAATATGTGTCCGTGGGTTCGCAAAACGTGGGCGGCTCCACGGTGAAAATGGAAGGCTCCGGGCCGGCGGTCAAAATTTGTGTCTGCTTTGACCGGAGGACGGGGGAGGCGCAAATCATCGTGGATGGAACCGTGAAACAGAGGGCCAAGCTTGGCTCGTTGCCCGCGAGTGCCACCCGCGGCATATCGATTCGCAGTGATGAGTTACCCGACTTCATCGTCGTAAAGCCGTGGGAGGAGAACCCCAGTGAGGTCCGCGAGTCGACGCAGCTTGCCAATGGCGATCTTATCAATGGCACCTTGGAGTCCATCACCCCCGAAGCAGCCGTCTTCATGGTAGCCCAGCTCGGGCGTTTGAACGTGCCGGTTGAACGTCTCGCCAACATCAGGCTGGCTGCGCCTGCTTTGGATGAGGCACACCTAAAGGAAGGCGCCACGGCGGTCGGTTTGTCCGGCGGGGGCAACCTGACCGGAACCCTCAGCGAATTCACTGCAACCCATTTGAGCTTCGACTGTGCCTGGGGCAGCCAACTGATGATCCCGCGTGAGGACTTGAGATGGATTCGCTGGGGCGTGGAAAAGCCATTTTCTCTTAAGACTCGGGCTCCGTCTTATTCGACCCTCAAGCCTGGCACTTTGGAGCTTGTGCAAGGCCAGCGATTACGGGGAAGTCTCATCAGCATCCGTGATGGCATAGTAATGTGGCAACACCCGGCCGCGGAGGAGCCGCTCGCGCTGCGTTTGGACCAAGCTGCGCTTGCAATCCTGGCACCGGCAGTCCGGCGCGAAGATTCAGAACGGGCATTTCTTAGTCTGAAAAACGGCGACCGCTTGCATGGCAAGTTTCTGGAACTCGGCCCGGAATTCGTGCGCTTTCAGCCCGCTGGCCTGGGCACCTTCGACTTCCCCCGCACCACCGCCGCGAGCCTGCGACCCGGAGCGATCCCAACCGGCGTCCTCGATACCGGCGAAAGTGCCAACTGGAAGGTCAACGCCGAACTCATCGCCGACAAGAGTGCCACCGCTAGGTTTAAGCGTCCCCCGGGCACCATGACTTGGAAGGGAACACTCCCGGAACGGCTTGCGCTTCAATTTGAATGGATTCAAGACGAGAAGCGACCCGCATCGCTAAGCGTTCTTGCTTACGGACAAAATGATCCAACGGTCAAGGCAATCAAGGCACCTACTCTCCAGACCCAGCCCGGACTTGTTAATGGCTGCATTCTGTTTTCCCGGTGTTGGTTCTTCCCGCCCACCGGTATGGGGAAGGACTTGATGAAACTCATGCAAAAGGAGCCCAACGAAATACTGGCACACTACGGTCTCGACGGCACCCCCCGCCCACCGCGTCCGCCGCAGGCCGTTGTCTATACTTGGCTAATCGACCGCCCAAAGAAGGAGATGTGCTTGCTGGCCGATGGGGAATTGATCCTCAAGGGAACCTCCCCGAACGCCTTTCCGGCCGGCGACCTTATCGAATTTCAACGCCACGACCCCTCTTCGCAAGTGCGGAACATCGTGCTCAGTGAATGGCGCGCCACCCCGCAAACCCTCACCAATTCAGCCCCCCCGGGCACCGACAGCGTCTGGCTTCACGACATGACACGCCTCAACGGCCGCCTGACGCAATCCAGCACCGAAAAGCTGCACCTCGCCCATGATGGTCGCGAGACCGACCTCGCGCTTGGGCGGGTGGCGCGAATCGTCTTCCAAACACCGCCGGTGGAGACATCCGCACCCGCGAAAGGCCTGGTGCGAGTATCCCTGCCCAACGGCGACCAAATCACCCTGAGTGCAATCCAATGCGATACGAATGGCCTCAGCGGAACAGCGGCAGTAATCGGGGCCGTGACCATCAGTTCAAATTTGGTAACTCGTCTGGATTTCAAGCCTCCCAATCCAAAGCCAGCGCAACCCCCTCCCGGCAGCCGCCGCCGCAATTAGTCCCGTTGCCGTGGCAAGGAGTTGGAACTTAGTCCAGACCAAGGTTTTTGCCGGACGCAGTGCGGGAACTTCAAAAGTATTTTGGCTCGCGGGACGAATCAGAAGTTTCTCATCAGGCAAACCGAGACCCCTCATGTCCAAGCTGCTCCCACCCTAAGGCTCGGCTGCTATCCGTTACTTCTTCTCCTCTTTTGCCTCCTGCACTTTCAACTGCTCCTTGGAATCCAGCACGATCTGCGGTCGCTTCTGGTATTCGGTGACTTTACCGGTGACCCGCACGGTCTTGCCTGCCAACTTCTCCACCTCTCCGAACTGGCTGAAATTCGCCGGGAAGATCACCAGCGTCAGCTCCTGCTTCGGAAAACGCGCCTCCAGGTTAAGGCGGACGATTTTCTCGGTCTTGTTCACCTCGGCCACCTTCGCCTCAACCGTGATGGTTTCCCCGACTTTCGACTTCGCCTCCTTGGCGGGGACAACGTCCGGCTTCTTCTCTTTGTCTTGGGCGTTGAGTGTGATGAACGGCAGCAGGAGCGTCAGGGCAAGGGGGATCAATTTCATGGGCGAAAAACTGCCAGCCTGATTGGTGCTGGCAATGCAAATCCACCAAGCGCAATCGCTCCGCCCGCACCATTTCGAGCCGATCTTGAGCTTCCTTGGTCAGGTCAGCGTAGGATTCCGGTGTGTCCCAAGCCCTATCATCGGCCATTGTGAAGTGGATGTGCGGTTTGACAGTGGCGCCGGTAGCCGCATACCTCAGAGCACGAAAGCCCAGCCTCAGGGGTCAAGTAATTCACCTGCGGTAATCCGCCCCGGTGAGGCTCCTCAGCACGGAGTCCTGCCATCCGCGCAGGCCGGTCGCGAGCTTCTCCGCGACGGCGGGCTGCTGCGCGGCGAGGTCGGTCTTCTCCGCTGGATCCGCGTCCAGGTCGAACAGTTCGCGTTTGAGGACGCCGCCCGGCCGATCGTGAATGACGAGCTTGTAACGGCCCTCGATGATGGTGCGCGGTCCGAGGTAGTCAGCGTCGGCAATGGCTGGGTGTCGCAAGTTATTAAAGTCGCGGGTGGCCTTGTTGCCCTGAAGCTTCACGAGCGGCGTGGTGCCTTTCTGCAACTCGGGGTCAAGGTAGGGTTGCGGCTTCGTCCCGGCGAAGCGCCGCGTGTCGAATTCCCAGAAATGCAGCGCAGTGGCGCGCGTGGTGGCCTTGTCGTCCAGCACAGGCGTAAGGTCCACTCCGTCTAGCGGGCGCGCGGGCAAAGGCTGGCCGGCGAGCGCGGCCACCGTAGGCAGCAGGTCGCTCGTGCTGGCGCGGTACGACGTTGTGCGCGGTTTGGTAATGCGGGCGGGCCACTCGATCAGTCCCGGCACGAGCGTGCCGCCCTCATACACTTGCCCCTTGTGGCCGCGATGCGGAAAGCCGAGCGCCGCGTCACCAGATGTGCCGTTGTCGCCACAATAAAAGACGAGCGTGTTCTCGCGCAGACCTTGCGTGGCAAGGTGTTTGCGCAGCGTGCCAATGGCGCGGTCCATCGCGGTGATCTCGGCGTAACGCTCGCGCAGGACCTCACCCTGCGGGCGTGTGACCTGGCCGCCGGTTTCGTTTGAGGTAAGCTTGACGGGCTTGGTGTATTTCGCTGGCAGATCGTCGTACAGCGCGAGGTCAGCGGGCAGGCCGCTGTAAGGCTCGTGCGGCGAGCCGAACCACACGATGGCGAGGAAGGGCTGGCCTGCGCCCTGGGCGCGACCGATGAAGCGGATGGTTTCCGTGATGAGGATCTCCGAGCTTTCGCCCTTGATGACTTCCGGCGGGCCGCCGTTGCGGGACAAGGACGGGTTTAGCTCGAAGAAATTGTCGTGCGAAAGCCACTCGTGGAAGCCCATCGCGCCGGGGCTCACGGGCGATTCCTTCTTCACCGCGCCGACGTGCCATTTGCCGAAGTGGCCGCAGCGGTAGCCCGCCTTGGCGAGCACGTGCGCGAGAGTGATCTCCTCCGGGCGGAACGACCAGCCGGGCGCGAACGTGCCCATGCGGTTCGGATGCCGGCCAGTGAGGAAGCTCGCGCGCGTGGGCGAGCAGCTGGGATGCGCCGCGTAGAAGCGGTCGAGCCGCAGTCCGGTACGTGCCATCTCGTCCAGCACCGGCGTCTTGACGTGCGGATGACCATGGTAACCGGTCTCCTCCCACCCGTGGTCGTCGCCCATCATCAAGATGACGTTTGGCGGCTTAGCAAAAAGGGGCGGGCAGAGCGCGATGAGCAAGAGGGGGAGAAGTTTGTTCATGTTTGCAAAAGCGGATGCGCTGGAGCGAGTGCGCCGCGAAACAAGGCCTGGGTCAAGGTTTCAATCCATCTCCCGGGCGGAACTTCCAGCCGCGGAGGTGATGCGACGGCGGCTGGCTATGGTTTAGTAACCGCCCGCGCCAATCGCAGCGGCCTGGCCCGTCACCGTCTGGCCGACTTTTTCCGCCGCCTCGCGCCGCCGGTAATCGTCCAGCATCGCGGCGGTGGCGGTCGCGCCACAGCGGGAGCCACCGAGGTCGCGGACCTTGATGAGGCCGTCGAGGTCGCGCACGCCGCCGGCGGCTTTGACCTGCACCTTGGCCGAGACACTCGCACGCATGAGGGCGAGGTCGTGCTCGGTTGCGCCCTTGTAGTTGTAGCTGCCATCGGGCTGCTTCACGAAGCCGTAGCCTGAGCTGGTCTTGACCCAGTCCGCGCCGGCGTGCTCGGCAATTTGGCAAAGGAGTTTCTTGAACGCATCGCTGTCTAGGCCCGCGCCGCCCTTGGTGAGGTAATCGTTCTCGAAAATGACCTTCACCTTCGCGCCGGCGCGGTGAGCCTCGTCGGCCACGGCGCGAATGTCGTTGGCCACGTAATCCCAATCGCCGGTGAGCGCTTTGCCGACGTTGATGACCATGTCAATTTCCGTTGCTCCGTCTTGGCAGGCCAGCCAGGTCTCGTAGCGTTTGGATTCGGTGGCTGAGTTACCATGTGGGAAGCCAATGACCGCGCCAACGCGCACGCCGGTGCCCTTGAGCAATTCCGCCGCGCGCTTGACGTAGTAGGGTTTGATGCAAACGGAGGCGACCTGATACTTCGCGGCCAGCGCACAGCCGGCCTCCAGCTCTTGATCCGTCATCGTGGGATGCAGAAGCGAGTGGTCGATCATCTTGGCCAGTTCTTCGTAGGAGTATTTCATAACTGAGCGCGGGCCTGAGGGTGCGAGATTTTAATGACCGCGCAGGTCGACTGTCAAACAGCCTGCTTCGCCACAGGTGAGGAAAATCCATCGCCAGCCGTGGTTGTTGGTGACCGGCTAGCACAGCCTGCCTTCGGCATTGGCAAACCGGCGGGCCACTCCTAGTTTTCCGTCATGTCATTTAATCGCCGTCGTTTCTTTACGCGCACAAGCTTGCTCGCCGCTGCAGCCACGGCCGCCCCTTCCGTCGTCCGGGCTGCCGAGCCCGGCAACGCCCGTCCCGGCCAGCGGCCCCGCCACATTATCCATCTCGTCGCCGACGGGATGGCGTTGGCCACGCTCTCGATGGCCGACCATCTCTCGCGCGCCGTGCGCGGTCGTGGCCTTTCTTGGATGAACCTTTATCAGCAGCCCGGCGTCATCGGGGCGTTCATGGACGTGCGTTCGCTGAACTCCTTGGTGACCGACTCTTCAGCGTCTGCGTGTGCCTGGGGCAGCGGCTCGCGCATCGTTAACGGCACGGTCAACATCCTGCCCAACGGCACGATTCTCACGCCACTTTATACCCTCTTTGGCCAGCAGGGTTGGAAGCGCGCCCTCGTCACAACCACGGAAATAACGCACGCGACACCTGCCGGCTTTGCGGCCAGCGGCCTCAAGCGCGAGGCGGCGGAGGGTATCGCCGGGCAATATTTAGAGCGCGGCATCGAAGTGCTGCTCGGCGGCGGACAGAAATTCTTTGACCCTGCCAAACGCAAGGACAAGCGCGACCTCCTGCCGGATTATCAGAAAGCCGGCTACCAAGTCTTCAAGACCGCGCCGGAATTCGCCGCCGCAAAGACCGACGGCAAGTGGCTCGGCGTCTTTGCCAACAGCCACCTGCCTTTCACCGTGGACTGGACCCACGACGCGAAGCTCAAGGCCAGCGTCCCGCACCTCGCCGAGCTGACGCGCCGCGCGCTAGCGAAACTGGAACACGAGAGCCATTTCATCATGCAGGTGGAAGGCGGGCGCGTGGATCACGGCGCGCACATGTGTGACGCGGTCGCGGCGCTCTACGACCAGATCGCCTTCGACGAGGCGCTCGACGAGTGCCTCGACTTTCAGAAACGCCACCCGGACACACTGCTCGTCCTCACCACCGACCACCCGACCGGCAACCCCGGACTCAACGGCATCGGCAGCAACTACGGCTTCAGCTCGGCACTCTTCACCAACGTCCAGCGCGTGAAGAAGTCGTTCAGCGAAATCCTCAAGGGCTGGAACGTTCCGGGTCCCGACACGCCGCCGCTGGCGAAGGGCGCGGTTGCGCCGCCGATCCAGCAGGATACGAAGGTCATCGCCGCCGCGCTCAAGGAGGCGACCGACTACCAGGTTTCCGAGGAGAAAGCTGCCGTGCTCGCACCCTTCCTCGCGCGCAAGGGCAAGGCACAGTTTACGCTGATGAACACCGCGGTGGCGCAGCTTGGGCAACTCATGGCGAATCATCTCGGCATTGGCTGGGCGGGGACGGCGCATTGCTCGGACTTCGTGCCGCTGGTCGCCACCGGTCCCGGCGCGGAGCGTTTCCGCGGCTTCATCCAGAACACGGATGTTTTCCGCCATTACACCCAGCTCGCGGGCATTGACTTCCAAAACCCAAGCGCGCCCATCCGCGAGAACCTCAAAGTCGGCCCCGACCTGGACAAGGAGCTGCAAAAGGAAAAGGAGAAGGAGGCGAAGGAGAAGTCGGCCGCGCTGTGGGAGCAACAGCACTGGGTGGCGGCATAAGGTGACGCCGTTCGCGTTTCGAGTCGCTTGATTCAGCCAAGCGCGATCGCACCAAGGCACACAATCCGTAACACGAAGCACGCAGCCATGCTCGCCTTCCTGTTCACCGACCTGACGGTGTTCCTCACGCACCCGCTGGGCTGGCTGTTCATCGCCTTCAACCTGTGGATGCTGGTGGACGCCTTCCGGCGCGAGGAGTGGATGTGGGTGGCGTTTATCATCCTGTTCCCGCTGCTCAACGCGGTGCTCTACTACTTTTTGGTCTATCGCGCTGCGCCGTCGCTGCCGGCGCGCGGCTTTGAGCTGCCCGGCCAGCACGATCGCGACCGCATCGCCGAGCTGGAGAAACAGATCCTGCTGCTCGACAAGGCCCACCATCATTCCGAGCTGGGCGACATCCATTTCCAACACGGCAAGTTCAAGCTGGCCGAGCAAAGCTACCTCCGCGCACTCGAGCGTGACCCCCGGGACATCGACACCCGCTCCCACCTCGGCCAGTGCCTGTTGCGGCAAGGCCGCGCCAGGGAGGCGCGGGATTATCTCGAAGACGTCTGCGTCGAGAACCCGAAGCACGACTACGGCCACTCGCTCATGGCGTTGGCCGAGGCCCGTGCTGCGCTCGGCGACGCGGACGGAGCCATCGCCGTGTGGGAACAGGTCGTGAGCCAGCACTCACACGCGCGCGCCCGCGTGCAGCTCGCCGAGCTGCTGGCCGCAAAGGGTCAGACGGAGCGCGCCCGGCAACTCGCCGACGAAGTGATGGCCGAGGACAAGGTCGCGCCCGGCTACCAGCGCAAGCAGGAGCAACCGTGGGTTGCCCGCGCGAAGAAGCTAGCAAAGCTGCTGGCAAAGCGCTGAGCGGCTGGTTGGGCCGCTACCAAGGCAGGGTCATTCAGTGCCGGGCGAGGACTAAACTACGCGCGTTTAACCGCCTTAGTCTGGCCGGACTTCGCGGCTTCGTAAAAGGCGTAGATGGCATCGAGCACGCGGAGGCCTTCGCGGCCGGTGACGGGCGGGTCTTGTTGGCCGGCGGCAGCGCGGGCGCAGGCGTGGACCCACGGGGTGTAACCGGTCGGTTCGGCGGGTGGCGTGTAGGTCTGGATGCCACTGACTTTCGGCTCAGCAGTGGAATACCACTTCAGCGTGACGTCGGGCTGGTGGTTTAGTTCCAGCCAGCCCTGCGCGCCCCAAATTTTAATGTGCTGGTGATAGCCACGATCTAGGTAGTAGCCGCTCGTGAGCGTTCCAAAAAAGCCGTTAGTGAACTTCAAAGCGGCGGCGTTTGAGTCCTCCACGTCCAGCAGTTGTCCGCCGACGCCGCCGGAGAAGCCCGCGACGGCCTCGACTTCCGCACCGGTGATGAAGAGCGCGAGGTCAAGCCAGTGAATGCCCAGCCAAGTGAAGTGCCCGCCGCCCGCCCGCGCCTTCTGGCCATACCACGTTTGCTTGTAGCTCGGGTTCTTGAGCCGCGTTTGGTCAGCGACGAGGTGAATTTCCATGCCGTAAAGCTTTCCGAGGCGGCCTTCGCGCACGAGCCGCTGAGCCTCGCGCGCCTCAGGGCGGAGGCGGTTGGCGAAAGCGAGCATTAGGTGCAGGTGCTTGCCCTCGGCTTTGCGCACGAGTGGCTCGAAGTCCGCCGCGCGCACGCACGCAGGCTTCTCGGCCATCACATGGCAACCGTGCTCCAGCGCGGCATCAATCGCCGGCGGCGTGAGCACGGCTTCCATGGCAACCAGGGCGAACTTGGGCTTTTGCTCGCGCAGTAACGCGCCGGCGTCTTTACCGGTGGTCTTGAGTTTCGGCCCGAGCACCTTTTGTGCAGTGGCGAAGGTGGCTCCGCTCGGGTCAGCGACAGAGACTTCGCCTACCTCGGTGCTGGCCGCAAGGCCGGCGAAATAGGCATCAAGGTGTGGACCTCCAGCGTGCGTCAGAACGATTGTGGGGATAGGCATAAGGGCGTTTTTTCGTATTACGCATTTCGCATTACCAATTTGGCATTCATCTAAACGCCGCGTCTACTTGCGCCGCCAGTTTCGCCAAGTCAATCTGCTCGCCGGCGGCGGGAAACTTGTGCGGCAGTAGAAACCAGTCTTCGATGAAGCTCACGCTCGCACCCGGCGCTATGGGCTGGCGCGGGCCGTGCGGCTCCAATTCGCATGCGGGCACCTGCGTGGCCTGCGGATACCAAAAGCACAGCGTGAGTCCGGCGATTTCGGGATAAACGCCGTCCTTGGGCGAGGGGTAACGCTTAACAAACGCCTGGTCGTGCGGCATTACGTAGGCGAACCAACCGGCGTTTGAGTCGAAGCCGAGCTTGGGCTGCCGCGTGGGGCCGAGGACTTCGAGGAAGTTCCCGCGTAGTCGCACATTTGGGTCGGTGGGGCGCAGGATAATACTGTGCTCTGCACCCTGATTATACATCACGAAGCCGTTCGGGTAGCGCCGCGTGTCCGGCGTTTGCGGGATGACGCCGATGCCCCCATGCACGGCGAAGGTGCGGCTCCAGTGCGTCCAATATTTCGTCTCCTGTGAGACGTTCTTAATGATTTGCTCGCAAGCAAGGTGCGTGCCCGTCGCGGCAAGGCGGAAGTTACGGATGAGTTGAACCCCCGTGGCTTCGTCAGGCTTGCTCGTGAGCCGCACGGCGCGCGGACTGGTGGCTTCGGCGGCCCACTCGCCGGCCCAGAGCGCGTCGCGCTTGGGGATGAGATACTCGGGTCCGATATCGAAGCGTCCAGCGCTGGCCGGGGCTTTCGGCCCGCCGGGCGTGCCCCACTTTTCTTCGCGCGGGTCGAGGTAAAGCGCATTCTTTCCTTGGTGCGCGTATTCCAACACGCGTCCGCCAACTTGATGGCAGAGCGTGACCTTAGTATCAGCGTTGGCCAGTTCGAAGCAGTCCGGGTAGTTCAAAACTTTCACGCGGCGCACGCCCTCAGGCAGAGCGGCGGCGAACACAGTAAACTCTAAGGCCAGCATGGCGGCGGCAAGGTAGGTGGAGCGCATGGCTGATTCTGGGCGGGGCGCGGGCGGGAATTGCAACGCTGAACTACTCAGCCCGCCCGTCAATGGCTTGACCCCTCCGCCCCTGCCTGCCACAACCATAGCGTGAAGCTGATTCGAGTTAACGTGCCGCTGCGCCCGCTCTTCTCGGTGGAAATTTCTCAGTTAAAATACGCAAGCTCTCAGGCCGCTCGGTGAAGCAGCCTTTCCGCTCGCCCGTCAGCTTTTCCATCGCCCCGCCCATATGAAACTCCGTCTCTTCGCCCTTGCGCTAGCCGCGTTGACCTCGCTCTCCCTCACTGCTGCCGAGCACACACTCGTGTCGTTCAAGAAACAACAGCTCGAAAAACACTACTGGTCCGAGGGCGCGATGTTCGGCGACTTGAACCGCGATGGAAAACCCGACGCCGTCTTCGGGCCGTATTGGTGGGAAGGCCCGGCCTTCACCAAGCGCCATGAGATTTACCCCGCCACGCGCACGACCAAGACGAAAAAGGACGGCGCCGACGTGGAGTTCCCCGGCTTTGAGGGCGCGCTGGGCAGCAAGAACTCCTACTCGTCCGACAACTTTTTCGCGTTCGTCCACGACTTTGACGGGGATGGCTGGAATGACGTGCTCACTTACGGTCTGCCCGGCACGCCGGCCTTTCTCTACCTGAATCCCAAGGGCAAGGAGCAGCACTGGGCGCGGCACCAGGTCTTCGACGAGGTGGACAACGAATCGCCGACCTTCGCGGACCTCGATGGCGACGGGAAGCCCGAGCTGGTCTGCAATTACAAGGGCAACTTCGGCTACGCGAAGCCCGACCCGGAGAACCCCACGGCCAAGTGGCCCTTCACGGCCATCACGGCGGACGGCAAGTGGGCCAAGTTCACCCACGGCCTCGGCGTCGGCGACGTGAATGGCGACGGCCGAGCGGACCTGCTCTTCAAGGACGGCTGGCTCGAGCAGCCGACCAAAGGCACCGCCGGCCCGTGGAAGTGGCACAAGACGTTTTTCGCCCCGACCAGCTCGCAGATGTATGCCTACGACGTGAACGGCGACGGTTTGAACGACGTCGTCACGGCGCTCGCCTCGCACGGCTACGGCCTCGCGTGGTATGAGCAGCTCAAGTCCAAGGACGCCGCCGGCAGCCCTGAGTTCCGCGCGCACGTCATCATGAACAAGGAGCCGCGCGAGAACCGCTACGGCGTCGCCTTCTCGCAGCTCCACGCCGTCGAGTTCGTGGACGTGGACGGCGACGGCCTCAAAGACCTCGTCACCGGCAAATGTTTCTGGGCACACGGCCCCGGCGGCGACCCCGGCGTGGCCGACCCCGCCGTGCTTTATTGGTTCCGCCTCCAGCGCAACGCCGACAAGTCCGTGGACTGGGTGCCGCACCTCATTGACAACGACTCCGGCGTGGGCCGGCAAATCGGCGTCGCGGACATCAACGGCGACGGCACGCCCGACTTCATCATCGGCAACAAGAAAGGCGCGTTCGCCTTCACCGCCACGCGGCGCAAAGTCTCGGCTGACGAGTGGAACAAGGCGCAGCCCAAAGTGCTCTTCGCCGACGCGGGCAAGGAAGCCGTGAACCCGAAGGACGTCATCGTCCGCACCGGCCCACCGCGCGAGGCGGAGAAAACCAAGGCCGCGCCCAAGGCCGCGCCCGGGAAGAAGTCGCCCGATTCCGTCGCGCCGAACCCGCCGCTCTCCACCAAGGGCGTCCTGCCCGTCGGCCTCGACGGCAAGCCGCTTAACACGGACTTCGAGACCGGCGATTTGCGCGACTGGACGGCGACGGGCAATGCCTTCGCCGCGCAGCCCATCCTCGGCGACACGGTCGTGGAGCGCCGGCCGCCCATGAAGAGCGGGCACGTGGGCAAGTATTGGATTGGCACCTACGAGCGCGGCCTCGGCGACGAGGCGACGGGCACGCTCACGAGCAAACCCTTCCGCCTCACGCATCGCTGGGCGGCGTTCCTCGTGGCGGCGGGGCCTTACCGCTCGACGCGCGTTGAGATTGTGAACACGGGCAATGGCAACGTGATTTTCTCCACGCCCGGCGGCGACCCGGACAAGTTCAAGGAGACGAACAACTCGACCGAGACGCTCGCGCCCGTGGTGGCGGACTTGGAGAAGCATCAGAACAAGGAGGTCTTCATCCGCGTGGTGGACGAGCAGGCCGGCGGGCATTGGGGCCACCTGAATTTCGACGACTTCAAGCTCTACGACGAGCGGCCCGTGTTCGCCAACGAGTTGAAGATTGCCGCCACGGCGCTCGCGGCGGTCGCGTCCGCGAAGGCCGCGCCCAAAGGCCCGCCGCCCGGCCCGCAGGACGAGGTGAAGTTCAACGGCCTTTCACCCGAGGAATCCGTGAAGGCGATGACGCTGCCGCCGGGCTTCAAGGTCACGGTCTTCGCCGCCGAGCCGGACGTGAAGCAGCCCATCGCGATGTGCATTGATGACCGCGGGCGCATCTGGGTCATCGAGAACTACACCTATCCCATCCGCAAGCCGGGCGACCAAGGCGACGACCGCATCGTGGTCTTCGAGGACACGGACGGCGACGGCAAGCACGACAAGCGCACGGTGTTCATCGAGGGGCTGAACCTCGCGTCCGGCATCGAGTGGGGCTTCGGCGGCGTGTTCGTCGGGGCCGCGCCGTGGCTGCTGCACATTCCCGTGAAGGAGACGGACAAAGGCCCGCAGCCCGCGGGCGAGCCGAAGAGGTTGCTCGAAGGATTCGCGTGGCACGACACGCACGAGATGCTCAACACCTTCACGTGGGGCCCGGACGGCTGGCTCTACGGCTGCCACGGCGTCTTCACGCACTCGCACGTCAAGGTCGCCGGCGCGCCGGACAGCGAGCGGCAGTTCATCAACGCCGGCGTGTGGCGCTACCAGCCGGTGAAGAAACGCTTCGAGGTCTTCGCCGAGGGCACGAGCAACCCGTGGGGCATTGACTTCAACGAATACGGCCACTGCTTCATCGAGGCGTGCGTCATCCCGCACCTGTTCCACATGATTCAAGGCGGCCGCTACCACCGCCAGGCCGGCCAGCACTACGCGCCGACGATTGAGGAGGCCCGGCGCGTCGCGGCGAATTACTTCGACCAGAGCTTCTCCCCGCAGCAGGGCCAGCCGGAGAATTCCTACAGCTTCAAGGACGCGAAGGTGCAGCCCATCAACCCGTTCATCTACGACGACCTCAAGACCATCGCCGACCATCGCCACTATCTCGGCGCGACGCCCCACGGCGGCAACGCGCGCTCCGACGCGGCGGGCGGCGGTCACGCGCACGCGGGCCTCATGTGCTACCTCGGCGGGAGCTGGCCCAAGGAGTATCACGGCAAGCTCTTCATCGGGAACATCCACGGCCAGCGCCTGAACGTGGACGTGCCCGAGCGCAAAGGCAGCGGTTACGTGGGCAAGCACGCGCCGGACTTCCTGAACTTCAACGACCGCGCCTCGCAGACGCTCAACCAGATGATTGACCAGGACGGCAACGTCTTCGTGATTGACTGGTATGACCGCCAGCAATGCCACAACCAGCGCGACCCGAACGTGCATGACCGGAGCAACGGGCGAATTTACAAAATCAGCTACGGCAACAAAAAGGCGACGCAGCCGGACTTGGCGAAGGCGAGCGATGAGGAACTAGTCAAGCGCTTGACTGATTCGAATGAGTGGCACGCTCGCCATGCGCGCCGTGTATTGCAAGAGCGCTACCCCCTCCGTGCCGACTTGGGGCATTCAATGCTGCCCGCCCCGACCTCGGCGGGCTTGGCCAGAATTCTCTTGGACTCGAAGGATAATGTTTATCGGCTCCGTGCGTTGTGGACTCTTCACAACCATGGCGTTCAGAAAGGTTACAATCCGGTGGACCGCCTGAAAGATGCCGACGCGACCCTTCGCGCGTGGACCATCCAGCTCCTCTGCGAGGACAAGAACCCCGGCGACGCCGCGTTGAAGGAATTTGCCCGGCTCGCGAAGGAAGACCCCTCGCCCGTCGTGCGCCTCTACCTCGCCAGCGCGTGCCAGCGGCTGACCGTCGCGCAGCGCGCGCCCATCGTCGAGGCCCTCCTCGCCCACGCCGAGGACGCGGACGACCACAACCTCCCGCTGATGTATTGGTATGCCACCGAGCCCATCGTCGCCGCCGACCCGGCCAAGGGCGCGCTCCTGCTGGCCAAGGCCAAAATCCCCCTGCTCCGTGAATACATCACCCGCCGCTTGACCGCGAAGTGATTTGGAGTGCGCCGGCAGAGCGCTCGTCCTTTGTGGCAGTAGCGCCTCTCGGGATTATCTTTGCCGTCCAGGCAGGCGTTTATCGGCCGCTCATCAAGAGCAACGCCCGGCACGCCCAGCGGCAGGCCGTGACACGTATGGTCAGCGCGTCATTATGCAACTGTGATGTGCGGCGGCAGAAAAAACCATTGCCTGTGTGCGTGTGTCCGCTAGGTTCTATTTAAGGTTTGTCCGGTGGTGTAACGGTAGCACAAGGCCCTTTGGAGGCTTTTGTCATGGTTCGAATCCATGCCGGACAGCCATAAACACTTGGGAAATTGAAGAAACTCGGCCTGCGGACACAGATTTGTCACAGGTTTTGCTTCCATCCGGTGCGCGACGCGGTTGCGGCAAATGACAGCGGGTCAGCAAGGGTCACGAGGATGGTTTGCAGCTAAAGGTTGTCAGCGAAATGGGGCGACCCCGTTGGGAATCAGCACGCTTTCAGCGCTTCGTCTTTGAGTTTAGCGACTTCGATTTGGTCGGCCCATTAGCCCCCGTTCGCCCAACCACTCCAAGGAACGTTTTTGCCAAGCGTCCCACTCTTCACCCTTGTAGCCACTGTAACCGTGGTTGCCCTTTGGAAACTCCTGTAACTCGGCCGGCACGCCCTTAGCCTTGAGGGCTTCGTAGAACATCTGGCTGTGAAGCACTGGCACAACCGCATCTGTCCGGGCGTGGGTAAGAAACGCTGGTGGAGTCTTGGGGGTGACCTGCTTCTCGTTGGAAAACAGTTCAATCAGTTCAGCTGAGGGGGCTGCCCCGAGCAGATTTCGGCGCGAGCCGCCGTGCGTCTTCTCGCCCATGGTGATGACGGGGTAAACGAGCACCATGAAGTCCGGCCGGCAGCTCTGTCGCTCAACTGCATCCGAAGATTGCTGATTACCCGAGTCGAAGTGCGTTCCTGCGGAAGAGGCCAGATGTCCGCCGGCCGAGAACCCGACAATTCCAATCCGCTCAGGGGCAAGCTTCCATTCAGCCGCGCGCGCCCGCACCAGTCGGATGGTCTGCTGCACATCGAGCAACGGGCGATGATAGTTGCCAGCTGGCAGTCGGTATTCGAGCACCACACCCGCGATGCCGTTGGTGTTGAGCCATCGTGCAATCCCGTGCCCTTCGCCCTCTACGACGCGCCCGCCGTAGCCGCCGCCAGGACAAATAATCATGGCGGTGCCGGTGGCCTTGTTGGGGTCCGGCAAGTGAACCGTGACGGGGACATTAACCTTCTCGGTTTTACCATCACCCAGCGGGGCCTCGCCGGGCCAAAGCGACAAGCGCACTGGTTCTCCCCCCACACCGTTCGCCCATCCGAGCAAAAAGGCAGCGAAAATCACGATCACCCGCCAACACCAAAGTTGAGGTAAGATAGGTCGCATGCCTTATGATAGCCGGGCCTTCATCCGGTGGAACCCCATTTTAAAAGCATTACCAGGCTTGCTCCTTTGGCGCCTCTCGTTATGGACGAGGGCGACAAGCCTCCTACTGCCACGCTCCCGCGAATGACCTACAAGCGGCAAGCGGCCGACAAAGGTCTGTCAAGCTCATGGCATCCTTTGAAACTGGGGCACGGCCTCGGCCAGAAATTCCCGCACTTGCTGATAGGCTTGCTCCTCTTCACCCGGTCGGCATTGTGCAAAGCAGGAAACATAGGCCCAACGCTGCAGTGTGCCGGTGCGCAACAGCTCGCGCGCCATCCACCACAACCGCTCGCGCCGATGCGCGGTGAGCGCGCCGTCGGCTACGAACCAATATACGTAAATCCCACGCACCGGCACGCGCTGGCCGTCGGGCGTGGTGAAGACCTTGCTAGCTGTGAGCTTGAGTGCGGGGATTTTGCGCGCGGTAGGTGCGCCCAGCGTGAGGTGCACTTCCTCGGTTCGTTCAATTAGAAAGCCTTGGCCAGTCAGGCAGTATTGCGGCTGGTGGATGCTCGTGCGGTCGCGGCCCATTAGGACGACTTGCAAAAGCAAGGGAGTGCCATTCGTCGTCCGATACAGTCGCTTGCCAAAAGAGGTGTCCGATGGCAGTCCGTCGAGTTCCTCCCGGACCACGGGCACTTCTTCCGAAGTCATGTCGGCCACGCGCTCGGGTAGCGGGATGCGCCAGCGCTGAGAGCCGGACTGCGCCTCCGCCAGCACGCCGGGGTGGCCGAGCGATTGCCGGGCTTGCAATTTAAAAATCGCCCCGCTGGCCAAAGCCATCAGCAGCAGCCCGCCGAGAAAAGCCGGGCTAACGAGTGGCAGGGCTACTGCGCCGGGCTGGTCTCCGTCCGAGGAGGCAGCTAGCCCAGCAGAGTTTGATGCAGGTGGGCGTTCTCGCATTAGCCAGCCCGCCGCGAGCATAAGCCCGATGGCCACGGCGAAGGTCACATAGCCGAGGTTTGTCTCCGCTGCAGCGCCGGTCTTCTCGCCAAACGCCTCGGCGAGGATGATGACGGTGGTGATGCGTGCGACGTTGCCCGCCACGGCCAGCGGTGCGGCTAGGGCAATCATGACCACCCGCCGCCACGGCGCACGGAAGGTCACATAGCCGTAGATCGTGGTGAGAGCCAGCAGCGAGGCAAGGCTGCGGATGCCGCTGCACGCGGGGGCCACGTCATAGTTGAAGGTACGGGCAGCATTGAAAATGCGCGTGCCTTCCTGCAGTACGTCCAAACCCAAAAGGTGATGCCCGATGCCGACAGAGAGCGTGGTCACCAGCAGGCGGAGCCGGAACAAGACCCCTTCTCCCAGCGACTCCAAGGGCACACAAAAACCCAGCAGCAGAAACGGAAAGAAAGTTTTCCGCAACCAGCCCGGTCCCCACACGAGGCCCACGAGCCACCACGCGCCGCCCGCCAGCGCTACCATCGAGAGGCGCGGCTGCTGCACGGTAAAGGCTACGACATGAACTGCCAGTGCCGCCGCCAGCCCGGCCAGCGCAGGCAACCAACGGCGCACGGGCGTGTTGAGTAGCTCGTTGCGCCGGAGCCACAGTAGTGCCAGCACTACAAACGGCACGAGCTTGCCGTGTTCTGCCTCGAGCGCGGGCGCGCTCCAAGCGCCCCACATCCACGCAAAGAGCGAGGGATGGTTGGTGAAGTTGAAGGAGCAATGGCCAAGGAATTGGAACAGCAACCCCCAAGCTCCGAGCAGGATCAGGAACAGCGAACGATCCGGCAGCCGTCTCCAAAAGACACGCGCCTCACGGAGGAGTTCCGCTGCGAGCGTGGGCGCGGGTGGGGTAGTTTCGGCCATGCGCAGCAAGTGTAACTGAACTCGGGGTAAAGCCCAAGCCCGGCCCGGCGGAGGGCAAAAGAGTTGACTCTGCGTGCCATCGCCCAGCCAATGGCGGGGGATTTCATGCGGCACTTTGCCCAAGTCTTCTGATTCGGTTGAGCGTATGTGCGGCCGCAACTCACATACCTCCGGCTTGACCGACGACTGGGAGGATCACTCGTCGGCCTGAATCCGTCACGCAAGCACTCGACGGGTCTCCAAGCTGATACTAGACTGCCGCCCGATGCGCTACTTCAAGTCAGTCTTTGAATTCGGCTGGCCCTACATGCGCCGATATCAGAGCCGGCTTTGGTTGGGAGTGCTGTGCGGTATCCTGCTGGGACTGTCCAATGCCAGCTTCATCTGGGCGACCAAGACCATTTTCGTGCGGTTGGATAACCAGCCGGCGGCGGCCGCGAAGGCGGTCAAGGATGCGTCTCCCGGTATGAGTCTGGCCGCTCCACTGGCCCACCTGTTGGACCGGGCGCGTGTTCAGGTCGAGGCCATGATTGACCCTTGGCTGCCTCTGGCCGGGCGCCCTCTGGATGCACGGCAGATGTTGGGGGGCTTTTTCCTGCTCCCGGTGTTGGTGGGACTCCGGGGAATGTTGGGTTACCTCAGCACTTACTGTATGTGCTGGGTGAGCGAGCGGGTGATGGCCGACTTGCGCGCCGACGTGCTGGGGAAGCTCAACCAGCTCTCGCTGGACTTTTTCAACCGAGCCACGATGGGTGACTTGATCACGCGCATCAATGGGGACACCGCTTCGCTCTATCGCTGCATGGCGTTGGGCTTTGGGGACTTGATCCGGGAGCCGATCACCATCCTGAGCGTTCTGGTGGCCTTGTGCTTGGTGGACTGGCAATTGACTTTAGTGGCACTGGTCTTCGTGCCGTTGATCTTGGTGCCACTGCGGCAGTTGGGCAGCAAGATGCGGCGGGTCACGCAGGCCGGCTTGAATGTGAACATTGCACAATCGAGTTCACTGATTGAAGCACTGGCCGGCATCCGCGTGATTCAGGCCTTCGGACTCGAGGCGCGGCAGGAAGAACGCTTCCGCGAACAGGCCCGGCGGTTGGTCCACTACGGGATGAAAACCGTGCAGGCGCGCGAACTCGTCAATCCCATCACGGAGACCATCGCCATGCTGGGTTTGGGCAGCCTCGTATTGTTCATCTTTTGGAAGCAGAGCAACCTGCCCGACATGATCGGCTTCGTCACCGGCCTCGTCATGTTGCTGCAGCCGCTGAAGAAGCTCACCGCGCTGCATGTGCTCATCCAGCAGACTGCGGTTGGGGTGGACCGGCTATTTCAGTTGTTTGCGGAGCGTCCCACGGTGGCGAACCGGCCGGACGCCCGCTCGGTCACCGATCTGCGGCAGAGCCTGGCTTTTGAAGACGTCCACTTTACCTACGGGGACAAGCCCGTGCTGAAAGGGTTGAACCTCGTCATTCCCCGGGGCATGAAACTGGGCATTGCGGGCGAGAGCGGCTCCGGCAAAAGCACGTTGGTGAACCTCATTTTCCGCTTCTACGATCCCACCGGCGGAAGCGTGAAGCTGGACGGGGTTGATATGCGCGAGCTGGCATTGCCCGATCTGAGGCGGCAGATGGCCCTGGTCAGCCAAGAGGTGGTGATCTTCGACCAGACGATTGCGGAAAACATTGCTTGCGGAAAGATGGGGGCCTCACGTGCTGAGAT